>ERZ772956.154-NODE-154-length-56745-cov-3.512595_pt1 | contig 56745 bp, 47 predicted proteins | sample MGYA00580683_ERZ772956 | MGnify/ENA primary metagenome ERZ772956 (study PRJEB29015, sample SAMEA2738077) | human oral metagenome | biome: human oral; feature: human-associated habitat; material: saliva | place: China | collected 2212 ... | reverse complement strand
CAGAGGGGGTGTTTTTCTGGTAGGGTCAGATACCAAGTACCGCGATATAGCGGATGGAAACGTGGCAGACTGACGCACAGAATCGGTGATGTTTGATACCGTTGGAAACCAAGTACCGCGATATAGCGGATTCAAAACAGGTCTATTGATGGAATCAGACCGCTTTATTGAGTTGTCATCAAGCGTTGCGTCTATTACAAACGCTTGGTGCTATACATTGTGCGCACCCCAACAAATCCAGACTCGCACGTAAACTAGGCTTTTTATTTTCATCCAGGGGGTGTGTACAACTTTTAGTTGAATTTGGCACGGATACCAGAAGCATCCCCACAATACACGCATGACACAAAACAGATAGGCTGCTAAATCGAATACGCAGCAAGTTTATTGGCAACCAAAGATCAGATCAGTATCTGCAATATCGCCACTCCGCAAGCCAGCGGAAACACCATCACTTACAGCGAAATCGGCGACGAGCTTGTTTTTCTATAGATATCTATAAGCAACCTTGATGCACCCAGCAGCCCAAAGGTTACATCTACGGGCAATAATGCAACATTTCTCTCACACCTACCTTTTGAATAGAAAAATTTCCGCCTACTGGCCCATACTGATGTAAGCACAGGTATAGAGCCGGAAAGATGGAAAGTAGCAATGTTCAAGAAGAAGGTAGATCCGTTAGATGTTGAAACAGAGTTCCTGATGAAGCTAGCGGGAGTAATTACCCAGTCTGCACATTCTGTTGCGCAGAACTGGACAAGGGCTGCCGTCATCTTCAATCAGGTTGTCTCCTCCGAAGGCGCTCTGACCGGCGCAGTTGTGTGCCCATTCCTTGTCGCTGACGGGCAACGTTTTCAAGGAAAATGGCTCCCCGACGAGTACGGACAGGAAATGATGCGCGTCGTAGAGGGGTGGCAGAAGAGCATGATTGAGCTTGGTGATAGGAAATATACCGCATGGACTGCCTTGTTCTTTGGCGTCACCAATGAAGGCGGACAATACAGTTTTACCAGCATGAATGAATACAACCCAAGCTACGGAAAATGGCGCATCAGCGACAATGAGGAGGTCAACTGGTGGGCCTTCCATGAAGGTTTCCGCGACGCACCTGAGCGGTAGCCCGGCAACGGTGACGCAGATGCTCGACGGCGGTTGCGCGGCCGTCGATAAGCGATAACCGCAGCTACTCGTACCGCAGTGCGTCAATTGGGTTGAGTTTGGCGGCTTTATTCGCAGGATAATAGCCGAAGAACAGGCCAATTCCCAGGGAGAAGAACAACGCGATGAGCACACCAGAGATTGGTGGGTAGACAAAAGCACCCATCATGGCGGAACCAATCATGCCTATAGCGCCGCCGAGGATTACGCCGATGATGCCGCCGAGCAAACCAACAATCATGGCCTCCACCACGAATTGGATGCGGATGGCGTTGCGTGTCGCGCCGAGAGCTTTGCGGACGCCGATTTCGCGAGTACGTTCGGTAACGGTCACCAGCATGATGTTCATGACGCCGATGCCACCGACCAACAGGGAGATGCCGCCGATAGCAGAGACGAACATGCTGACCGTAGATAGTTGCTGGTTGAAGTTTGCAAGTTCTTTCTTCGCATCCTTCATTGCGACCCGGTAGTAGACGTCGTTTTCGTACTGCTGGTCAAAGAATTCCTGCACTTTTTGTTTGACTTGGCCATCGTCAGTGCCAGGAGCGGGGCGGACACTGACGGAATCCCACGCGCCGTCAGCATTAGCGAAGCGTGATTCTGAGGGCCAAGGAACGTACATTATAGACTCATCGCCGAAATTAACCAGTCCCCCTTTTGATGCCGTTTCCTCGTAGACGCCTACGACAACAAACGAGGTGTTGCGGCCGTCAGTGTTGGTGAAGTCCACCTCAGCTCCCAAGGCAGCGTTGTTATTTCCGTGGAAGAGCTGTTGTACGGCCTTCGGGGAAATAACGGTGACCTGACGGTCACCCTCAATGTCTTCCTCGGTAAGGAGTCGGCCCACTGCCGGCTTCAATTTCTTCATGGTGATGAAGTCCGTGTTCACCGCGTTGAGAGTGATGTTTTTGGTACCCACTTGAGCGGGAGTAGAGATAGTCCCCTGATATTGTGCTGCACTGCCAATGCCCACACCAGTAATTTGTCCAGGGAAGCGTCTCTTCAGATCGCTGACCATGTCGGCACTGATTTTGCTACTCTGGTCAACCTCCACTGGAGACGTGCCGTAACTGTTCTCGTCCTCTTCCTCCTCGTTGGTGGTTCGAGATTTCACCTGTGCGGTGAGGTCGTTGATCCCGGCATCCGCAAGATTCTGCAACGTCTGGGCCTGCAGGGCATTACCCAGAGTCACAATCGCGATCACCGAGGAGATACCGATGATCACGCCCAGCAACGTCAACAGCGCACGCATTTTGTTGGAGCGCAGGCTGGTCAGGGCGAGTTTTATGGATTCTGCGAGGCTCATGCGAATACGCCATCCACCATGGTGACAATACGTGTTGTTTCCTCCGCCAATTCGGCGTTGTGGGTAATGAACACGATTGTTTTGCCTTGTTCCTGGTTGAGCTGGTGAAAAAGATCCATGACGAGCCGCCCGGTGCTGGAATCCAGGGCGCCGGTGGGTTCGTCGGCAAGCAGCACTTCAGGGTTGTTGGCCAAGGCTCGGGCAATGGCCACGCGCTGCTTCTGACCACCAGACAGCTCATTGGGCTGATGCTTCATGCGGTCTTTCATGCCCACAAGTTCCAGCAGCTCGGTGGCGCGTTCGTAGCGTTCCTTGGCTGAGTAACCCGCGTAGATCATGGGGATTTCCACGTTTTTGATGGCGTTGATCCTGGCGATCAAGTTGAAGTTCTGGAACACAAAACCGATGTTTTTGCTGCGGTAGCGCGCGAGCTGATCGTCATTGGAGTCCAGCATGTCCACGCCGTCGAAAAAGTAGGTTCCTTCGGTGGGGCGGTCCAGCAGACCGATGATGTTCATCAACGTGGACTTGCCGGAGCCGGAGGCACCAACCACGGAGACGAATTCGCCGCGGTCCACGTCAAAGTCGCAGCCGTGGATGATGGTGAGTTCGCCTTGATCGCCAATGTTGAAGCTTTTGACAATATTGCGCATCTCAATGAGTCGGTGGGGTTCTGGCTGCAAGCCGTGCATGTCCTGCGCGTCCTGCCCGCTCACGACCTTGGGAAAATTCTGTGTGTGGTTACCCATCCAGCTTCACCTGCTGCCCTACCAAGCTACGGTAGCTGTCGGGGTTGCTCAGCACGGTGTCACCACTCTTGAGGTCACCTCCGGAGATGATGGTATCCACGTCATTGGCAGAGCCGACCTTTACCTTACGTTCCGCCACCACTTTCAGACCGGAATCTTCAGCGACAACGAGGACGCATTGCTCACCTTTGTCGTTGGTGAACACGACATCACGAGGCACCGTCAGAACGTTGGCCTTCTTTTCCGTGATCACCTGGGCTTTTGCAGTACCGCCGATGAGCAGGCCCTGGCGCTCGCCCGTCACCTCGATTTCAATGGGGAAGGTGACTTTCTGGGTACCTGAGCCGGATGCGCCGCCACCGCCAGCTCCACCTGCACCGGCTGCTGCGGAGGCACCACCGCCGCCACCTTGGGCACCACCGCTCGGCTCCTGTGAGCTGCCGCTGACGGACGAAACAGAGGTGACGCGACCGTGGAATTCCTTGGCACCCGTACCCACGGTGGTGAAGGTCACCGGGAGACCGGGAGTGATTTTGGAAACGTCAACCTCCTTGACGTCGGCACGCACCAGCAGCTTGGAGTCATCGCCCACAGCAAGCAATGCGCCGTTGGCGGCTTTGCCCTGTTCAGCAGCCACGTTGGTCACCACGCCGGAGAAGGGCGCGCGGATTTCCGAGGAGGAAATGTCGTAGCGCAGCTGGCTGTTGGCCTGCTCAGAAACCAATTGCCCGGCCTCAGCGGCGCGGATGGCCTGTTGCACACCCTGGTTGTATGTGCTGAGCTGCTGGTCAGCGGCAAGTTTTGCCGATTCCAGGCCAGTAGCGGCCTCGCGTTTGGCGGCGAAAGTACCCGCCACATTACGCTGAGCAGCAGCCACTTCCTGATCCACTTTGGCCAGGTTATCCAAGTAGGTTGCCTCGGCTTCGCGCAGCTGACGGTTCGCACTGTCCAGATTATTGATGGCATCGGCACCGTTGAGAATGCCATTGGCAATGCCCTGCCCCGGGAGTCCAGCGATGCCGCCGCCCTGCTGCCCCTGGCCTTGATCACCATTGGCACCGCCTGCCTGGCCGCCGGCTCCTCCGGCACCTCCACCTGCGGCGGCGGCACCGTTTCCAGCGGCGTAGAGGAGGTCAACACCAGCGCGAACGGCATTGATGGAGGCCGTCAGCGCCTGGGTGCGTGCCGCGTTCACAGCGTTGGCCTGGTCCCTGATCATTGGGTCGCGGCCGGTCGCACGGTCATGATCCTTAATCTGGAAGTTGATCACCGCGTCGTTAAACTGCCCATCGGCATTGCGCAGCGCAGCCTCAGCCTGATTGATCTGCGAGTTAAGCCCCTGGTCAAGCGCATCTTTGTACTGGTTGTACTGGTTCTGTGCCTGCTCGATCTGGTTTCGCGTGTTCACAGCGCCACTGTTCTGCTCTGCCAGCTGCTTGTTCAACTCGCGCTGGTTGCTGGACACATCAATCTGCGCCACCAACTGGTCCTGGTTCACATGGTCACCCACGCGCACGTCAAGAGCACTCACCGGGCCGGTGAGGTGCGTGTACAGGTTTGCGGTTTTCACCGGCGCAACCGAGCCATTGACGGCTACGCGACTGGAAAATTCTTTAGGCTTGAGCACCTGGTAGTCGCTAGTCGGGATGACCGTCGCAGATCCTCGTAGCAGGAGGAAATACGCACCCAACGCAGCAATCAGCACCAAGGCCACGATAGACGTGATAACCCACTGGCGTTTACTCAAATTCCTTATTTTCATTGCCGCCCTAAACGTATTCGGTCACATGAGATTCTTGCAATAATCTTACCGATACATATTTATAAGGCACGTTTAGTGGAGCCAACTCTACCCCTAGCCGCAGGTAGAGTGAGATTCACTACAAGTTTACCGATACACATCATTTTCACAGAATATTAACAGCAATATTGCTATTTACACAGCGGCAGTATAATTATCGCCATGCGTGTGCTTGCGTTACGCTGCGGCTGCCCCACATTCGACCTGCCCGAAACCTGCGAGGTTTTCGACCTCCCGGCTATTCCAACTCGCCGCGACCTCGCGCCCCTTGACGATCCCATCCACACCGCTCTCCCCCACGACCCGACGCCCTCGCTCGACGAGATCGCCGCCATGCCCGACGTCGCACACCTCGGAGCACCAACGCTCGCGCCGCAACAACCCGACGAGTCCCTGCGGATAGTGGTGGTGGGTACCGACGCCGCCCTCTCCGCCGTACTCACCCGCCTCATGCGTATCGACGCCCTGTGGACACAGATCGGCTTTATCCCCACCGCACCATCCACCGCTGCAGAGAACTGGGGTTTACCTGGGGATACTTCTTTGGCATTGAAGCTGGCGATAGAGGGAGCAGTTCATCCTGTGCCACTTATCCGTGACGATTCGGGTACTGCGGTGGCAGGCTCTGCCACAATTACGCCTTTTGAAGGGCGCGACTTTGTTGGCGAAGTCATCGTGGACGACCACGTTCTACTCAGCGGCAACAATGAACTCGGAGCTCGACTTGTTCCCATGCTCGACGCACCAGGAATCGCCGCAGTCCGCTACAAGCGAGGGTGGTTCGGACGCGTTGGAGCCGATATGAGTTCCTTGTCTACTGGGCGCGCCGTGCAGGCGGGCGGCGTAAAACTCAAAGTAACCGTGGACGGTGTGGATAGGCCACGCCCTGTGGATAAGGTCACCTTCTACCGGCATTTACGGGATTTGCAGATTGTACGGGGGTAGTGCTATTTGGGGATACTATGCCGCAACTTCTGCGCGAACATTGAGCGTGATTCAGGAAAAGTATTTCCACAAACACATTAATCACCGTCGAGTGCGCTGCAGAAACAACCTAGGAATGGATTTGACATCCGCCAACGTTTCACATGTGCAACGGATCACCTCACCATATACCCGTCTTGTTGAGCGTGTTTATTGCGGGCTTTTTTCTTAATTAAGTCAGATACCCAGAGATTGTGCGAGATACCAAAATCTGATGGAAACCCCCCTCTTAATCCCACAACTCCGGCGGCATCGCCGGATGCTCAGACGTGGGTTTTAGAACCGCCACTGCGGATTTCTTGGACAGACCGCATACCTGTAAAAGGTCCACGATGATGGACCGGGTCTGCGCCAGAATAACCTGGGCGGACAGCACACGCCCTTCAGCGACGTCCAAACCTGCGGCCGAGCCGAGTTTACGTAAGCGTTTGACCAGCATCGGAATTTCGGCGGACTCGCTCACCTTGGTTTTCCCCATGTACAGCACGCTTAACTGGGATGCCACATCGGCTAGTTCTTCAATGATCTGGATTTGTTTCTCACTTACCGTGTCGTGATCCTCCAAAAGCACCAGGGCACGTCGGGCCAGCACGCGTGTGTTGCGAATGGCGTTATCCACCGGGTTCAGGATGCGGATAAGCGATTTCACTCTACGGCGTTCCGGCCACAATAGCGGTGACATTCTCATGGATTCTTTGCCGCCTTTAGCGGCGGCGATCATGTTGTTGATATTGCCCTGAGTACCGCGCGCAGCAGCCAGGGCATGGCGAACAACATCGGCGTTATTGATGCGCAGAGCGTGGGCAACGTCAGTGAGCACGTCCGAGATGATTTCCAGGATAATGGCGATTTCTTTGCGCCCCGCAGACAGCGGCGAAATCGGGATGAGGCTCATGATGATCAGTCCCACCATTCCGCCGATGAATGCGTCCGACATGCGGTCCGTCCCACCAGACGTGCCGGGCGGAAGAATCGTGGCGATGAGGATCGAACCGAATGCAGCCTGGTTGGCCACCAGCGGGCCTTTATCCACTAACGTGGCCAGGACCAGCGACAACGTCACCGCCACCATGATTTGCCACGTCCCGGACCCTACCCACGAGATAATAAAATCTCCCAGCCCCACCCCTAGACTCACACCCACTACAAGTTCGATGGCACGACGAATGCGATCGCCGCCAGTCAGGCCCAACACAATGATGGCGGCCATGGGAGCGAAAAACGGGAGAGGGTGACCGAACAGGTTTTGCGCCACCCAGAAAGCTGCACCAGCAGCAACGCTGACCTGGACGATCCCTAGCCAGGATCGACGAACCCGGAGTAGACCAGCGTAAAGGCTGTTTACAGGGTTTTTCAACATGGCGCTCTTGGCCCGACTCAACGCGTGAACTCCTTGATGTTCAGCAGGCACACCAACGCCCCGGCTGCCGCTGGCGGCGCTGGGGCGAAGCGTGTTTTTTAGGTAGATCGATTACTTCGACAGGGAGCTTCCCACCGAGTGCAGATCCTGGCAGGCTTCCACGATGCGGTCAGCCATGCCCTGCTCGGCTAGCTTCATGTAGGAACGCGGGTCGTATGCCTTCTTGTTGCCGACTTCGCCGTCGACCTTCAGCACACCGTCGTAGTTGGTGAACATGTGGCCCACGATCGGGCGGGTGAACGCGTACTGCGTATCGGTGTCCACGTTCATCTTGATCACGCCGTAGCGCAGGGCCTCTTCGATCTTTTCTTTCTCGGAGCCGGAACCACCATGGAACACGAAGTCGAAGGGCAAGGCGTCGTCACCCAGGCCCAGCTTCTGGCGGGCAACCTTCTGACCGTCCAGCAGAACCTCGGGGCGCAGCTTCACGTTGCCGGGCTTGTACACGCCGTGCACGTTGCCAAACGTTGCAGCCAGCAGGTAGCGGCCGTTCTCGCCGGTGCCCAGGGCGTCGATAGTCTTGGCGAAGTCCTCCGGGGAGGTGTACAGGTTGGCACCAGCCTTGGCCTCTACGCCATCTTCCTCGCCGCCGACGACGCCGATCTCTACCTCAAGGATGATGTTGGCAGCGTGTGCCTTGGCCAGCAGTTCCTGGGCGATTTCCAGGTTTTCGTCGATCGGCACTGCGGAACCGTCCCACATGTGCGACTGGAAGAGCGGAAGCTCGCCACGGTCCACACGCTCCTGGGAGATAGCGATCAGGGGGCGGACGTACTCGTCAAGGACTTCCTTCTGGCAGTGGTCGGTGTGCAGTGCAACGTTGATGTTGTAATGCTTTGCAGCCTCATGAGCGAAAGCAGCGAGGGCGCAGGCGCCAGCCACCTTGTTCTTAACGGACAGGCCGGAACCAAATTCGGCACCACCAGTGGAGAACTGGATGATGCCGTCTGACTCTGCTTCCGCAAAGCCACGCAGTGCGGCGTTAATGGTTTCTGAGGAGGTGCAGTTGATGGCCGGGTAGGCGAAGCCGCCCTTCTTGGCCTTGTCCAGCATCTCGGCATAGACCTCTGGGGTTGCAATTGGCATAGTGTGTTTCCTCCATTAGGTGACACAAGTTGGGCATTCTAGGTTTTAAAGTCCTGAGGTCGATTATGCCCCTGTTCTGCACTTTGTGCCCGTCTAAAGGGGGAATTTTTAGCGCCTCAATGCCCGATCAAACAAAACAAATGCATTCCCACATTACGAGCAGTGCGTTGACGTGGCGAAACGCTCAGGAAAACCCAAAAAGTGAAATGCAACACTGTTGCACTTGGGCATCACCACGTCACACAGACGCCGCTCAATCACCCCCGTTGCCTGTACTCTTCGCGCCACCATGAGCTGACTCCCGCATGGCATCCACCTTCACGGCGGCTTCCAAGAGCATCCAGCCGGATAATTGAACAGACAAATCTCGCTCGGGAATGTGGGAACTCATCACTGCGCCCGCGATGGATTGCGCCGCCACCCCCGAGTTCTGCGGCAGCCGGGCATCCTCCGTCCAATCGGAGGCGAACACCGGCAGTCCGTCCACCTCTAGACGGTGGTTCCACACGCTTTCCGCAGAGGCCAAGACGAGGCGCGCGGCAATGTCCCGTGTGGAATGGTTCAGTGGGGAATCGTCAGGCAGCCGCACCGCCACATCCGCCAAATAACGAGCCAGAATGCCTTTGAACAGCCCCCCATCTCCGCCGCCGGTATTCCAATCGATCACGCCCTTGGGGGTTGCCATGTCTTTGGCCACGGCGTGCACGAGGTCGCGCAGCCGGGACACGTATTTCATGGCCACTGCGGCCTTTTCGCCTTCGCTGACGGTGGTAAATCCATGCTGATTCACTATGCCTTCGTATTCCAGTAGGCGTTCCGAAAGTTCCAGGCAGGCACCCATCATCACGCCCTGGCAGTAGGGGTGAATATCTTTGACCACATCGGGACCGTGCATACGCATGCGCACACCGTCCATGACCAGGCCCTGATCATTAATCAGGTTGTCATAGACCCAATCGATCAGCTCCTGGGCCTCGGCAATTCGTCCGTTGCGCGCCAGCATAATGGCAGCGGGACCATTAGTGGGCACGTTGTAGAACGTCTCATTGTGCCGCCACGGCAGCACACCCGTCAGGCTATCCCTGCCTGCAGAAATGTTGGACTCCAGTGCGCGCAGACCTTTTGGGGGACGAAGTTTGCGCACTCCACCAGCCCGGGCAGCCGCCAGCGCCAGCCACGCTTTGTCATCGTAGTAGCGGTTGTGGGTCCAGCCGCGAAGATTGCGCACCCGAATTCCCCGCATGGTGTCCCTGATCAGTTGCAGGCGCTTGGTGGTGGTGCGTCTCGACGCCGCGTCGACCAGACAATCCAGGTAGTGCGCCTGCCACCAGTAATGCCACTGCACAAACAGTTTGTCTTTGATGGCCGGTGGCCAACTCACCACAGCCAGGTTGGTCCGTGGAATACCCCACACGCGGCTGGCATGCCGCTCGTTAATGGCGGCTTCAGCAAGGTCGGCGCGGTGCGCCCATTTTTCTTCCACAGTGTCTCTCCTACCAGGCTTGTGAAATATCAGCGTGCTGGCGTATCCACGCATGCATAGCAATACCCGCTGCCACACCAGCATTAATAGAGCGTGTGGAACCAAACTGCGCAATCGAACACGTCATCAACGCCCCACTGCGCGCCGCCTCCGTCACACCCGGACCCTCCTGCCCAAACAGCAGACAGCGCTCCGGCAGTTCCGCCGTTTCCAGCGGCACGGACCCAGGGGTGTTGTCGATGGCCACAACAGTCAGCCCCTGCTCCTTTGCCCATTGTAAAAGCGTATCGACGTCCGGGTGGTGAAGGAGGTGCTGGTACCTATCGGTCACCATCGCCCCCCGCCTGTTCCAGCGACGTCTACCTACAATGTGCACCGTATTCACTGCGAACGCGTTGGCGGTGCGCACAACCGTGCCAATGTTGGCATCGTGCTCGAAATTCTCAATGGCCACATGCAGATCATGCCGACGGGTATCAATATCGGCGACGATGGCATCCCGCGTCCAGTACCGGTAGGCATCCACAACGTTGCGCCTATCGCCTTCGGCGAGCAACGCGGCGTCAAAACGCGGATCGGTGGGCAGCGGTTGACCAGGATGTTCTACCTCCCACGGCCCGACACCAACACGGGATTCTCCCCACTCGGTGGGGCCGGGGTGCTGATCAGGCAAGACCAAGATCCTCCAGGCCCAGGAGGAAACGGTAGTCCAGCCCCTCATCCGCAATGACCTTATCCGCACCCGTGGCGCGGTCCACCACCGTGGCCACCCCCACGACCTCCGCACCAGCCTCGCGCAGCGCAGCAACAGCGGTCAGCGGGGAATTACCGGTGGTCGTCGTATCCTCCACCACCAGCACTTTCTTGCCCACAATGTCCGGGCCTTCAATACGGCGCTGCATTCCGTGCTTCTTCGCCTCCTTGCGGACCACAAAGGCGTTAATGTCGCGACCATCGGCGTGCATAATCGCCGTGGCCACCGGGTCCGCCCCCAACGTCAAGCCACCCACAGCAACGTAATCCCAGTCGGCTGTCAGCTCCCGCAGCAGCTGGCCAATCAACCGCGACGCGCGATGATGCAGCGTTGCACGCCGCAAATCCACGTAATAGTCGGCTTCCTTGCCAGACGACAACGTCACACGGCCATGCACCACGGCCAGTTCCTTCACCAGCTCCGCCAATTCGGCCAACTGTGCATTATTTACCATCAACAACTCCTCAAACTACAGGGTGGGACCATCACGCAGTGGATTCGTCCCAAACTCCTCCGCCAAATCCTCAAAGATACTGGAGGGGCGGCGCTGCTCCCGCACAATACGGGGCGTCTGGGTCGGCTTGTCTTCCGGCTTCTTCTCCCCATCAGCGATGGCGTCCACCTCATCCACGCCCACCATGCGGGGCTCCACCACGCCGCGCACCTCAGAATGCATCCGACTGGGCATTTCCACCGGCGTATCGGGACGCTGCACCCGCAAAAACGGTGCTGGCTCCGGCTCTGGGGTGGGAGCTGGTGTCGGCTCTGGGGTGCTCTCTGAGGCTGCGGGCATCGGGCGACTCGACCCCAAGCTGTCAAATGCATCCACCTGCAACGCCGAGGTGCGTGGGGGCAGCATGCGCGCGGCGTCGGCAAGCAACGCCAACGGTTCCGAGGCAGCCTCCCACACCACCGGGGTTGTGCGGGGAACAAACTGCGCAAGAATCCAGTCCGATTCCATCCACACCTGCGAGACCTCAGCGGGCATGGCGGTCAGAGCGGCCTCCACACGCGCATCGATCAGGCGCTCCGTGGCACCGACATCATTACTCAAAATGCGGAAACCAGCAGTGGAACGCACGGGAACCAAATCCTCCGCGCCCTGCGGCACGCCACGATGCGCCTCCACCACAATGTCCGACGAGGAACCACGGCGCACAGCCATCACCGTCGTGCCGCCAATATCGGCCAAATACATCTCATAATCGCCGACGGTTCCACTCACCACTTCCCGCACAGGCGCGCCCGAGGCTGCGGTGCCGCGAGCCCACTCATCGTGCAGAAAATCATCACGCTTGGTGTAGCCAAAACCACGAGACATTGCCCACTGACGACGCTCCCGGCGCGACGACCCCGGCCACTTATCACGCCGACCGGGTGCCTCAGACTCTGACTGTTCTGCATGTTCTTCTTCTGAGTTAGCGCGATCCGCGATGGTGGCCTTGGTGGTCACCACAGGCTCAGGCTTCGCGTGCTTGCCTTTCGACGGCTTTGCCTTATTCGGCAAGACGATCTGCCGAGTATCGTCAGAGCGAAGCCCGCCAGCCGGGGCGACTGCCTGTTCGACGGTGCCATTGCTGTCCTTGGCCTGCTGCAACTGGGGGTTCCGACGCGAATCAAGAAACCACAAGCCAACAGCGGCTGCTGCTGCTAACGCAGCCAATATAAACCACACGATGCCCTCTCAGAAGAATTCACTGATGTCTAATCGCTACGTTCAACCGGGTTATTTCGGTCGGCACACCACTGCGACCACCCACCCAAATACAAAGCGGCACCCGGAAGGCCCGCATGATGCATGGCGGCAATGGCCTGGGCGGAATGTACCCCAGAACCAGAATAGACAATGACGTTGTTGGGATCAGTCACCCCAACCTTCTCAAACGTGGCGCGGATCTCCTCGGCGGGACGGAAGGTGTTGTCCGGGTTGAGGATTTCGCGGGTAGGCACACTCACCGCGCCAGGAATATGGCCGGCCTTCAAATCAAGGCGTTCCTTGCGGCCGGCGTAACGGTTCGCCTCACGAGTATCAATGAGCACCCCATCGAAGTTTTTCACCTCATCAATAGTCGCCACAGGGAGCTGACCAGCAACAACCTCCTGGGCCTGACCGCGCCCCAGGTTCCCCGGGCCGCCGACAATCTGGTACCCGGCGCGCTCCCAGGCGGCGAGACCACCATCAAGAATGCGCACGCCTTTTACACCCGCCCAGGTGAGAATCCACCAGGCGCGGGCGGAGAACAGCCCCTTGCCTTGGTCGTAGACGATGATCTCGCGGTCGTCGTGAAGCCCCCAGTGGTTGAACCAACGCTGCAGCTTATCGGGGTCCGGCAGTGGGTTACGACCAACGGAGCTGCTAGGAGTGCTGGCCAGCGCGGCGGCAGTATCGCAGAACAAGGCGGTGGGGATGTGTTCAGACTGGAAAAGCTGGAAACCGCCCCCCTCATGGGGCATCCACAACGACGCCAAAATGGTTGTTTTGGCACCGTGGTTGATGCGTTCATTGAGATCTTGTGGAGAGATGAGGATGCTCATGTCTGCGATTGTATTGCCTTTCTACCTGGGGGCGCACCGGGTGTGATGCTGGGGTGTGCTTTGCGGGCGTGATTGGGGTTGCGGTTGGGGTACGTGGCCAGCCCCGTCCGTAGCACACACTCTAAAATTGTAACTGGTGTGAATATTGTAAATTAATGTGACACAAGTTCGCAATTTATGGTGTGATTGATCGGGAGGGCGGGGGTCCACGATCGCCGAATGCACGATAGGTCCACCGGCAGGTACGGAAATCAGTGTTTTCCGAGCTCAGCGATGGACTTATCGTGCATGTGCATAGTGTGCTTATGCTCAAGCACGAAAATGGGACGTTTTTGAGCTTGGAGATAGGCATACTTTCATGCAAGCGTTTGCACTAACACCGTTCAGTGGCTGTGGGTGCGCCGCGCTCTATCACACTCACGTTTTGAGCAGGTTTTTGTGCAGTGTGGTAGAGCACAGCACCCTTCTACGCAAGCCCCCAATCACGCCGTCGCCATCGCTGGCTCACGCTCACCCGCAGCCGGTCCTCCAACCACGCCCCGCCGCGTGGATCGCCACACCCCCACAACACTGAGGGAAAGCCCAACAAGGAGAATCAGAAGACGTATCCCCAGCACGGTCCGATCGCTGAACTCCATAAGCGCCAACACCTTCGGGGAGTTCAGAAACACCAAGCTTGTCCCCACAACACCACCAAGCAGGAACGGGTTCACCCTGCTAACCAGCCATGCGGCCAGTGGGGCAGCAATAACCCCGCCAAGCAGCAGCCCGGCAACCGCCACTGCGTTAGCCACCAGGTCGTGCCACATCCCCAGCGCGAACCCGAGGGTGGCGGCAAGAGTAACAAGGAACTCGGCGGTATTGACCGCTCCGATAACGCGGCGCGGCTCCGTGCGTCCCAAACTCATTAACGTGGAGGATGTCACAGGACCCCAGCCACCCCCGCCGGAGGCATCAATAAAACCACCACATACCCCCAGCATGGCCAGGAACACCGGGTTGTAAGGCTGTTTCATTGGCGGGGGCGCCGACGCACCCCGGGCAAACTTCGCTACAAGCACCACACCCAGCACACAGAGGATACCGGCGGTGACTGGCGCTGCTACAGCCGTGGACATGTGGCTGAGCAGGGTGGCACCAAGAAACGCACCGATCGCGCCGGGTACACCAAGGCGAAGCACCACGCCCCAATCAACGTTGCCAAATTTCCAGTGGGACACTCCCGAGGCGAGGGTGGTACCCAGTTCAGCAGTGTGGACTATCGCGCTCGCCTGCGCCGGTCCGAGTCCAGCGAGAACAATGAGGACGGTACTGGCGGTCACGCCAAAACCCATGCCGAGGGTTCCGTCGATAAGTTCGGCCGCAGCACCCGCCACCGCAATGAGGAGTAGTTTTCTCATGGGCTTTTCCTAGGCTGGTACGGGGACGCAGTCGCGGTAGCGCGCTGCGACTATTCCGGCAAGATCCCTGCCGAGCGGCGGACTCACAGTCACGTGCGGCGCGCGTATATCCACTTTGTCTAGAAGCAATCCGGAAGTCACAAACAGCGGAAGAATGTGCAGTTTGTTGCTCTGCGCAGCAACGTCGCCAATGGTGATGCCGCGCGTCGCGGCGACAGCCCACACCCGACGTCCGGTCAGTTCAGCAACGTCATCGGCGAGGTTCGCCACGCTGCGGTTGGCATCGTCGCAGCTGGTACCCACCGAGTAGAGGGCAATATCGGCATCGGTGGGGGCTTCGCGGTGCACGCGCCACGCGAGGAGCTGCGCCATGTCCTGCCCAACACCCAACCCGTGCGCAAGCGTAAGGTTCAGGCCGCTGGCCGCGTGGGCCTCCGCCACTGCGCTGGGCACATCCACCCGACTGTGGTAAGCGCGTGTGAACAGCAGGGGGACGACCACCGCATGGTGGTGGGTGGCGGCGAGGGCGCGGGCGGCGTCGATAAGTAGCGGTTCGTTGAGGTCAAGGTAGGCGGCGTGGGCGGGCACCCCCAGCAGATCGCCAGCTGCGGCGGCGAGCGTATCGACGCCCCGTGGCGCATCGCCGTGCCGCGACCCATGCCCCAGCGTGATGAGGACTACCATGACGTCACCAACCCAGCACCAAGCGTGTCGCCGCTGGCTTGGTCGATCACCAGAAAGGCACCGACTGCCCCACGCGCTGCATAGGGTTCCACGGGGAGTTCGGAGGCGAGGTCGATACGCACCTGGGTGACGTCGTTGAGGCCCCACTCACCGTCAGCGATGCGGGCGCGGACCAGCGACGTTCCGTACCGGACTCGCACGTTCTGACCTGGCCGGACATGTTTATCCGCAAGCCCCACTACCGTAGCGGTGATACTGCGTACAGCGTCGGGGCGGTCAGGGCCTGCGATGAGGTCACCGCGGGAAAGATCAATGTCATCCTCTAGCAGCAACACCACCGCATCGCCCGCCTGGGCGTGGTCCACTGGACCATCCGACGTGTCAATGCCGAGCACCTGGGTCGTCCGACCCTGACCCACCGTCACCGTATCCCCAACAGCGACGTGACCTGCGGCGATACTGCCCGCATAGCCGCGATAATCGGAGGAATGCTCGCGGATCACATACTGGATAGGAAACCTGAACCCCAGGTCGTGGGCGCGATCTGCGGTCACAGAAATGTTCTCCAGCAGCTCCAGCACAGTCGGCCCGGTGTACCACGGCATGTGAGCACTGGGTTCCACCACATTATCGCCATACAATGCGGAAATAGGCACCACGTGCACCTGGTCAAACGCGGCGGCGAGAAGGCGGAAATCTTGGGAGATTGCGTCGAACGTGTTGCTGTCAAAGTCAACAAGGTCGATCTTGTTCACCGCCAACACCACTGTGCGCACCCCCAGCAGTTCGGCAGCCCGCAGGTGGCGACGCGTCTGCTCCACAATGCCGGTGCGCGCGTCCACCAACAACACCACGACCTGGGAGGTAGACACCCCTGTCACCGTGTTGCGTGTGTACTGCACGTGCCCCGGTGTATCCGCAAGAATGAACGTGCGTTTAGGCGTGGAAAAATAACGATACGCCACATCAATAGTGATGCCCTGCTCGCGCTCCGCACGCAGCCCGTCCACCAGCAGCGACAAATCCAGCTGGCCCAGACCCTTTTCCCGGGAGGTGCGCTCCACAGCGGAAAGCTGATCCGCCAACACACTCTTGGTGTCATGCAGCAACCTGCCGACAAAGGTGGATTTCCCGTCATCCACGGAACCCGCCGTGCATAGCCGAAGGGTTTCACGGTCCTGCAGATGATCCTGCACATAAGTAGTCATCAGAAGTACCCTTCCTTTTTACGGTCCTCCATGGCGGATTCGCTAAGCCGGTCATCGGCGCGGGTTGCACCCCGTTCCGTCAACCGTGAGGCGGCAATCTCCGCGATCACCTCATCCACTGTCGCGGCGTTGGACAGCACAGCCCCGGTGCAGGACATATCCCCCACCGTGCGGTAGCGCACCCGTTTGACCTGCACCGTTTCGCCGTCACGGGGGCCACCCCACTCCCCTGCTGTCAGCCACATGCCGTCGCGTTGGAAGACTTCGCGCTCGTGCGCAAAATAGATCGGTGGTAGCTGAATATCACGGGCACCGATGTATTCCCACACGTCCGCTTCCGTCCAATTGGAGATGGGAAACACGCGAATGTTCTCACCAGGCAGGTGCTCGCCGTTGTACAGATTCCACAATTCCGGGCGCTGGCGGCGGGGATCCCAGCCACCGAAAGAATCGCGCACGGAAAAGACGCGCTCCTTCGCGCGGGCGCGTTCCTCGTCGCGGCGGGCACCGCCCAGAACTGCCCCATAACCAACCTCGTTGATGGTGTCTACCAGCGGGATTGTTTGCAGTGGGTTACGTGTTCCATCCGGGCGCTCCACTACATCACCGCGATCAATCCAGTCCTGCACTGCAGCCACCCTCAGGCGGGCACCCGTCTGTTCCACTAAGCGATCACGAAACTCAATCACTTCCGGAAAATTATGGCCCGTATCCACATGCAGCAGTTCAAACGGAACGGCGGCGGGGGCAAACGCGCGGCGCGCCAGCTCAAACACCACCACCGAATCCTTGCCACCGGAAAACAACAAGGCAACCCGGTCACATTGGCCGGCAACCTCGCGAAGGATATGAATGGACTCGTTCTCCAGGTCTTTCAGGTGAGGGGACAACGGCGTAGTTGCTGTAGAAGTCATTGTTGTTGTCATGTGTGTAGTCCGCATTCTGTTTTGGCGTGCCCGGCCCAACGGCCAGCACGGGGGTCTTCACCAGCGGCGACGGGGAGGGTACAGGTGGCGCACCCAATCGAGGGATAGCCCTGGTGTGTAAGGGGGTGTTCGATGAGGTTGTTGTCAGTGATAAACCGCTCCGTATCCTCCAGCGACCACGTGACCAGCGGGGAAATCTTCAAACGGCCGGTGCTATCCAACGCCAGCGCTGGGGTGGTCGTGCGGGTCGGACCGTCGGCGCGCCGCAGGCCCGTCACCCAACCCACATAGGGACTGAGGCTCACCGCGAGCGGTTCCACCTTGCGCATTCGGCAACACGCCGCCGGGTTGCTCTGATACAGATTCGGACCATATTCCTGAGCTTGCTCATCGGCGCTGAGCACCGGTTTCGCCGTGACCAGGCGCTGCGGGTACCTGCGCTCCACCTGCGCCGCCACGTCCAGGGTTTCGGGGAAATGGAAACCGGTATCCAGGAACAGGAAATCCATGTCGGGTGCGTGACGGGCCGCCAGCTCCGCCAGCACTGTATTCTCCATCGACAGCGTCACCACCACTCTGCCTGGCGCGAACTCCTGCGCCCACTGCATAATCGTCGCCGCATCAGCGTGGTACAGCTCATCCGCATGCTTAGCGACGAGCTCCTCGTTCCGTTTCCGCAGTTCATCCGGCAAAGGTTCTGTGGTTCGGGGCCCCTCGGGGCTGATACTGGGATCGCGGAATAGTGCAAGGGTCGTAGGTATCTGAGTTGTATTATGAGGCAACATGTTCGTGTCCGTGGGTTCGTAGGCTGGTGCGTAGCGCCTGCGCCGTTGATGCTGCTGGGGCGGGCGTTTGGTCGGGGTCGTCTTGGCCGTGGAACATGACAGAAAACACGCGACGGCATTCTCCGCAGCTCCAGGCGAAATCATCCTCTACGTCGGGAAACAACTGGGTTCCTGCGCAATAGGGGCAATACTCTGGAAAATTACGATTGGCGTTCGGTTGTCTGCGCAGGCTCATTGCAGATCCTCCTCGGCGGCGCGCAGCACCCACTCGCGGAACTGCTCACCCTCTCGGCGCTGCTCCTTGTACTTAGTGACAAGGCGAACAACGTAGTCGCCCAGCTGCGCGGAGGTCACCTTATGTCCACGGAGCTTTTTGCCAAAGTCGGGGTCAAAGCCGAGGGAACCACCCAAGTGCACCTGGAAGCCCTCAACCTTGTTGCCCTGTTCATCGGTGACCAACTGGCCCTTCAACCCAATATCGGAAACCTGCGTGCGGGCGCACGAATTCGGGCAGCCATTCAGACTGATCCGCAAGGGAACATCCAGATCACCGAGGCGTTGTTCCAGTTCATCCACTAGCTCAATGGCGCGGGCCTTGGTGGTGACCAGCGCAAGCTTGCAAAACTCCAAGCCAGTGCAGGAGACCACGCCGCGACGGAACTCACTGGGTTTGGCGTACAGGCCAATCGCGTCAAGATCCTTGGATAATGCCTCCACCTGGTCTTCTTCCACGTCCAGGAACAACAGTTCCTTATCCACCGTGGTACGTAGGCGGGTCACAGCGTGCTTGTCCGCGGCGTCAGCGATGGCGATCAGCTGCTCACCGGTGGCGTGACCGACCGTCGGTTTAACGCCGACATAAAACCTGCCGTCTTTCTGCTTGTGCACGCCAATATGGTCGCGATTACCTGGATTGATGGGGGCTGCGGGGCCGTCGGCAAGGCGGTAGCCCAGGAAATCAGTTTCCAGAATTTCCCGGAACTTCTCCACTCCCCACGCGCCAACCAGGAACTTCATGCGGGCGCGGTTACGGAGGCGTCGATAACCATACTCACGGAACAACCGCACTGTTGCCACCCACACCTCCGGCACCTGCTCCAAAGAAACCCAGACCCCAAGACGCTGCGCAAGCATCGGATTCGTGGACAAACCGCCGCCTACATACACGTCGAATCCCGGGCCAAATTCCGGGTGAACAGCGCCAATGAACGCCAAATCCTGAATCTCGTGCGTCACGTCCTGGCGCGGCGACCCCGAAATAGCCGACTTAAACTTGCGCGGAAGATTATGAAACTCCTCCCGGTGCAGCCACTTTTGCGTGAGTTCTTCAATTGCTGGGGTGGCGTCAATAATCTCATCCGCCGCCACGCCTGCAACCGGGGAGCCAAGAATCACGCGCGGAACATCGCCGCAGCCCAAGAGAGTAGACAAGCCAACGGAATCCAGCTTCTGCCAAATCGCAGGCATATCCTCGACCTGAATCCAATGCAGCTGCACGTTTTGGCGATCCGTGAAGTCCGCAGTGCCCCGCGCATACTGCTGGGAAATCTCACCGACCGTGCGCAGCTGTTCCGTGGACACCACGCCACCATCGAAACGAACACGCAGCATAAAGTACTTATCCTGCAACTCGGTGTTGGTCATGGTGCTGGTGAACTCGCCGCCCAGGTTCTGCTTCCGCTGCGAATACAAGCCCACCCACTTAAACCGGGGCGCAAGATCTTCTACGGAAATCGAATCAAAACCCTGCTGTGAATACAGCTCGATAATGCGCTGCTTGCAGGACAAACCTGGGTCTTCCTGCTTAATGCGCTCATCATCGTTTAACGGGTCCGTGCCGTCTAACGCCCACTGCCCATCAGGTTTCTTCGTGCGGGCGGGGCGATTCCGGGCGGTTCGGGTCGCAGTGACGGTAGGAGGGGTCATAGGGAGTCCTTCAGTCGGAGATGTTTGTGTGGGGCACGTGGGGTTTCGGTGCCGCTCGGTTCGTGGACACAAGTAAAACATACCGCTTTGTCTATATCAACGATACGGCAAAGATTGAAGTGAAAACAGAGCGGTTCGGCGCAAAAATATAGCCTTTTAACTGGTATTTTGTTTTTATTCATCAGCAACGAGCCATCCAGGTTGCAGCATCAAATGGTCCGCTATCCGGCCAGTTTTGCCCATATTGAGCCAATATTGAGTGATCTATCTCAAATTTTGCATACAGCTCGGTCTAGCTATAGGAGACAGGTCTGCCCCGGAATCTACAAAAATGATCGAGATGTGAGCATTAAATTCACAAAATTTCCAACAGGACGCCGGAACAACAACAGACCAGCTACCGACATATATGCTGTTCACATGGGTTTTATTGCGAATAATCTTGCCCTTAGACTACCCTCGCCTCACTACAGACAACTTAGTCTGTGATTGCTAGACTACGTTTCGGCCTTACGTGACTAGCCACATATCTCTGACGCCTGGCATCGCAGCAACGGCGATGCCTACTGAGCCACCGGAACCACCGAGGCGTTGTAAAGCACGAACAACACTGCACAGCACTATTTCACCTACCCGAAAGGCAGAACAACCATGACACAGCCCCTTCGCGTCGCCATCGTTGGCGCGGGTCCCGCAGGTATTTACGCTGCGGACCTCCTGATCAAATCTGCAGCTGACGTGAGCATTGACCTGTTTGAACAAATGCCAGCACCATTTGGGCTGATCAGGTACGGTGTAGCGCCCGATCATCCGCGCATCAAAGGCATCGTGAAATCCCTGCACAACGTACTGGACAAGCCGGAGGTGCGGCTGCTGGCCAACATCACCATCGGACGCGACATCACCGTCGACGAACTCCGCTCCCACTACGACGCCGCGGTGTTCTCCACCGGCGCCGTCGGCGACCGCGACCTCGGTATTCCCGGGGCTGATCTTGAAGGCTCCTTCGGTGCAGGCGAATTCGTGGGATTCTACGACGGCAACCCCCGCTTCGCACGGTCCTGGGATTTGTCCGCGCAGTCCGTGGCCGTGGTGGGTGTTGGGAATGTGGGTCTTGACGTTGCGCGCATTCTTGCCAAAACCGGCGATGAACTCCTAGTCACCGAGATTCCCGATAACGTGTATCAGAGCCTAAAAAACAACAAGGCCACTGACGTGCATGTGTTTGGGCGCCGCGGGCCTGCACACGTGAAATTCACCCCGCAAGAACTCAAAGAACTCGACCACTCCCCCACCATCAATGTTGTGGTTGACCCCAACGACATTGACTACGACGCGGCCTCCGAAGAAGCACGCCGCAGCTCAAAATCACAGGACTTGGTGTGCAGCATCCTCGAAAACTACGCCATTCAAGACCCCAAAGACGCACTCCACACCATCCACATTCACCTCTTTGAAAACCCCGTGGAAATTCTCGGCCGCGATGGGCATGTGGTGGGTATACGAACCGAACGCACCGAACTCGACGGCAAAGGCGGCGTACGAGGAACAGGAAAATTCACCGACTGGCCTGTTCAAGCCGTCTATCGAGCCGTTGGATACCGCTCCGATGCCATCACCGGACTGCCCTTTGATGAGGACGCCGCCACTATCCCCAATGACGGCGGGCATGTAGTTGATGTTGATGGCAACACGGTTTCTGGGGTGTACGTGACCGGGTGGATCAAGCGCGGGCCCGTCGGACTCATTGGCAACACCAAATCAGACGCAAAAGAAACCATCGACATGCTGCTTCACGACGCCGCGAACGACCAGCTCCCCACGCCCGGTAAAGGTGACATTGTTGAACTACTCGAAGAACGCAACATCACCTACACAACCTGGGACGGGTGGTACCGCCTCGACGCCGAAGAACGCCGCCAAGGTGAACTCGAAGGACGCGAACGCAAAAAGATCGTCGAGTGGGACGAAATGGTGAATACGTCAAACTCGGTGCCGGTGGTGGGGTGAAAGGTGAGGTTAAGATGTTGATGACGTGCGTGACACGGCGCGTTGCTTACCGCACGAGACACACCTCACGGTTCAAAAACTTACAGCACAACCTGCGCAGCTAAGCGTTTAGGTTTACACCAACATCAGAGTAAATCTGGGCAATACGCTTACGCGTATCTTCTTTAACACGCGGCGCTACAATGACCCCAAGATACTTTGCGCCGCGTTGCGCATCCAGTGGCTTAGCATATGCGGCCTCATCGTCAACGAGATCTTTAGTGATATATTTGGCCGCATCTCGATCAAGCTCAGAATCAGAAAAACGCATATGCTTCGCCGCTTCCCGAAGGTCTGCAACATACTGAAACCAATCAGACACAATAAGATTCTGCCATGCAGGATTGGGTTTAACGCGCCCCATATCTATCCCGTAGAACTCGCAACCACGCAACCTCGCCTCCGAAAGATCAACCCCCTGACACTGAGTGTGCTGGGCATTTTCCCTGAAGACCACATGATTAAGAAAACCAGAGATTGTCGAGTTAGTTATGTTGTTGATGAAGCTATCACCATAGCCATTAAGGTCTACGTGCAACAATTGAGTGTTTTCGATGCTGGTAAATGCATTATTTGAGAACCTAAATGTATTACTAAAATTCTCAATGGAGCAATCACGTAGAGTAAGATACGCAGCACCCAACCGTTCAAAACTAAAATCTTTTGCCACAATGCGTGAAACCATGCAATTGACCATTAGCTCTACTGAATAAAATTCAACGTCATTAATTTCAATCTCAACAAATTCCACATTATCGAAATTTGTTCCACATAATAATTTCTCATTCTGAAGCCTAAGTCCAGTGACATGGGCATCGCGTATAGTGGCTGGCCCCATCGTAGTAATAAACTCCATCGTGTTACGAAGTTCTTCTCCATAGTTTTGGAGTTCTTCCCAGCCAGTTAGTCTAATCATAAAACTATCCTCACACATTTCTACGAGTTTAATGTTGGGCGAAGATCTACACCAAGATCAGCATAGACCTCTACGATTCTCTCGCGTGATTTTTTAGGAATTCTTGAAGCTGTGACGAGGTCAATGTACTTCGCTCCTCGACTTGAGTCTAGAGGACGCCTATAGCCAAATTTTTCAAAAGTTAAATCTCCTTGTATGGCCGAAGACGCCTTTCTATCGGCTTTATCCGATGACAATCTAAGCTTTTCAGAGGCCTCTGTTAGACGATCAACATATTGAAACCAGTCTGGAACTATTAGATGCGCCCATTTTGGATTAGGAACTATACGAGTCATATCAACGCCAAAGAAGGAAGAATTAATTAGCTCAAGATTAGAAAAATCAACACCTTTACATTGCATTCTTTGGACATTTTCATTTAAGACTACATTTCGAAATGTTCCCGAAACTTTCGAATCTACAATGTTATTAATAAATGGATGCTCGGAACCATCAAAATCTACATCTACTAAATTGCATCGCTCGATACTATCAAAAGCGATATCAAAAGGACGACTGACATAGTTTAGATTATCAATCACCGAATCCGTGACTATCAGATTTTTAAATCTAGGACTCAGTCGTTTAATATTTTTAAAATACGAGTCTGCAATCCAGCAACCATCCTGCAAAAATAAAACGTCCTTAATTTCAACATCTTTTAGCGTTATATTAAAAAATTCAGAACGTCTGAAGCATTTTCCACACTTCACATCTACATGATCGAGTAATATGTCAGATATAATTGCGTCATAGATGACATCATTTTCCTTTTCGATCTTTGCGCACCTGCCATCTACTTCCGCCATATAGCCATTCAGATTCATTTCGAAAGCCCGATACCACCTATTGGTCAAAATTACTTAACCGGATCAATTTTTACTTTTAAGCATCCTACCGCACAACCTTCACTTTTTCATGCGCAATAGATGAAACTACTCTAATAGTTGGTAAAAGTCGGAAACTCAAGACCTCAGTCGCTAGATAGAAAGCACGTCTCAAAAAGCACACCTCCAATAGCTGAGCAGATTCCAGTCTGACGAGCCCTAACAGCGACCGCACACGTGGGGATAGTCCCCTCCCATGGCTTAGGTGGAAAGCTGTTAAGGCTTGGAGATCATTAGCCTTCGACGCGGAGAATCTAGAGCCTAATCCGTCGGTGGCCACGTAGTGGAGATGCCTGCGAGCAAAATGGTGCGACCTAGATGCTTATGAGGTGGCCAGTTGAGGGTGCTGCTCCAGCGGGTTGCCTCTGCTGGCTTATCAGCATCGGTGACCAGCTTTAGCACATGCCGTTGCCCTGCTCTTAGTGACGCAGAACATTGATCACGTAACCGTCAGGGGCCGAACAAGAAAGCTACGCCCCACCACATTTCCGGCCACGATGCGTTTCCCCCAAGGCTCGTTTTCCCGATCAACGTCGCCGCAAGTAAAGCTTCACCACGGCCCAATCGTTAAGGCTCGATTTTGTCGACTTCACACTGGTCCAGTAGACGAGCCAGAAAGCTATAGGCGGCGAGGCGTTCCATCGCTTCTTGCACGCTGATTTCCTCCAAGGTATGGGTAGTGACATTGCGGACTGTGAGAGTGAGCCCCGTAGCGAGACCATTGAGGGACTTAGCTAGCGGCTCCAAGCCGCTCTGTATACTCTTGGATGTCTTGTCGTCGGCATCCGGCCACCGCAATTTGGGCCGATCCACTTTAGCTTCGCCGCCGGACAAGGTCTCCTGCCAGAATTGCGTGCCGTCGATGTCATTGCGCCCTAACTTCTTCTTCCAATAAGCCGTGAGTGCCTCGGCTGCCTCTCGCACCGCGACTCGATACTGATGGATAGTCCAATGTACTGCAGCACCATTCCACACAACCTCATGCATGAGTGCAGGCGAGAACGAGGGTAGCTGGTCAGCCGCGTGTGCCTCAGCATCAACGATCAAGGCTTGAAGCTGTCCTCGAACTGCTGCAGCAGCGATCCGCACATCCTTGGGACTCAACAGTGCTTTAGGTTCGCTCATTGTCGCCCAGCTCTCGATGGGGTTAATCGTCCCCAGCCCTTGAACCATGATGTAGCGGCCCGTCACTTTGACTGCGGTGGAAGCGAGTCCCGCCGCTTCAGCAACAGCCAGCTCCAGCCGCTGGACCTCGACTGGGTCACTTCCCTCCTTGACCGAAACGGTGGGTAAGAGACCACGAGCTTCCCAATGATTTGATTCGACCTGCGTGGCCATCCACGGCTTCGACAGATATCTTCAGCTTCTCAAGATACTCTGTACTGTAATTCGTCATGACTCATTGTACCGTGCAGCATCATTGTCCTCAGTCATTACTGCAGTTCAACCTATGCACCTGACTTGCAGACCGCTTCTGGTTCACTATCCGCCCGGTCTCTATCGTCCAGCATGTAGGTCTCTTTCGTTATCGACCTGTGGAGAGCTTGCCGTGATTGATCTGATGACCTCTGTTCTGTTGACTATGATGCTATCGATGGAGGTAGACATCACTCCTCCAATAATGACGGACTGCGCAGCACCACGCAGCTGTGCACAATTGTGGGCGCGATGATAATGATCGGGCTGATCCTATCCGTGCTTGCGCTGATCATCTTGGCGACCGCGTGGAGCTTTTGGCAAGAACTCCTCCAACCTGCACCTGACGGTTGCGCCAAGCTCCCCCCCCCAGGAAGCCCGCCACCAGCACTTTCACTAGCAGCGCTTCCCAATCAGTACTTTACCGTCCAACCACGCTTTTATCCGTGAACGAGATGGTCGCGGGACCAACCCCGTCGAGCTTTCCCTCGTGGGTAACCAACAACTGCGAGTATTCGTCGCCTTTGACAGTGTTGCCGGATACATTGACGCCTTTTATGTCTCCGCGGAACGCTCTGCCGTTGCCGTCTCCTTGTCCTTTCGTTACTTCGGCGCCAACGTACACCACAGGGAGGTTTTTATTGCGCGGCGTGAAGGTGTTGCCAGTGATGGTGATGTTTTCTAAGACCTCACTGCCACCCGCATATTTGACAGACTTACCTGAGGGGTTGTTGGTGACTCCTTGCACCATGTTCGAATACGGATTGTCCTCGTGGCCATTAATGTTCACCCCACCACCATTGGACAGGCTTGATGGCCCATCCCACACGGATTCCACCCCAATGAATGCGCGGTTTGCCATTCCGTCAACAATGTTGTTGGTAAAGGTCGTGTTGCTGGAGCCGGGGCCCACGTACAGCAGCCAACTTGGGTGATGCTCCCGTACTGTTACGGTGTTGCTATCAAACACGTTTCCCTTACTACCTTGGTACGCCTGTAGTATCCCTTGCCCCGTCGCGCGACGGGTCACAATGTTGTTGTTTTTCACCTGGTTATCGCTTGAACCATAGGCGATATGAATACCGGAGGAGATGCTGTCACGCAGCTGATTGTTTTCCACCCTATTGTGGCTGCTTTGGTCTTGCATGGAGATATTGCGCGTGTTGTTTCGGATGATATTGTCCGTGATGCGACTATCTGTCACACCAGAGAACGCAATGCCGTAATAGCCCCCGTTGATAGTGTTGCCTGTGATGGTGATCCCCATGTTCCTATACTCTGGATCTACTACTGTCCCAGTTGCAACATAACGCTTCCAGATTTCATGGTCCTGGCCCGTGTAGGCGTCTTTCTTGCGTTTTGTAGACACAAAGATCGGCACAACGCCGTCGTTTTCGTTGGCCATCGTGATGGTATTGCGATCCACCGTCACATTGCTCACATCGCCATGATCAGCAAGAATGCTTACTCCCCGGTAATTTACGTCGTTCATGGTGACGTTGCGAACAGTGACGTTTGAAATATGATCCCCAGAAATTCCGCTACTGAAGCTGGAATCTTTCATATTGAGAGTGAAATCACTCAGCTCGATCCCAGAAGTCTCCTTCGCAAGCGCAAACGCACTGGCAAGCTCGCTGCTTGTTCCCTGCGTCCGCACATCCAGGTGCGCACCGTGCCCGCGGATGTAACGCACCCCCGTTGGCACATTCAGCGTCTCTGGCACCACGTAGGTACGCCCCGCCATCAGATCCACCCCGGCATTCTCCTGGCCTGCCTTCTTCAGCATTGCCTGCAGGTCATCCGCTTGGGCAGATGCGGGTACGCTTATCGACGCCCCGAAGCACAGCAATCCAGCTACCACACTGCTTATTATCTTCCGCATACCAAAGAGCATACCTATCATTTTTTCAGCCCGCATCTGTGCTACCCGTCTCATCATGACCTTCCGCTACCCCCATCTTGCGTCGCAATCACATTGTCAGTAACTAATATTCTATCCAATTATCACATGTAGATAAAGGTTTACACACCCCAGCGCATACAATATTATTCAATATTTTTCAGTACAATAACTAACAAAACAAAGAGCGCTCCCCGCGAGGGTTAATTTTATTCATTACCCCCGCATCTTTCATTATTTCCACCCCAATATATTATGAGCTTTATAAACATCTTTTCAGTTCATTCCAGAGGAGCCACACATGTCTTTGTCTCGGCCACTTGTCCGCACTGCCATCGTCGGCGCAACGGTAGCACTCACAGCACTGGGTCTTTCACCCTTGGCCTCTGCCGACGACCTTGAAGGTACCCTCCAACCCAGCACCGGCGAAATAGTCCGCATCAAGTACACGGATGCCTCTGGTCTGTTTTGCATGAGAGTTGATTCCAATAAACCCAACGCGGGAGGTTTTAACGTCAGTTTGGTTCCCGAGATCCCCAAGGGAGCGACGGCAAGCTCAGCAGTTGGGTTCTTGGTCCAACCCAACACTGGGTGGAAGTGCGAAGATCATCCCAAGTTTGCCGACGAGGATACCTTGTACACATACACCGTGAGTCGTGACAAGGTTAAAAAGTACGAAGGCACGTTCCGTACCTAAAAACCGCTATAAAAACCACCGCACCCCCGCAAGCATTCCTGCGGGGGTGCGGGCGTCGCGGCGTCGATAAGCGCGCCTAAGCACCTTTAGCTGGAGTAAATGTCCAGCTTCTCGCCACCATCAGCAACGTCAACGTTGACCTCGTCGCCGTCGTGGATGTCGCCTGCCAGCAGTTTCTTGGCCAGAGCATCGCCCACGGCCTGCTGTATCAGCCGACGCAACGGGCGGGCACCGTAGGCGGGATCGTACCCACGTTCGGCGAGCCACAGTCGAGCGGCGTCGGAAACGTGCAGGGTGAGGCGTCGAGCGGCAAGGCGGCGGGCCAGTTCGTTGATTTGGATATCAACAATGCTGGTCAGCTGCTCTGCCGAGAGCGGCTCGAAGATCACCACGTCGTCGAGGCGGTTGATGAACTCCGGCTTGAAGTGACGCTTCACAGCCTCCATCATCTGCTCCGGGGTGCCACCTGCCCCCAAGTTGGAGGTCAGGATAATGATGGTGTTGCGGAAGTCCACAGTCCGCCCTTGGCCGTCGGTGAGCCGACCTTCGTCGAGCACCTGCAGCAGCACGTCGAACACCTCGGGGTTCGCCTTCTCCACCTCGTCGAACAGGACCACGGTGTAGGGACGACGGCGCACGGCCTCCGTCAGCTGACCGCCCTGATCGTAGCCAACATATCCGGGAGGGGCACCGACGAGGCGCGCGACCGAGTGCTTCTCGCCGTACTCCGACATGTCGATACGCACCATGGCGCGTTCGTCATCGAAGAGGAATCCGGCCAGTGCCTTGGCCAGCTCCGTCTTACCCACACCCGTCGGGCCGAGGAACAGGAACGAACCCAACGGACGGTCAGGGTCGGCAACGCCCGCACGAGAACGACGCACCGCATCAGACACCGCCTGCACAGCCACTTTCTGGCCGACCACCTGGGTGGCCAGTTCCTGCTCCATGGCCAGCAGCTTCTCGGTCTCGCCCTGCATCATCTTGCCAGCAGGAATGCCCGTCCACGCGGACACGACCTCGGCGATGGTGTCGGGAGTGACTTCCTCCGTGATCATCGTGTTGTCGGTGCTGTCTGCAACGTTGGCTTCAGCGTCGGCTACTTCCTTTTCCAGCTCGGGAATGCGGCCATAGCGCAGCTCAGCCACCTTGCCGTAGTCACCGTCGCGCTCAGCGATTTCGGATTCCTGGCGCAGCCGCTCCAGTTCCTCCTTCGCGCCACGCACCTTGTCGATCGCGGATTTCTCGTTGACCCAGCGTGCCTTGAGTTCCCCTAGTTTTTCGCGCTCATCGGCGAGTTCCTGGCGCAGTTTCTCCAAACGGTCTTTCGAGGCGGCGTCGGTTTCCTTTGCCAAAGCCATTTCCTCGATTTCCAGGCGGCGTACCACGCGCTCCAGAGCGTCGATTTCCTGCGGTGAGGAGTCGATTTCCATACGTAGGCGCGAGGCGGCCTCATCCACAAGGTCAATGGCCTTATCCGGCAGGAAGCGGGAAGTAATGTAGCGGTCCGAGAGCGCGGCGGCAGCAACCAGAGCGGAATCCTGAATCCGCACGCCGTGGTGCACTTCATAGCGTTCCTTCAACCCACGCAGAATACCGATGGCATCCTCTACGGACGGCTCGCCCACAAATACCTGCTGGAAGCGGCGCTCCAGGGCGGCGTCTTTCTCAATGTATTTGCGGTATTCCTCCAGGGTGGTGGCACCAACAAGGCGTAGCTCACCGCGTGCAAGCATGGGCTTGATCATGTTGCCCACGTCCATGGCGGATTCGCCGGTGGCACCGGCACCCACGATGGTGTGCAGCTCGTCAATGAAGGTGATGATCTGCCCGTCGGACGCCTTGATTTCATCAAGAACAGCCTTGAGGCGTTCCTCAAATTCACCACGGTATTTGGCGCCAGCGACCATCGACCCAAGATCCAGGCTGATCAGGGTCTTGTCCTTCAGGGATTCCGGCACGTCACCAGCCACGATGCGGCGGGCAAGCCCCTCCACAATGGCAGTTTTACCCACACCGGGTTCGCCGATCAGCACGGGGTTGTTCTTGGTACGGCGAGAGAGCACCTGCACCACGCGGCGAATTTCCTGATCACGCCCGATCACCGGATCGATTTTGCCTTCACGGGCGAGCTTGGTCAGGTCGGTGGAGTACTTCTCCAGGGCCTGGAACTGCCCTTCCGGGTCTTGGGTGGTCACCTTGGAGGAGCCACGCACAGCCGGGAACGCTGCCTTAATCGCATCGTAGGCGGCACCGTGCTCTTTCAGCAGTTGTGCCGCGTCGGAATCGCCGCGTGCGATACCTGCGAGCAGCACCTCAGTGGACACATACTCGTCGCCAAGTTCACCGGCCAGTTCCTGAGCGGCGGTCAACGCGTTGAGGGCGTCGCGATTCAGGTTCGGGTTGGCCATGTTAGAACCCTGCGCACTGGGGAAGGAATCCACTAACTTACGGGCGGCGTCAAGAACGGCTTTCGGATCCGCACCGGCGGCCTGCAGCACGGGTGCCGCAATGCCGTCCGGTTGGTCCAGCACGCCCACCAGCAGGTGAGCAGGGCGAACATCAGGGTTGCCCTTAGCGGAGGCAAGTTGCACTGCTGTTTGCAGCGCCTCTTGGGTTTTGGTCGTGGGGTTAAAAGAACTCATGATTATCCCTTTCGTTTCTATCTACGTCTTATCGTTTGGCCTTAGCTGCGCGCTCTGGCCTGAGTCCAATCAGCCCACTCAGCTGGTAGTTCAGTACCGTCACGCGCGGTTTTTCTTTGATGTCGTTATGTACAACGTCGCTCAGGTTGAGTCTGTTCCACTCAAGTCTAAATTTTTTAGTTGAGTGCATCACACTCAACTTTGGCGATCGAGGCGATTGGGGCATCAGACTGACATTCAGGCCACCCCACCTAGCGACACTCTGACCAACAACCAGCCCGCCAGCAGAAACACCATCCACCCTCTACATTTACCGACGCTCCGTTTATCAGCACGTCAATTCATCACACCATGTACGGGCCACAAAATTACCAGTCCAGGCCGCCACTTCCCGACTGTACCGAAGAATGAGAAAAGGGAATCTGATCCCTTTCTTAATGGCAGATACTTGACATGTACCCCAAATTGGAAATAAGGATGAACACAACAGGTGAGTTGGTGCACAATAGAAGAGTGACAATGGAAACCCTCAGCGTCGTCGCCGAGTGTCTTGAACGACACCCGGACCTTTTTCGGACCCTCGCGCAGCGCTATTTCCTCGACGATTGCCCCGAGGCACGCTTCCTTTTCCCCACCGACGACAGCACCGCGCACGCCGACCTCGCGGCCGCCCTCATCTTCGTTTTTAATCACAGCAATGCTGACGGTAGTCTCACCCCCAAACTAGTTTCTATACTCGAACAATTAGGCCGTGACCATCGTAAATTCCAGGTAGCAGATAACCATTACGAACGCTTTGGTAACGCCCTGAATCGTGCCCTGAAAATCGTTGGAGCGCATGCCCCCACCTACGCCATCACTGCCGCCGAAAAGGCCATCACAGCCACCCTTGAGACCATGCGTCGGGCCGCCAAAGAAGAGGACGATACGGGCCTTCCAGCGACCTGGACGGGCGAGGTGATAGAGACGCAGCGACGCAGCCGATACATCTCTGTGGTGCGCCTAGTAAGCGAAACTCCACCCCCGTTTGCCCCCGGTCAGTACTTGCCTGTTACCTGCTCCCTCATGTCCCGCCAATGGCGTTACCTTTCCCCTGCGCTGCCGCCCAACAAGGAAGGTCACCTGGAGTTCCACATTAAAACCACGGACACAGACAGCAACTCACGCATTCTGGCCAACTCCCGCCCCGGCGACATCTGGACCTTCGGCGCCCCGCTCGGAAAAATGCACATCAGCGGCACACGCGACGTTCTGGCCATCGCCCACACCACCGGGCTTGCCTCGATCCGCTCATTGCTTCTCGACGCCGCGACACTCTCCGACCCTCCCCGCACCCACCTGTTCTTCGGCGCAGACTACCCCGGCGAGCTGTACGAACTCCTCGGCCTATGGAATTTCGCAGCCAGCGCCCCCTGGCTGTCCGTCACGCCAGTGACCACCTACACAGAAAACGAATGGTGGGTCGGTGCCACCGAGCACTCCGTAGCACCACGCGGCTTGCATTTGCCGCAGTACGGGTCACTCTCCTCAATAGTCAGTTCCTACGGTTCCTGGGAGGACCGCGATGTACTTATCGCCGGCCCTAATGAAGTGGTACGGGATGTCGTGAACACACTCCTCGCCTCCGGTACCCCCGCCAGCCACATCCAGCACGACCCGTTCTAGGCCGTATGCTGCCGTATGCTTAGGCGTTTTCCACGTGTCGACGCCCCGCCGCGCGAACCACATACCAGCTCACCACGCACCCCAGCGCGGCCAGAGGCATCGCAATGATGAAGCGCTGCACAGGTATGGCGGTTTCCGGCCACGCCAGTGGCGCGATCACCCACAGAAAACTCTCGGCCAGTACATCGCCACCGATGAGGATGGTCACGATGGTCCACACGATCATGGACACCAGCGCCGCCCCCATGCCAAACCGGATCACCAGCGCCAGCGCGAGCAGAACGAACACGGACCCCACCAGCAGCCACAAGACGAGTTGCCGCAGCACCTCGCCAGCGGGCTGCCCCACTGCTACCAGCGACACTGACGTCACCCCGGCAAGCACCGCGAGAACGATGATGTGCGTGGCAACATAGGCGGGAAAGAACCTCGGATTTTCGGCAGTAGCGTGCGCGAGGTTTGGCCCCGCCGCCGCCCAAGTGAGCACCGGCAGAATACCTACGCCAAGGGGCACAATCATATAGCTGAACAGCCCCGATGCAGTATCAGCCGGGTACCACGAAGCGAGAGCCACAACAACAAGAGCCGACAGAACCACGCAGGTGAGCACCCCGGTTCGACGCAGGATGGACACTACCGCCAGGATCGGGAATGCAGGCAGCTGGCGGGATGCGGACGCGGTGGTAAACGCGGGCGTCGATAATGGCGCACTGTGGGGTACGGAAACCTGGGGCGCGGGCCGACGTCGAACGGGTCGCGCTTCACCAGTTTCATTCATGAGCGTTGCCGCAGCGAACGTGACCACACCAAGCAGCACGCATAAGCCAGCCCCCACGAGCGGCGGATCTTGAAGCGCCGGATTATCGGCAGGAATGGGAAGACCACTGACCTCCACACCGACAGGAACCAGGAGAATCCGAATCGGCCACGTCGGCGGACACAAAAGCCACCAGCTACTTTCCGCAAACACCACCCCAATCAGTTGCCACACCACACCGACCGCGAGGGCCGCGATCATGCCGAAACGACGTGCCACCAGTGCACCCAGACCGATGAGTCCCAGCGAACCGATCCAGCAATACAGCGCCGCTAACACCCCACGATCCAGCGGCGCGCCGAAAAGAATAACAATCCCAAAGTTCAGCACCTGGAGCAGCGCCGATATACCCGCCAGTATCAGCAGGCGAGCTGCGCGATCCTTCCGCTTGTCGACGCCCCGCCACCACAGGCCGCCATGGCGCGCCCGCCGCTCGCGTTGCTCCGACAACGCTGCCATCAGCATCATGAGCGGGGCAGCCATGCCGGTGAAGTACATCACCTGCCAGGAAAACGGCACCGAAATGTAGCCGGCGGACTGCACCCCGGCCGACAGGACAACTGTCATAAGAGCAAGTAGCACTCCCAACCATGGGAAATACGCAACTGACGTACGCCGGACGCGAATCACTTCAGCATGCAGATAGGGAATCATGGTGGCTACTCCCCTTCCGCAACGTTGGGCAGCTGATGCGTCAGATGGAAGAAGCGAGATTCCAGATCGCCACCCTGAATCAAATGATCAGCCGTGCCGCTAAACACAGTCTTTCCCGACTCAATGACCGTAATATCGTCGGCCAACCGCGCAATCTCCCCCAATTGATGAGAACTCACCACCACAGTCCCTCCGCGCTGCGCCCACTCCTTAAGAAAAACACGCAGGTCAGCGATGCCTTGTGGATCGAGGCCATTTTGCGGCTCATCCAGCAACAGAATCTTCGGCGACCCCAGCATCGCAATAGCCAACGCCAAACGTGCCTTCATGCCCGTGGAAAAAGACTTTGCCTTCTTCCTGCCTGTTTCAGACAATCCCACCAGCTTTAGCACGCGATCAATTTCCGCGTCAGGTAGCCCCAGCAGTAACGTATGGACCTTCAGATTCTCCCGTGCTGTCAAATGACCATACAATGCGGGACCGTTAATCGACGCTCCAATATGCCGCCGATGCCCGGCGTTCAATGGTTCCCCAAGGATATTCACGGCGCCAGAAGTGACTGGCACAAGACCCAGAATTGTTTTAAAAGCCGTGGATTTACCTGCACCGTTACGCCCCAGAAGCGCGTGGACCCGCCCGGGTTCCACACTCATGGACATATCATTGAGAATGCTATTTCCGCCCAGGCTTACGTTTACATCACGTAGTTCAATTATCGCCATAGTATTACTATTGTAGAAGTAACCTTGGCGGTATCGCGACCACGAATAATGTGATGAAATTATTGTTTACACAGCCGCAATTCTTGTTGCAAATCCGGCACATGTTAAGAAGGGGCTTACTTCATTATAAAAAAAGAAAGGAAAGGAACAATGAAGAAAGCCTCCCACAGCATAACATCGTTAGCACTGCCGCCACTGGAGAATCGTCAATTAATTTCAGGATTGGGCGAGTGAGGGGTTCTAGCAGGCCAGTCCAGCACCGGAATGGCTTTGCGTGCCCGCCGAACGTCAGTGAGATCGATGTCGCAGACAAGCACCTGCTCGTCGTAGCCTGCTTCAATGATTCGCCGCCCAAACGGGGAGACCACGGCGGAATGTCCAATGCCGGTGGGGCCGTCGTCATGCCCGGCTGCAGTCTCTCCACCAGGCCGGGCCTGGTCTGCGGCAATAATGAAGCTGGTGGAGTCGAGGGCGCGGGCAGTGACCAGGGTTCGCCACTGGTCAAGTTTTCCGGGGCCGTCTTGCCAGGACGCTGGAACAACAATAACCTCAGCACCCAACTTGGCAAGGTTGATAAATTGTTCGGGGAAGCGGATGTCGTAGCAAATAGCCACGCCGACACGGGCGCTCGGGGCGTCGAAAAGCATCAGATCGGTGCCGGGAGCAACGGTGTCAGATTCGCGGTAACCGAAGGCGTCGTACGTGTGTATTTTTTGGTAGCTTTCGTGTACGTCAGGGCCGGTAACCAGCGCCATGTTGGCCACGCGGTTCCGGGTTGTACCGTCTTTGTCCACGGTGTCGGCGGGGCTGAACATGCCGACGACCGCGATGACCCCAAGTTCAGTCGCGTGGTCGCGGATGAGGGTGGCAAAGGGGCCGTCGAGGGGTTCGGCGATGGTGTCCAGCCGCCCACCACCGAAGGAACGCATAGTGGCCTCGGGAAAAACAACAAGCTCGGCGCCTTGAGCAACAGCGGTATCCATGCCGGAGATGACGTGGGACAAATTCTCCATTGTGTCCACACCTGACTGCATTTGTACAATCCCGATTCGCATATCTCCCAGATTATGTGGATAAGTCCTAGTTGTACACAGGCTGATGGGTGTGCGGGACGCACGGCGCACGGTGCTAACCAGTATGGAAGGTATGGGATCTTTTACTCTTCCTCCAGAAGCTGTTGCTATTTTAAGCGACTTTAAGATGGCATCGTTTCAGGTCAACCCTGGATTGCAGCCGAGCCACACGAGTTCCGTGGTGTCGTCGTTGGTGGATGGCTGGATGGCCAAGAATCGTTCGCTGTGCGAACGGCACGCAGCTTTGTGCGACAACATCGCCGATTTCTGTTCCACTCTCCAGGACATTGATGCCGACCTCGCGTCGAGGTTGCGTTGATGCCTCCTTCGTTGTTTCCCCTGAATAGTGAACAGCTGAGCAACCTGTCTGCCGCGCTGAAAAGTTCGGCCGCACACCTCGTCCACAATGCCACCGAGGCCGCTGAACGCTGGCAATACATTTATGGTCTGGGGCTCGCAGGCGAGTCCTTCAATGCTGCCTACGAACAGGAAGACATGGCACATAGAGCAAGCAGGCAGACGGCAGCACAGTTGGCGGAGCTGGCGAGGACCATGGATAAGGCCGCAGCGAAGCAGAAAGTGCTGGATGGACTGGCACAGTATGCGCTTCCATTTCTGGAGGCCGAGGGGGAAATCAATATTCCTGTTTCTATTTTCATGACGCAGCTAGGCACACTCGCGCGGGCCTTGGACCTGGCCACTGCATTCGCCGCTTCAATGATCGGCGGTGACGATACCAAGGTTCGCGGACTCACACTCGCCGATTTTGGGGATATGTCAGCCGCCGAGATCAACGAGATCAATTCTCATCGCCTCACCCCCGAGGCCGCCGCCGCGCTGGAGGAGTTCACCAAGGATCGCAAGCCGGGCGACCCACCGGTACACGTGTTGGAGGTGGAACCGGGAAAGATGGTGGTGGCGGTTGGAGACATTGATACCGCCGATTCCATCACCACCCTGGTCGCCGGGGTGGGGTCCAGCAATCCTGCGGGCTGGGCGACGTACCTGCACAGAACCGACCTGATTCAGCAGCACACGCACGGCGCCGCGATCATGTGGTTGGGTTACGACGCCCCACCTTCCGTACCCGCCGCCGTCAGCCCACGCGCTGCCCGTGAGGGGGCGCCTTCCTTACAGGAGATACAGAGCACGCTGCGCAGACGGGATGAAGTGCGCAACGGGACGTCGAAAAGCGGGCATAGGCAGCGGCTTCTCGTGGCTGCGCATAGTTTCGGCTCGTTGTTGGCCTTTACGGCAGCAGCGTCACCAGGCGGCTTGGAGGCCGATGGGTTGTTGGCGATGGGAAGCCCCGGAGCTGCGGTACTACACAAAAGCCAGTTGAATTTGCATGCAACTGATGGTGATCCTGAGGTGTACGCGGTCACCGGCTCGCGCGATTGGATCAGTATGTTGGGTTCGGCATTTGGCGGCTATCATGGTGCCGATCCTTCGGATGCATTGTTCGGGGCGGAACGGTGGCCCTCAGAGTCAGACCATGATTATTGGAAGGATGAGTCTTTTTTGAAGCGTGTGGGCGAGGCCGCCAACGCACGGTAAATGCACGTCGGCCCACCCCACACCGCACAGGGAAAGCGGCGGGAGGCGGGCTGACGTGTGTCTCTTTTAGTAGCGGATGCTCATGCGTCCGTCGATACGGCCGTGGCGCATATCGTCAAACACAGTGTTGATGTCGTCGAGCTTGCACTCGGTGACGGTGGGCTTGATCAGGCCGCGGGCATAGAAGTCCAGGGCCTCTTCCAGGTCCTGGCGGGTACCCACCAGGGAGCCACGGATGGTCAGGGCCTTGAACACGATCTCGAAGATCGGTGCTGGGAATTCCCCTGGGGGCAGGCCGTTGAACACGATGGTGCCGTTCTTGCGGGCCATCTTGATGGCCTGCCCGAATGCCTGCTCGTGCACAGCTGTCACCAGCACACCGTGTGCACCGCCGCCGGTGAATTCAGCCACGGCTTCGCCGGGATCAACCTCGCGAGCATTTACGGTGAATTCTGCACCATGCTTGCGGGCAAGTTCCAGCTTCTCATCGGCAATGTCCACGGCAATGACACGCATGCCCATGGCCACGGCGTACTGCACGGCAATGTGGCCGAGGCCACCGACGCCAGAGATAACCACCCACTGGCCAGGGCGGGTCTCCGTCATCTTCAGGCCCTTGTACACGGTCACGCCTGCACAGAGGATGGGGGCAACCTCAAGCAGGTCAGCACCTTCTGGAATGTGTGCGCAGTAGCGGGTATCTACCAGCATGTATTCACCGAAGGAACCATCAACCGTGTAGCCGCCGTACTCGGCGTTGTCGCACAGTGTTTCCCAACCGGTGCGGCAATGCTCACAGACACCACAGGCGGACCATAGCCAGACGTTACCAACAAGGTCACCAATCTTGACTGTGTGCTCGCCGGGGCCGAGTTTGACCACTTCACCCACGCCCTCGTGGCCGGGTACGAAGGGCAGACCTGGCTTGATCGGCCAGTCACCCTGAGCTGCGTGCAGGTCAGTGTGGCACACACCCGAGGTAAGTACCTTCACCAGTGCCTGGTTTGGTCCCGGCTCCGGCAGGTCAATGTCTTTGAGGTTGAGGTCCTTGTTGAACTCTTCAACCACGGCAGCGTGGAACTGGTCCGGGTGATCTATGGTGGAAGTCATCTGCTTTTCTCCTTGAAAAGTAGTAGGAATGAAAGTCTTGAAATATGCGGCGCACCCTGCGGTGCTGCACAGCGCGCCAAGTCAGAGGTCAGGGGAATGGCTGAGAATGCCAGAACAGGTGCGTTAGAACAGGCCGACGGGTTTCTCGTCGTAGGACACCAGCATGCACTTAACTTCCTGGTACTGACGCAGCATCATGAGGTGGTTTTCGCGACCAATGCCGGATTCTTTGTACCCACCGAATGCTGCGTGAGCTGGGTAATTGTGGTAATTGTTCACCCACACGCGGCCCGCCTGGATGGCACGCCCTGCCCGATAGGCAATGTTCTGATTTCGGCTCCACACACCAGCACCGAGACCAAAGAGCGTGTCGTTGGCAATGGCGATGGCCTCATCAAAATCCTTGAAGGTAGCCACGGACAGTACGGGGCCGAAAATTTCGTCCCGGAAGCAACTCATGGTGTTATCCCCACGGAACACCGTTGGCTCGATGTAGTATCCACCTTCAAGCCCCTCAAGCTTTGCGACGTGCCCGCCCGCCAGCACTTGCGCACCTTCAGCAGGTCCGGACTCCAGGTAACTGGAAATCTTATCCATCTGCTCTTGGGAGGTTTGAGCACCCATCTGCACGTCCGTGTCGAGCGGGTTGCCCACGCGGAGCTTCTTCACGCGTTCCACTGCCAGCTTGAGGAACTCATCGGCAATATCCTCGTGCACCAAGGCGCGGGACGGGCAGGTACACACTTCGCCCTGGTTGAGGGCGAACATGGTGAAACCTTCAACGGCCTTGGCCAGGTAATCGTCGTCCTTGTCCATCACATCGGGGAAGAAGATATTGGGCGATTTTCCACCGAGTTCGAGAGTGACGGGGATGACTTTGTCTGCGGCCATCTTGTTGATGAGCTTGCCCACTGGAGTGGACCCTGTGAAGGCGATCTTGTTGACGCGACCCGAGCCAACAAGCGCGGAACCTGTTTCCTCGCCCGTGCCGTTGACCACGTTCAACACTCCGGGTGGGATGAGGTCACCAACGAGGTCCAACCAGTACAGGATGGATGCGGGCGTCTGCTCAGCTGGTTTCACCACGGTAGGACATCCTGATGCCAGTGCCGGAGCAATTTTCCACGCTGCCATCAAAAGCGGAAAATTCCACGGGATGATTTGCCCGACTACCCCAATCGGTTCATGGAAATGGTAGGCAACGGTGTCGTTATCAATTTGTGAAATATGGCCTTCTTGAGCGCGAATCGCACCCGCAAAGTACCGATAGTGATCAATTGCAAGCGGAATATCTGCCGCAAGAGTTTCACGAACCGGCTTACCATTTTCCCATGTTTCAGCAACAGCAATTTGCTCTAAATGCTGTTCCATTCGGTCGGCAATATTATTGAGAACACGAGCACGCTCAGCCGGTGAACTAGTTGCCCATGATTCTCGTGCAGCATGTGCGGCGTCCAGTGCTTTATCAACATCGGCGGCGCTTGACCGCGCTACCTGGCAAAACACTTCCCCAGTCACAGGAGTGATATTGTCCATGTACCGACCCTCAACGGGAGGCACCCACTCTCCACCTATGTAATTTTCGTACCGTGGCTTGAAAGTGACAATCGACCCGTCGGTCCCCGGGTTCGCATATACAGTCATGAAAATTTCACACTCCTTACGATGGGGCCTCACATGAGTTAGTGGGGTTGCGGTCCATGCTAACCAAAATTCGCCACATTCCGAATCACGTTTTGACCACAATAGAAAACTATTGCCAATAGCAACACTCGCTCCCCCGGTTCCCCCTGGTTATATCAATTTTAGAAACGAGATAACATGAGATAATCACCCTATACCAGGGGTGCCCCATTGCCCGGAAGGCCGGATGGATTCAGCCCACAACCGCGAACACGGCCGCCATTTTACGTCCCCCACCCCACCTACTGGCACCACATACCACCTCCCGTTTTGTGACTAAGCAGACACCTCCACTACCCCCGTAGGGGTGGCCCCCAGGCAGAGCGTAAAGCGCCATTAATTCACAGAAGGATTCACAATAAGTTTCCCCCGACCATGCCCCCGTTCACTATAAGAATGCTTGTCGGCATTTTTTCCAACGAAAAGCAACGATCAATATGTGGTTTTATTACCCCATGATCAATCAGCACTGATACCTGCCCCAACTGGTATCTATCGGGGTACAAAAAATATCTGATCGGCACAAATGTCTTGTGCACACGCCTCCCCCAACTGTGTGGGATCCGGCGCTGAAATGATTTGTTCAAAAACCAGATCAGTACCGCACTCAACCCATGCACACAATCTTGCTTCATGGCCGATGCTGTGGCGTACACCTCCGCCTCGGCATGGCGAGCAAGTTGGATCGCTATGCCGATGACGTTTTACGCCCCCGTATCCTTCCGCCCCCGGCGCTTACGGTTAGGGTCCCACATGACCACCGCCGTGGAACGTGGAACATGCACGATCTCACCACGGGATCGCAGAGACTCATGCTCAAGATGAGCAACCTCCGCTTTCAGGCGGTTGATTTCGGCACGGGCTTCGTCGAGTTCTTGTTGTAGGTTTTCATTTTCTTGGTTGAGGGAGATGATGGCCTTAATTCCTGCCAGGTTCACTCCCTCTTCTTGGCTTAGTCGCTGGATTTCGCGCAGCACATCAACATCCCGGCGGGAGTAGCGGCGACCCCCACCGCGGGTGCGCTGCGGGATAACAAGCCCCATGCGGTCATATGTCCGCAGGGTTTGGGCGTGCATTCCCGCCAACTCAGCTGCAACGGAAATCACAAACACTTCACCACCGTCGCTGTTGTTGCGCGTATTGTGCGTTGGCATTGTGACACCGTCACCTTCTTTCCCTTAGTAGTATATCTTCTATGTCGCACTTCCAACGGTGTTTCCGACCCAACCAGCACGTGGGTCAAACCCGCTTTCTTGCTCCAACCTGGCGTATTCCTCCAGCGCCGCACGTGCCCCATCACTGAGGTTCTTGGGCACCTTCACATCAACGGTGACCAGCAGATCTCCGCTTTGTCCATTGCGCTTTGGCACACCGCGTCCACGTACCCGCAGTGTACGGCCGTTAGGCGTTCCCGCCGGTACCTTCACCCGGACTGGGGTGGTCAAGGTAGGGACCGAAATGGCTCCACCGAGCGCCAGGTCCGTAAAGGACACGGGGACGGTGATTTTTAGGTCGTCGCCACTGCGCTTAAACACTGGGTCGGGCCGGACGTGGACAGTGACAAACAGATCACCCGCAGGCTTGCCGTTGGGGCCTGCTTCTCCTTTACCTGCGAGCCGCACTTTCTGCCCGTTATCCAGCCCTGGGGGGATACGCACGGTGATGGTGCGGGTGCGGTGCACTGTACCGGTACCAGTACAGTCGGAGCAGGGATCAGTAATCACCTGCCCCGTGCCGCTGCAGTGCACGCAGGGTGCGGAAAACCCGAATGCCCCTTGGTTTTCAGAGGTAAACCCGGTGCCGTTGCAGTATCGGCAGGCCGTCGGATTTCCGGTTTTGGATCCAGAGCCGTGGCAGGTGGTACAAGGTGCCTCGCCGGTGAGCTGTATGGGCAGTGTTGTACCCTGAGTTGCTTCCCGGAAGTCCAGAGTAATATCCGCTTCCACGTCCGCTCCCCTCGTGGGTCGGGCCGTGTTGCGTGGGGTACCCCCGCCACTGCCGCCGCGGTTGAAGAGTCCACCGAAAATATCGCTAAAGCTACTACCATCGGATGAGAATCCACCGCGGCCACCACCAAAGAGGTCACTGACGTCAAAGTCCGCAGCTTGTCGGAATCCACCACCGAAACCGGTGCTGTTGCCGCCGAAGCCGCCGCTACCGAACCCTGGAATGCCACCAGAGGCGATGAGGTCTTTGAGTTCGTCGTATTCTTTACGCTTCTTGTCGTCGCCGAGAACGTCATACGCCTCAGCTACTTTTTTGAAGCGTTCCTCAGCAACCTTGTCACCTGGGTGTTTATCGGGGTGGTTATCGCGGGCAAGCTTGCGGTAGGCTCGTTTGATTTCGTCTGCGGTGGCGGACGAGGAGACCCCCAGATCCGCGTAATAGTTCTTGTCTGCCCATTCTCGTTGAGTCACTGGGCATCTCCTCCTTTCTGTACAGTGAGAATTATTATGTCGCTAATTAAAGGTATAAAAAAGTTCTTTGGCATGGACCCTGACCAGTTCAAAGACCACGTTTTTCCAGAGCTTACCCGCCAACAGGCGGATCGCTTCCGGGCGTTGCTCCATAAGGAGTTTCGGCAACGCGGCATTGAGATAGAGCTGATGCAGCGGATCGTCAGTCTTGAGTTTCCGTCTGGCACCCGCGGCACGATTGACTTAGAAAACCTGTACCGCACCCTGTCGCAGGATCCCGAGCGCATGGAGGAGCTGGTCGCTGACTTTGTTCCTCATGTGCTGTCGTTCCCAGAGACAGAGTCTCTGACTGATGCAGAGTTTTATTCAGTTCTTAAAATTCGTTTAATGGCCCCACCCGCGCAGCCGCTGCCCAAGCAGGACGACTGGATGGAGTGGCCTTTTAGTAAAGATATTGTGGTCCAGCTGGTGCAGGACGGTGAACACACCATCGCCTCCCTCAACTCTGATGTTGCGCTGTCTCACGGCGACCCAGCGGACTTGATCAGAATTGGGGAACGCAACACCTGGCAGGAGCTGGTGGACGCGGATGTGGATGTGGAGCATTTTGCCCCTGACCACGATTCACCTGGTGCCTCCATGTGGGCTGTCGAGTCAAACTCGTTTTTCACCGGAAGCGCCCCACTGTTTTTGGAAAAGATCCTGCAGCGGTGGATTCCCAATTTGGACCAACGTGCTGGCGTGTTGTTCGCTGTCCCGCACCGTCACCTCCTGCTCGCGCGGGAGGTGACACAGGGTACAAACCTTTTCGAGGGCGTGAACTTCATGTCAAAGATCGCCTACCAGCAGTGGGAGTCCCAAGCTGGCCCGATTTCGCCGTCGCTGCACCTGATGTATGCGGGTGAGTTGACGGCGATTTCTGAGTTCGCCACCGACGAGGAAGGCAAGGTCATCATGGGCATTCGCCCAACTGATTACCTCATGGACATGCTTAACTCGGATCAGCAATGATCACCATGGCGGTGCGGATCAGACGGTCGCCCATCTGGTAGCCGCGCCGCAGCACAGTGCCCAGTACTTTCTCCTCTCCGCTGGACAGGTCCTGCACCGCTTCGTGTTTCTCGTGATCGAAGGCATCGCCTTCTTCACCGACAACGGTCACCGAGAACTTATTCAGCACTGCATGGAACTTGTCCGATACGGACTTGAGCGGCCCGGACTCCAAGTCGCCGTGTTGGGCGGCGAGGTCAAGGTCGTCGAGAATGGGCAGCAGCTCAGTGATCACACTGGCTTTGGCCGTCTCTACGATCCCGGCACGATCACGCTCTGTCCTGCGCCGATAGTTGGCGTATTCAGCGGTGACGCGCTGGAGGTCCTCGGTGCGTTCGGCGAGTTCAGCCTCAAGGCTGGTGATCTCGCCGTCACCGTCGGCATCAACGTCGGGGGCATCCGCGTCGAGTTCGAGGTCAATATCCTGCGTATCGACGTCGCGGTCCTCTAGGTTGTCCGAAACCTCTGGGTTGTCACTCACTTCTTGTCTTCTTCCTCGTCGACAACTTCGGCGTCAACAACGTTGGGGTCGGAGTCCTCAGTGGTTGCACCGGTGCTGGTGTCGCCTGCAGCACCTGCCGATTCGGCCTCGTAGATGGCTTTGCCCATCTCCTGAGCCTCGGTGGTCAGCTTCTCCATGGCGGTCTTCAGCTGGTCAAGGTCGTCGCTCTTCAGGGCTTCTTCCACACCGTTGGCAGCGTCCTCAATGTTGGTCTTGACGTTCTCCGGGATCTTGTCGGAGTAGTCTTCCACGGACTTACGTGTCTGGTAGACCAAGGATTCAGCCTGGTTACGGACTTCCTGCTCTTCGCGACGCTTCTTGTCCTCTTCGGCGTGGACCTCAGCGTCCTTGATCATGCGATCAATTTCTTCCTGGGACAGGCCGGAGCCTTCCTGGATCTTGATGGTGTTTTCCTTGCCGGTGCCCTTGTCCTTGGCGGTGACGTGGACGATGCCGTTGGCGTCGATGTCGAAGGTGACTTCGATCTGTGGAACGCCACGCGGTGCCGGTGCAATGCCACCGAGTTCGAAGGAACCGAGCAGCTTGTTGGCGGATGCCATCTCGCGCTCGCCCTGGAAGACCTGGATCTGCACGCTGGGCTGGTTGTCCTCAGCGGTGGTGAAGGTCTCTGAGCGCTTGGTCGGGATGGTGGTGTTGCGCTCGATGAGCTTGGTCATCACACCACCCTTGGTTTCGATGCCGAGGGAGAGTGGCGTGACGTCGAGAAGCAGCACGTCCTTGACCTCACCGCGCATAACGCCAGCCTGGAGAGCTGCACCGATGGCAACAACCTCATCCGGGTTAACGCCTTTGTTGGGCTCGCGACCACCGGTGAGTTCCTTCACCATCTCGGTAACAGCAGGCATACGGGTGGAGCCACCGACGAGGACCACGTGGTCGATGTCGTTGACGGACACACCGGCGTCCTTGATCACCTGGTTGAAGGGGGCCTTGGTGCGATCCAGCAGATCCTGGGTGATGCGCTGGAATTCAGCGCGGGAGAGGGTTTCATCCAGGAACAGCGGGTTCTTGTCTGCATCAACCGTGATGTACGGGAGGTTGATGTTGGCGGACTGCGAGGAGGACAGCTCAATCTTTGCCTTCTCAGCGGCCTCGCGCAGACGCTGCATGGCCATCTTGTCCTTGGTCAGGTCAATGCCGTTGGCCGACTTAAACTTGTCTACCAACCATTCGACGATGCGCTGATCCCAGTCGTCACCACCGAGCTTGTTGTCACCGGCGGTGGCACGGACTTCCACCACACCGTCGCCGATTTCCAGCAAGGAGACGTCAAAGGTACCGCCACCAAGGTCGAAGACCAGGATGGTCTGCTCCTTGTCACCCTTTTCTAGGCCGTAAGCCAATGCGGCTGCGGTGGGCTCGTTAACAATACGCAGCACGTTCAAACCGGCGATCTGACCGGCTTCCTTGGTGGCCTGACGCTGAGCATCCTCAAAGTATGCGGGGACGGTAATAACAGCATCGGTAACGTCTTCACCCAGGTATGCCTCGGCGTCGCGCTTGAGCTTCATCAAGATACGAGCGGAGATTTCCTGCGGGGTGTATTTCTTGCCGTCAATATCCACGCTCCAGTCTTCGCCAATGTGGCGCTTCACGGAGCGAATGGTGCGGTCAACGTTGGTCACAGCCTGGTTCTTGGCGGACTGACCAACAAGCACTTCACCGTTCTTGGCAAAAGCAACAACAGACGGTGTGGTGCGGGAGCCTTCAGAGTTGGCGATAACGACAGGCTCGCCACCCTCCAATACAGACACCACAGAGTTTGTGGTTCCAAGGTCGATGCCTACTGCACGTCCCATAATGTTTTCCTCCTAAGGATCTAGAGTCTTTCACTCTGCTTTGAATCTTCATTGAGTGAGCCTCACTCAACCTTTACATCTTCTCCAACGCACGCGTTTCCAAAGTTGTTCCCACTCGACTCAACTTTTTACCAGTGATCCACAGCACACACAAAAAAGGTAGGCAAGGGGGTAATCCACCGCATACAATCCCGCTTACTGGTATCGGTTCATGCCGAACACCACAAATATTGAAGAAAGGAGACAGCGCGCCCCATGTTTACGCAGGCAGAGATGGTTCATACACACGCCAATCGCACCCAAGCATATGGCGGCCGCCGTCGCCCAAGCGGAGATCGCCCACCCGTCTCCATTCGGGATTAAGCCTCCCCTCACTACCCCTACACCACCCCCACTTTCTTCAACCAAGCACCAACCTTACGGTGAAGCATTCGCGTTAATGGGGGCGTTGCCACGCTATTCCACCACAGCTATCCCACCACACCACCCCGCCACAGCACTATGAAAGTGAGCACCCCCGTGTCTGACGCACGCACTCCACTACCCAACAGCTCGGATGTTGATAACATTGTCGACGCCGCAGTCCAGCGCGCACAACAATGGCTTGCCGCCACAACCAGCGGACAATCCCGTTCCGAAGCAAAGTCCACGGAACAACTCGCCGCACTCGTGCGGGAACCGCAGGGCGTGGAATTCACCATGGGGTTCGTGGACCGTGTCGCCCGCCCCGAGGACAACGAAGTAGCCGCGCGCGAATTACGTAGCCTGGCCAACCCTTTTGGCGCTAACAGCATTCCCGACTTTGTCGGACTAGTCGACCGCGGCCTGGTTTCCGCAGGTGCACTCATGGCGCGGAAGCTCCCCAACGTGGTAATGCCGCTGGCCCGCAAACGACTCAGGCAGATGGTGGGGCACCTGGTGCTTGACGCAGAAGGCAAAGCATTGAACAACCTGCTGGATAAGTCTAAGGAAGAAGGCTTCCAACTCAACCTCAACCTCCTGGGCGAGGCAGTTCTGGGTGAAACCGAAGCAAAGAACCGTCTGCAACGCACCATTGAGCTGCTGAAAAACCCGCGCGTCACCTACGTGTCAATCAAAGCTTCCAGCGTGTGCGCACAGCTCAACCCGTGGGATATTGAGGGCAACACCGAACGCCTCAAAGAACGCCTCCGCCCCCTTTACCGGCAAGCATTACAGCGCAGCCCCCATCCCTTTATCAACATGGATATGGAGGAATACAAGGACCTCCACCTCACCATCAAACTCTTCACCGAACTGCTCAGCGAGGAAGAATTCCTCAACCTTGAGGCGGGGATTGTACTCCAGGCGTATCTGCCGGACACTTTCGAAGCACTCCGTACCCTTGCCACGTTTGCCAAGGAACGCCGCGAGAAGGGCGGCGCGCAGATCAAAATTCGCCTGGTCAAAGGCGCGAACCTGTCCATGGAACGTGTGGAGGCGGAGATCCACGACTGGGAACAGGCCCCCTACCTCACCAAGGAAGAGGTAGATGCCAACTACATTCGGCTGCTCGATTACATCCTGCAGCCAGAGCACGCCGATAACGTGCGCATCGGCGTGGCCAGCCACAACCTGTACACCGTGGCGTTGGCACATGAGCTTGCGGTAGCCCGGGGCGTCGAAAAGCAGCTGGATGTGGAAATGCTGCAGGGCATGGCACCGTCTCAGGCCCGCGCGGTGCGGGACGTTGTGGGCGGGCTGATCCTGTACACGCCGGTGGTGCACGCCGAAGATTTCGACGTTGCCGTGTCCTACCTAGTGCGTCGCCTTGAAGAAAACGGGGCGAAACAAAACTTCCTGTACGCGCTGTTCGCGCCCGACGTAGTGGGGACCGAGGGGGCCACGCCGTTGCAGAACCAAGAGCAGCGTTTCCGGGAATCCGTGCGTCACCGCTGGAACGCGTTTGCTGGACCGCGCCGCACCCAGGACCGTACCAAGGAGGAAGCCGCCAAGCTGGGCAGTCGCTCTGGTTCCGCCCCAGGGCACTTCCGCGGCGAACCCGACACCGACCCGGCACTGCCCGCCAACCGCGCCTGGGCACTCGCGGCCCTCGCCACCGATCCTGGACCCGTCGAATCCGACGTGGTCACCGACCCTGCGATTATCGACGCCGCGGTGCAACGCGCCCTCGCCAACGCCGACGATTGGGCAGCGCAAACAGGCGCGGAACGTGCTGAATACCTCTACCACGCGGCCGACGCACTGGCCAACAACCGCAGCCGACTGCTCTCCGTGATGACCCACGAATCCGGCAAAACCGTGGGCGAGGCTGACCCGGAAATCTCCGAAGCCATCGACTTTGCCCACTACTATGCCGAATCAGCACGCGCACTCGACGGACTCAACACCACCGTCTTCACCCCCTACAAAGTCGTGGTGGTTACCCCGCCGTGGAACTTCCCCCTCGCCATCCCCATGGGCGGCGTGTTCGCAGCACTTGCGGCAGGCGCGTCCGTCATCATCAAACCCGCACCTCAGGTGGTGCGCTGCACGGAGGTAGCCATTGAAATTCTGCGCGAAGCAGGCATCACCGAAGACATGGTGCAGCTGGTCAACGCCGATGAAGCCGCAGCGGGCAAACGCCTCATCTCTCACCCCGATGTGGACTCCGTGATCCTCACCGGGGCCTCCGACACCGCGCGGCTGTTCCGCAGCTGGAAGCCCCAGTTGACGCTCAACGCCGAAACCTCCGGCAAAAACGCCATCATCGTGACCCCCTCCGCCGATCCTGACCTCGCCGTCGCCGATGTTTACCGCTCCGCCTTCGGGCACGCAGGCCAGAAATGCTCCGCCGCATCGCTGGTCATCCTGGTGGGGTCCGTGGGCAGCTCCAAACGATTCCTCACGCAGCTCACCGATGCCGTGGAATCCCTGCATGTCGGCCCCGGTGTGGACATCTCCACCACCATGAACGGCGTGATCGAAGCCCCCAGCGAAAAACTCCTGCGCGGCCTCACCCAACTCGACCCCGGTGAAACCTGGCTGGTCAAGCCGCGCAAGCTCAACGACGAAGGCACCCTCTGGTCCCCCGGCCTCCGGGACGGTGTGCGCCCTGGATCCTGGTACCACACCCACGAATGCTTCGGCCCAGTCCTGGGCATCATGCGTGCCGACACCCTCGATGATGCCATCCGCCTGCAAAATTCCACTGGATACGGACTCACCGGCGGCCTACACTCCCTCGACGAAAAAGAAATTGCCTACTGGCGCAACCGCGTTGAAGTCGGCAACGCCTACATCAACCGTGGTATCACCGGTGCGATTGTGGAACGTCAATCCTTCGGCGGGTGGAAAAACTCTTCCATTGGCTCCGGTGCCAAAGCTGGCGGACCCAACTACGTGGGACAACAAGGCACCTGGACCGACGGCGACCTGTCCGTCCGCCCCAACATCAGCGTCAACCCCACCGTTGCACGCCTCCTCCGAGACCTGGAAAGCCGCTTCGGTGCTGCGCTCACTGACGACGACCGCACCTGGCTGTGGCGCGCCGCCGAACTCGATGCCGTGGCATGGCGTGACGAATTCGGCGTGGAACACGACCGCACCGCACTCATTGCCGAATCCAACGTGTTCCGCTACCGCCCACTCATCGAGCCGCTGAATGTTCGCGTTGGCGACAACTACGCACTCCGCGATCTCCTGCGACTCGTCCTCGCCTCCCGGCTCACCGGCACCAAGATTGTGATCAGCGCCAACGAACTCGACGCGCAGCTCACCGAACTCGGCGCCCTGGGTGCACGCATCCGGCAAGTGTCCGACAAGGCATTCGCCAACGAAATCGCCCACAAACCCAGCTGCCGCGTGCGCACCCTCGGTGAGGTCGACCTAGCACTCTACGAAGCCGCCGTGGAATCATCCTCCGTGATCCTGGACCAAGACGTGCTTGCCGACGGCCGCCGTGAACTCCTGCCCTTCCTTCTCGAACAGGCAGTATCCACAACCAACCACCGTTTTGGATACATCAAAGGGCGGAGCCACTAGGGGCGGGCTTGATGGGGCTTGTGGTGAGTGTGCGCCCTGGGAATAACATGCCCTGAGCAGTGTGTTGTCCTAAGTCCCATCTTTTGGCGGCATGATGAGACTTAGGACTTTTTCCTCTTATTCCTGGGTGATTCTGCTAGAGATCCCCGTGAGAAAACCCCGCTTATTTATGGCTCCCCTCTCGCCGAGTTGCAGGCCCAATGATGCTACAGTCAACCCCCAAACGGCAATCAACACCCCCACGACCAGCGCATCTTCTCTGGGGACCCCTTTGGGGATTACGGGAAAAATACGAACAAGGACGCCCACACAGACAAGGAGCGCCCCTGAAATAAGTGACGCCCGCTGAAGCTTCCCATTTCTTGTCACTCCAGCACCGATGCGAATGACACCACGTGGAATCATCCATATGGCAACCAGCCATGTGAGCAGCGCGATAAAGGGTTCCATAACAGGTGGCTTATCTGGATTGAGAAAGTCCTGAAACTCCAAACCAAGAACGAAGAGAAGCAGCGCTAACCACACAGCAATCACACCGCAGACCATAAGAGGATGTGGCGTGGCTGGAGCATTTTTATAGCCGGTACCTGACATAACCATGTAGCACAGCACAACCACTTCAAGAACAATGTAGATTCCCCATACGAGAACCAAAGGTTCCGCAATGCGTCCCGACCAGAACATGAACAGAGCAGCAAGAAACGCCATAACTCCCTCCAGCCTGCAGGAATAACCGAGCCGCTGCTCGGCAAGAGGGCATTTCACGCGGTTTTTGCCAGCGTTAATCTCACAGACATCTACAGGTTGCGATGCCTCCTGCTTCCACAGTGTGGACTGACAAATCAGCGCAAGCCCTAGCCAGAAAAGAGAAAACACCAAGAACACGTACGCCAAGGTTACGATGCTCCTCTACACAAAAGGGAAAATAACCACAGCATCTCAGGATACGCTGATCACTATTTTCTGCGCAGGTGAGAGAACTTTTGCGAGAAAAATGCGTGGCTCTTCTTCCTATACGTCGCCGTCACCTTCCGACTAAACCACTGCTCAGAGGATCTTCTACTGAAGCAAACATGAAACATGGCCTGAACTGTGGCTTACCAGAATAGCTACCAGCCTTCGAGCCTGCACCCCAACACGAAAGTCCCATCATTAAGCAAGAACAAAATATTCTGGCATAGTTAAGTCTTGATGAGTAACAAACCCGAGTCACAGCAACAACCTGCGGAAGAGTCAGCAGGTGACCAGCCACGCGACCCCATCGACACGATCTTTGACGCGGTCGATTCCGATGGCTCTCCAGCTCCAGTACAAGAGTCGGACACCCTTACAACCGACACCATAGACGACACCGACCCCCCTGTGGATCGCGTCGCCATTCTAGGCAAGGACGGCCGATGGCTGTCCGGTTGGGCGCTGCGGTTTATCGTGCTTACCGTTGCCGCCTACTTTTTGTCACTCATATTGGGACAAATTTGGACTGGCCTGCTACCTATCTTGCTGGCGATCATGCTGTGTACCGTGTTGTGGCCACCGGTGCGCTGGCTGCGCAACCATAAGATTCCGCCATCGCTGGCTGTGACTATAACCCTGCTGGGCTGCGTCTCGGCCTTTGGTGGTTTGTTTGCTGCCATGGCCCCGACAGTGGCGCACCAGTCCAAGGGGCTGGTTGATCAGGCTATTCAGGGCGTCAACACGCTCATTGACTGGGTGCAGGGGCCGCCACTGAACATCGACGCAGATCAATTCAACACCATCTTCAATGAGTTTGTTGCGAAGATTCAGGAAAACGGTGCCTTAGGCAAGGTTCAGGAGCAAGCGGGCAATATCGCGTCGGGCGTGTTTGCGGGGTTGTCGTCAGCAAGTTCGGTGGCTGTGACCTTGGGTATCATGCTGGTGCTCACGTTCTTCTTCCTGAAAGATGGGGATCGTTTCTTGCCATGGGTGCGCCGCAACACCGGACCGACGGTTGGTTTGCATCTGTCGGAGCTGTTCACCCGTATTTGGAATACGTTGGCGGGCTTTATCCGCGCCCAGGCGATCGTCTCGTTTATCGACGCCCTGTTCATCGGCATTGGACTCGTCCTGATGGGGGTTCCACTGGCGTTGGTCTTGGCCACAATAACCTTCTTCGCGGGCTTTGTTCCCATCGTGGGCGCGGTGTCCGCCGGCGCGATTTCGGTGCTGATTGCACTGGTGTCCAATGGCCCCACCACCGCGTTGGCGGTGCTGGTCCTGATCCTTGTGGTACAGCAGCTTGAGGGCAATATTCTCTCCCCCATGCTGCAGTCCAAGGCGATGGATCTACACCCGGTGATTGTGCTGCTTGCTGTCACGGTGGGTGGTGCGTTGTTCAACGTGGTGGGCGCGTTCCTGGCTGTGCCAGTGGCCGCCACGATTGCCACCTGTCTACGGTACCACTCCGAGACGGTGGCGCTGCGTGCTGGCGAAACAACGGTGCAGGATCTGGACTTGGCCACGGAACAAACCGAACCCGCCAAGCTCACATTGCTGTTGCAGAGAATGATGCACCGCGCATCAGACAAGCCGGGGAAAGCACCAGGGAAAGCGGAGGAGTCAGAGGGCTAACGCCTCTAGAGCCTCCATTAGGCGGCGGGAACTTGCGGGCAGCGCGTCTGTCCAGGTTCCCGCCGCTTTATCGTCTGCATTGTCGCTGACGTCTTTGAGCAGGGTGACGGGGATGCCAAAGCGTTGCCCGGCCAGCGCCACCACGTAGCCTTCCATATCCACTAGACTGGCTTGTCTACTGATGCGCTCCCGACTGACGGAATCGCTAATGAAGCTGTCACCGGTGGCTAGCCGCGCGGTGGGCAGCAATCCGCTGACGTCAAGGTCGATGCCGTTGGGGTAGGGGTGGCCAGTAATGGCCGCGATGGTGTCGTTGGAGAAGTCATGTTTCAGCACGTGCGAGATTTCAAAAACACCACTCAGCCCATCCACCAAGGCACCTGCTGTACCCACATTGACCAGCCGGGACGGGAGGTTTCCGTGGATGCGGGCGGTAGTCAGGGCGTCGATAAGCGCGAAGGCACAGTTGAGGGTGCCAACTCTGGTGACCAGCAGCGAGTCACGCTCGATGCCGGAGATTTCTGCGGGGTCGGCGACGATATACAAAGGTGTGTTCACCGTCTCAATTATAGTACAGACAGAACTGTCTATACATACCGCACCTATAGTGCTATATTTATAGACAACATAGTCTAGTTACTGAGGAATCATCATGCAGATCGCAATCATCGGCGCGGGTCACATCGGCATCACCCTGGCGGAAACGCTCATTAGCAGCAGCCCCGATATCCACATCGACCTTTTCGAACGCACACCCGCCCCCTTCGGCCTCATCCGCTACGGAAAGCTTCAGGACAACACCGGAACCGCCCCTCAACTGCGACTTTTTGGCAACATTGCCGTCGGCACGGACATTACCGCCGCCGAACTTGGCGAGCATTACGACGCCGTCATCTCCACTCCCGGCGCACGCATCAACCCCGATATCCACTCCCTGCTTGACGACGCCCGCCCCTCCCGCCGCGACATTCGGCCGCTCCTTGAACAGCGCAATATCGCTTACACCAGCTGGGAAGGGTGGCATCACCGGAGCGACGCCTCCCAACCCAGCATTGATTGGCAGGATCTCATATCTTCCGCACACGGTATTCCCGTGTGGTTGTAAGCGGGTTTAGTTCACTAGCTTCAATGCTCGGGAATTCATCACATCCTCAATGAGCATGGCCCGCGTTTTACCCGCATCGTACAGAAACTTATATGAGGTCACTCCTACAGCCACTAATCCCTGATCAGTTACCGCATACACCGGACCGCCAGAGTCACCACGATCCACAAAGGACACAAACGAAAATAGACCGTCACTTTCCAGCCGATCAAACTTGCCGCAGGTTATGCCAGTGCGATGCCCCATCCTGCAGATATATGGCTTATGTTTTTGCAGCCATTCCGCGCCAGCCCAGCCGATAATCTTCTGGGTTGCGCCCGGATAATCGGTGTGCCGACTATTTTTGGCAATTTCGGTGTGCACCTTTGACATGTCATCAATTTTCACCAAAGCAATGTCGCGTTTACCGGCCCACTCAAACTCGGACAAGGTCACAGTGCCTACCTGATCAATGTGTCCACTATTATTTCGCACCCCAATACGATCCCCCACAGCTCCGCAGTGACCGGCCGTAAGCATGAAGTTTCCCTCAGCATTTCCCACAATGTACGCACTGGAACAAGCCCCGCCTGTCCGCATATTCACAAACGCAGCACCTGGGATGACCATCCCAGGTTTTTCTAACCAGTGGAAGCCATCGCTGAGGTGAAACATCGTGTCGTCGGCCTGTTCATCAGGGGCTTCACTCGGGGCAGGAGTTTTGCTGGGCTGCGGTTGTGGGAGCGGTTTTTCGGTAGGTCCTTCGGGAGATTTTTTGTAGGTTTGTCCACTATCCGAACTGAAACTACTTTGAGCCACCGCCGGTGGTGCCGTAAGCGTCATGGTCGCAATACCGAGCATGACCACCATCGCGGCAGTTGCAGAACGCCACACAAGGAGGGGAGTACGTTTCATACGCATACAAAACCTCTTCACATAAAGAAATCCGTCATATTCTTTACATGAATCTTATCTTAAGATAAGGCAATTTATATATTATGCATATGTTAATGAAACGAAATCATGAATGCAGATCACGTCTAGCAAACAGGAAGAAAGACACTGCAAGCAGCACCAGCGTTCCTGCCATCAGGATCGCAACGTGCCCCCAATCAACCCCATTCTCCAGGGGTTGTACGGCCCCATACCAATAAAAGGGAGAAATACGCGCCCACGTGACATAACCCGAGTTCATAGGCAAAGTGATATTCAGCGCATAGCCCACCACTCCCACTCCGGCCGCAGCCCACGTACCGGCGGACGGGGTACCGAAAGCCGCCACACCCAGCATGGACACCGCACCCATGCACAGGCCCAGCGCCAACAGATGCACAGTGGCACCCGCGATATGCTCCGCGGTCAGATTCATGCCACCCAGCCGTGCGCCACCCCACACTCCAAGCCCAGTGAGCACCGCCACGATGGTGATCAGTGTCGCCTGGGCTGCCGCTGCCAAGCCGAGCACACGGATTCGTCTCATGGGGGTGGATAACACCAGGCCAAGCTGACCCGAATGTTCATCTGCACCCAACCGTGATGCCACGGCAGCACCTGCCACAATCACCGCAGTGGGCGCCATGAGACTCATCGTTTCACCCCAGTAGAACCCTGCAGGGCTGGCCATATCGGTGGCTCCCCACGCCTGCAAAAGTGCGGGCGGCATCGACTGCGACGCAGTCTCCAACTGCGGGGCCATCTGCTGGTATATCGGCCCCATCAGCAGTCCCATCACCGCAAACATCACCACACCCAACACCACAAGCAGCCCAGCGTGGCGAAGCACTAGGAGGGAATAAAGGTCGCGTCCGGTTGCACTAGTTCCTTTCACCGCCTGCCACACCCAACCCACGTACTGAATCCTCTGAGCAAGAAACGTTCCGCGCAGGTTCCCACGCAAGTCACGAACATTCAACCCCACAATCCCCACCACAAACAGCACCGTCGCAACGGCGATCATTAGGGCCATGTAGCCAGCATTAAGGCCGTTCAACAGCACCGACGGTTCGCTGTACCAGTACCAAGGAATGAAACGCGCCACATCCTTCGTCTGCGACCATTGGGGCAGTAGCCCGGCAAACAACCACCCCAGCCCCACCAGCATGGCACCAATTCCCGTAGCCGCTTGACGACGCCCCGTCACTCCCCCAACTGCAAAAGCACCGGCACCACACACCACGGCGTTGGCTCCCAGTGCCAGACACAGTTCTCCCAGGTGAGCGTCACCTAGTGCGATGTCGAAGAGCGCTCCGGCGAGCAGTCCCGCACCCCATAATCCCAGCGATATCGCAGCGACCGTCAGCACCAACGCCACCACTTTGGCCATGCCAACCCCAAGACGAGAGACCGGATAGCTCAGCAGCAACGGCAGTGTGCCGTCCTTCTCCTCACCTGCAATCATCCGAGCCCCCACAGCGACGGCGAACCCCGCAACGGTGATAGCTCCCAAGAAGCCAAGCATCTGCGCGTACACCATGGCGGAGATGGACGCCCCAGCGGGAATCCCGGCAAGGGCCAGCATCGCAGGTGGTAGCGAATCATAGACGGCGGTGTCCATGGACTGTACCACCGCAATACCCATCAGCAAGCACGCAAACATGCTCACGACAATGACAGCTATCGCTTTCCACTGCGGCGCAAGACTGCGTTCCATCATGACGATGCCGCTCATGACTGCTCCCGGTAGTACGCAAGGAAGACCTCTTCCAAGTCGGCATCGTGGGCCGTCATGTCAACAATGCGATAGTCAGCGAGCGAATCGAGCAGTGTGCCGAGTTCACCATCGAAAGCCAAGCTCACTCGCGCCCCAGTCACTGCCACGTCATGGGCACCAGGAACGTCGTCAAAGTCACGCGGATCGGCATGACGGTCTAGAACCAGGTCAACGCGACGCACTGCGCGCAGATCCGCAACGCTCTCTACCGCCACCAAACTACCTGCACGAATGATGGCAACGCGGTCCGCCACTTCTTGCACCTCGGAAAGTGTGTGGGAGGACAGGAAGACCGTTCGACCTTCGGCAGTCACTTCCCGCAGAACCTGGTGGAACTCGTGCTGGACAAGAGGATCAAGACCCGCATTGGGTTCGTCCATGATGATCAACTCAGGTTTATGCATCAAGGCGGCAATCAACCCCACCTTCTGCCGATTACCTGACGATAACTCCCCGACGCGTTTATCCAGGTTGGCGTCAAATCGCTGCCGGAGCACTTCGACGTAACTCCAGTCGATGCCCCCTCGCAAGCG
>ERZ772956.151-NODE-151-length-56765-cov-5.593193_pt1 | contig 56765 bp, 54 predicted proteins | sample MGYA00580683_ERZ772956 | MGnify/ENA primary metagenome ERZ772956 (study PRJEB29015, sample SAMEA2738077) | human oral metagenome | biome: human oral; feature: human-associated habitat; material: saliva | place: China | collected 2212 ... | reverse complement strand
ATTTATGTTTTTTTTAAATTATAATAAAGATGAAAAGTTAGAATTTAATTATAAGAGAGCCTGTGGTTTATGGTTAATTGTAGTAGCGGTGATTATTTCATTGGCAACTTTAATAGGAGGAAAACAAATCATCAATATGCAAGTCTTTTGCATTGGATATGTTATCAGTTTTTTCTCAATAAATATGAATAAAAAAGTGTTGAATAAACTATCCAACGGTTCGTCGAGTAAATTTCAAGATAAAGTTTCTCTGTATGCGATTATTTTATTATTCGTGTTAATGGTTTTCTTAGGGGGACCTTTTTTTGCAACTGAGAATTGGCGATTAATTTGGCTGGGTGCATTAATGGCGACAGCTTTGCATTTTTTTCCATATTATTTTGTGCATGGAAAATCAATGATATATTTGGGGATTATTTGTACTATAAATATTGCTGTAGCTTATATTTTTACTGATATTTCATTGGTGTTAGTTGCATATATTGATGCAGCAATCAAGTTTGTATTTGGAGTATATTTACTATTTTTTTCAAAACCATAAAAACATAGATAACTTTCAGTTTGTCTAGGTACTACCTTTTAACGATAACCTTATGCTATCGTTAAAAAGTATGTGGATATGTTTCCGCATACGAACGTAACTACGTGATATACTTAGTGTTCGCTCATTTCATGTGGAGTGTGTAGCACTGCTGGTTAAGAAATAAAATTATTTTATTTTGGAGGAATTTATGTTTTTCTTTATTTGTGGATTAATATTCTTTATTGTAATGATCGCTGAATTAATATTTACAGTGTATGTTTATATTCAGATTTTATTAGCGGTAAAGGATAATAGAGAGGTTCCTAATTGGGTTTATAAACTTGGACATGCGCTTAAAGGCAGGGGAACTGACTATTATAAGGATTTTACTGATAAATCAGTTTTAAATGATATTAATGCTTATATAGTTGGTATGATAATATTAAATATAGTTTGTTTTTTTGTTTTTTATGGAAAGTATTCTATGAATAATAAAATATTGTTTTGGCTAAATGTGAACTTTTTTTCATTGGCTGTTGTAGGGTTAGTTAATACTTTAGGTAAATGGCTTTTGGGAGCGATAATTCCAAAGTTTAAATCTAAGAATTTAGATGGTGATTTATCAGCTGCTTCTAATGCTGTTAAAGGAATGTTGCTTATGTCGGTATTTACTTGTGTATCAGTAATGTTGGTTACTGGATTGCCAGAAAGAGTTCCTGTTGTTCAAATAGATAATTGTGCTATATTTGTTGGTGATACATCTGCTAATGAATTGATTTCTAAAGGATTTACTTTTGTTGGAAAGAATGCGGATGATGTTATTGTAAATAAAAGAAAAAGTCTTTTTTCATATGGCGAGAAATGCGAAATTGTTAAAAATGGAAAATCTTATGGATATGTTAATTTAACACCTAGATATCAAAATAAAGCAAAATTAAAAGATTGCATTATTACATATATTTCTATTAAAACAGAAGCGGATATTTTAGAAAATGTGAAGATTTGTAATAGGGATATTTCTAAATTAGGATATACTGATTTTGAAAGAGATGGATTGCAAAAGGTTTTTAATATTTCACCAATTACTTATAGAGAAAATTATGGAAATGGACATTTTTTTATTAAAATGCAAACAGCTCCATATATGCTTTGGAAGAGTTATTCTATGAAGTTTGATTTTAGAGATAATAGTAAATTGAATTTGATTGAAGTTTATGCACAGCATACGGTTTGGGAATAGAAGAGAATATAAATGGAGTAGGCATTTTGCTTACTCCATTTTTGTATGATTGATGGAGAAAAACTGTATTTGTTATAATTTTAAAAATTATATATAAAATGATAAATAGAGGTGATATAATGATGGTGGAAAGGGGAATATATTAATTTAAGGAGTAAATTATGGGGATTATTTATTTGTTTGATAAGTATTTTAAAAAATATGTTATGAAAGGAACAAAGGCGGTTAATCCATCTAATACTGGTGTTTTTGATAATGGTGTTGCTTGTATTAGAGAAGATGATGTTAATATATGGTTTTATACAAAGTCTGGTAATACTATTGCTTTTGATTCCGGTCATAGGAATTTTAAAAATGTTAATTTGGAATTTGAAAAAATTAGAATTGATCCAAATGATGTTAAAAATGTTTTTATGACACATGTTGATGTTGATCATGCTGGTGGAATGGATAAAAAAGGGAATCCTGTATTTCCAAATGCTCAAGTTTATATTGGAAATGATGAAGAACAATATTTAATAGGTAAAATGTATAGAATGAAAAAACTTGGATTTTTAAAATTAAAAGTTGGTGTTAGTTTGAAAAATGATTATAAATTACTAAGTGATGGTGAAGTTGTAAATATTGGTGATATCAAGATTGAGGCTATACATATTCCTGGACATACACTTGGCCATATGTGTTATGTAATTGATGATTCTATATTAGTAACTGGTGATTGCTTAGCTATTAATAAAGATGGAGGTTATCCATTTTGGGATTTTTTTACACAGAATCCGGAGTTGAATAAAAAATCATTGCTAAAATTGAAGAAATTTGTACAGGATAAAAAGATTTTGGCAGTTTGCAGTGGGCATAGTGGATATAGAAAGTATAATGACAGTATTTTTGCACATATTAGCGAAACTGCTAATTATGGTAAAAAGAAACATTTTGATGAAGATGCGCCTGAAGATTATACGAAATATTAATATGTGGATAACTATTGTATGTATTAAGAATATACAAAATGGATTAATTTATGAAAAGTTAATGTAAGTAGGAGAAGGTTATGAGATTATGGCATGAAAAAATTATTCATTTATTACCTAGAAATCAGTTACTTGGTCAACATCGAGAATGCTGTGCACTGAGAGGTAATGGATGGAAAAAGAAACATAAAACAGTGGATTATGTATTTTTGTACTCACCATATAACTTATTTCGTTATCATTTATTGATTATGAATGAAATGGAGAGAAGAGGTTATAAGGTTTCTAGAGAATGGATGGATAAGAATTATAGAGGAAAGCAAGCGGAGAATTATTATAATCTTGAGGAAACAAATATTAACAGCCCTATTTATAAGGAACATGATAATGAGTATTTAGAGGAATGCATAGAAAACTTGAAACAAAAGGGTATTGAAATAGACTTATAAAGGTTGTGATAATGTAGTGATTTGGAGAAGAAATGGTTAATAGTGAGTTAATTTGGAGTAAAGAAGAATATGATTCGATTTATGAATATAAGGGAAATAGTTATGCTCTTATGAATGTATTACTTAATAGAAATGTAACAAAACGCGAGATTAGGGGAAAATATATTCATAAGCAGATAATACAGAATTCTAAAGTTTTAAGAAAAAGTATTAATAGAATATTAAATATATATTCTGCTATAATGAAGAATTACCTTTTAAATGGAAGAAAGCCTTTAAATAAAAAAGTTTTTAGAGGAATGAGTGATGGTATTATTAATACTTCATTTATATCAACAAGTGAAAGTGTATGGACTGCATTTGGCTTTGCTAGAAGTATTGAAACTATGCCGAATGAATCTGGTTTACTTTTAATGATTGATTCCCAAAATGTTCCTTGGGTGGATTTTGAAAAAATTTTACCAATGAGTACGGGGATTGATGAAGAACCGGAAGTTTTGTTTCTACCATTTCAAGTGAAAGAAATTGAAGAAACTAATTTGGCAGAATTGTTTAATGTTGCAAAATTGCAAGGGGAAAATATTGTTAATGATAAAATTGTTTTAAAGAGGTTTAGTCAATTAAAGTGTAAAAAAATAAAAGTGGGAGAACTTGATTATTCTGATATAGAATCGGATTTGACTTTGGATGATTTATGCAATATGGTGAATGAATATGCAAGTAGTATTAATAAAATCAGAACAATGGATAGTCATTCTCCAGAATTTATTGCAGCTTATGCTAAAGTTTTGGAATTTAAAAAAGCTTGTAATGATTATCTTTGTCAAAATTTTAAATATATAAACGAAATTCTTAAAGTAGAAATTAACAAAGAAGATAGTAAAATTGATTTGCCTAGTGAATATGATATGCAAAGAGTGAAAATTGGTAATACTGGAGAAATGTATTATATAAATGATTTAAAAAGTGAAAAAGAGTATTATTTTAAACCTGCAGTTACTAAAAGTGGTGAGAAAAGAGATTATAGAGCTTACATACAGGAAGCTGCATATAATGTTCAAAAGATTATTAATCCGGAAGTTGCTGTTAAGTGTAACACAATTAATATTAATGGTGAATTTGGCGCAATTCAAGAAAAGATTAATGTTGATAGACTGGCTACGGAAAGATTTATAGATTATTTTGAAAATGATGTTGGTGAATTATCGCCTGAGATGATTGAGCAAATTTTAAATGAATATTTAGTTGATTATGCGTTGTGTAATTATGATGCTCACGCTTCTAATTTTGTGATTGATGAAAATGGTGCTTTGAGAGGAATTGATAAGGAGCAATCATTTAGATATATTAATAAGGATCCTCAAGATAATCTGTTGTTTAGTACAAATTTTAACAAACAGTATGGTGAGAGTGAAACTATTTATTCGACATTATTTAAAAAAATGATGGATGGAGAAGTTTCTGTAGAGCAGCTTGAGGGGTTAAAATATAGAGCAAGTAGATTGGCACAGTTTCCAGATGAGCAGTATAGAAAATTGTTTATGGATTATGCTTATGGTAAATGTAACAGTAATCAAGAAGCGGAGTTATTATTAAGTAGAATTGTTGAAAGAAAATCAAATATTGTAGAAAGAATTGAGCTTTTAAGTGAAGATATAAATAGAAAAAATTTAAAGAGTAATGTAAGGAACTCTGTGATAGATTTTGCGGTTAGCGCAACTGAGGAAAGAACTACTATTAGTGAAATTAGTGAAAAGGGATTAGAGGATAAATAAATTATTTGAGGGGGATTTTTATGAAAATTAATGATTTTAATATTAATAATGAAAAAGTTATGATTTTTTTACATCCGATGCTTGCTTCTTCAGAGGCGATGATTAAACATATTACTAGTAGAATTGGTGATGGATATCGTTATATAATTCCTGATTTATCAGCACATGGTGAAGAAAGCCAAAAAACATATATTAGTTCTAAGAATGAAGCGGAGAGTCTTTATAATTATTTAAAAAAAGAAAATATAAAAAAGGTTGAATTTGCTTATGGAGCTTCACTTGGTGGGGTAGTGCTATTTGATTTATTAAAATATAATGATATTGATTTTGGACATTTATTTTTTGAAGGGCCTAGTTTTTATGAGCATGCTAGAATAAGAGGCTGTCTTTTAAAATTAATAATGCTTAGAATTAGAAATGTTGCTATTTTTAATAAGGAAAGAGCAATTAAAAAAATGAGTGCAATTTATGGGAGCGAGGCGGCTGTTGCAATGGTTGATCAATTTGCTTCAATGGATGCAGAAAGTGTAAAAAATATTGTTAAAGATTGCTCTTTTGTTAACTTGCCAAATATGTCAAAAGAATTGCAAGAAAAATGTGTTTTTTCTTATGGTGAAAAAGATGATGACTTGGGACAAGCTAAAAAAGTTATTCCTGTTAAATATCCAAACGCTAAATTTAAAATAGATGATGGGTATGGTCATTGTGAGAGAATCTCTAAGGATTCTGATAAATATGTTAAGGAATTGATGGAAGAAATTGATAGATGATATTAAAATATTTTGCAATATTTATTTCGTTATGTTATTATCATATAAAGTTATAAATTAGAGGTAATTTATGAAAAAGACAAAAGATAAGATTAGTGATGTAAAAATAAAAAAGAAATTTGAGAAAATAAGAGAAGATAAATACAACGAAATGAGGGATTTCTTTGAAAAGAAATTGAATTATTATAATCAAAGCAATGATAAATATGGAAATGTAATTGATAATTCAATTGATTTATATATGGAAGAAATCAATAAATTAGTCATTATATATAATAAGTTATTTGATAATATTTCAAAGTTTATTGAAGAGGAAAATTGTAAAAAGTTTGAAATCAATGACGATTTATTGAAGTTAAATGATAAATTAAAAAATGATTTAAATAATGAACTTGAAAGAATTAAAATTTTGAAAATGATTGATGCTTGTACTAAAAAAGCGATTAATCATGATGTATTGATTGAAGAATTTAAAGAAATGCAAAATAAATATTTCGATGAATTGGAAAATGTTTTTAATGAAATTTTTAAGATTAATTTTTACCAAATAGTTATTTTTGATGATTCTTTTTTGGGGAAGTTTAAAAGAAATTTTGTAGCAATTTTTTTAGGTCGAAGAAAGTTTGAAAGATTTTTAAAAGAATACAATGATTTTATGTTAAAAGATTTTGAAGAAAAAAATGATAAGAAAATCAAGAAGCTTAAAAAAGAAATTAATAAAGTAACTGAATTAATTGAGATTAAAAAGCAAGAAGTTCAAAATGAGTATTATAGAATGATTGCTTAAATATTAGGAATTTACTGTTAAAGTGAATTCCTTTTTTATTGAATAAATGATATATCTGTGATACTATAATTATAGTTTGATTAATGAAGGGAGATAATATGTCAGTATTAGTTACAGGTGGAGCTGGATTTATAGGTTCACATGCTGTTGTAGAATTATTAAATGCTAAAGAAGATGTTGTTATTATTGATAATTTAGTTAACAGTAAGATTGATTCAATTGATAGGATTGAGAAAATAACAGGTAAAAGAGTTAAATTTTATAAAGAGGATTTAGTTAATAGGGATGCTGTTAATAAAATATTTGATGAGAATCCAGAGATAGATTCAGTTATTCACTTTGCGGGATTGAAAGCAGTTGGTGAATCTGTTGAGAAACCAATTGAATATTATGAAAATAATTTGCAAAGTACATTGGTGTTAGTTGATGTTATGAGAAATCATGGAGTTAAGAAAATTGTTTTTTCTTCATCTGCTACAGTTTATGGGAATCCTAAAGTTGTTCCAATAACTGAAGATTCTGAAGTTACACATGCTACAAACCCTTATGGCGAAACAAAAGTTATGATTGAAAGAATTTTGACGGATATTGCTTTTGCTGATAAAGATTGGTCTGTTGTATTACTTAGATATTTTAATCCTATTGGTGCACATGAAAGTGGTCTTATTGGAGAGTCTCCAAATGGGATTCCTAATAATTTAATGCCATATATTAATCAAGTTGCTGATGGTAGACTTGAGAAATTAAGAGTATTTGGTAATGATTATGATACACATGATGGAACTGGTGTTAGGGATTATATCCATGTTGTTGATTTAGCAAAGGGACATATTAAAGCTATTGAATATGCTAATAAAAATAAAGGTGTAGAAACATTTAATTTAGGCACTGGAAATGGATATTCTGTACTTGATATTGTTAAAGCTTTTGAAAATGCAAATGGAATTGAAATACCATTTGTAATTACAGAAAGAAGAGCTGGAGATATAGCAGTTTGTTATGCGGATCCAAAAAAAGCAAGTGAAGTTTTAGGATGGAGAGCTGAAAAGAATTTAGAAGATATGTGCAAGGATTCTTGGAGATTTACTCAAAATACAGCTAAAAGTCTTTAAATTAATAGTAAATATTATATATTATATGAGAGATTATAGATGTTATGATATTAAAAATGGTATAATATAAAAGCATTTAGCTTTAGAAAATGAACACTTTTAGTTTTGTTATATGTTGTTGTAGAATAATTTAGGCGTATACAAATCTATAAAAATTAATAAAATTGATGAAAATAGAGTAAAAAGACATCCAAAATGAATAAAAATTTGGGTGTTTTTTTATTTCTTATTTGTACAATATAAGTATACATAATTAGGAAGGAGGAAAAAATATGAGTAAAGTCGCAAATATGTTAAAAATGATAAAAATTTTAAAAGATGAAAAAATTCATAATATGAAGGATATAGCAGAAAAAATTGAAATCTCACCTAGAATGATTAAACAGTATAAAAACGAGTTAGAACAAGCGGGAATATATATTGAATCTAAAAGAGGAATTAATGGTGGGTATTCTTTAAATAAAGAATTAAATAATATAGATATAGGACTAACATATCAAGAATTAATAAAATTAAAAGAAATAGAACAATATTTTAATGATGATCAAGACTTCAAAAAGATAATTGGTAAAATAATTGAAAGTTACGAGAAAAATATAAATGAGGCTGATTTGAAGAAAATCAATAGAATTCAAGAGCTTGGAAAAATCAATTTAAAAGATACATATTTAAGTCTTAGAAAAGCAATTAATAGAAAAAACAAAGTAAAAATAAAATACTATTCAAATGATTCTGGTTTGAATGATAGAGTTATTCATCCTGCTGAAATGTTTTACTATTTAGAAGAATGGTATGTTGCGGCATTTTGTGAAAAAAGAAATGCTATTAGGTTATTTAAACTTAATGACATACAAGAATATGAAATTCTAGATGATAAATATGAAAATTTTGAATTTAAAAAATAAAATAGACATATATATTTCTTGTTTCTATGCTAAAATGATATTAAAAGATGATTTATAAAAGTGATGATATGATTATAATCGGAGATGAATTATAAAAAGACATTACGGTGGAAATTGAAACTGAATAGAGTCATGTTTGGCTTAATATCAAAAGTTATAGGAGGATATTAATAATGAAAGAAATATATTTTGTTACACATAATAAGGGAAAAATAGCATCAGCTAGTAGACAATTAGAAGGAGTAAATTTTAAAATATTTGAGTATGAGTTAGATGAACCAAGAAGTGATGACATAAAATACATATCAAAATATAAGGTTATGGAATCATATAAATTAGTGAATAAACCATGTATATCTTTAGATTGTGGATTTTGGATAGATGAATTAGGTGGATTTCCAAAAGCTTATGTTAATTTTGCATTAGATACAATTGGAATTGATGGTATACTAAAGTTAATGGAAAACAAAGAAAATAGGAAATGTAGATTTACGGAATGTTTGTCGTATTATGATGGAAATGAATTATATCAGTTTATGGGAAAGCATGAAGGAACTTTATCTGAAAAAATATTAGGAAATGATACAAAAAATAAATGGTCTGATTTATGGTATATTTTTAAACCATTTGGATATGACATAACATTGGCACAAATGACTGATGAGCAAAGAACAAAAAGAATAAAATATGAAGATGTATATGCTATGAGAGAGTTTGCAAAGTGGTATAAAAAGATATCATAGTTGATAATGATGTATAGTGTAAAAGAAACAGGAAAAAGGAGATATGTTAATCCATTGATAAACAAAGTGAATAAAGTTGTAAGAATTTCAAAATTAGATGATGAAGTAAATAATAAAATAAAAAATTTATAAAAGATAATAATATATATTATTGTATATAAATATAAGGAGGAATTATCAATGAAAAGATTATTATATGCCACAGGGAATAAGTATAAAATCGAATCAATGAGAGAGAGAGTTAAAGGAACTGATATTGAAATTATTTCACCAAATGATCTAAATATTAAATTAAATGTTGTGGAAGATGGAAAAACGGTTGTTGAAAATGCGCGAAAAAAAGCTAAGGCATATTATGATGCTACTAAAATACCAACAATTGCTGGAGATACAGCATTATTTATAGAAAAATTTGAAGAGCAACCTGGCTTATACGTACACAGGGTTAATGGTAAAGAACTAACAATAGAAGAAACATTAGAATATTATGTACAAGAATTAAAAAAAGTTGGTGGAACAAGTGAAGCATATTATTATACAGGGTTAGTTATAATAAAAGATGATATAGAATATAACAAAGAAATTAAAGAAGATAAATTTATTTTTACATCGAAAATGAGTGATAAACCTTCAAAATATGATGGATTATCTAGAATTCAAATAGACCCAAGATTAAATAAATATGTTTGCGAATTAACAGAAGAAGATATAAAAAATAGAAATAATACTTTTGATGTAGAATGTGTTAATTTTATTAAGTCAGTATTAATATAAAATACTCTATTAAATTATCATAAATAAAAAATAAAAGACGGTTTAACAAAATATTTTATATACTTTGTTAACAGTATGACATATAATAACGCTAAAATCTAATACAACCGCAAGTCGTATATGGGGAATTTTTTGAAAAATTAATACACAAATTAAAAATATTATGTTATAATGGTTTTAATAAATTTTATGGCATAATATTTGAAAATTTTTTCAAGCGTAATTTTGAGTCGGCGTAATTTTTTAAAATGGTATTTTAACGCAATTCAGGCGTAATCGTTTCAATAAGTAATTTTGTAAACCCTTGAAAAATAAGGGTTTACAATTTTGTGTTTTTTTTATGCTAATTTTTATAGAAAAAGCTTGTAAAGAGCTTGAAATCAACGAAAAGCAAGGAGGAATAAAAAATGAGTGGACATAGTAAATGGCATAATATTCAAGCAAAAAAAGGTAAAGCAGATGCAGCTAGAGGAAAAATATTTACTAAATTAGGAAGAGAAATTTTAGTAGCAGTTAAGGCTGGTGGTCCTGATCCGGTAAGTAACTCTAAATTAAAAGATGTTATTGCAAAATGTAAAGCAAATAACATGCCAAATGATACTATCAATAATGCGATTAAGAAAGCTTCTGGTGAAGGTAGCAATAAAGTTTATGAAGAAATGATTTATGAAGGTTATGGAATAAATGGTATTGCTGTTTATGTTGAAGCTAGTACAGATAATAAAAATAGAACAGCGGCTGATGTAAGACATGTATTTGATAAAGCGGGTGGAAATTTAGGAACATCTGGATGTGTAAGTTATATGTTTGAGCAAAAAGGTATTATTGTAATTGATAAAGCGACAGCTAAAATGTCAGAAGATGATATTATGATGCTTGCAATTGAAAATGGTGCGGATGATTTTAAAGCTGATGAAGAATGTTATGAAATTACAACAACACCAAGTGAGTTTTCTGTTGTTAGAGAAGCTTTAGAAAATGCAGGAATTGAATTTGTTGAAGCTGAGGTACAAATGGTACCATCTACAACTGTTGAACTTGATGATGCTTCTGCTGAAAAAATGCAAAGATTAATTGACAATCTTGAAGATTTAGATGATGTAATGAATGTATATCATAATTGGGCAGAATAATATTTAATGAGGGGTTAGATAATGAAAATAGGTATAGTAGGATTACCGAATGTAGGAAAGAGCACTTTATTTAATAGTATTACAAAAGCTGGAGCTGAGTGTGCAAATTATCCTTTTTGTACGATTGAACCAAATGTTGGAATAGTTCCTGTTCCGGATGAAAGACTTGAAGTTCTTGGAAAAATGTATGATAGTGATAAAATAACACATGCAGTTATTGAGTTTGTAGATATTGCTGGACTTGTAAAAGGTGCAAGCAGGGGTGAAGGTCTTGGAAATAAATTTTTATCACATATTAGAGAGACCGATGCGATTTTAGAAGTGGTTAGATGTTTTGATGATTCAAACATAATACATGTTGATGGGAATGTTAATCCAATTAGAGATATTGAAACAATTAATTTGGAATTAGTTTTAGCAGATTTGGAATCTGTTAATAAAAGAATTGAAAGAGTTTCTAAACTTGCAAGAAATGATAAAAAATATGTTCAAGAGGAAGAAATTTTTAGAAAGATCAAAGAAGTTCTTGAAAATGGAAGACCTGCAAGAAGCCTAGAGTTTGATGATGAAGAAAAAGCAATTATCAAAGATGCTTTTTTAATAACAATGAAGCCAATTTTATATGTAGCAAATATTTCTGAAGATGATCTTGGAAAAGAAGATAATGAATATGTTAAAGAAGTTAAAAAATATGCTTCAGAAGAGGGTAATTTAGCAATCAGTTTATCTGTTAAAGTTGAAGAAGATTTATCAACTCTTGAGGGGGATGAAGAGAGAGAAATGCTTGAAGCTTATGGTTTAGAAGAATCAGGATTGGATACGGTTGTTAGAGCTTCATATGATTTGCTTGGGTTAATGTCATATTTAACTGCTGGTAAACAGGAGTGTAGAGCTTGGACTATAAAAAAAGGTACAAAGGCTCCACAAGCAGCTGGTAAAATTCATACAGATTTTGAAAGAGGATTTATTAAAGCAGAAATTGTTTCTTATAATGATTTGATTGAAAATGGAACTTATCAAAAAGCTAAAGAATCAGGTTTAGTAAGACTTGAAGGAAAAGAATATGTTATGAAAGATGGAGATATTGTAGAATTTAAATTTAATGTATAATTAATTTTACAATATTGTATAAAATTGTCAAAAAGTATTGACATCATAGAAAGCTAAATTTATAATGTCAATATGAATGTTAGAAATTAAAATAAGTAAGGAGATTTGAGTTATGAATAAAGTAACAAAAGTAGTAGCAATATTAATGACAGTAGCAGTAGTAGCTATGGTTTTTGCATTTAGTAATGTTTTTGCTACAGGTATATCACTTCCAGTAAATAGTGGAAATGGAGTAGCAGCTACAGGAACAACTACAACACCTGCACCAACAACACCAGCACCAACAGCTGGAGCAGCAAATACAACAACAAATACTACTGCAGTAAACACAACTTTAAGATCAGCAACAACAAATACAACAAACACAACAAATACAACAAAAAATACAGTTGCTAATACAAACACAATCAACAATAATCTTGTAAAAGATAAAGAAGAATTACCTAAAACAGGTGAATTTGATGTATATATCATTTCAGTAGTAGCAGTAGTAGTAGTTTTAGTTGGTGGATTTGCATTTGTAAAATCAAGAAAGATTAACTAGTCACTAGTTATTGTTATAAATTTAATTTAGATATAATTTTAAAAAATATTTTTTAAAGGAAAAGGTAATGTTTTCATTACCTTTTTTATTATGTTTTTAAAATATTAAAATATCTATAAATGGTTTTAATTTTAAAGTATTTATGATAGAATACAAAAAAATCTAGTTATAATTTAGGAGGTTTATTTTGTATAAAAGAGTTTTATTAAAATTAAGTGGTGAGGCACTTGCAGGTGATGCAAAATTCGGTATTGACGAAAATACAATGGCTGGAATTTGTGGAGCTGTTAAGGAATTACATGATATGGGAGTTCAAGTTTCTATAGTTGTTGGAGGAGGAAACTTCTGGAGGGGCAAATATGGAAGCAAAATGGAAAGAACAACTGCAGATTATATGGGAATGCTTGCTACAATAATGAATGGTTTAGCATTACAAGATGCAATTGAAAAAATTGGAGTTCCTACAAGAGTTCAAACTGCAATAGAAATGAGACAAATAGCAGAGCCTTTTATTCAAAGAAGAGCTATGAGACATATTGAAAAAAATAGAATTAATATTTTTGCAGGAGGTACAGGAAGTCCTTTCTTTTCTACTGATACAGCGGCGTCATTGAGAGCAGCAGAAACTAAAGCAGAAGTTATTTTAGTTGCTAAGACAATTGATGGTGTTTATACAGCAGACCCTAAAGTTGATCCAAATGCTAAAAAATATGATAGAGTTTCATATCAAGAAGTTTTGGAAAAAGATTTAAAAGTTATGGATTCTACAGCAATTTCATTATGTAAGGATAATAATATTCCTTTAGTTGTTTTTGCAATGAATGATCCTAAAAATATAATTAGAGCAGTTAAAGGTGAAAATATTGGTACAGTTGTATCAAATGATTAAGGAGTTTATATGAGTTTAGAAAATATTGATGAAAAAATGGATAAAGTTGTTGAAAGATTGGAAGTGAATTTTTCAGAGATAAGAGCTGGTAGAGCAAATCCGGCAATTTTAAATAAGGTTCAAGTTGAATATTATGGGGCTATGTCACCATTAACACAAATTGCCTCAGTATCAGTACCTGAAGCAAGATTAATAGTTATTCAACCATGGGATAAATCTTTATTATCTCAAATTGTTAGAGCTATTGAAATGGCGGAGATTGGAATTAATCCAATGAATGATGGACAAGTTATTAGATTGAATTTCCCCGAATTGACAGAGGAGAGAAGAAAAGATTTGGTTAAAGAAGTTAAAAAATTATCTGAAGAATCTAAAGTTGCTATTAGAAATGTTAGAAGGGATGAGATGGATTTAGTTAAAGCACAATTAAAAAACAGTGAAATCTCTGAAGATGAAGCAAAATCTGATGAAGCAAAGATTCAAAAGAAAACAGATGATTATGTTGCTAAAATTGATGAAATTACAGCAAAAAAAGAAAAAGATATAATGACAGTTTAAAGATATTGGGAGGTTTTATGTCTGAAGGAAATAAATTAGAGCATTTAGCGATTATTATGGATGGCAATCGTAGATGGGCAAAAGAAAAATCAATGATGACTACAATGGGACATAAAAAAGGTGCGGATGTTTTAGTAGATACTGCTAAATATTGCAATGAAATAGGTTTAAAATACTTGACTGTTTATGCTTTTTCAACTGAAAATTGGAAGAGAACTGAAGAAGAGGTTGGCTATTTAATGGGACTTTTAGGAGTTTATTTGGATAAATTCTTAAAAGAGCTTGATATGGAAAATATTAAGATTAATTTTATTGGCAATATTGATGTTATTGACAGCAGTTTAAGTACTAGAATTAGAAATCTTGAAGAAAAAACAGCGAATAATACAGGGTTAAATTTAATGATTGCTTTCAATTATGGCGGAAGGGATGAAATTGTTAGAGCTTGTAGAAATATTGCTGAAAAAGTTAAAAATAATGAATTAAATGTAGATGATATTGATGAGAATCTTTTCTCTAATCATTTATATACTTCTGGAAAGAAAGATCCTGATTTAGTTGTTAGAACTAGTGGTGAAATGAGAACAAGTAATTTTTTACCATGGCAAATTACATATAGTGAATTCTTACCACTTGATAAATATTGGCCTGATTTTACAAAGGATGATGTTGATTTTTGTGTTGAAGAATTTTCAAAACGTAAGATAAGAAAGGGAAAATAATGGAGAAGAGTAAAAATTTTATAGCAAGATATCTTACAATCTTAATTGGAGCACCATTGGTGATACTGTTATTTATATATGCTAATCAATTAATAATAAATATATTTGTTTCAATAGTTTCAATAATAACACTTCGTGAATATTATGAGTGTTTTAAAAGAACGGGAAAAGCAAAGCCTACTCAATGGGTTGGATATTTGAATTGTATTTTAATAACAATACTTCAATTTGTTGATAAGGAAAAGTTGTATGCGGCTATGTTAATAGTTTTAGCAATGTCAATGCTTATACTATTTATAGAGCAAATAATTACTGGTGGAAAAAAGACTATAGTTGATATAATGGTTACTATTTTCGGAATTGCTTATGTACCATTTTTATTAGTGTTTTTTACATTATTACGTGATAAACAACCAATGGGATTGATATATATTGCTTATATTTTTACATCTGCATGGGGAAGTGATACATTCGCTTATTTAATAGGTAAAAAGTTCGGAAAACATAAACTTACACCTATTAGTCCAAAGAAAACTGTTGAAGGAGCAATTGGTGGAATAGTGGGTGCATTATTATTTTCATTGGTTTATACAGTTGTAATGAATAATTTTATGCATTTATCAATTAATTATCTACATATTACTATAGTAACAAGTGTTTTGGCTATTATTGGCGAAATTGGAGATTTAGCTGCATCTGGAATTAAGAGATACTGTGGAATTAAAGATTTTAGTGATTTATTACCAGGACATGGTGGTATGCTTGATAGAATAGATAGCTTGTTGTTAATAACACCTTTTGCATATATTTTATTTGGATTGTTATAGTTTTTTCTGTGGAGGAATAATGGAAAAGAACAAAGAATTGAAATTGGTTTTTCCTGACTTTAATATAAATGAATCATTTGCTAATTTAATAATAATTGATGCAAATTTGTATAAGAGAACCAATAAACTAGAAATGTTTATTGGTTCAAATTATGTGCTTGATATTATTGATTTGGCTAAGTTTAGGAATTTTTTGATTAATAAATTCAAATTTACTGATGTTGAATTTAAAATTAATTATGATGAATCTTTAAATGAACTCTTAAAAGAATCGATAAATTTACAATGGAATAATATTGTGAAGTATATGAATGTGTTTAATCCAATGATTGGAGCATTTTTAGCAGGAAGCAATGCCGATATTGATGCTGATAAATTAATTATAAATAATATTTGTAGTGAATTTGCTAATATGATTAAAAATCAGAAGTTGGATAAATATATTCATGAATTTATTTTAAATTATTTTGGAATGGGCTTAAAAATTGATTTTGATACTAACAAAGATACAGTTACTGAAATTTTTCAAAAAGAGAATGATGTACTTGTAAAGGAATTTATTTCAACGGCTAATGATATTGCTGTTAAAAATAGTGTTGAACAGCCTAATAAGCCTAAGGAGACACCTGCCTATAATACTCAAAAAAGTTTTAATAAAGTATATTTTCCAAAAAATGAGGGAGAACAGAACAATAAAAAATCAGAGCCAATTAGTGATGATCCTAATTTGATAATTGGTAGAAATCCTAATAATTCTAATTTTAATAAGAATGTTACTAAGTTAATTGATATACAACCTGAAAAGACAGTTGTTCATGTTGAAGGTAAGGTTGTAAAGATGAATGATGTGAGACAAACTAAGACGGGTAGATTTATCGTCTCTTTTGATATATATGATGGCAGTACTACTCTTAATTGTCAGTCATTTGTTAATGAGGATGCTAAGGCAAAAGCGGAAAAGAACTTAAAACCGGGTACTTGGGTTAAAGTTGAAGGAAATGCAGGTTTTAATGATTTTATTAAAGAAATCAATATTAATGCAAACACTGTTGTAAAGATCGATGGATATAGTGAGCCAAAAAGGGATGCAGATAATGCTGATAAAAAGAGAGTTGAACTACATCTTCATACTCAAATGAGTCAACTTGATGCTGTTGCAAGTGCTTCAACTCTTATTAAAAGAGCAATGTCTTGGGGGTGGAAGTCAATAGCTATTACTGATCATGGTGTTGTTCAATCTTTTCCAGAAGCTTGTCATACTGTTGAAGGAAATGATGATTTTAAAGTTATTTATGGTGTTGAAGGTTATTTAGTTCCTGATGAAAATTCTGTTTTGTCAAATGATAAGGGACAAACTTTAAAGGATACAACATATTGCGTATTTGATTTAGAGACAACTGGTTTTTCTTTTAGAACTGAGAAGATTACTGAGATTGGTATAATGAAGATTCGAAATGGTGAAATAATTGATACTTTTGAAACTTTTGTTAATCCAGAGAAGCCTATTCCGCCAAAAGTTCAAGAAGTTACTCATATTACCGATGATATGGTGAAGGACGCTCCTAAGATTGAAGAAATTTTGCCTAAAGTTATGGAGTTTTTTGGAGATTCTGTACTTGTTGCGCATAATGCAGATTTTGATACAGGATTTTTAAGATACAATTGTCAACAGCTTGGGTATAAATTTGAAAATACATATCTTGATACACTTGCATTGGCTAAAAATTTGTTTCCTAATTATAAAAAATACAAATTAGGTGTTATTGCTGAAAATTTAGGAATTGAAGTACTTGTTGCTCATAGAGCGCTTGATGATGTTGATACAACTGTAAAAGTGTTTAATATAATGTGTAAAATGCTTGAAGATTCAGGAGTTGAAAAATTATCAGACATTGATAAGAGTGAAGAAGGTAGTGCGAATTATAAAAAAATAAAGAGTAATCACATTATTATTTTAGCTAAAAATTATGTTGGATTAAAAAATTTATATAAATTGGTTTCATATTCTCATGTTAATTATTTCTTTAAAAAGCCATTAATTTTAAAATCAATTCTTAATAAGCATAGAGAAGGATTGATTTTAGGTAGTGCTTGTAGTGAAGGTGAATTATATAAGGCAATATTAAATGGAAAACCTGATGATGAATTAGAGGAAATTGCTAAATATTATGATTATTTGGAAGTTCAACCATATATGAATGATGATTATTTGGTTAGGGATGGTACTATTGAAAATCATGAGGGTCTTAAAAATATTGTCAGAAAAATCGTAGATTTGGGTGAAAAAGTAAATAGACCTGTTTGTGCAACTTGTGATGTGCATTTTATGGATCCACAGGATGAAATTTATAGAAGAATGATTCAAGCGGGACAAAAATATGCTGATGCAGACAATCAAGCACCTTTATATTTAAGAAACACTGAAGAAATGCTTGAAGAGTTTAGTTATTTAGGTAAGGAAAAAGCTGAAGAGATTGTTGTTACAAATACTAATTTAATTTCTGATATGTGTGAAAGGATTTCTCCTTTATCTCCGGAAAAATGTGCTCCACATATTCCCGGATGTGAGAAAATGATTGAGGATATTGCTTATGATAGAGCTCATGAGCTTTATGGTGAAGAGTTACCTGAGATAGTTGAAAGCAGATTAAAAAAGGAGCTGGATTCAATTATTTCTAATGGATTCTCAGTTATGTATATTATTGCTCAAAAACTTGTATGGAAATCCAATGAAGACGGATATATTGTTGGTTCTAGAGGTTCTGTTGGTTCTTCTTTTGTAGCGAACATGACTGGTATTACTGAAGTTAATTCATTGCCACCACATTATAGATGTCCTAATTGTAAATATTCTGATTTTACTGATTATGGTGTGAAAAATGGTTTTGATTTACCTGATAAAAATTGTCCTAAATGTGGAAGTAGAATGGATAAAGATGGTATGGATATACCGTTTGAAACATTCCTTGGATTTAATGGAGATAAGGAGCCTGATATTGATTTAAACTTTTCGGGTGAATATCAAGCTAAAGCTCACAAATATACAGAAGTTATTTTTGGTAAGGGCACTACTTTTAAAGCTGGAACTGTTGGTACTGTTAAGGAAAAGACGGCATTTGGATATGTTAAGAAATATTATGAAGATAAGGGAGTTCCTGTTAGTAATGCGGAAATTGATAGAATTTCTTTGGGGTGTGTTGGAATAAAGAGAACTTCAGGTCAGCATCCTGGTGGTATTATAGTTGTACCTAAGGGAAGGGAAATTTATGAGTTTACTCCGGTGCAACACCCTGCTGATGATCCTAATTCTGATATTATTACAACTCACTTTGATTATCACTCAATTGACCAAAACTTATTAAAACTTGATATTCTGGGTCATGATGATCCGACGATTATTCGTATGTTATATGATTTAACTGGATTTAACCCAACAAAAGTACCACTTGATGATAAGGAGACGATGTCAATTTATTCTTCAACTGAGGCTCTTGGTGTTACTCCTGAAGAAATTAAGTCTGAAGTTGGAACTTATGGAATTCCTGAGTCAGGCACAAAGTTTGTTAGGGGAATGCTTTATGAAACCAAACCTACGACTTTTGAGGAATTAATTAGAATTTCAGGACTTTCACATGGTACTGATGTATGGCTTGGAAATGCTCAGGAATTAATTAATAATGATGTAGCACCATTGAATCAAGTTATTTGTACTCGTGATGATATTATGATTTATTTGATTAAATGTGGTCTGCCAAAGAATACAGCATTTAAGATTATGGAGCTTGTACGTAAGGGAAAAGTTGCAAAAAGCCCGGACAAATGGGCAGAATTTAAGAAAGCAATGGAGGAAAAAGAAGTTCCTACCTGGTACATTGATTCTTGTAATAAAATTAAATATTTGTTTCCTAAGGCCCATGCTGCAGCATATGTTACAAATGCTTTTAGAATTGCATGGTTTAAAGTACATATTCCTAAAGCATATTATTGTGCATATTTTACTATTAGGGCAAATGCTTTTGATAGTGAGATAATGTGTAATGGTCAGGATAGAGTTAGAAATAAAATGAGAGAAATTGAATTACTTGGAAATGCGGCAACTGATACTGACTCGGCAATGTATGAAACTTTGGAAATTGTAAATGAAATGTATGCTAGAGGAATTAAATTTTTGCCACTTGATTTATACAAATCGTCTGCAACAAGGTTTTTAATGGAGGATGATGGTATTAGACCACCACTTAATTCATTACCTGGTTTTGGTACTGTAGCAGCTGAAGGTATAGAAAAGGCGAGAAAAGAAGGTATGTTTGATTCTATTGATGAATTAAAAATTAGAGCTAAACTTGGTAAATCGGGTATTGAATTATTGAGAAATGCAGGTTGTTTAAAAGGAATGACTGAAAGTAATCAGATGAGTTTATTTATTTAGGAGGATTAATTATGTGGTTAAAAATAATTAGTGGAGTTATATTATTTTTTAATGTAATTGGATATTTGCTTATTTGGATGCAAATGGACAAAAATGTTAGTATAAAAATGAAGGATTCAATATTGAATAAAATAATAGGAGCATTATCACTACTTGGAGGATTTATTGGTGTGTATTTAGCTGCAAGAATGTTTGGTTTTGCAGTGGGAGAAAAGTGGTTTAACATAATTTTAAAAAGATTTATTGCTCTAGAATTATTGGTAATACTGGGCTTTGTTATCTATTATAATGTGGATTTTTCTCAATTAAATTTACAAAGCATATATCGATAAAACGAATTATGTAATTGGCGTAAATCAATAAATGCCAAAAAATAGTATGTGGATAATGTGGATAACTCTGTTAATAACTAAAAACACTGATTAAAAAATGTAAAGAAAATGAAATATTGGAAATATGAATTTTTTCTGATAATTATGTGTAAATTATGTATATTTTTATTATGTTTTTTAAATTATAAAAAAATGGTAATTCGTATATGGAGGTATAAAAATGGTTTGTTCTAGATGTGGAAGTAATAATTGTCAAATTATTAATGAAGTTTCTACTTCAGGAAAAGATTTTTCTGCAACAAAGGGATGTTGTGGATGGTTTATGTTTGGACCAATTGGATTAATTTGTGGTTCTTGTGGTGAAGGAAGACAAATTAATAGTCGCAATTATTGGGTTTGTAATAATTGTGGGAGAAAGTGGAAGGCTTAGAATTAATGAAGTTTGATTTTAAGAAAAAAGATGATATTTGGTTTAAGTTGATGAATTATGGCGAAAAATTAGGATGTCATCAAATGCCGGAAAGAAGTTTTTTTATCAAAGGATATCAATGTCCGGTTTGTGCAAGATGCAGTGGAGCGATGGTTAGTGAAGTTGTTGCTATTATTTGCATTTTAATTGGACTTAGAATACCTTTATGGGTTTCGTTTTTATTAACTGCAATAATGGGAATTGATTGGTTAATTCAGCGTTTAAAGATAATTAAATCTAATAATGTTAATAGATTTATTACAGGGCTTTGTCGGTGGTTTTGGTTTAACATACATCTATTACTATGTGATTATATTTATATTAAAAACTATTGGAATAATTTAAGGAGGCTATTTTAAATAGCCTCTTTTTTTAAAAATACGTAGCTGATCATTTGAGTTTGTTGACGATTATGGTATTTTATGTTAAAATATCCAGAGTTTTTAAAAAAAGAGGTGAAAAAAATAATGGGTGACGAGCCGTGTCATTGTATGAAAATATATAATTTAATAAACAGCGTTAACCCGTTATTTATAATATAATAGGGTTTGTTAATTAAATATATATTTTCTCCAATCATTAAATTTTTAATGATTTTTTATTATATTAGTAAAATGGGAGGAATGTTATGGAAAAAGTAATAGATTTAAATTCATTAACAGATGAATTAAAATTGATTGATATTGCAAAAACATTATCTGAGTATGAGGATAATCAAATTGTGCTTTTATGTACTGCTTTAACAGATGAAAAGTTAGCAATGGTATTGGAACATGCTGATGAAAATATTCAGCTTAAGATTATTAGTTATTTGACTAATGAAAAGATTTTAAAGATTTTTGGATATATGCAAAAAGATGATATTGCAGATATTTTAGGAATGCTTAAAATTTATAAAAGAAAAGAATTGCTTAATTTAATGATTGAAGGTGATAGAAAGATTCTAACATCTTTACTTGGATATAAAGAAGATTCTGCAGGTGGTATTATGACTACGGAGTTTATAATATTTAAGCAGGATATGACTATTAAAGATACTTTAAAAGAAATTAAAAAAATGGCGCCTAAAAATGAATTGTTGGATACATTATTTATATCTGATAATACTAGAAAAGTCGTTGGGACTGTTGAATTAAGAGATGTTTTAATTAATGATAGTGATACAATTTTAGCTGATATTTCTAGTAAGAACTTTATTTCAGTTGAACCAGAAGTAGATCAAGAAGAAGTTGCTGCAATGTTTAGAAAATACGATTTAACTGTTTTGCCAGTTGTTAATAAAAAACAAATTATTTTAGGTATTATTACAGTTGATGACGTTATGGATGTTATGGTTGAAGAACAAACAGAGGATATCTTAAAGATGGGTGGTGTTGCTAAAGAAGAAACACTTAATTCAACTTTTTGGGATTCGGTTAAACTACGTTTACCATGGCTTGTTATTAATTTGTTAACAGCATTTTTAGCAGCATTGACAGTAAAAGCTTTTGAAGGAACAATAGCAAAAGTTGTGGCATTATCATCTACAATGTCAATGGTTACAGGTATGGGTGGAAATGCTGGAACTCAAACTGTTTCAATTATAATAAGAAATATTGCAATGGGTAATATTGAACTAAAAGATGCTTTACCTCAACTTAAAAAAGAGGTATTGCTAGGATTAGTTAATGGATTAGTTATTGGTATTATAACTGGTATAGCAGTTGGAATGATTTATAAAAGTGTTTATTTAGGAATTATTATATTGCTAGCAATGGTTGGAAATCTAATAGTTTCTGGTATTTTTGGATTATTAGTTCCGTTAGTATTACAAAAATTAAAAGTTGATCCTGCTTTGTCATCATCAATTTTCTTGACAACAGCAACGGATGTATTAGGATTTTTTATATTTTTAAGTTTGGCAAATTTATTTATTTCATATTTAGTATAATATTTTTAAAAATATTTGACATTTGTGACATAAAAAGTTATAATAGTATTGTAATTAAAAGAGAGGAGAGAAAGAGTGGAAGTAATTCCACTCTTTCCTTTATGTAAGGAGGAACTGTGACTTCATTAGAAAAAAAGATATTTGAAGAATTGGAACCAATCATAAATGGCTTAAATATTAATTTATATGATGTTGTTTATGAAAAAGAAGGTAGGGATTTTTATTTAAGAATTTTTATTGAAAAAGAAAATGGAGTTAATATCAATGATTGTGAAAATGTAAATAATGCAATTAATGATATATTGGATGAAAAAGATTTTATTAAAGAACATTATTACTTAGAAGTTTCATCAGCGGGACTTGAAAAGACTTTAAGACTTGAGAAACATTTTAAAGATAATATTGGAAATAAGATTCAAATTAATCTATATAAGCAAATTAATAATTCTAAAAATATTGTAGGAATTTTAAAAGACTATGATGATGAAAAAATTGTTATTGGGGCAGATGAAATTATTGAAGTTAATAAGAAGGATATTTCACTTATAAAGACAGTTTTTGATTGGGATAGTATTTAATTTAAATTGAAAGGGTTTGAAAATGAAAAAGAAAGAAACAAACAAAATAAATAATAGTATTGATACACTTGAGTTGATGATGGCTATGGATCAATTAGAGAAAGAAAATGGAATCAGCAAAGAAGAGTTGATGAAATCTATTGAATCTGCATTATTGGTAGCATATAAAAAGAATTTTGAATGTAATGATGAGAATATAAAAGTTGTTATTGATAAAATTGATGGACAAATGCATGTTTATCAAGAAAAAACAGTTGTTGAAGAGGTTGAAGATAGTGATTTACAAATTTCTTTAGATGATGCTAGAAAAATTGAAGCAAATTATAATATTGGTGATATTGTTTCATTTGAATTATTGCCTAAAGAGTTTGGTAGAATTGCAGCACAAACAGCAAGACAAGTAATTACACAAAAAATTAGAGAAATGTCTAGAGAAATTATATTTGAAGAGTTTGCTGATAAGAAAGGTGAATTAATTACAGGTTTAGTACAAAAAGCTGATGGTAAAGTTGTAATATTGGATTTAGGAAGAATTGAAGGTATTATGCCAAAGAAAGAACAAATGCCTAATGAAAATTATAAATTGAATGATACTATTAAAGCTGTTATTGCTAGTGTTGAAAAAGGATTAAAAGGTTCAACACAAATAATTTTATCTAGAGCAAATAATGATTTTGTAAGAAAATTGTTTGAAATTGAAATTCCTGAAATTTATGAAGGTATTATTGAAATAAAAGCTATTTCTAGGGACCCAGGTTCAAGAAGTAAGATTGCAGTATATTCTTCAAATCCAAACATTGATCCTGTTGGTTCATGTGTTGGACAAAAAGGAATTCGTATTCAAAATATTATAAATGAGTTACATGGTGAAAAAATAGATGTTGTAGAATGGAATGAAGACCCATCAATATTTATTTCAGCAGCATTATTACCTGCCCAAGTTTTAGCGGTTGATGTTAAGGAAGAAGAAAAATTTGCACAAGTAATTGTTCCAGATGATCAATTATCTTTAGCAATTGGTAAAGCTGGACAAAATGCAAAATTGGCTGCAAAATTGACAAATTGGAAGATTGATATTAAGAGTGAATCACAATTTAGAGAAATTTTAGAAAAGATGCAACAAGAAGAAGTTGATGGAATATTGGATAATATTGAAGAACAAGAAGATGACATTGTTGCACAAAATGCAGAAGAATTTTTAGAAGAAGATATTAATTCAGAAGATGTTGATAATACTGAATTATAAAATAAATAGAATAGAAAGATTGTAGGGGGAATAAATATTGGCAAAAATTAAAATTTATGAAATAGCAAAGGAATTGAATGTTGATAATAAATCAATAATTGATGCTGCTAATAAAATAGGGCTAGCTGTTAAATCACATTTAAGTGCTATTGAAGAAGATGAAGCAAAGAAAATAAGAGATACTTTTACTCCAAAGGCTGCTGTTAAAGAAGAAAAAAAGGTAAAGAGCAATAATAATGAGATTGCTAGAGGACCTGTTATCATTAGAAGAGAAGTTATTGTTAATGAAGAAAAAGCAACTCCAGTAAAAGAGAAACCTAAGAATAATATTGGATTTAATAACGCTCGTAATAGATCAAATGATTATAATATTGTTTATAGAGAAAAACAGGCTAAACCAATGAGTGTTAATGAATTATTTGGCATTAAACCTAAAAAAGAAGAGCCTAAAAAGGTTGTTACAAAAGAAGAAACTAAAAAAGTAGAAGATGTTGAGAAGAAAGAAATAGTGCAAAATAATGATTTTGCTAAAAAGGATGATAGAAAGCAATTGAATTCAGCAAATAAAACATTTGATAAAAATAGTACTTCACAAAATAAAAACTTTAATAATAATAGAAATTTTAGAGATAATAGAAATGGTGATAATAGAAGTAGCTATGATAATAGGAATAGTTCGGATAGAAAGTCGTTTGGAAATAATTCTAGATTCAATAAAGATGGTAATTTTGGAGATAGAAAACCTTTTAATGCTCAAAATGGTGATAAAAAAGATTTTGCTAAAAAGCCAAATCAATTTGCTAACAGAGCAGGTGCAAGAGATAATGCAAGGGATAAATTTAGTACAGTTTCTATTGAAGAGGTTGAAAAAGAAAATAGAAGAGATTATTCTTCAAAAATTATTGATAAACAAAAAGCTTTTAGAAATAGTGATGATAATAAGAAAACTAAATCTAAAAAAGGAATGGAAGAAGAATTTAATCAAGGTAAATTAAGGGATTTAAAATCTGTTGATAGATTATCAAATATGTTTGGTGATCAAGAAGGTGGAATGCTTGATTATTACGATTTATCTTCTGGAAAAGGCAAAAAGGGTAAGAAAAAATTAAAAGATGGACAAAAATCAAAACAAAAGATTTTTGAATTAAAAGAAATTACTATTCCTGAGAATATTTCTGTTAAGGATTTAGCTATTGAATTAAAGAAAACAAGTTCAGAAGTTATTAAGAAATTGTTTGATTTAGGTATTATGGCTAATATAAATCAAGATTTAGATTTTGATACAGCTTATTTAGTTGCAGATAGCATTGGAATTACAGCTAAATTAAAAGAAGTTGTAAAAGATGAAGATATATTATTTGATGATTCAGATGATAGAGAAGAAGATTTATTACCAAGAGCTCCTGTTGTTGTTGTAATGGGACATGTTGATCATGGTAAAACATCTTTACTTGATGCTATTAGAAAAACAAATGTTATTGGTGGAGAAGCTGGTGGTATTACACAACATATTGGTGCATATAAAGTAAAGGTTGGACAAAGAGAAATTACTTTCTTAGATACTCCAGGACATGAAGCTTTCACAAGTATGCGTGCCAGAGGTGCTCAAATAACTGATATTGCAATATTGGTTGTTGCTGCTGATGATGGAATTAAACCACAAACAGTTGAAGCTATTAATCATGCTAAAGCTGCAGGAATTCCAATTATAGTTGCTATTAATAAAATTGATTTACCAAATGCAAATATTGATAAGGTAAAACAAGAATTAATGACTTATGAATTAGTTCCTGAAGAATGGGGTGGTGAAACTATTTGTTGCCCAATTTCAGCTAAAAATAATTTGAATATAGATAATTTATTGGAAATGGTATTGTTACAAGCTGATATTCTTGATTTAAAAGCAAACCCAGATAGACAATCTAAGGGAACTGTTATTGAAGCGAGACTTGATAAGGCTTTAGGACCTGTAGCATCAGTTTTAGTTCAAAGAGGTACGTTAAATGTTGGAGACACTATTGTTTTAGGATCTTCAATTGGTAGAATTAGAACTATTAAGGATGATAAAGGTAAAGCTATTAAAGCAGCTGGTCCATCAACACCTGTAGTTATTACTGGATTAAAAGATGTTCCAGAAGCCGGTGATATTTTCTATGAAGTTAAAAATGAAAAAGTTGCAAAACATTTAATTGAAAAGAGAAAGCTTGAAAGTAGAGAAAAAGCTATTGCTAATAATAATGTTGTAACACTTGATAATTTATTTGAAAAAATGGCTATCGATGATATGAAAGTATTTAATATTATCTTAAAAGCAGATGTTCAAGGTACAGCTGAAGCTATGAAAGCATCTCTTGAAAAGATTAAAAATGAAGAAGTGTATGTTAAAGTAATACATTATGGAGTTGGTGGTGTAACTGAATCAGATGTTCAATTAGCAAAAGCAGCAGGTGCAGTTGTTATTGCATTTAATGTTAGACCAATAGGTATGACAAAGTCTGTTGCAGAAAAAGAACAAGTTGAAATTAAACAATATTCAGTTATTTATCAAGCATTGGAAGATGTTGAAAATGCTCTTAAAGGAATGCTTGCACCTGTTTATGAAGAACATAATATTGGCAATGCGGAAGTTAGACAAGTATTTAAAGTTTCAAATGTGGGAACTATTGCAGGATGTTTTGTACTTGATGGTAAAGTAGCTAGAAACGCAGGTGTTAGAGTTATTCGTGAGAGTGTTGTAATACATGATGGTAAATTAGTTTCATTAAAGAGATTTAAAGATGATGCTAAAGAAGTTTCAAAGGGATTTGAATGTGGTCTTCAAATTGAAGAATACAATGATCTTAAAGAAGGCGATATTATTGAATGTTATGAAAAAGTTGAAATTAAGAGATAGGAGGATTAATTATGGCTGGTAATGGAAATAGACTTGCGAGAGTTAATTCTGAGTTACAAAGAGTAATTAGTCATGTTATTAATTTTGAACTAAAAAATGCAAAAGTAACAGGATTAGTCAGTGTAACGAGAGTTAAGATTACACCTGATTTTAGATATGCTAAGGTATATATAAGTATTTATGGTAGTAAAGTAAAGGAGACACTTGAAGGTTTAAGATCTTCAAGTGGATTCATTAGGACTAGAATTGCTAGTGAAGTTAATTTAAGAGTTACACCTCAATTAGTTTTTGAGTATGATGATTCTGAACTTCATGGTGAAAAAATCGAAATGATTTTGAAAAAAATCAAAGAAGATGATAGAAAAATTAAGGGAGATTCAAATGATAACGATTGATCAGATATTAAAATGTATTAAAAAATCTAAAAATATTGTTATTGTAACACATGAAAATCCTGATGGTGATGCAGTTGGTTCTTCACTTGCAATGTACCATGCTTTAAAGGGATTGAAGAAAAATGTGGATATAATAATTCCTGAATATGCAAAATGTTTTAATGAATTACCGGGAATTGATGAAGTGATTAAGGAATCGGATAAGGTTTATGATTTAGCAATTTCACTTGATGCAGCAACTGATAAATTACTTAATGTATGGGTAAAATATTTTAGAGAAGCTGATCAAAGAATTGTAATTGATCATCATAGTACTAATACAATGTTTGGTGATATAAATTATGTTGATTTAAGTGCACCTGCTTGTGCTCAAGTAGTATATATGTTGATTAAGCATTATAGATGGAAAATCACTCCTGAAATTGGAACTTGTATAATGGCCGGTATTATAACTGATACTGGTGGATTTCAATATTCTGGTGTTTCAAGGGATACTTTTAATATTGCAGCTGAATTGTTGGATGCAGGTGTTAATATTTCAAAAGTTTATAAAAAGGTTTTTGATACTAAGACAAAATCTAGTTTTGAATTAAGAAGAATTGCTCTTGATAGAATGGAATTCTTGGAAGATGATAAAATTGCTTTTACTTATATAACAAACGAGGATGAGAGAAAGGTAAATGCTGGAGTTGGAGATTATGAAGGAATTGTTTCTGAAGGTCGTTCAATTGAAGGTGTTGAAGTTTCAATATTTCTACATGAATTAAAGGATGGAGAATTTAAAATTTCTTTAAGATCTAATTCATATGTAAATGTTTCTGATGTTTGTATTATGTTTGGAGGTGGTGGTCATATTAGAGCTGCTGGCGCTAAAATGACTGCTGATCCTCTAGTAATTAGGGATAAGGTTGTAAATGAAGTAAAGAGACAATTGAAATAATTATAATAGCGGGGCTGGTGCCTCGCTAAATTTATATTATGAGAAAGTTATGAAGAAATTTTAAGTATGGGAGAAAGATATGGATGGATTATTGATTGTTGATAAGCCAAGAGGAGTTAGTTCTTTTAACGTGATTAGGGATGTAAGAAAAAAATATGGAATTAGAGCAGTAGGCCATATTGGTACACTTGATCCTGAAGCTAGTGGGGTTTTGCCAATTTTAGTTGGTAAAGCTACAAAGTTGTCGGATTTGCTAATGCTTCATGATAAGGATTATATTGCTGAAATTACGCTTGGAATTAAAACTGATAGTGGGGATATTGAGGGCAACATTATTGAAAGAGATGATAGTAATCACAATTATGATAAAAATCAAATTTTGACTGTTTTAAATTCGTTTAAAGGCCATTCAAAACAAATCCCACCAATGTATTCTGCAATTAAAATTGATGGAAAAAAATTGTATGAACTTGCAAGGAAGGGAGAAAGTGTTGAAAGGGAAGCGAGGGATATTTTTATAGATAATATCGAACTTTTGGACTTTGATGGAAAAGTAATAAAATATAAAGTTACATGTTCTAAGGGGACATATATTAGAGTTTTATCAGAGGATATTGCTGAAAAACTAGGAACAGTTGGATTTATGAGTTCGCTTAGAAGGACGAGAGTTGGTAATTTTAAAATTGAAGATGCGGAAAAGTTTATTAAGATTGAAGATATTTTAGATGTTGAAAAAATTGAACTTAATGATTCTAAATATAAAAAATTTTTAAATGGAATTTTAATTAATGTTGAAGGTTTTAATAATGGTTGGATTAAGATTTATAAAAATGGTGAATTTAAAGGATTTGGAATTATTAATAAAAATTTATTAAAAAGAAAAATCGTAATTGATGAATAATTTTAGATAAAAAAATACCGCCTTGGCCGTATGAATAGGGATTTTAAGAACCTGTTTGAAACAGGTAGGTTACCTCAGGGTTGTTTCTGGGATTCTTAAATGAATTAAGAATGCACGCCGCAACTCAATTGTTGGATTCCTTTAAATCTAGATTGTGGATCTAAAATTCTATTCATTACGAACCACGCAGTAATTTATAATTAACTTATATCATAGTTATTGAAAAAAAACAAGTAAAATGATATTATACTATTAATTAATTATTACACAGGAGTAAACCATGAAAAACAAAAGAAAAGTTGAAAGCACAGTTGTAATAAATGGAAAAAAAAGTAATAATAGGGATAAAAAAGTAAATATTGTTTCTAAATTAATTTTTACTATTTTTTTGACAGTTATTTTGATTGCGATATTAATTTTTACTATAAAAAATTATGAAATAAATAAGCAATTTGCAAAAGAAATTGAAAGTTTTGCAAATTTAAATAATAAAACTGTTTTTTCTATTGATAAAATGACTTTATATAGCAGTGGTTTTGCTACAAAAAATCAAGAAAATAAACCTGTTTGGAATTTGAATATTGGACAATTTACAGATATTTCACTTAAAATTAATAATAGAAGTCATGAGAATGGTGTAAGTTATGAAAATACTATTAAAAGTTTGTATATTGATAATATTAAATATAATAATGTTACTATTGGCAATCAATCATTGCATTATAAGTATTTAGGGGACTTTGGTAAAGTTACGGCTAATGAAAGCAATAAAATTAATGATAAGTTAGTTTATGATGTGGTTAAATCTGGAGACATTGATTTAACAGAGCCTAAAATTTATGCGAATGCTGATAATCCAATAATACTTGAGTATGTGAACTCAAACCTTAAAACTAATGAGATAATTTCTGATACAAATACTGAAGTTGTTTATGATGGGACATTACTTAAAAATACAAATATTCCACTGGATAAAATGAAATGTACACTTTCATTTACAATTCATATTATTAATTATTACAATCAGGAATATAGAGCTACTGTTTATGTGGATATTCCAATTACAAATACAATTAATAATACAACAATCTATGATGGAAAACTTGAAAAAGTGCTTGAAAACACAAATTTAATTAGATTTTTTAGAATAAAATAAAAGAGATGTAGAGTATGAAAATAAGAGAAGCTATATTAAAAGCAAGTGATAAAATTGATTATATTGATGCAAAGACATTAATGAAATATTATTTGGATGTTGATGAAAACTATATTATTGCAAATGGTTATAATTCGTTTTCAAATAAACAGATTCATGAATACTTTGAGTTAGTTGATCAAGTTGCAAATGGATATCCAGTTCAGTATATTACTAATTCTCAGGAATTTATGGGCCAAAAATTTTCGGTTAATGAAAATGTATTAATACCACAACCCGATACTGAAATAAGTGTTGAAACATGTTTAAATAGTATTAAAGAGTCTGGAAAAAATAATGTTAAAATTTTAGATTTATGTACTGGAAGTGGTGCTATTGCAATTAGTTTAAAGAAATTTTTAGATGAAGCAAACATCCAGTCGGATATTAGTGCTTCAGATATCAGTATGGAAGCTTTAAGAACTGCTGATGAAAATGCTAAAGATATATTGGGAAAAGATGAAATAAAGTTTATGGTATCTGATTTGTTTGATGAAATTACTGAAAAGTTTGATATTATTATATCTAATCCACCATATATTGAGACTGATAAGATAAGAGAACTTTCTAAAGATGTTCAGGCTGAGCCTCATTTAGCTTTAGATGGTGGAAGCGATGGGCTTAGATTTTATAGAAATATTCGTTTTCAAGTTGAGAATTTTCTTAACAAAGGCGGTTTAGTAATTCTTGAAATAGGATATAATCAAAAAGATGCTGTTTGCGAACTGTTTGAAGGAGCTACTTGTGTTAAGGATTTAGCTGGGAATGATAGAGTTGTTGTCTGGGAGTATAAATAAGAGGTGTAGAAATGGAATCTTTTTCATCTAGAGTTAAGCAGGAACTTTCTGAAATAAATATTTGGAAAAACAGTAATGAAATTATTGCAGAGTTATATGGATATTTATTAACTTTTTCTGACAATAAAATTGTTACAGAGAATGATTATAATATTAACCGTTTTGCTAAAATATTAAAAAATTTGGATTATAATAATTTTAGTATTCAAATAAGTGGAAAGAATTATATTATTGAAATAAAGAGATTTAAAAAATTTAAAGAAATATATGGTATTCAAAAATTGAATGAAATTCTAAGTCAAAGTGATGAAAGTATTATTAAGGCTTTGGCTAGGGGAGCATTTTTGGGAAGGGGCTCGATTAATAATCCGAAAAATGGTTATCATTTGGATATGATATTTGATAATGTTGAATATGCGAATATAATAAAAAATGAATTATTGAAATATAATATTGATATGAAGTTGCTTGTTGATAAGAATTTTGTATTATATTTAAAAGACCGGTGAAAGTATTTCTGATTTTTTAGCATTTATTGGTGCAGCTAAGTCGGTTTTGAATTTTGAAGATGAGAGAATCGTGAAAGAAATTAGAAATAATGTTAATAGATTGGTTAATTGTGAAACAGCTAATTTGCAAAAGACGATTAATAGTAGTGTGGAACAAATTGAGAATATTAAATTGATAAAAGAAAAGAAAAAGTTTAATTCTTTATCTGAAGCGGAACAGGCTATTGCAGAGCTTAGACTTAAAAATCCTGAGGCATCGTTTAAGGTTTTAGGAGAAATGCTTGAACCTGCAATTGGAAAAACAGCAGTTAGTTATCGCTTTAATAATATAAAAAAATTAGCTGATGAATTAAGGTAGAAAGGTTATTATGAAAGAAATTGGAATATATGTACATATTCCTTTTTGCAAAAGTAAGTGTTTGTATTGTGATTTTACATCATATACGGATAAAAATACTGAAATAAGAAGGTATGTAGATTGTTTAAAAAGAGAGATCAATTATAGGTCTAAGGATGAATATCTTGTAAAAACAATATTTTTTGGTGGTGGGACGCCATCAATCATCGATGGCAAGTACATTGTTGAAATTTTAAGTGAAATTAATAATGCGTATATTGTCGATAAAAATGCTGAAATTACAATTGAAATAAATCCAGGAACTATTGATAAGCATAAACTTGAAAAATATAAGGAAGCGGGTATTAATAGAATTAGTATAGGCCTTCAAAGTTCGAAAAAGGAACTTTTAAAAGAGATTGGTAGAATTCATACTTATGAAGATTTTGAAAATACTGTTGAATTAGCAAAAGAGGTTGGATTTACAAATATTAATGTAGATTTGATGATTGGAATTCCTAATCAAACAATTTATGATGTTGAAGATACTCTTGATAAAGTATTGGCTCTTGACTTAACACATATATCAGTGTATTCTTTAATATATGAAGATGGTACATTAATGACGAAAATGGTCGATGAAGGAAAACTGCTTGAAGTTGACGAAGAAATCGAAAGATATATGTATTGGTATGCTAAGCGTAGATTGGAGGATAATGGTTTTATCCATTATGAAATTTCTAATTTTTCAAAACCTAGTTATAGATGTAAGCATAATTTAGATTGCTGGAATCAAAAAGAATATTTAGGTTTTGGTGTTGCAGCTGCTTCATATATTGATAATTTTAGAATTAAAAATACTGATTCATTGGAGAAATATATTAGCAATATAAATAGTGATAAATATTATAAAAATTTAACAATTGAAGAAAAGCAAGATATTGATGAACAAATGAAGGAATTTGTTATTTTAAGATTACGAATGACGGAAGGATTTAAAGCAAGCGATTTTACGGCTAAATTTAATAAGGATGTTTATAAAGTTTTTGAGAGTCAAATGGATAAGTTACTTTCTGATGGATTAATTATTGCTGAAGAGTTTGGATATTTAAAACTTACTAAAAAAGGTCTTGATTTAGCTAATATTGTTTGGGGTGAATTTATATAAACTTAGGAGGAAATTATGGAAAACGATAATAATGAAATGAATGAAATTAAGGATAAGAAAAACAAGAAATTTAATAAAGAAAATAAAGGAATTAAAAATAAGAAAAAAATAATTATGGAGGCTATTCAAAAAATTGTTGCTTTAATTATATTAATTGCAATGGTTGCAGCTAGTGCTGGTTATTTGATTTCTTATATAGTTAATTTATAGGAGTTGAATAAAATGTTTGATGAATTAACAAATAATTTAAAAATTAGTTTGGATGGTTATTTTTTAAATCTAAAAAACAATCCATTTGAAATTTTGACTGTTGTACTTGATATATTATGTGTTGCAATATTAATTTATATATTTTTCACATTAGTAAAAAAGTCAAGAGCTTGGCAGTTATTGAAGGGTATTGTGTTTTTGGTTGTAATAACAGCAATTAGTGGATGGCTTAAACTTAGAATATTAAATTTTATTCTAACATCTATTATGACATATGGTGTTATTGCATTACTTGTGATTTTCCAACCTGAGCTTAGAAGAACACTTGAACAATTGGGCTCTAATACGAAATTCCTTAGTAAGTTTTTTGAATTTAATACATCTGCAAGGGATAGAGTGAAGGATGATATATATAAAGTTACTGTTGCAGTGAATGAACTTGCTAAATCAAAAACTGGTGCTTTAATAGTTTTTGAGAGGGATATTAAACTTACAGATATTATAGAAACAGGACTTGAAATAAATTCTGAAATTTCACCTCAATTGTTAGTTAATATATTTGTTCCTAATACACCACTGCATGATGGTGCTGTCATTATTAGTAATAATAAGATTACAGCTGCAGCATGTATTTTACCACTTGCTGATGATAAGAACATTGCAAGGGAACTTGGTACTCGTCACAGAGCTGGTATTGGTATTAGCAAAGATTCTGATGCTATAGTTGTAATTGTATCTGAAGAAACTGGTAGTATTTCAATTGCTAATAATGGTGTATTAATTAGGGATGTTAAAGATGAAGCTTTAAAGAGAATTTTAATCAAAAATCTAGTGACTGAGAGATTTGGTACTGAAGAGAGAAGACAAAAGTTTGCAGCTTGGAGAGAAAAGATTAAAAATAAAAATGATAAATAGTAAATAATAAATATTTAAAAGATATGCTTGTGGTATGGCATATCTTTTTTAGATTGTTAAGAATGGTAAAATATTATATTTTGTAGTAGAATAGATAGGACGACTTTATATTATAAATTTGATAATATATTGTAATTAATGAGGAGAGAAAATGATAAATATTAGAATAACGATTGAATATGATGGAAAAGATTTTAATGGTTGGCAAAAGCAACCAACTAAGTTAAATATACAGGGAGAGATTGAGAGAGCAATTGGTATTATTACTGGTGAGGAAGTTGAAGTGATTGGCTCTGGTAGAACAGATGCGGGTGTTAATGCTTTGGCGCAAGTTGCTAATTTTAAGGTTTCTGAATTAAAGATTCCTGTTGATAGATTAATTTATGCTATTAATTCTCAATTAAAGAAGACTATTAGAATTATTAGTGCAGAGATTGTTTCTGAAGATTTCCATAGTAGATATGCAGCTAAAAGAAAAACATATAGATATACAATAAATAATTCAATTGCTGGAAGTGCTATATATAGAAATATGCAATATCATTATCCTTCTAAATTGGATGAAAAATTAATGGATGAAGCGGCAAAATATTTTATTGGTGAACATGATTTTAAAGCATTTAAAGCAAGTGGTACAAGTAGTAAAAGTAGTGTTAGAAAAATGTATGATGCTAAAGTTTATAGGGATGGTAATTTGATTAATATTGAACTAACTGGTAATGGTTTTTTGTATAATATGGTGAGAATTATTGCGGGAACATTGTTAGAGGTTGGAGAAGGAAAAATGGAACCAAGTAATATTGGAAGCATATTAAAAGACGGAAGTCGTAAAAATGCAGGTAAAACGCTTCCGCCAAGTGGGCTTTGTTTAGTTAGTGTTGAATATTAATTATATAATTTAATATTTGAATGTGTTACTGTTTCGTCTTCATTTTTTATACAAATTATATAACCATTTGGATGGTCTGGATCGTTGTATAGGAATGAATGAATTGTTTGGCCTAATTTGATTTCATGTTTAAAAAATATTTCTATATTATTGAATTCTGGACCATAGAAGATGTTTTCTGGTAATAGTTCATAGGCAAAGTTTAAATAATTTAGGTTGTGGACATGCATGTTAGCGTCTAAATCAAAACGACGAACTTTGTATTTATCCGAGAAGATTGGATATGTTGTAGGATCTGGTAGACGTGGTAAATCATCATTGTTAAATACTTTTTTATCAATTGTTCCATACATGGTTCCGATATTTTCAGGAAGTTTAGCTATACGTCCTCTTGTTAAATCAAATAGACAAAATTTTGATTCAGCTATTGCACATAGATTATTGTTTTCATCATACATTTCGTATTCTCTTAATGTATATATGTGATTGTAGAAACTAATCCATGTTTTTATAGTTACTTTGCTTTCTCTGTTTGGTCTATGAAATACTTGCAATCTCCAATTAAGGATGATCCAAGATAGGTCATTTTCGATTAAGTCATTGAATGAGAAATTGATGTATGCAGAGTGTGCGTTGGCTGTTTTTTGAAATAATAGTAAAAACCCTTTATTGGTTAGAATTCCTTTTAGTCCTGAGTCTTCGTATTCTACTGTTGCTGTTGATTCAAATATATTGTTTTCAAATTTTTTCATTTTAATTCTCCTTTAAACAGGGTTATTATAACATATTTTTTAGAAAGGTTAAATAATGGATTTAATTAGTAAGTGTGAAATTTGTCCACGTAAATGTAAAGTTAATAGATATGAGAAAAAAGGTTATTGCAGATGTGATGATAAGGTTAGAATTGCGTTAGTTTCTAAACATTATTTTGAAGAACCTTGTATTAGTGGAAGGAATGGTAGCGGTACTATATTTTTTAGTAATTGTAATTTAAATTGTATTTTTTGTCAGAATCATGATATTAGTCAGGGTGGAAAAGGAATTGATGTTACAGTTGAAAGACTTGCAGAAATTATGCTGGAGCAACAGGAAAGAGGAGCTAATAATATTAATTTAGTAACTCCAACAATGTATGTGGAGCAGATTATTAAAGCAATTGATATTGCTAAAGAGGGTGGCTTGAACATTCCTATTGTTTATAATACGAATGGATATGAAGAAGTTGAAACAATAAAAAAGTTAAATGGTTATATTGATATATATTTGCCTGATTTTAAGTATTTTACTAATGAATTGGCTATTAAGTATTCAAAAGCTCCTAATTATTTTGAAAAAGTTACATCTGCTTTATTGGAAATGCAATCACAATTTGATGAATATGTATTTGATGGTGAAATTATGAAAAAGGGAATGATTGTTAGACATTTAGTTTTGCCGAATCATATACAAAATTCTAAAAATGTTTTGAAATGGATTAAGGAAAATTTAAGAAAAGATATTTATGTAAGTGTAATGGCTCAATATTTTCCAACTTATAAGGCTGTTGGAGATGAATTAATTGGAAGAAAATTGTCTTTTAGTGAATATAGAAAAATCGAACAATATTTTTATGGACTTGATATTAAAAATGGTTATATACAAGATTTAGGGAAACATGAAGAAGAATTTGTTCCGGATTTTAATATGGATAATGTAACATAATTGAAATATAAAAATAAAACTATTTTTATTGAAATAAGAAAATGTTAAGGGTATAGTATTATTGTAAACAAAAGAACGGAGGAAGAAAAATGCAATCATACAATATTGAAGAATCTACTTCAAAGCCAGCTGTATATGCACAATTAGCAACAATTACAAAATGGGCGAAAATTAGAAGTAAAGTTAGTTTAGCTATAAGAAATGCGTTTGTTATAACTCCATATAAACAAAAGGTTTTTAGTGAAGTTGCTGCTTTTTGGAACCAAGAAATTTATTGGAATAAGGGACTTCATATAAGACCTGCAGTAAAAAAAGATGTTTTTCAAGAAAATCAACCAATCATTGAGTTTCATGTGAATGAAGAACCGATTATGAATTTTGGAAATGAAATTTCAATTGATTCAATTGTTGAAATTCCTGAACAATATTTTAATGATTAAGATACAGATGATAAAATATATACTGTACAAATGAAAAAGTTTATAGTTACTAAAGAAGTTTGTGTATACAAAAGAGAAAAGTGTCAAATTTGAGCTTATACCTTGTATGGTATGAGCTCTATTTATATTATTGGAAAATTGAAATATAATAATGCTTAATTAGTATGGAGGGGTAATGAAATATAGGGATTTATTTGATGAAGAAGATTTGATGAGTGATTTTAATAATAAGGATTACTCTAAATACGATATTAAAGCTGATAGTGATTTTAAATGGCAAAAAAAATGTATTGATGAAATTAATGATAAAAATAATGTTATATTAAGTTCACCTACTGGTAGTGGTAAGACAAAAGTGTTTTTAGAGTGGGCAGAAAATAAAAAGGAGCGACCTATCATTATTACATCTCCAATTAAAGCTTTATCAAATCAAAGATATAGAGAATTAGTTGAGAGGGGCTATAAAGTTGCTTTAGAAACTGGGGATATTAAGAATATTCCGGAGGATTATGATTATTTATGTGTTACACAGGAAATATATACAAATAAGTATGTAGATAGAGAAGATGTGACAGTTATTTTTGATGAATTTCATTATATTTTTGAGAATTCAGATAGAGCTAGAGCTTATGTTGATGGACTTTACAAGTCAAAAGCAAAGAATTTGTTATTGTGTTCTGCTACTTTTGGAAATATTAAAGAATTTAAAAAGTATATTGAAAAAATAGCTGGTCGAGAGTTTAGTGTTTTTGAAAATCATGAAAGAATAACCGATATGCATTTTGGAGGAGATATTGAACTGCATAATATTGAAAATGCTTTAGTAATTGCTTTTTCAAAGGATGGAATTGATAGAGCAGTTGAACTTTTAAGAAGTTTAAGGGATGAACAATCACCGGAGAAAGTTCAGAAAATTCGTGAGCTTGCTGAACAATATAAAGTAAGTGGGGATAGAAGCTTAAAAGATTTGTTTTTTGGAATTGCAAAGTACCATGGTGCAATGCTTCCTAAACAAAAGATATTTATTGAGAAGTGTTTTGAAAATGGTCTTATTGATACGGTTGTTGGTACTGACGCATTAGCACTAGGAGTTAATTTTCCGATTGAAAATGTTGTATTTGCACAGCTTGCTAAATATTATGAAGGGCCAATATCTAAAAATTTATTTGATCAATTGTCTGGTAGAGCCGGAAGAAAAGGATATTTTAATCAAGGAAATGTTTATTATTGTTCACAGCTTGGTATGATGATTGAATGTAGGGACTATAGAGTTGGTGATTTATATGAGAAGAATTTACAGAAGAAAAATGAAAATATATCAATAGAATTAACGCCTAAAATTAAAGATATTTTAAATAAAAAATCTAGTGTTATGGATGAAGTTGATTATATTGCAGAATTTTCTACTGTTGATGTAAATAAAGAAGAAATGTCAGAAAATATTGAAGAAACTATTAATTCTATTTATTCTTCATTTAAACAAAATGTTTTAAAGATTATGAGTGATTTGATATATGAAGAAATTGGTACTAGACCTGATTTAAGTAAGCTTGATTTTCCTACTAGGTTATATAGTAAGATGTATGATAGTTTAATGACTAAGGAAAGTGAATATTGTGATAATATCGCTAAAGTTTATTTTGAAGAATATTCACCTGAAACTAATTCAAAATTGTTCACTAAAGTTTTATGTGGCGTTGAACCTGATAAAATTATTGAAGAGATGTGCTATAGTAATGGGTATGTTGACTTTTTGTCAATGATGCAATTTCAAAAGTATGTTAATAATTTACCTATTCAATATAGAAAAGGCTTTGGAAAAGTTTCAACATTGATTCGTGATATTGATGATAGTGTTGATTTGAATGTTTCAAAAATAAAAGTTTTGGATGAAGTTGCTGAAGATTTAAGGGCTAGTGATAAATTATCTTCTAAAAATGTAATGAAAGTGTTGGAAATGCAAAAAAATGATATTGACCATAAAAATATAGAAAATATGGAAGAATTAAAACTTTTAGAAGATTCTGGATTGGAGGATTATGATGATTAATAGTGATTATAGTAAAGCTTATTCAGAAGTTTTAGAAATTATTTCAGCATTGCCAAGAAGTGAATATAATAAGATACCTATTAAATATATTGAATATTTGGAAGAAAATGCGGACCGAAGTGAAGGTTTTAAATATAATATTGGATTGCCATTTGATAGACAAAATGTTTCAGAAGAGGCAAAGGATGTTTTGTCAGTTATTTATCGTTTATTTTTAGCTGATAATGAAACTAAGAAACATCTATCAAGCGTTGATAGGGGTCTAATTTCGGATATTAAAAAATGTAATGAAAATGAAATAAGAAAAGAAGAAGAGCCTAAATATAGGCAATTGACAAAAACAGCAATAATGGTTGTAAAAAAGCCTACGTTATTTAAAAGGTTTGTTAATAAATTAAAGAAGTGGTTTAGATTTTAGTATTATGTGGCGAAAAAGTGGTAAACGAGGAAATTATGCAAAAATTAAATGTTTGCTATTATTTATAAAAAAAGAAATAAGTGGGGATGAAAATTTATCTTCGCTTATTTTTTATATAATGTTGATATTTATTAAGGATGGTGTTATAATTTTAGGGTATTTTAAGGAGGAAGAAAAATGAAAGATTTTAGAAAAACTAAAATAATCGGTACTATCGGACCTGCTAGTGAAAGCGAAGAAATGTTAACAAAGTTGATCCAAGCTGGATTAAACGTTTGCAGAATTAACTTTTCACATGGTGGATATGAAGATAATGCTGTAAAAATTCAAACAATTAAAAATGTTAGAGAAAAATTAGGTTTACCTATTGCTTTAGCACTTGATACAAAAGGACCAGAAATTAGAACTGGAAAATTAGAATCAGGTGATGAAAAAGTTGTAATTCATGAAGGACAAGAATTTACTTTTGTAAAAGATGATATTATTGGAAATGAAACAAAAACAACTATTACATATAAAGATTTATATAAAGATGTTAAACCAGGTACAATAATTTTAGTTGATGATGGTGCATTGGAATTTGAAGTTAAAGAAGTTGTTGGAACAGATATTGTTACTGTTGCAAAAAACACAGCTAAATTAGGTTCAAGAAAAACAATGAACATTAGAGGTGTTAAAGTTAATTTACCTGCATTAGCACCAAAAGATGTTGAAGATATCACAAATGGCGTAAAAGCTGGATTTAACTACATCTTTGCTTCTTTTGTTAGAAGAGCAGATGATGTAAGACAAATTAGACAATTATTAAATGATAATGGTGGACAAGAAATTGAAATTATTTCTAAAATTGAGAGCCAAGAAGGTATCGATAACATGGATGAAATAATTGAATTATCAGATGGAATTATGGTTGCTCGTGGTGATATGGGTGTTGAAATTCCACTTGAAAATGTTCCAATTGTTCAAAAACAATTAATTAAAAAATGTAATGAAGCTGGAAAACCAGTTATAGTTGCTACACAAATGTTGGAATCAATGCAATCTAACCCACGTCCAACAAGAGCTGAAACATCTGATGTTGCAAATGCTATTTATGATTTAACAAGCTGTATCATGCTTTCAGGTGAATGTGCAATGGGTAAATATCCTGTTGAATGTGTTGAAGTTATGAATAAAATTGCTTTAGCAATTGAAGCTGACTTAAATTACACAAAGAGATTTGATTGTACAAGATTTGATCATGATATAGTTGAAGATTCAAGACATCAAGCAGCTTATGATGCTGTTGAAACTGTATTAAATGCAAATGCAGATGCTGTTGCATGCTATACACGTAGTGGTAGAACTGCTGAATATCTTTCTTCAATGAGAACTGAAGTTCCTGTATTAATTATTACAGATAATGTAAATACATATAATAAAATGTCATTAATTCAAGGTGTTGAAACAGTTTTAGTTGATTCAAAAGATTTTGTTAATGATATGATTGAAGATGGTATTGCAAAATTTGAAGCAAATGGAACATTGGAAAAAGGTGATAAAGTTGTTATCGCTGGTATTGAAGCTGAATTAGGAAGTACTAGAAAATATGCAGCTTTCTCAGGTGTTATAAATGTTTAATTAAAATTTTAAATATTATTGTTTAGGAGAGTAGCTTTTAATTACTTACTCTTCTTTTTATGTCTTGATATGATTGACTTTGAATGGGAGTTCGGTAGTATTTACAAATGTATTTAATATATTGTATAATGTTGCCATAAGTTTTAGAGGAAAAGTTTATGAATAAGATAAAAAAATATATATTAAATATGCTATTATTTGTTTTTTTAATATGGCTTACGTTTAAAATTCTATTTGCTAATCAAGATATGGATGAATTATTGATGATTATTCATTCTACAAATAAAATGTTTTTAGTATTTAGTTGTTTAGCAATGTTAATATATTGTATGCTTGAAGCATTGAATTTAATGAGAACTTTAAAAAGATTGGATACTGATACAACATATTTTAAATGTTTAAAATATGCGTTTATTGGTGTGTTTTTTAGTGCTATAACACCGGCAGCAAGTGGCGGGCAGCCGATGCAAGTATATTATATGCATAAGGATGGACTTGATATTGGACATTCATCATTGGCTTTGTTAATTAATTTAACAAGTTTCCAAATTACAACAATTTTAATGGCGTTGATTAGTTTGATTTTTTATCATTCATATTTATCAATTGGATTAAGAATATTTTTTGTAATTGGTGTTGGATTAAATATAATTGCTTTAGCATTGTTATTAATTTCGATTTTTTCAAAGAAATTATCAAATGGATTGGTTAATTTTGCAATTAAAATTATGACTAAATTGAAATTAAAGAAACTTGATGAAAAAACTCAAAAATTAAGGTATTCTCTTGAAAAATATCAAGTGAGTGCAAAATATATTAGAAATAATGTTCCGTATATTTTAAAAACAATTGGAATTACAATTATACAAATGATAGTTTATTATTCAATTCCATATTATACATATAGAGCTTTGGGATTGAGTGGTGATTCTTATATTAAGATACTTTGTTTACAAGCTATGTTATATGCAACAGTTTCTGGAATTCCTTCACCTGGAGCAGTTGGAGTTACAGAAGGTGCTTTTGTTACATTGTTTGCATCAATTATTCCAAATAAATTATTAAATGGTGCGGTACTTTTAAATAGGGGAATCAGTTTTTATTTAATGGCAGCTATATCTAGTATTGTTGTACTTATTTCAACATTTTTTGTAAAAAAGAAAGAAAAGAAAGAATCTAAGGGGATAGTTAAATGATAAATATACTTCTTTGTGGGAACAAAAAAGTGTTTGATGGTGCGATTACTCAGTTGTTATCAATAGTGAATAGGACTAAGGAGCCTATAAATTATTATATTTTTACTATGGATGTTACGAGAATCAAGGAAGATTATGTTAAAATAACTGATCATCAAATTGAACTTTTGAGGAAAATTGCTACAAGTAGAAATCAAAAGAGTAGTGTTAAATTATTTGATGTTACTGATATATATGAGGAAGAATTTAAAGAATGTGTGAATGAAAGTGCTTATTGTACGCCATATACATTACTTAGGTTATTAGCTGATAAGGTTGATGAAATTCCTGATAAAATTTTATATTTGGATGCTGATATTATGGCAAATTCTGATATTTCAGAACTTTATAATATCGATGTAACTAATTATGAGTTTGCAGCAGTTAGAGAGAAATATGGCTCATGGCTGATTTCATCCGATTATTTTAATGCAGGAGTGTTACTGCTGAATATGAAGTTAATAAAGGAAACAGGTTTATTTGAAAAAGCAAGAAAATTGCTTAGGGAGTGTAAATTAATTTTTGCTGATCAAGATGCAATATATTATAATACAACTAAAAAGTTATTATTGCCTAGAAAATTTAATGAACAATCTAAATTTAATAGGAAAACTACAGTACTGTGTCATTTTTGTAAAAGGTTGGTTTTTAGACCATATCCACATACTGAAAATATTAAACAATGGAATATTGATAAAGTACACAAAGTTTATAAATGTCATACATTTGATAAAGATTTAGAAGAATATAAAAAGATTAAGGAGAATTATTATGAATAAATTAAAAGAAATACCAATATTTTTTACAGTTGATGATAAATATGCACCATTTTTAGGTGTTGCTATGCAATCATTAGTGGATAATGCGAGTGATGAAAATATGTACATAATTAATATCATGACAACTGCAATGAATGAAGAAAACAGAGCTAAAATTAATAAATATGAGAGAGAAAATGTTAAAATTTTATATCATGATGTTACAGATTTAGCTAATAATATTAAGGATAAATTATATACTAGGGATTATTATTCTATTTCAACATATTTTAGATTATTTATTCCAAATATGTTTAAACAATATGATAAAGCATTATATTTAGATTCTGATATTGTTATATTGGATGATATAGCTAATTTATATAATATTGATATTGGAAATAATTATGTTGGAGCTGCTCCAGATGACGTTATTGCTACAGAACAAATTTTTAGGGATTATGCTGAAAAAGTTGTTGGTTGTTCAAGTTATAAAACATATTTTAATGCGGGTATTTTAATAATGAATTTAAAAGAAATGAGGGATAATGATTTCGAAAATAAATTCTTACATTTATTGGATACTGTTAAATATTATGTTGCACAGGATCAGGATTATTTGAATAGATTTTGTAAGGGAAGAGTAAAAATTATAAGTACTGATTGGGATAGAATGCCAGTGAATCCAGATAAAGTTAATGATAGGGATACATTGAAATTAGTTCATTTTAATTTAGCTTTTAAACCATGGCATTTTGATAATATTCCATATCAAGAATATTTCTGGGAATATGCTAATAAAACAGAGTATATTGATCAAATTAATGAAATTAAAAATAATTTTTCTGAAGAAGATAAAATTAGAGGAGATGAATCACATAAAAAGCTTGTTGCATATGCAAAATTAGAAATTGCATGTGTTGGTGATGATAGAATTAATAAATAGATTTTGAGGATATGATGATAGATAATAAGGTGAAAGATCCTGAGAGAGTTAGGATACAGGAGAAAATAATTGAATTTGAAAAAGCGGGCATTTTTGATAAAGATGTTGAAAATGATCCTGAAACAATTCCACTTGAACCGGATATGATTGATTATTTAAAAGATGGTTTTAGGGATAAAATGTATAATAAGTTTGCTTATTATCAAGCAGTTAAATTTTTTGATAAATCTGTTGCTGATAAAAAAGTAATAATAAAAAATGTAATTGGAATTGAAAATGCAATACTTGATTCTGGAGCAATTGTTACATGTAATCATTTTAATCCATATGATTCTTTTTCTGTTGAAAAGAGCATGAGGGATGCAGGAATATTGAAAAAGAGAAAATTGTATAAAGTCATTAGAGAAGGCAATTATACAAATTTTCCTGGATTCTTTGGTTTCATTTTTAAACATTGTAATACATTACCACTTAGCTCTGTTAAAGAAACTATGAAAAAGTTTTTAAAAGCTTGTGAAGAGTTACTTTCTAGGGGAAATTATATTTTAATATATCCTGAACAAAGTATGTGGTGGAATTATAGAAAACCAAAACCTTTGAAACCGGGAGCATTTTCTATAGCGGTTAAGAATCAAGTTCCTATTTTACCGGTTTTTATAACTATGGAGGATAGTGAAACTATTGGTGATGACGGATATCCTATTCAGGAATATACTATTCATTTTGAGAAACCTATTTATCCTGATTCTACAAAAACTAATAAGGAAAATGAAAATATAATGATGGAGAAGAATTATGAAGTCTGGAAGAAAATATATGAGGACTTCTATAAAACTCCCTTAGTTTATTTAAATGAAATGGATGGAAATGAAGAAAAATAAAGTTATTTATTATAATGATGAATTAAATGATGAATTTTCTACAGCAGTAATTGAGCCGAGAATTATTGATGAAAAATATAAATATAAGCACTCTTTTATTTGGGAGTGCTTTTCGGCGTTAATACAGAATATTTTAAGTATTCCAATTAAATGGTGTTATTTAAAATTTAAATTTGGTCATAAATTTATTGGAAGAGAAAAGTATAAAGAGTGTAAAGATACTGGTTTTTTTATATATAGTAATCATACTCAAGCTTTTTCTGATACATTTACCACTAGTATGTCTGTATTACCTAAAAGAAATTATTTAATTGTGCATCCGGCAAATATATCTGTTAAACCATTTGGTGGTTTAGTGGAGTTGCTTGGTGCAATTCCAATACCGGGAAATGTAACTGCTACTAAAAAATTTATGGATGTAATAGAAGATAGGGTAGTTAATAAGAAACAATCAATTACCATATATCCAGAGGCGCATATTTGGCCTTATTACATTGGCATACGCAATTTTAAAGCAGTATCATTTACTTATCCAATTAAGTTTAATAAGCCGGTTTTTTGCGTCACAAACACATATCAGAAAAAGAATAATAGTTCTAAGGTAAAAATGGTTTCATATATTGATGGTCCATTTTATCCTGACACGAGTTTAAATAAAAAGGATGCTCAAAAAAAACTACGTGATATAGTTTATGAAAAAATGGTTGAAAGAGCGAAAAATAGCAATGTTGAGGTTGTTAAATATATTAAAAATATTGACAATTTGACCAATATGAATGATAATAGTAATGTAGAAAAGAGCGAAAGGAATTAATTATGGAAGAAATTTTAATTTTTGGACACAAGAATCCAGATACAGATTCAATTTGTTCAGCATTAGTTAAAGCTAATTTAGAAACTAAATTAGGTAGAAAAGTTAAAGCTGCTAGATTGGGTAATGTTAGTAAGGAAACACAATATATTTTAGATTATGTAGGAGTTGAAGCACCTGAATTTGTTTCAAACATAGAAAATGGAACAAAAGTTATGTTGGTTGATCATAATGAATTTGATCAAAGTGCAGATAATATTGAAAATTTGAAGATTATATCTGTTACAGATCATCATAGAATTTCTAATTTTCATACTACTGAGCCTTTATATTATAATGCTAAACCTTATGGTTGTACAAATACATTACTATTTGAAGAATATAAAGCAAATGGTGTTGAAATTGATTCTAAAATTGCAACATTAATGATTAGTGCAATTATTTCGGATACATTATTATTAAAATCTCCAACATGTACTGAACATGATGTTGAAGCTTTTAATGAATTAGAGAAAATTGTTGGTTTTGATGCTAGGGAATATGGTATGAATATGCTTAAAGCAGGAACTGATTTAAGCACATATTCTGCAACAGAGGTTGTTAATTTAGATGCTAAGGAATTTACTGAAAAAGGTAAGAAATTTGTTGTAGCTCAAGTTAACACAGCTGATATTGATGATGTTTTTTCTAGAAAAGAAGAATTAGCTTTTGCTATGGAAAAAGAGATTAATGATAAAGGTTTAGAATTATTTTTATTTGTAATTACTGATATTGTTAATACTAATTCAAAAATAATTGCAATGGGTAATTTAAAAGGTCTTGTTGAAAAAGCTTTTAATAAAAAGTTGGATGCTGATGATTCAATGTTCTTAGAAGGTGTTATGTCAAGAAAGAAGCAAATAGCACCACCATTATTAGCTAATTTGGATTAATTTTATAATATATTAAATGCGGAGGTTTTGATGGCCTCTGCTTTTTTTGTAATATAAATATAATATTTGAAAAAGCTGTAAAATATTGTAAAAGATTGATGCTATTGATAAAATTATGTTACAAGTTTAATGGAGAGGATACAAATGACAAAAAAAGAAATTATATATGCTAAAAAACAGAGGGATAATATATCATTACTTAAAATCCATAAAATGTTAGCATCTGATTTATTATTTTTCTATACAACATATATTTTGTTTTTACTGAATGTTAGAAATCTTCAGATGTCAAATATTGTATTAGCTGGTGCTTTATATGGAATTTTTAAAGTAATTTGTCAAGTTCCATCTGTAATGATTATTGAGAAATTAGGATATAAGGCATCAATTATTATAGGTGATTCACTTTTAGTAATGTCCATTATTTTGATTATATTTTCAACTAATCCAATAATACTTTATTTGGCTTATTTATTTATGGGTATGGGATATCCAATTAAAGATAATGCTGAGGAGAGTATGTTACTTTACTCAATTCAAAATACTGATAAGAAATCAGAAGTTTTTGCTAAAACACTTGGGAAGTCACTTAGTAGATTTTTCATAGTTGCAACTATTTCTGCAGCAGTGTCTGGTTTTTTATTTAAATTAAATCCATACATTCCATTAATATTATGCGCTAGTGCTTTTGCATTATCATTAAGAATTGCTTTTATGTTACATCCACTTGATCAGGATGATAAAAAGAAAGTTGAAACTGAAGATGAGTTTATTAAAAAGAAAAATAAGTATTTTAAAGAATTAGGGCTTGGTTTTAAATATATTTTTAGTTCTAAGAGATTAATTGCATTATTTGGATTTGTTGCTATATTTTATTCATCAATTCAGGTTATGAATAATTATGAAATAGAATATTTGAATTTCTTAAAGGTTTCGCCTGAATTAATTGGTATTGTATATGGTGCAACACAGCTGATGTCTTCGTTTGGATCACATTATGCTGAAAGAGTACATAGAAAGTTTAAAAATAGAACTTTAACAATTATTGGAGTTTTATTTGGATTAACAATATTTGTTGCAGGTTTACTTTATAAATTTAATATTAATTATTATTTAATTGTATTGTTTGTAGTATTTTTATATATGATAAGATATTTATGTATGTCGTTTTACTATGTTTTAATAAAAAAATATATGTCTAATTTTGCAGGTAAAAAGATTTTATCTAAGATTTATTCAGCTTATGCAATTGTTTGTGGTACATCTTCATTTTTAATGGGATTGGTTGCTACGGTTATTGTTAAAAATAATGATATGGCCATTGCATTTACATTGTTTGGAGCGATTTCATTAATTGGTATTATGATTATGCTTACTTTTATGAGAAGCAGAATTGGTTTAAAAGCGGATGATTATAATAAATTGGATATTAATTTTACAGAGTTTAAGTTAAAAAATGAATTAAAGAGTAAGGAGGCTGTATATGATGAATAAAATTGAAAAGCAAAATTTTAATTATCATTCTCATACTTATAGATGTAAACATGCTTCTAAAACAGCGATGGATAGGGATTATGTTGAAGCTGCGATAAGAGCTGGCTATACTTCAATGGCTTTTACGGATCATATTCCATTAAGAGAAAAATTAGATTTTAATGATAATATGAGAATGGCTTTGAGTTCTACTAATGAATATATTGAATCAATTAATAAGCTTAAAAAAGATTATGAAGATAAAATTGATATAAAAGTTGGTTTTGAATTTGAATATACTCCTTTTGACGAAGATATTAAGCATTTATTGGATTTAAAAAAGAAGACTGATATTATGATTCAAGGACAACATTTTGTACTTGATAAAAAAGAAGATTTTGTCGGTTTAAATATTTATACAAAAAAGAAACCTACTGATAATGATTTGGATACTTATTTAAGTTATTTGCTTTTGTCAATGGATAGGGGAATTCCTGATATTATTGCGCATCCAGATATCTTTATGCTTAGAAGATCTGAGTTTGGTGAGAAGGAAGAGCAAATTACAAGGTTGATTTGTAAAAAAGCTATTGAGACTAATATACCGCTTGAAATTAATCTTGGTAGAATTGGTGCAAATTATATTTTACAATTGAATGGAAAAAAGTATTCACAGCAAATTAAATATCCTTGTAAAGAGTTTTGGAATATTGTTGCAAAAGAATCTGAAGCATCTTTAAAAAGTGGTGGAATGCCAGTTAAAGTATTATTTGGTAAGGATTGTCATGATCCAAGGCAATATGAATATAATGATGATTTTAAGATTGCAATTGATATAATTGGCAATGATATAATTGATAGATTATATTTTGTGGATGATAAATTCAATTTTGTGAAGAATTTTAAAAAGTTTGATTTAGAGTATATTGAGAAATTAGTTAATTCTTATGGAATTAATGTTTTTAGGAAAGAAGCATATGATATTTTGGCTAATGCAGTTATTATGAATGATGATGAAATAGATGATAAATGTAAGGATATTGCAGCTGAAATTTCTGTAGTATTTAAAAATATGGATTCTAATATTATTAAAAGAATTCCAAATATCTTAATTAGTTATTTTAATAAAATTAAAAATAATGAATATAGATTTGATGTTAATAATAAATTGTCAAATATGACAATTGGATTATTATCACTTATTTATCAGAATTATATTTTGGATGAATTGAAAAAAGCCGAATATATTGATAGAATTGCTACTTTACCAAACATTTATGAAGTGATGGATGATGGTGGGATAGTTAATAATGAAGAGATAGAAGAAGTAGTTGATGAAACAAAATTACCAGTTAAATATAAAGAAAATTTTGTAAAGAGATTTTTCAATAAAATAAAAAGCTTCTTTTTTTCAAAAGCGGCTTAATATGAAAATAACGTAGATTTTTGATCTACGTTATTTTGTTATTCTGTTGTTAGTAGGCTTGATGGTGTGACATGTATGGTTTTGTTGTTTGTATAGATTACATATCCGGGAACTGAACCATTTGGCTTTTTGACATATTTTACTTGTGTATAATCAACTGGTACATGCGATGAGAATCGGGCTTTGCTGTAATATGCAGCAAGTGATGCTACTTTTTCAATTGTTGATATTTTTGGCGTTTGTCCATTTGTTCTTAAGATTACATGGCTTCCGTGAATGTCTTTTGTATGCATCCATATATCTTCGCTGTTTGCTACTGTTTTTGTTAAATAGTCGTTTTGTTTATTGTTTTTTCCAATTAGCACTTGGTAATCGTCAACTGTAGTTTTGATATAATTAGTAAGTGAGGGTAATTCTGTTTTTTTAGGTTTTTGGTTTGGATTTTGATGTTTTTTTATTTTCTTTAATGCTGAATCTGTAAATAGTATTTGTTCGTTAATTTCATTATAGATATCATCTAAATCCATAATTGATGTTGCATTATCCAATTGATATAGAAGTGATTGCAGATAATCCAATTCTTTATTTGTTTCTTCTTGTTGGATTTTGCAAACCTTTAAAGTATTTTTTGCTTTATTATATTTTTTAAAATAATTGTCCGCATTTTTTGATAGGGATTTTGTGAAATCAATAGCTATTTCAATATTTTCGTTTGTGTAATAATTTAAAAGAGTTAGTTTAGAAATTTTATTGTATTCTAGTTCTTTTTCATTGAATTGATAGATGTTTGCAAGTATTAATTCTCCATATAGTTTTAAATCGTTCATATTTGCTGTAGATTTGATTTTTTCGTCGATGTTGAGTAATTTACTTGTTATTTTATCAAGTGTGTTATTAATGATTTTAAGAAGAATTGACTTATAGTTATTAAAATCGTCAATTTTATTTTTGTTATAATAAAAGTCGTCTAAGAATTTATTTAATTTTAAATTATCAGAATCGGATGAAGGAATTATTGTGTAGTTATTTTTAAAATTTATTCCTTTTCCATTTTCTATAGAGTCTGAAATTGATTTGTATATTTCTTTTAAAGCTTTATCTGAAATGGTATTACTTAATTTTAATTCGTTTATTAGTGACTGAATATATAATTTACTTATTCCTGTAAATAGTGAAGGAATGGCAGTTTCAAGTGTTTTGAATTCTGAATTTGTTATGGTGTTTATAAATTCTGATTCATTTATTTGGGTAAAGTTACTTTTTGTATCATTTGGCAGTGAATAATGCCTACCTGGCATGATGTCTCTTGATATATCGTTTCCGTCAAATTTCTTTAAGGCGTCAATTATATTGAAATGTTCATTTAAAAGTAATATATTACTATATTTGCCCATTAATTCACATACAAGATATCTTTTTATTAAGTCATTCATTTCATTATATGTTTCAAACTCAATATATAAAATTCTTTCTAATCCTATTGAATAGATATTTGTGATTTTTGCAGATGTAATATATTTTCTTAATACCATACAGAAATTTGAAGGTGTTTGTAGATTTTTTTCAGAGTGGGTGGTTAGATTTACTCTATAATTATTTGCTGAAATATCTATATATAAGTTGTAAGATTTTTGATTATAAATTGATAAAGTTAAGTTATCTTTTGAACTTTGTTGTATTTTGTTGATTTTTCCATTTATCATTTCTTTTAATTCGTTTGTTATGTTTTTTAATACGATTCCGTCAAATGCCATTATTTTAAGTTCTTTCTAATTTATTTTTTGATATTATATCATATTTATTTGAATTTGAGGTTGGAAAATTTTAATTAAGCAAATTAATTGATTTTTTATGTAAAATACCCTATAATAATTATTACGTAACATAATACGTGCACATTGAAAAACAGATAATAATTGTTATCTCATATATACTAATTGAGGTTCAGCTAGAATCTTTTTTCATTGTGTAATATATTAATGAATAAAAGCCACGCTAATGTAGCAGGAATATAAAATTAGCCAGTTTTATATTTTGGGAACGAACCCGCATAGGGTAGGGAAAGGAGATTATGGCTGTAGCAATGATAACAATAAAGAATGGGATATTTGAAAAATGTAATGGAGTTAAACTTGAGATTTTTAGCTCCAAATTTTTAATTACAAATGGCTGGGAGTGCCAAGTCCAGAATAATGGGGTAATTAAATGTACAGCGAAGGAGCTGTGCATTGATGGAATGCACAGTATTAGGTATACCATATATCCAAATGGCTTTGCAAAATTAACGTTGAAAGTACCGAATGAACCTGTTAGGGAAATGAAACTTGGATTTGTTGTTAAAAAGGGTGAAGTTTTTGGAAATGGAGTCTTAGGTTTATCGGATGGTTTTATAGATCATAGATATGCTTTTTTCAGAGAAGAAAATTTTCAAAAATTTTTACGTAAGTATGGCATAACAGCTGTGCTTCATGAAGATTCAAATAGGATTTTTTGTTTAAAAAATGGCGAATCTGAAAATAATTCTTTCTATATGAAATTATGGACTGATGGATTTCCAATTTCAATAGGAACTCAAAAAGAATTTCTTAATTCTTTTGGAAAAAAATTTCAGGGAGTTGTTGAATGTGTAAGCATCAATGATGCGAAGTGGACTTTAACGAGGAGAGTTATCAAAAGTGGGAATAAAGAGATAGTTAGTATGAATTTATTCACTCTTGAAAGAAATATTGATGTGCTAAAAGGTTTGCCTAAATTAGTATAATGTGCAAGAGCAGATCGTGAGAATTCACGGTCTGCTCTTTTGCTTTTATAAAATGGAGCCTGAAAGCAGGATTGAACTGCCGACCTCAGCCTTACCAAGGCTGCACTCTACCAACTGAGCTATCCAGGCGTTTGTAATTTGTAGTGACATTATATAATTTAAGAAAATAAAATTCAATATGTCTTTGAAAAAAGTATTGGTTATTTGTTTTTTGTCTTCAAATTGACAATTTTACATAAATATAGTAACATAATGTTATGATGTTTAATGTTTTTGTTGCCGATTGGCAGAAAGGAATAATATGAAAAAATTTTTAGAAGTAGCAATGAATAAGGGAAATAAGAAATATGCTAAAGCAATTTCAAGACGGAATGACATGTTTTGTGATATAGAAGGGAATTATGCTAATGGATTTGAATTAGATTATTACCGAATCATGGAATCTAATGCATATAAAAGGCTTAGGAACAAGACTCAATTGTTCTTTAGTCCGGTTAATGACCACGTCTGTACTAGGAGTGAACATGTGTTGTATGTATCATCTATAGCAAATACTATTGCTAATAGGCTGGGACTTAATGAAGATCTTTGTAAAACAATTGCACTTGGACATGACATTGGTCATGCTCCATTTGGTCATGAAGGGGAATCAATCCTAAGTAAGATTGATAGGAAATATTGCAGTAGACCATTCTGGCATGAGAAGAATGGTATTGTTTTAGCAGATTATTTTGAGCTTGTTGTTGGTAGTAAGGGACTTAATCAACAACTTAATCTTACTTATGCGGTGAGGGATGGTATAATTTCCCACTGTGGAGAGGTGGATGATAATGGCCTTAAACCTCGTGATAAATTTGTAAATCTCGAGAGGGATTACATCAGGCCGAACCAATATGAGCCTTATACATGGGAGGCTTGTGTTGTGAAACTGGCTGATAAAATTTCCTATATTATGCGGGATACTGAGGATGCCTTACGCTTAAATGTGTTGACAAAGGAGGAAATTGAATGGGATCTATTATATCCTTTGAAGTTGGATTTTAATGGATATAATAGGGATGCAATTGTTGGTGGCCTAATCAATGATTGTGTTGCTAATTCTAACCCTGATGATGGAATCAGATTTTCTGAAGAATGGTCTAAAAGGCTTGATGCTATAAAGGCGTTTAATACTTCTAGAATTTGCTTTTCGGAGAGAGTTAAAATTAGCAAGCCTTATTTTTCTCTGGTGTTAAATTCATTGTTTGATTTATACTTTGGATTAAATGATGATGGTGTTTTGAGGATTGCTCGTCCAGCAAGGGAATATGGTCATGTTGTTACTGATTTTGCCAAGTGGTTAAAAATCTATTGTTTCAACTTTAAAACTGACTTGGAAGAGATAAATAGCTACGATGATGGAAACATATATGATTTTCAGAAATTTATCGATCTACAAAGTAGTGAGAGCTATGCTTTTGCCATAATCGAATATATTTCAGGAATGACTGATCGAAAGGCCATCGCTGAGTATGAAAGGATGATTACATTTTAAATATTTTACTTTAGGGTGCTTTAATAAGCATCCTTTTTTATGTTGATAATTTGTAAATATTTGCAAAATGTTGTATATTAAAATAGAAAATAATATTAACTGGAGTTTTTATGGAAAAGCTAAATAAAATTTTTAATAGCAGAGTTTTTAAATATTTAGTAATAACTGTTATTATGGTTAATTTTTTGTATTGGATGGGGCAGAAAAAAGGATTATTTTCTGATGAAGTATTTTCATATGGTTCATCTAATTATAGGTATGATATTATGTTTAGACCATATGATTATGCTAATGGTATGAATAGAGTAATATTCGAAAATAATTGGATTTCACTGATTAAAGATATTAATGGGGCGAAAGCTAAAGTGAATGAAATTGAGAGTAAACAAAAGCCAATTTGGAAAACTAAGGAAGATGCTAAAGATTATGTGACTGTTGATATAAAGGATGTATTAAGATTTGATATGGTGTATTTTAATCAAGCAATGGATGTTCATCCACCATTGTTTTATATGTTGGTACATTTGGTTAGTATATTCTTTTTTGGAGTTTTTTCAAAATATATTATATTTATAATTAATGTTGCGATTTTTGGTGTTATATTATATTTTTTGAAGAAAATTTTTGATTATTTGGAAATAAAAAACTTTTGGCTTTGGGCGCTAGTTTTTGGGGTTTCTCTTGGAAGTACTACATTGGTGATTTTCCAAAGAATGTATGCCCTAATGTCAATGTTTATGGTTATATATACTTATTTTGCAATTAAAATTATTAATAATGATTTTGAATTTGATAAATCTAATCATAGAAAATTATTATGGACAATTGTGCTTGGTGGATTGTCACATTATTATTTTTTAGTATATTTGTTTTTTAGTTTTATATTCATTCAATGTTTATTAATTTATAGAAAATCTGAGAATGCTAAAAAATATTTTAAAGTTCATTTTCTTTCTGGAATTGTTTTTTGTTTATTATTTCCACCGGCAATATATCATATATTTTTCTCATATAGAGGGGTTAGTAGCGTTGGTAATGAAGTTAAGTTATTAGAATTATTTAATACATTAACTGGTTTTAATAAATATGCAATTGTTCTAATTGGTATATCAATATTGGTATTTGCGCTAGTTAAGAGAAAAGCAATTATTAATTATTTGATTTTTGCAATTTTAATGTTTTTAATTTTGATTAAGTTTAAATCACCCTTTAGCGATGTAAGATATATAATGACTGTTTTTCCTGTATTGCTTATACTTATTGCAATGATGGTGAATTCTGTTAAAGTTGAAAAAATAAAATATTTGTCGGCTATGATTAGTGTTGTATTAATTATTCTTAATGTAGCATTTTTATTTGTTAATAGGCCTGAATACTTATTTAGTGATTATCCTCAATATATTGAAGTGGCGAATAAATATCGTGATTTGGATTTTATATTTATTGAAGATAATTGGTATAATCATATTCAAGATATTGAAGAATTTATGATTTATAAGAGAAGCTTAATTTTAAATCATACTTTGGGTGAAGTTAAAGTTTTAGAACAATACCCTGAATTAAAAAATGAAAAAGCGTTTATTGTTAGTATTAATTTTTACTTAAATCAGGAAGAAATAATTAATATGATTAAAGAATATACGGATCATACTAAAATTACTAAATTAATTGAATTAGAAAAGAATAAAAATAATTATAATACAGTTTATTTGTTTGAAAAATAGTAAGATTATGTTATAATATAGATGTATTTTAAATGATGGAGATATAATGGAAAATTCATATAAATATAAAAAAACAATAATATTATTTAA
>ERZ772956.149-NODE-149-length-56877-cov-10.009644_pt1 | contig 56877 bp, 55 predicted proteins | sample MGYA00580683_ERZ772956 | MGnify/ENA primary metagenome ERZ772956 (study PRJEB29015, sample SAMEA2738077) | human oral metagenome | biome: human oral; feature: human-associated habitat; material: saliva | place: China | collected 2212 ... | reverse complement strand
CGCCTGTGATTTTTGGTTCAGGGAAGCTCTTCTCTTTTCAGAAAAATGTATTTAAACTGCAGTTTAATTTTAACTATATCCTCCACGCCTCCGAGGCGGTAGATGGACAGATAAACATTGTCAATCTTCGCAAAGATGAAATGGAGGTAAAGTTCGGTACGCCCACAGAGGAATCCACCAAATTGGCGATAGACTCGCTAGAAGCCGCAACAAATGCCTTGATGAAGGGTGATGTAGATGTGCTGGTAACTGCACCTATCAACAAGGATGAAATGATAAAACACGGTTTCCCATACACAGGACATACCGAGTATTTGGAGAAAAAATTTGCAGCCAAAGGATTGATGTTTTTGGTAACAGAGGATTTAAAAGTAGCGGTTTCTACCCATCATATTCCACTAGCGAAAGTAGCGCAAACGATTACGAAACAAAGGATAATAGACCAAGTAAAACAGATGAACAACTGTCTGAAACTGGATTTCTCTATCGAAAGACCAAAAATAGCAGTTCTTGGGCTGAATCCACATTCAGGCGACGGCGGAACGATAGGAATGGAGGAAAAAGAAATCATAGAACCAGCCATAAAGGAATTGTTCGACCAAGGTTTTATGGTCTTTGGGCCTTATCCTGCGGATAGTTTCTTCCAGCCAGAAAAGTATAAGAATTTTGATGGAGTTTTAGCAATGTATCATGACCAGGGTCTTACTCCGTTTAAGACCATTGCATACGAAAACGGAGTGAACTACACGGCGGGAATGCCACTCATTAGAACATCGCCAGACCATGGAACGGCTTATGATATCGCAGGGAAGGGTGTTGCGGATGCTCGTTCCTTTGAGGAGGCTGTTTTTACAGCGATAAAGATTTTCAAAAATAGAGTAGAAAAATTGAAAACTGGAGTAGAAAAAGGTGTGACTACTTTAGCTACAGTAGCAGCACTTTCTGGAGTTTTGACTTCATGTAATAGCCCTGAAGTTAAAGCTTCTGGAGATGCTGTTACAGCTGGATTTGAATATGTTCATTCTAATGGTTCTGCTGAACCGACGAGATATCAGTATAATGTTGAGATTAGGAAAGTTGGAGATAAATGTATAGCTACTCTAGATGGAGATTGGTTCGATAATCATGAGTTTGTAGGAACAACAGATGAAGTATTTTGACAGGTTACAAACTTTCTGTATCAAAAGTCCGTAGATGTTACTCAATCGGAGAAAGTTGCCACTAAGACTAAAAATAAGATTGAAGAAATGAGAGTTGCTTATGATAGTATTGCAAATGCCAAGAAATAGTGTTTTTACTTTTTAGTTTTAGGATGTTTACTATTGTATGTATTGCAGATTCAGACAAGCATTTCTCTTCAGCTATCGAAGAGTATTGTAAAAGACTGGGTAAAGATCTTAAAATAGAAAATCTCAAGCCATTCAAAGATGATAATCATCATCTTGTAATCCAAAAAGAAACTAAAAGTCTGATTGAAGTCTTGTCCAAAAAGTATTCTTCGGCTCAAAAAATCCTAATGATCAAAGAATGAGAAAAACGAGATACGATTCAGCTTTCTCAAAATCTTAAAGCAAAGGAAACAGTGTTTATCATTGGTTGACCTTATGGAGTAGATGAAGCTCAGTTAGTGGCTGCATTTCCTCAGATCAAAAAGCTTTCTTTTTGAGCAATAACCTTGCCTCATGGATTAGCAAAGCTTACCTTGATCGAGCAACTCTATAGAGTGACGACGCTCCGAACAGGGAAAAAATATCATTATTAAATATAACAAGACCTTTCTTTAGAGAAAGGTTTTTTAAAAACTAAAAAATACAAAAAAGCTCTAACGAAAACGAAAGAGCTTTTTACTTAGAGGGAGATCCTCTAGTTTTTTTCTAGTAGTTGTCTAGATCTAGGTAAACGATCGTACCCTGAAGAAAAAAATGCCATATTTGCAGTCTTCTAATCCCTAAGCCTTTTAGACTGATAACAGGCATCCATTTTGGGAGAACTCTCCCCAAAAGGGTACATCGTATTTCGCTTCTTCCCACGTTTGGGAGCAGATGATTACTAATTTGCAGATAGTAGTTACCATCTTGTTCAAGAACTTGGTTCCCAGGATATTTACATAGCTCACGTAGAGCTCTTCTCCGAGAAGAGAATTTTATCGCATGTTCATTGATCATGTTGTTTTATATATTTTTATTTAACATATAGATAATAGAGATTTCGTTCTTTAAATCAAGCTTTCTAGGTGTTTTTTATGAGAAGAGATTCTTTTTGTTGTTATAAGCTGAAAATCTCATCTAGAAAAATAAATAAATATATTATATATAATATTTTTGAAAGTCAATATATGAAAAAGAAGAAAATGGATTTCTCCTTGCAATAAGAACTGGGATTTCTAAAATGTTGAAGAAATAAGTCTTAATTTGAATAAAATCAAAAATCAGACTTTTTACCTTTTTTATCTTTTCCTTATATGAATATGAGCAATCAGGAAGAGCTTTTTACTAGGCACGAAAAGATCAATCATCATCCTATCGAGAAAGAAATTACTCAGTCTTATATCGATTATGCGATGTCGGTGATCGTTGCTCGTGCTTTGCCAGATACCAGAGATGGATTTAAACCCGTATTGAGAAGAATTCTTTATGGAATGTATGAAAATAATAACTTCTACAACCAAAAGCATAAAAAATCTGCGAGAATTGTCGGAGATGTAATGGGTAAATACCATCCACATGGAGATTCTTCTATTTATGAGGCAATGGTAAGACTTGCTCAACCTTGGTCTATGAGATATCCGCTCGTTGATGGGCAGGGAAACTTTGGTTCTATCGATGGTGATGGTGCGGCTGCGATGAGGTATACCGAGGCAAGATTGACCAAAATTGCTGAGGAAATGCTTGCAGATCTTGAGCAGGATACGGTTGATTGGAGAGATAACTTTGATGGATCTCTTAAGGAACCAGTTATGCTTGCGACAAAATTCCCAAATCATCTCTGTAATGGAACTATGGGTATTGCTGTAGGTATGGCAACAAATATGGCCCCTCACAACCTCAATGAAGTTCTCGATGCTTCGCTTCTCCTTTTGCAAAAAGAAGGAAAGTCCGATGTTATCGCTTATGATGAATCAGGAGCTGAAATAAGAAAGCCTTACTCTGTCTCTATTGAAGAGATTATGCAAATCATCAAAGGTCCAGACTTCCCAACAGGAGGAATTATTTTTGATAGCAACAATATCCTTGAAGTATATAAGAAAGGAAAGTGAGGAATTATTGTGCGTGGAAAGACTCATGAAGAAATTTATGAAGGAGCACACGTGATTGTAATTGATGAAATCCCATATTTGGTCAATAAATCAAGCCTTGTTTCCAAAATTGGAGAACTCGTAGTGGACAAAAAAATCGAAGGAATCAACGATATCCGTGATGAATCCAATAGAGATAGGATCAGAATTGCTATCTATTTGAAAAAAGGGGTAGATCCTGAAGCAATTTTGATGCAGATTTACAAATTCACAGACTTGCAAACCAATTTCAATCTCAACAATGTCTCTCTTATAGAAAAGGGAACTCAGCCAAGACTCTTAAATATCAAGGATCTTTTGATGGAGTTTGTAACCTTTAGAAGAGACGTGGTATATCGTAGATCTGTTTTTCAGCTCAATAAGGCAAAAGACAGACTCCATATCCTCGAAGGTCTCAAGAAGGCGATTGATATTATTGATGAAGTAATCGATACTATTAAGCATTCAGAATCTAAAAATGATGCTCGTCAAAACCTTATGGATAAGTTTGGATTCTCTGAAAAACAGGCTGAATATATTCTCTTGATGAGATTGCAATCACTTGTTGGACTTGAAATTCAAAAAATTTCAGATGAAATTGATGAAAAGATTAAAGTTATTGAATATTTGGAGGCAATTATTTCTGATCCAGAGAAACTTGATCAGGTTGTAGCTGAAGAGTTTGAATACATGAAGAAAAAACACGGAGATGAGAGAAGAACTGAACTTTCTAATGACCTTTCTGTCTATAATATCAGCGGAAGTCTTAAGGAATTCCAAAAAGCAGCAGATAGACTCAAGGAAGATGTGATTTGTTGGATTGGAAATGATTTTTCACTCAGAGTGCTGTACCAAACAAGAATCCAAAATATCCCAGATGAAACTCTTGATCTTATCTATACTCACAATCAAGATCAGCTTGTGGTCATCACTGATCAGGGGGAGCTTGTAGTGCAGAGACTCAAGGATTTTGGTCAGTTTACTATGGCAAAGCAATCGCTTGATATCAAACAGCATTTTTCTCTTAAGGGAAAGATTGTCTTTGCAAAGACTTTGCATTTCCATTATGATTATTTGGTATTCCTTACCAATCAAAATAGTATCAAAAAGATCAAAAAAGAACTTGTTCTGAGCTTCAAGAAATTCCCAACAACGATCATGGGACTTGAAAAAGGAGAAAAAATTCTGAAGGTATTGCCAGTTTCTGACTGAGAAAATATAGGAGTTCTCTCCCAACAAGGACGAATGTTGCTCTTTAAGTCTGATGAAGTTCGTCCTATGGGAAAAACCGCAGGTGGAGTCAAGGCTATTGAGCTTCAAGAAGGTGATCAAGTAGCTAACATGTTCTTGCATACCGATGAACCATTTATTCTTATCTATTCAGACAAGAATGGAAAACTCCTTTCTCTTGAAGACCTTAAACTGCGAAAGAGAGCCAGAAAAGGACAAGTAGTGATGACAGGAAACGAAAAGCTTGAAGGTGGAATTTCAATTATCGAAGGGGCCGTGAGAATTAGATTCTCAGATGGTAGTCTGAAGACACTTCATTCCAATGATATTTCTCTTGATGAGCCAGAAACTCCTCTTTACAAGATGGTAGATCAAAAGATCGATGTCGTATATCGTCCTCGAGAAGAGAAGTCTGAAAACCTTAAATACAAGGAGGAAAAGAAAAAAGCAGAAAAATCTGAATGAGGACTCTTCGATATTCCTGTTGAAGAAGAGAAAGAAGAAAACACGGAAACTTCTGAAAATTGACAAGACTAAACCGAATCTGAAAACTACTCTGATATTATAGAAAATCGAAAGAGTAGTTTTCTTTTATTTACAAATGCCCATGACCAGAATCAATCTTTTACCTCCTTCTGAACTTGCCGATCAGCACTTACTTGCCGAATGGAGGGAATTGCCGAGGATTTTTGGATTAGTAAAGAAAAAGTTAGCAGAGAATAAGCCAATTCTCCCTTGAGTAAAGTATACTATGGGGACGGGGCATGTCCGTTTCTTCTATGATAAATTGCTTTTTCTGCAAAAAAGGCATCAGGCATTAGTGAAAGAGGCTCAGAAAAGAGGATTTAAGCTCTCTAAAACTGAGAAGATTAGTCTAGATGGTTTTCCTAGTGCTTATTGTCAGGACTTCAGTCCTTCAGAAGCAGATCTTATAATTTCTCAGCAAAGAATTCAAGAAAAACTGAAGGCAAAACCAGATTTTTATACCTTTTATGGGAGAAAAAGTTTCATTTAGCAGAAAGGAGCTATTTTTTTGAGCAATAGAAAAGTTAGGTTTTTTGTATTATTGAGAGATCTTGTTGATTTTCTTTTGTATATATATAATAATTCTGTTATTTATTTCTTATTCGAATACTATGGAAAAAGAAAAATTTCATAAAGATGAACATCTCGAAGAAACTACAACATCCGAAGAAGATGATGAACCTATGCATATTTCTCAGGTTCTCATTATGGGAGCATTTACAATTTGAAGTTTCTACGCTTATTTTGCAGGATACCAACTTCGCTTCAAAAATCTCAATCTCGGAGCTTATTCTTTTCTCATAGTAGGAATTTTGTTCTTGATAGCTTTTGTCTATTCTTTCTATACCTATCTTCAAGAACAAAAAAAACAATAAATAAAATCAGACTTTTGTCCTTATTTTATTTTTGCAGATAAACCAATGACAACTTTTTTAGCTCCTTGAGTATGCTTGATTTGAGGCTTTTGATCACTTATACTTAGTCTCTATCGACGAAAATACGGATGAAAAATTAAGCTTTCAACCTTGCTTTTTGCTGTTATTGGAATTCCTGTAGGAATAGCTTATCTCTGCCAGTATTTTGGATTTATTAATGTGCAAGTTCTTGCGCAAGGGCTTGGATCAGAATATTATGCTCAGTGGCATAAAGAGCAGAAAATATCAGAGATTCATAAGCAACTTCAAAACTGAGAAATCTCAGAAAATAAGGCAAAAGCTCTAATTAAACTATTTGAGGATTAGTTTTTTTAGCAAAATAAACTCTCTTTCAAGGGAGTTTTTTCTTTTGATTTCTATTCTAAAAACCATACAATCAGATTATCTTTAGCCATTAAATATAGACGATGGTTGTGTATTCTTTTTCTCAGCTTGGACTCTATCAACAATGTCCCAAAAAATATCAATTTCGCTATCTCGATGGGTTAGAAAAGTCTTTTGAAACGACTCCAGATCTTTTATTGGGGACTAGTGTGCATTCTTCACTCGAGCGATTTTATCAGCAGCTTAATATTTACAAAAAGCCTCAAAAGTCTGATCTTATCGACTATTTTGATACTCAGCGATCGTCTTCTTTACAGGAGAATTGAGAAAAAATAGTTATGAAGTGAGATCAAACACTTGATGACTACCAAAGAAGAGGTCAGCATTATCTTTCTGATTATTATGACTTGCATACTCCTTTTGAAGATATCAAGATCGTAGGTACTGAACTTTTACTTCATTTTACACTTGAGGATTGACCAAATGCTCCCAAATTCCGTGGGATCGTTGATAGGTTAGATAAGGACTGAGAAAACTTTATCATTAACGACTACAAAACGAATAAAAACCTTCCTCCTGAGCAAAAAGACGAGTATAGAGAGCAGTTAACGCTTTATGCGCAAGGAATTAGACAAAAATACGGAAAGTATTTTAAAAATATCAAAGCTCGTTTGCATTATTTGCATTTTTGACTGGTTGATGAACGAGAAATTACCGATGAGAACCTGGATCCTATTTTACAAAAATATAAAAATCTGATTTCTGAGATCGAGACTGCTAGATTTGATCATAATATGGGAGTCGAAAACGCTTTTCCAACCAATCAAAATCCTTACTGTAAATACTGTGAATATCAGATGCTCTGCCCATTACGAAAGCATTTGCACTATGGAGCCGAGACGATCAATGCTGGAGAACTCGGAGAACAGACGATCGCTTCACTGGTAGATCAGTATGCTCAACTCTCATCTCAGATCTCACAAGATACTAAGCAAAAAGACTTTCTCAAGGAACTGCTTGTAGCTTACGCTTCTGAACATGATTTCGAGCAACTTTTTTGATCAGAGGCAAAGCTTGGTGTCTCAAAATCCCAGACTTTCTCAGCAAAAGACAAACTTGCTCTTCAAAAACTCCTTTCCGAGCTGGGTATCCTCGATGAGTATAGCGATATTCCTTATTATAAACTTGCAACTTTGGTAAAAGATAAAAAGCTGACTCCGGATCAGGTTTCAACCTATTTGGATACAAAAGACTCTCGAACCCTCAGAGCAAGTAAAAAGAAAGAATCTTAAAATAACTTCTTTAATTTGTTTTTTATTCCTTATTTATCTCAATGACGAGCCCTTACACTGTTTGAGCATTTTGAATTGTTCTCAATGAAAAGAAGCAGGTTTTACTAGTTTTGAGAAATGATATTCCTTTTCGAAATTTACCTTGAGGGCAATTAGAAGATAAAGAATCTCCACGAGATGCTGTCATTCGTGAAGTTAAGGAAGAAACAGGTTTGCAAGTAAAAATTGATCGTCTTGTCGGTGTTTATGCCAAGAATGATAAAAATGATGTCGTTTTTCTCTTCACTTGTTCGGTCATTTCTTGAGAACTAACTTTAAATGCTGAGGCAAAGGATTTTTGCTGGTCAGACTTTGATACTTTGCCTTCAAACCTCAAACAAACCCACAGAGTCAGACTTCAAGATTTCTTTTATGCTTCAAATGATCAACTTATTATGAGAGTACAAGATAGTTCTCTTACTAAATAATTTTTTTACTTCTCATTCTATATTATATGCTTTCTCTTTATGTTCATATTCCATTTTGTCAGTCAAAGTGCAGTTATTGTGCATTTTCTACTTTCCCTATGGAAGAAAAATCTGATCAAGTTCAGGATTATCTTTCTCTTTTGGAAAAAGAGATGGCTTTTTATGCAAGTAAGCTCAACGATAAATCGCTTAAAACACTCTATATCTGAGGTGGGACGCCAAATCTCATTTGACCAGATAATCTTATCAAGATTATTGAAGCTGCAGAAATACATTTTGATATGGAGAATCTTGCAGAACTGAGTTTTGAGTTTAATCCTTATCCAGAAGAGGAGATTTATGATATTATTCGTAAGCTTCAGGCTCGTTTTGCCAAAAAATATCCAAGAATCAGATTCTCTTTTGGTATTCAGTCTTTTGACAATGAGGTTTTGACGCTTTCTGGGAGAAAGTCCCTGTTTCTCGGTTTGGTAGATTTTCTTAGAGGACTTCAGCCTCTCAAGACAGATTCTACAGTTTTTAACTTTGATTTTATCGCTTTTGGGAAACGAAATACAACAAAAAAAGGAAATCGTCAACTTCGAAATCAGCCTGCTTTAACTTTTTTCCAAAATTTTGTAAACTCGCAATTTGCAGATAGCTTTTCACTTTATACTTTAGAGCTTTTTGAAAATCAGCTTTGGAAGAAAAAGAATGAAAAATTGATTTCTGGAGAATTTTTTGGAACTGATGAGGATATTTACGAAGAGTTTTCATTGCTCAAAGATATTTTGCTTGATGCGGGATATTCTAGGTATGAGCTTTCTAATTTCGCCCTCGCGAGCAAGTCCAGTATCCACAACAGAGTCTATCGAGAGATGGAGGATTATATCGGGATTTGACTTAATTCCGCCTCTTTTCTCAATACAAAAAATCTAAATTCTGATCTTTTGTCTGCGTTCAATCTCTCAGATTTTGATTGAAAAGCTTTGAGATTCAAAAATACTATCAGTTTTGAGCAGTATTGCAAAGGTGATTTCCTCGATCCTAAAGCTTTTGAAGTTTTGACAGAGCAAGATTATTTGATTGAATCTTTTTTCCTAGGACTGAGAACGGATAGAGGAGTGAGAAATTTAGAGCACTTTGCGCCAATTCTTGAGCCAAATTATCTTGAAAAAATTACTTCTTACCAAGAGCAAGGTTTTGTCGCTTATAATGGAGAAACTCAGCATCTCCAGCTTACTGATGCGGGTATGGATGTTTTTAATGCGATTGTAACCGATATTATGGCAGAAATTTAATCATTACTCAATAGTAAAAAACTAGAAGAAAATCCTGATTTCTCTTCTAGTTTATTTTTTAAAAAAATTAATATTACTTTCCAAGTTCCGCAACAGCTTCTTCCTTGACTTCATTTTGATCGTCTGAAATCTGAGGTTGAACCTGGACTTGAGTTAGATTTTTTTCTTTTCGTTTTCCTCTTTGATAAATCACATAACAAATCACTGCCATCGCAATATTGGTAATCGGAAACGCTCGCCAAATTCCATCTACTCCAAGGCTAGTCTGTTTAGAAAGCCAGTAAGCAAGTGGAATCTCCAGTACAAACATTGAGATAATTCCAAGAATCATCGCCATCATCGTGTTGCCTGCGGCTCTAAATACCCCTGTAAATGAAAACTGGATTCACATAAATCCTAAAGAAAACGCTAATATTCTCAAAAAAGTAGATCAAATCTGAATTACTTCTTGATTTGTACTATTCCCCTCAATAAAAAGTTGAATAAGTTGAGGGGCAAAAATATAGACCAGAATTCCAAGCGAAGTTAATGCTGAAAAAGAAATTAATGCACTCGTTTTTGCGATTTTTTGAGCTCTATCAAGTTGTCTTGCTCAAAGGTTTTGCCCAATCATGGTGGATGTGGCAATAGAAAGTCCCATTAACGGGATAAAAATAAATTGATTGATATTAGCTCCAGCACCATATGCTGCTAAAACATTAGTACCAAAACTGGTGATTAAACTTGTTAATAAAACAAATCCTAACGCTCTTACTGACATTTCTAAAGAAGAAGGGAATCCTAGGTTAAATGCCTTTTTGATAAATCAGAAATCAGGCTTAAAGTCTGACCGATTAAGTTTGATTCCATGTTTTCCACGGAAGAGTATCCATAATCATATCGCTGCAGAAATTCCTTGGGTAATCAAAGTAGCAATAGCAGCACCTTGAGGTCCCATCGAAGGAATAGGTCCAAATCATAAAATAAACATTGGATCGATCACAAAATTCAACAGAACAGTACTTAAGATAATATAAAGAGGGATATTTACCTCACCTACTCCTCTCAAGATCGACTGAAACATCGAAAAAATAAAGGCAAAAATCAGACCACAGAATGTCGTTTGTAAGTAGGGGAGTGCATAATACATTACTTCAGGTGCAACTCCCATTGATTGCAATATCCATTCTGCAGCAAAAAAACCTATTATGCTCAATAATAATGAAATTACTACAACCAATAAAAGTGTTTGAGATGCGCTACGATTTACTAGCTCTTTTTTTCCCGCACCTGCATATTGTGCTACGAGAATTGTTCCTGCCATTGCAAAACCTGTCCCAAGAGCAACAATCAAAAAGGTAATTGGTCCACTAACAGAGACCGCAGCAACTGCTTCTTTACCAACTTTACCAACCCAGTATGCATCTACAAATTGATATGAACTTTGTAATAAATTCCCAGCTAAGATTGGCATAGCCAACATTAATAATCCCTTAATAATCGATCACTTGAGGGATATTTTCAGATTTTTATTTTCCATTTTCCTGCAAAAAGATAAAACACGCTAGCTATCAACTATAGTAAAATCATCTCAAAATACAAGGAGAACCTCCTATATCTCAGGGTGATATTTTTCTTTAATAAAAACCCCCTTAGGGATACCTAAGAGGATTCCCCCCTTAAGATACTAAGGGGATTTTCGTTAAAGAGGAGGTAAGTAAATAAGTCAGAACCAATACTTAACAATTGCTCCATCTGCATTGGCATAACCTATTGCGCGATATACTTTCATATTAGCTATCGCTCCTGAGACATTCGCATTAGCTGTCGAACCACCCTTATTCGCATTCGCTATCGCGCCATGTCGATTCGCATTAGCAATTGCTCCTGGGTAATTCGCATTAGCAATTGCTCCTGAGAAATCTGCATTAGCTGTCGTGAAATCTTCATTCGCATTCGCTGTCGCGCCTTTGACATAGGCATTCGCTATCGCGTCTCTGTAATTGGCATTCGCTATCGTGTCATATTGATTCGCATTCGCTATCGCGCCTCTGGCATCGGCATTCGCTATTGCGCCTCTGCCATTGGCATTCGCTATCGCGCCTCTGGCATCGGCATTCGCTATTGCTCTTGAGACATTCGCATGAGCTATCGCTCCTGGGGCATTCGCATTAGCAATAGCTCCTGGGGAATCTGCATTCGCTATCGTGCCTCTGCCATTGGCATTAGCTATTGCGCCATCTTCCTTCGCATTAGCTATTGCTCCATCTGCATTGGCATTAGCTATTGCGCCATCTTCCTTCGCATTAGCTATTGCTCCCGAGACATTGGCATTCGCTATCGCTCCTGAGACATTCGCATTGATCTGAGCCTTAAAGGTAGTGGAAACCTCTATTGGGACATTAATCTCGATAAGTAATCCGTCTGAGAAATCTCCCAAAAGGGATTCCGTTACCTTATACCATCCTGCTCTAGTGAGGAAGTCTGATTTTTGGTAGGTTTTGATCTCCCTTCCCTGGATATCTTGCAGAACGATGCTCTTCTCTTCAAAGATAAGTCTCGATCTAAGCTGTAACATAGTTTTCGTTATTTAGTTGGTTAGTATTTTGTTTTTGTAAAGAGTCTGTAGTATACCTCAAAACCTCATATCACTCAGGTGATTTATAGCGAGATTTTTTGTTCCTACCTTCTCTTACTTTTGTAAAGTAATACATATTTCCTTGAATATGTCAATATATTTTTTATACTTTTATTATTCATCAATAGTTTAATAAAAAAAGTAATAAAAAATTTGCATTATTTTTTATTTTCGAGTATAATAATATCGTCATCAGGGAAGAAGCACTCTTCTCATATGACTGTCAGGTATTTCCTGATATATGAGATCATTACTATCACTTAAGGGAAAGTATTTACCATTGCTTGGTCATTATTGCTTATCTACAGAGATTTGTTTATTTAGGATAATATATTCCTAGATATAGTCTAGAGATATCTACTTTTTATCTTGAAAAAGACAAGATAAAAAAATCTGATTTCTGTCTTTTGTTTTTTTGAAATCAAATGAAGAAATTAGAGCATAAGGATTAAGTTTGATCTTTTCAGAGGAGCCTTATTAGAGAAGCGCTTCCCCAGTTCATGAGCTAAAGACTTGTGTAACTATAAAAGATCATCTATTTTAGAACCTCTCAGAAGTTCTTTATTCGTTCTTTCGTTTTAAAAGAATTGTTGAGCATGAAAGCTACCACTTTTGTTACCTCATCGATTTTTATGGAGGGATTGATTGGCTTTATGAGGGTAAGCGGAATAGCAAAAGTTCTTAAAATACTTTCGCACTTCTATCGGAGAAAATAGTTATAAAAGTTATAGTGAGAAAGCGGTTTCTCGCTATCCATATTTTCCCCTCTTAGTAAGCTCTATTTGTAAGTTCTTAGTTACTATCCTAATGATTTGCCAATATTCTTACTTAGATCCAAGGTAGAATATCGTAGTTGTGCATTGTTCTCTCAACTCTAGGGATGCCTAGAGACATTGCCACAGTCTTGGTTAATAGCCGAGATTGCTCTTATGGACTCCTTAGGTGATACTTCTCATGCAAAGAGAAGCAGACATAAAAATCTGACTTCTTTTTTCGTTTATTCCAAAAATATTGACATCTTTATATGTGAGGAGTATCCAGATTTTTTATATAAAATCGTTCAGCAAAACTCATCTTCTTTTCAAATAATTCAGTTGCTAGTTTATTTCCTACATATCTCCAATGCCAAGGTTCAATTTTTTTCCCATCGATGTTTTCTCCCTTTTGATAGGTCTGATGAAAACCTCGTTTGTGTGCATTTTCCTTGAGCCAGGTTAGACTTTTTTGGTCTAGTGTTCTTCAGTTTACTCCCAGATCTAGAGCAAGTCCTGCTTGATGCTCGCTAGTTCCAGCTTCTGCACAGTGGTTTGCTGCACAACCTTTTCTTAGAATCTCTTGGAAGGAGAAACTTCTATATGCACTATTGATGCTCAGCCTTTTTCCTTTGTTTTCGTTCCAAAAGTGCCAAGCCATGTCTGCAAATTGTTCGCTAGCTTTTTTCCTAAGTTGAAATTTTCTTGCATTATTAAAAGTAAAGTCAGAGTTGATTGCCTGCAAGTCTATAGGTTCATATTTTTTATTTGAGAAGGGATGTTTGTTATCCAAAAATTTTTCAAAAGAAAAGTCAGACTCTAAATCATATCCACTCATTTGATTCAGTGTTGGTTCTTCTTGTATTTGAGGTCTAAAGAGGATGGGGTCGAGATTTGCTGCAGCAAAGGCACCTCCTGCTAAAATAAGTCCTGCCAAAAGTAATCCTTTTTTCATCATTTATCTTTCTATATTAAAAGTTAGTTAAAGATTATGTATCTTTATTCAAAAAACAAGACTAAATCAGATTGCTTTTCAGCTTCAAATCTTTAATCTCAATTTGACTTTAATTTTCCAATCTACTATGAGAGTAGCTCAATTTGTTCCCTATTTCCCTCCTCATAAGTGAGGAGTAGAGACTGTTGCAGAGGAGTTTAGTAAATATTTTATCAGTGAAAAGTGCTGAGAAGTTCTTAATGTTACTTTTTCTGTTGGTCAGAAATCTCTCCAAAGTTATCAACAAGACGGCTATAAGGTTCTTATTATCCCAGCATTTGATATTATTTCCAATTATCCTTTTCCAAAGTTCTGGACTCCGCAGTTCCGATCTGTTTTAAAGCAAGTAAAAAAACGAAATCCTGATATTATCCAGACTCATACCAGATTTTTTCTTTCTACTTTTATTGGAGGAATTTGTGCAAAATTATGGAAGAAAAAATGGGTGCATGTAGAACATGGTTCTGGACTGGTAAAGGGGTTAGTTTGGTGGAAGGCTTTTTTTGCAAATGTTTATGATTATACGCTTGGGAAGCTTTGCTTTAGTAGTGCAGATCAAATCGTAGCGATTAGTCAGGGAAATATTCCTTTTATCAAAAAGTTTTGCAAGACTCCTATAGAAGTGATTTATAGAGGCTTAGATTTTCCAGAGATAAAGAGAAAAAAACAAAATTCAGATTCTATTTCTCTCGGTTTTATTGGGAGATTGGTCAAGCTAAAGGGAGTAGGTTTGTTGGTTTCAGCCTTTGCAGATTTGATTGATGACTATCCACATCTTCACTTGCAAATCATCGGAGATGGAGAGGAGAGACAAACCCTAGAAAAGCAAGTACAATCCCTTAATATTCAAGATAAAGTTTCTTTCTTGGGATATAAAGATAAAGACACCCTTCAAAATCAGATTTTACCTTCTTTGGACATTTTTATAAATCCTAGTCTTCAAGAGGGCTTGCCTACGACTGTGATCGAAGCGCTTTTGGCAAAATGTATAGTAGTCGCTACTGATGTTTGAGGAACTCGTGAAATAAGTGAAAAATCTGACTTTATCCTTGTGCAACCAGATGATCCTGATGCTTTAATTTTTGGAATCAGACAGGCTCTTACTCAACTAGATTTTCACTGATTATCTGCTGATATGGTTAGAGAAAAATTTTCACGAAAAAAGCGTATCCTACAATACGCTGATCTTTACAAGCTCTTGTGTAAATAAGAGCTTTTTGATTACATATATTTTCCAGTGAGTTTTTTACAGAGCATCCCTATGGCATGAATTATTTTTCCGTAAAATCCATATTCTTGGATTCTAAAGGACTTTATTTCTTGGATAGAAAGGTCGGCATTTGCTCATGAGGTGGAAAGAGAGTCCTCATGAATTCTAAAGTGAGCAACAATATGAGGAAAATACTCAAGAGATTTGTGATATTTAGTAGCCCTAAGCCAAAAACCATAATCTGAAGCAATTTTTTTCTTCTCATCATATTTTCCGAGCTCATTGAAAAGTTGTCTTTTTATCAAACAGGTTGGATGATAAAATAAGGTATGAAATCCAAGCTTTGCCAGGAAAAGCCTCAATCGATGAAATCTTCCTGTTGGAAAATGTTGTCACTCAGGTGTAAAGAAATCTAGGTTTCCATAATAAATATCTTTTTTAGATAAGCTTACTTGTTCAAAGTACTTACCCAAAATGTCATCTTCTAAGTAATCATCACTATTCAAGAAAAGAAGGTACTCTCCTGTTGCATTTTCAATGCCTTGATTCATGGCATTATAAACTCCCCTAGGAGAGCTTTGGAGGATTTTTACATTGATTCTGTCTTTGCATTCTTCTTGGTAAGATTGGATAATCTCAATCGTCTTGTCTGTAGAAAATCCATCTATAAAAATATGTTCAATGCTTAAATTTCATGACTGATTTTTAACGCTATCAATACATTCTTGCAAATACTTTTCACTATTCCAAGTGCAGGTAATGATAGAAAGACTGGTTGATCCTTTCATTATTCTTCTTTACTACAATTTAAAAGTTTTAAAAATCTGATTTGAGTTATTTGTTCGATCCAAAGAGACGATTTTTGATTTTCTCAGCCAAAGTATAGGGAACCAAACAATTGATAAGAGAAAACAAAAGAGCAAAACTTGCTCGTGGATAGTTCCAAAATTCCCTCCAAACAAGTCTGAGATGCAATCTTTTCATGTGCAAATAGGTGCGACTCTCTGATGAGGTGTTTTCTCAGCTTTTTCTATAAGCGACTAATACTTTATCGATATTATCAAAAGTTCAATATTTACCAGCTTTAAGCCACAGATCATAGTCATCAACCTTGTCATATTTACGATCAAGGAGTCCAGCTTTTTTGACTACCTCACTTTTGATCATTACTGCACAAGTGCAAAATTGATTCCAGAAGAGGAGTTTTGATCTAATCTCTTCATCACTAGTGGCAAAGCGGATTTGACCTATCTTTTCTCCTTTTGAGTTGATTAAATCTGTATGAGATCAAACCATTATACATTGAGGATTTTGCTCGAGATAGGATACTTGTAAGCTTAGCTTATTGTTTGCAGTCCAGAGATCGTCTTGATCAAGGAAACAAATGTATTTACCTTTTGCTAGTTGTAAAGCCTTGTTTCTCGTTCCTACAATCCCTAAATTTTTTTCATTTTGAAGAAGGTGAATACGAGGATCAAAGTCTGATTTTTCTCGTTCTTTTTGCATTATTTCTCGTGTATTGTCCGGGCTTTTATCATTAATCAAGAGCAATTCAAAATCTTTGAAATCTTGCTGTAAAACGCTCGCAATACTAAAGGGTAAATATTTCCCTCCTTTATAACAGGGGGTGATAATCGAAACTAGCGGTGCGGATTCTCTTTGCATTTTATTTCTCTATGTTAAAAGATTCAAAAATCTGATTCAAATCTTCGTTTAATACCATGGATTCTGTTCCTTTTTTTTCATGTTCGGATTTAACTTCTCCACGATAGTTTCTTGTTCAGAACCCCTCTTGCCAAAACTTAAGATGAAATAAGGCTAACCCTCACCGTTTTCGTTTGAGTCTATGGATAAAGTTCTCACATCTTTTATCTTTTACAAAGTAAGTCAACTCACTTATTGGAAAAATTCCGAAATCTCCATAAATTCCCGCTAATGGATGTTGCAAGTCCAACTCGATTCCGCTTTCTCATTTTTTGATATTATAGAGTCCAAGAGCAAGAAAACTCGTTTCATATTCTCCTTGTAAAACTCTAGTTCTAATTTTTTCGAATTCTTTAGGCAGTGGTAGATGATCATCATCGATTTTCATTGCATATTGACAGCTTGTTTGCGAGAGTGTCCAATTGTAGTAATAAGACATATCGTGGACTGAGTTTTCGGGACAGGTCTGATATTCATCAGTTCAGAGTCTATAGACTTCAGGGAGATATTGGAAAATTCTGATTTTTTCAGGATATTTTTTTTGGAGAGATTCGCAGATTTCCCAAGTAGTATCTTGAGAATTGTTATCAACCAAAACGATCTCATCCAGATAGGGCAAGTGAGCTTCAATTACTTTCTCCAGATATAAAGCACTATCTCTCAGTCTCGCAAATCCAGAGATTCATTTTCTTCTTCCCTCTGATGAGATCTGCTTAATATCTCGCTGATCGAGTCCTTCAATATTTTTTATTCCTTCAAAAGCCCCTCTTCTCCAGCTTATAAGCTGTTTTTTTAATAGCACTGCTTGAATATGCAGCCAAATAGTAAATGGAATCTTTCAATCCAAAAAAGCTCTTAAATCAGACTTTTTCATCTTTTTTTTATCACGGATAAAATCTTGCTAATTAGCTTAGGAGAAAGAATAAAACTAATGATTCTCAGCAAAAAGGCTCTAAATTTTCCAGGGAAATATTCCCTATATTTCCATGCGACCTTAAATGCGAGTATTTTTTGTTTCCATTCTGCTTTTCTACTTACGGATTTGCTATTTTGCCTACAGGCAACTTGAGTATCAATATTTGCTAACTTATACTGTGTTCAAATTCTACACCAAAGCTCATAATCTTCTGCTAAATTAAATAGAGGATTATAATTACCAAGCTGATCAAGCACGGATTTCCTTATCATAATTGATGAATGGGTAAATTGATTGCTTGCGAGTAAATTGGTTTTGATTTCTCTATTGCTAGATCTCATTTGTATAGTTCAAAGCTCTTTCCCTTCTTCATTTATGCTAATAATCCATTTTGCACCACACATTCCATATTCCTGATATTCTTTTAAGAAATTAACTTGTTTTTGAAGTTTCTCTGTATCAATTCGAATATCGTCATCATCAATTCTTGCAATAAATTCTCATTTTGCTAGTCATAAAGCCTTGTTAAGTGTTGCGGTGAGTTTTAGGTTTATGTCGTTTTTTACATATACAATTCTTGGGTCTTGTTCTGCATATCTCAAAATCGTTGTCTCAATATCATTTGTCGAGGCGTCATTGATAATAATAAGTTCAAAATCAGAAAAAGTCTGACTTAATATTGAGTTGATTGCTTCAGATAGTCGGGATTTATTCCCATTGTATGTTGGTAAGATAATAGAGACCAAGGACATCTGCTTTATAATTTATAATTTAAAGTCTTATCCTCTCTTGTACAAAAGTTTATCCAAGACCTTCCCAATTTGAGTATCCATATTCCAGCCTCCTAGCCAAAGGAGGAGATGATGATATCGTGAAGTCGCTAGCGTAGTGGCACTTTCCTTTCTGAGCGGAATAACTTTGAGTTTTCCAAAATCTATTTTAGCATTTCTCAATTTTGAGTAATATTTAGCTTCGATAGTGCTATCTAATGATAACTCTTCTTTGCAGTTATAGAGATACTTCTTGTAAACGGTATTATCCACCTTAAAGAATGCTGTCGCTACACAAAAATAAGCCAAAGGCCACATCCACCTAAAAAAGAGATTGTCCTCACCAATACTTGATCTCAAGAGTTCATTCATATTTTCATACATATATCTTCCAGTTATCTTGTACCAAGAGTTCGTTTTCTGTAAAAGTTCTGAGTGATCAAAAGCATAATCGATGCATTCTCCCTCTCAATATCCATAGCCTTTTTCTAATGTTTTTTGGTGATTACCCTCAAATTGGAGAAATTCAATTTCCTTTTCATAATAGTTGGCAAGGTCAATAAGTAATTTTTTCTCTTCAGGAATGGGGTAGTTAGAATTTTCACAAAAGACAAAAGCATCAAATTCAGATTCTGTGATATAAAAAATTAAAGTCTGAACATATTCTTTGAGTCTTTTTTGTGGATTAAGAGATGATGATTTGTATCAGATTTGGGATACTCAACTATTAGGAGCTATCGTTCATGTAAGAAGGAGCGTATTCATATCTTTTTTATTAACTTTTGAAAAATAAAATTAATTTTTGAGTTTCATGATTTCCTGATAAAGATGTCAGATTTTTTTCCTATTGATGAGATAGATTATTGAGCAGATAAGCAGTCCAGAACCAATCATACTGATGATATCTGCTCATCAAAAATTCATCTTTATCCGATAAAGTCCTCATATTAAAAGGGTTAAAACAAAAATATTAATAGTAATGAATTTTAGATCAAGAGGTAATTTTACTTCTTGTAAAACAAAATATAAACTAGTTAGCCATAAGATTAAATTTCCCAATATATAAATCAATCCAGCAAACCATAGTCAATATTCTTTGAGTCAATAAAGTCCCAAAAGCACAACAACTATGACAGAGATTCATCGACTAATCACTTTAACAAAGTTTTTTCCCAATCCAGCTAAGAGTGAAAAGTTAAATCCTGCAAATATCCCAAAAAGCTGAAATAAACTAAACCATCATAAGAGTTTTCCTGAAGCTAGGAATTTTTCTCAAAAGAGGAGTGTTGTGATCTCTCTTGAAAAAAGCATCATAAATGCTGAAAAAATCAAGATTCCAATACTCAGATAACTATAAAAAAAAGAGCATAAAATTCAGACTTTTTGCTTGTCTTTTTTTTCTATGAGTTCAGAAACCAGAGGAAAGAGGAGTGTCATTATCGGAGCAAAGAGGAGATTCCCTATCAAAAAGAGACTGAGGAAGTTAGCATAATATCCTGCTGCTTCTGCACCCAAAAAATAAATTACCATTTGTTGGATAATTTGTCCAAAAAGATTCCCTACATTAGCTCAGATAAATGCCCATAAAGCATAGCGCGAGTAGTCTTTGAACATTGGTTTGTCTCGCTCAAAGTTTCCTTGCATCAAGGGCGAACGGTACTTTCTAAAGTAGATAATTCCACCTAATAAAAGTCATATTCCTAGTCCGATAAGCCAGTTGAGACTATATCGTTCAATGCTTTGTCTCCCAGAAAAAAAACAAAAAGCTGTAAATCAGACGATTGATCGCATTTTCACAAAATCAATGACTTGGTAATCAAAAGTCTTTTGAAAAGCTATAAAAATACTCTGAAGTGTTTGAAAAAGATTAATTCCTAGAAAATAAATACAAAAATATTGTAAAATAGTTCTTGCTTGCTCACTATGAAAATAGTTGTTTGCTAGTCGTTCATTCCCAAGTAAAAGTCCTCATACGATAAGCAGGCTAGTAAGCATTTGTGCCCCTAAACTCAGCCAAATACTTGTTTTAATATGGTTATATTCTTTTCTGATCCAAAATTTTGGCAAAAAATATTGCAAACTTTCAGTAAGTCCCAAATCATTGTACACATTCAGAAAGCTTACCAAGCTGATGATGCTATACAAAATTCAAACTTCTTCTACGCTTACTTCAGGGGAATTAGAAATCAAAAGTCTGACCAAGTATCCCGCAGGTGCCACCAAATACGAAAAAAGATAGAGCCAAAATCCTTTTTTAATCAGTTTCTGCCCTAAATTTTCATCTTCGAGAAGATCGATCGTTGTATACGAAGTTTTCATGAGGTGCTATCGATGCAAAAGTTGTGTCTGAGAAAAATCTAAAGAGCTGAGATTACCAGCTCTTTGCAAATCTAAGATCTCCATTCGTAAAAAGCCTAATATCTTTGATTCCATATCTTACGGCAGCAAGTCTATTGATTCCCATACCAAAGGCAAATCCCGTTCGTCATTCTCCAGGATTGATTCCTGCTTCTCTGAGAACATTAGGATGGATCATTCCTGCTCCGAGGATTTCCATTCGTTTTGACATTTCCTTTTTCCCTGTTTTAGGGTTGAGGTATTCATATCTGGTATCGATTTCAAAACCAGGCTCTACAAAAGGGAAATATCCTGGTCTCATTCTGATTTCAACTTGTTTTTGAAGTGCTGCACTGAGAAAATCTTTGATTACAGTTTTGAAGTGTCCGATACTCACATTCTTGTCAATGTAAATTCCCTCAAACTGATAAAACATGGTATCATGGGTTGCATCCACATTTTCAAATCTGTATACTCTTCCTGGCAAAACAGCCTTTACAGGAACTCCATATTTTTTAATTACATAATTCTGAGCTGCAGAAGTATGAGTTCTCAAAACATAGTTTTCTCCTCTCTCATCTTTCTCCGCAAGATAGATGGTATCGTGCATTTCTGTTGCTGGATGAGAAACGGGAATATTTTCTGCTTCAAAATTCTCAAATTTACTTACTGCATCTTTTCCATTCTCAACGATAAATCCCATTCCATGAGCGATGTCTTCAAGCTCCCTTCTTACTTTGGTCAAGAGGGAATAGTGTCACATTTCAGGTTCGATCCCTGGCAATGAAATATCTACCAAATCCTGACTCAATTGTTCGTTAATTTCCCTGATCTTGAGCTGATCAAATTTTGCTTGATAGGCCTCTTGAAATACGGTTCTCATCGAAGACAAAAGTCAGCCTTTTTCTTTTTTTTCTTCGGGACTCATCGTTGCTAGAGCCTTGAGCTGCTCACTAAGAATTCCCTTTTTACCCAAAATTGCTTGATACCACGCTTCTAGTTTTTCTAAAATATCTATGTTATTGAGCTTCGCAAGCTCTATTTCTCTGTCCAACATTTTTGCATTCACCAAAAAATAAAAAAACTGACTTCAGTGTATCGTTTTACCTTTTCTTTTCAAGATTAAATAAGAAAAAGCCCCAAGTGTTGCTTGAAGGCTCATTCATTAGAGATAGATTTAGAGAGAGTCTTAGTCTGTAATGCTACCATTTATCAGAGTAAGAAAAAGGCTTAGTATTACTACCCAGAAACAAAGATCAAGGTAGAATACTGCAACTTGTTCTTTGGTAAAGCCAAAGAGAGATCCATGGACATAAATCCAAAGATAGCCAACTACAAAGGATAGCATGTAAAGCAGCTTAAGCAAAGCCATAAAGGCTTTTAATCTTCTGTTCATAGTTCTTGTTTTTAGAGGGTTTATTTATTAATGTAGTTCTTATATAGATATTTAGAATAATGTCAAGGGAAAAACATAATTTTACCGGTACTACAAATAAATAGCTAAAAAAATCGGAATTTCTATTTCAGTCTTAGTAATACAAGAACATAATAAGAAAAAGCCCCAAGTGTTGCTTGAGGGCTCATTCATTCAAAGATAGATTTAGAGAGCTAGTAGTGTTTCCTTAGCTTCTTTGTCTGCTCCAAGTAATTAGATTTCTGAGGCCTAGGATGCAGATCCATAACAAAGTGAGGGACATTTGAACCTCCTCGAGTATGGTTTTCCGAGATTCTTTTTTTGTTTTCATCGTTCTTCTTTTTTTAGTGGTTTCTATTTAAGAATACAACGTATATATAGGTATTAAGAAAAAAGTCAAGGGGAGTTTTAATTTTAACAGTACTGGGAGTAAAAAACTTAAAAATTCGGAATTTCTATTTCAGCCTTAGTGATACAAGAACATAATAGGAAAAAAATATCGCTTTGCGTTATTTACTTCGTAAAAAAATAAATCCAAAATTCTTTAAAAGGTCGAACTTTTAAATCGAAAATTAACAAAAAGCCTCAAGAGTGACTTGAGGCTTCCCGTCTCTGGTACAGAGAGTTAGTGGGCATTGTAATACTTAATGCCGAGACCTATGCGAGTAAAGCTGCTTAAGCAGAGCATTGTAATACTTAATGCCGAGACCTATGCTAGTAAAGCTGGTTAAGCAGAGCGTTGAGACAATGCTAATTAATGTCGTTGTAGGCTCTGAGGTGAGCATCAGTATAAGCGCTCCAGAAAGAGCAACAACTGCGTACAAAAAGAACAGAAGAGATTTCATAATACTTTCTTATTGAGATGATTTTATGTTTACAAAATAAAATATATGTTTTTTTATGGAAATGTCAAGAAGAAAAGAATAATAGAAATCCTTGATTAAAAAACTCTCCAAAATTTGACAAAAGTGTAAAATTATGATATACTATTATTGTATTTATTTCTTATATAAAACATCATGAAAAAAATCGTAAAGAAAATCGTTCACAAGCCAGAAGCAGAAAGATCAAAGACTGAAAGATTGCTTAGAGACATCGCATTCTTTGGTGTGATTGTGTATGCTGCAGTGATGACTTTTTTGGTAGTTAATGCAGAATCTACTCAAGTAGAAGCTGAATCACAATTGCTTTCAGCTCAGATTGAAGCTCAGCAGGTTGCTTTTACTAGATAAGAGATCAAAAAGTCTGACTCTAGTCACTGAACGAGGTTGCTTGTTCAGTTTTTTTTATTTTTTTAAATAAGCGTTTTATGGCTTGATTTTTAGCATGATTTCTCTAATCTAAAAGGGATTTATTTTGAGAAATTTTCAGATGAAACCTTTGCAGCTCTACAATACTCTTACCCGTAGCAAGGAGGATTTTATCCCACTTCTTGCTGATCCAGCGAATAAAAAAGACAAAGTCTGACTTTATTCTTGTGGTCCTACTGTGTATTCTACTCCTCATATTGGAAATTTTAGAGCGACCTTTACTGCTGATCTGATTAGAAATACGCTTAAATATTTGGGATATCCTGTGATTTCTGTTATGAATATTACTGATGTAGGACACTTGGTTTCTGATGCCGATGATGGAGAAGATAAGCTTGAAAAAGGGGCGAGACTAGAATCTTCTTCAGCTTGGGATATCGCAAAAAAATATGAAGAACTTTTTCTCTCTGATATTGCAGAGCTCAATATCGATCATTTTGATGTAATGCCTAGAGCAACCGATCATATTGCTGAGCAGATTGCTTTGGTCCAAGCCTTGGAAAATAAAGGATATACCTATACTATTGAGGGCGATGGAATCTATATGGATACTTCCAAAATCTCAGACTATGGAAAACTTATGGGACCAAACTACAAAAAAAGACTTGCTGATCTCAATGCTTGAGAGAGAGTCGAGATGAAAGGTAAAAAAAATCCAACCGATTTTGCTCTTTGGAAGTTTTCACCTACAGATACTCAGAGACAGATGGAACGAGATTCTCCACGAGGGAAGGGATTTCCAGGTCGACATATTGAGTGTAGCGCCATGTCGAGCAAATACCTAGGAGAGAGCTTTGATATTCATCACGGAGGATCAGATCATATTACCATTCATCATACCAATGAGATTGCTCAGTCAGAATGTTGTTTTGATCATAAACCTTGGGTAAATTATCGATTGCATAATGAGTTCCTTCAGGTTGATGGGGGAAAAATGAGCAAATCTTTGGGGAATACTTATTCTCTCAAGGATATTAAGGATCATGGATTTTCACCACTTGATTTGAGATATTTTTATTTTAAGGCTCAATATACCAATTTCCTCAATTTCACACGAGAGGCACTTACTCAAGCCAAAAATGAAAGACTCTGACTGATAAAAAAAATAAAAAATCTAATTCAAAATCAGGATTCTCTCTCTTCTATCGATTCAGACCTACAAAACAAATTTGACCAAGCTCTTGGCGATAATCTCAATACACCAAAACTCCTTACTCAGCTCCATATTGCACTTTCCGAGCCTCATGCCAATACTTTGGATATCGTAAAAGATCTTGAAGAAAAGGTGCTAAAAATCTGACTCTTCTCTGCTGATGATTCCTCAGAAATTAGTGTACCAGATGAGATTCTTGCTCTTGCTGAGCAGAGAAAGCAAGCCAAAGCTGACAAAAATTACGCTCTTGCAGATCAGATCAGAGCTGAGCTTTTCGATCAGTGATGGGAAATTAAAGACACAAAGGAGGGGTTTAAATTGATAAAAAATTAAAGAGAAATAATCTTTATTTGTCATGTTTAAGATTGAAATGATGTACTCAGAGGCTGATACGAGATCTAAATTCATTGATCCCAAACTTTATGCTCAAGGTTGGAAAGAGGAATATATCGTGAGAGAATGGTCTTTTACTGATGGGCGTAAACTCCCCGGAGGAAAAAGATCCACTCCACTTTTTCTTGATTATCTCCTTAAGATGTATGGACAAAATCTCGCGATCATTGAGGCGAAAAAATATGGTCTCCCTGTGTCAGAAGGACTTGAGCAAGTTAAAAATTATGGAAAGAAACTCGGGGTGAGGTGGGTCTATACTTCCAATGGAGAAGAGATTTATGAACGAGATATGCAGGAGGGAGATGGAAAACTAATCTCATCTTTTCCAAGTCCTGAGGAACTCTATGAAAGATATATGGATGAGCATGCCGTTCTTAGGCAACAGCTTTTATCTGTTCCTTATTTTCTTGATAGTGATAAAAAGCCTCGTTATTATCAGGATTTGGCAATTACTAGGGCATTGTCGGCACTAGCAGAGGGTAAGGAAAGAATCTTACTTACGCTTGCAACGGGGACTGGGAAAACCTTTATTGCATTTCAGATTGTTTATAAGCTCCTCCAGGCAAAATGGTCAAAAAGCTGATTTAACCGTCGTCCTCGTGTGCTGTTTTTGGCGGATAGAAATATTTTGATCGATCAGGCACTCAACACTTTCAATCCTATAGAAAAAGACTGCAAGAGCATCAAAGGATCGGAAATCAAAAAGGCACTTGGGAAAGTCCCAACCAGTGCAAATGTGTTTTTCTCGATTTATCAAGCTTTGATTTCAGGGGCTGATGAGGAAACTGAAATTACAGAAGAAACTTTAGTTGGTAGTGAGGCTGTAGAGAGTGGATATTACCGTCACTATGATCCAGATTTTTTTGATCTTATTATTATTGATGAATGTCATAGGGGAGGAGCAAAGGAGGATGGGAACTGGGCAGAAATCCTTAAATATTTTTCATCAGCAGTGCATCTTGGGATGACGGCCACTCCAAAGAATCAAGATAATATCAATACTTATGCTTATTTTGGTGAGCCAGTTTATCAATATTCGCTCAAAGAAGGAATAGAAGACGGATTTCTTACCCCATATAAAGTCAAAAGAATCCGGACGAACCTTGATGAACTCGTTATTGATGACAAGGTGGAGATTCTCGGTGGAGATAAAGAAAAAGATTTGTATGAACTCAAGGATTTTGATAGAAAAATTATCGTTCCTGAGAGGATAGATCTCATTGCAAAAACGATCCTAGAACATATCAAACCTCATGAAAAAACGATTATTTTCTGTGTGGATCAGGAGCATGCAGCCCTGATGAGAGATGCGATCAATAAACATAAAACTGTGCGTGATGGAGATTATTGCGTGAGAGTGACGAGTAATGAAGGAGAAATCTGAAGAAAATATCTTGAGCTTTTTCAAGATAATGGGAAAACGATTCCTACTATTTTGACCAGTTCTCAAATGCTCACAACAGGGGTAGATGCCAAGAATGTCAGAAATATCGTTTTGCTCCGTAGTATTGGAAGTATGGTCGAGTTTAAGCAGATTATTGGTCGTGGGACAAGAGTCTTTGAGGGGAAGGATTATTTTACGATTATTGATTTCACCGGAGCAACGAATCTTTTTTATGATGAGAAGCGAGATGGTCCGATGGCTACAGTGTCTCCAGAAGACCAAGCAAAAGAGCCAAAAAAAGAAAAAAATCAGACTTTTGATCCTGTTTCTTCTGTTGATTCTGAGGAGTCTCATATTCCAAAGCAGAAACTCAAAGTCAAACTCCTGGATAATAGAGAACTCAAAATCATTAATATTCAAACTAGATATATCGGAGAGGATGGGAAACCCTTGACAGCAGAGCAATATCTCTTGACTCTTGTTGGTAAGCTTCCGCACTGTATCAGTCAGAAGAGCAACTCAGAATGCTTCGATCTGATCCCAAAACGAGGGAAGATTTGCTCCTAGAACTTAGGAAGATTGGACTGGATGAAGAACATTTTGGCTTACTTCAGGCGATGTTTGAAGCTCCAGAGAGTGATCTTTTTGATGTCTTGACCTATCTGAGTTATGGTGAGGAGATGAAGACAAGAAGTGAAAGAGTTGGTCGAGTGCTAGAACAATCTTTGATGAAAAAATCTGAAAATCTGAGTGCAAAAGCTTTTTTAGAGTATCTCTTGGCATATTATCAGGAGCATGGAAGCACGGAACTCGTGCAGTCCAAGATGGGAGAACTGATTAAGCTCTATGGTCGTGGTCAGATCAATATTGTCGACTTTACCAAGGCATTTTGAGGACAAGAAGTATTGATGCAGGTATGGAAGGAGTTGCAGAAGGAACTATTTAGGATTTAAGGGGTATGGTGAATGAGACAACAACTAGAAGAATTTATAAGAAATGTAATTATTATACAAACTACATTAACTGGAGATAAAAAGTCAAAAATATCATTATATAATGATCAATGTTTACGTTCTTTGGATGATGAAGGATTAAAACAGATTATATACGAATGAATTATCGAATATGCCTATAATGAATTTGATATTACTGCTAAAGACCTGAATGTACTTCATAGAAATGCATTAGTCAGTAAATTAAAATACAATCATGAAGCATCTGATGAAACTAAAGAAAAATATTGATTTTATGGAGAAATTTTATTGGATTGTGTTTTAAAAGTGCTTTTTTGAACTTCAGCTTTAATATCTAGGGGATACTTTTATAATCCGCTTGAAAATGGAGAAACAAAATGATTCGATTGCTATCATCTAATAGAGAGTCAAGAAAACTTATATTTATATTATGGAGAAACGAAGTTTTATGCAAACACTAAAAAGTGAATAAAAAGTGTTTTGGATAAAATAGAGACATCTTTGTCAGATGCATATTTATCAACAAATATGATAGCATTGATAAATCATAAAGATAAAATAATGAGTAATACAATAGCTGATATTCTTAGTTGTTGGGAAAACGAGGCAATAAATTTGGTAGAGTCACTCAGAGATAATAATATTATACTTGTATATCCTATCTTTATAATAGGAAATTATATAAAGCAAAATTATGATGATAATATCCAAGAACAACTTCAGTATATAGAATCTCTTTTACCTATACCTAAAAATTTCTCTCTTTCTATAAGTTATAAAATATTTTTTATTTTTCTTCCTGTGCAAAACACTAAGGATATTAAGCAAACAATTATACAATGGATAAAGGAAAGCAAGCCATTAGAATTATAAGATCTCTTACTAGAATGAAAAATTGAGAAATAAAAGATTACGAATTTATTAAAGAAGTTTGTCTTTTTTTTGACGAAATAAAGAAAGAAAAACTTTCCAACTCAGATTTGCAATTTTTATTGTATATAGCCAATCTTTCTTGAATACCTCACTATTTTGACTTTCTAAAAAAATTTCAAAATTCTGATGATCTTATCTTGCAAAATATTAATTTGTTATCCTTCTGATCTTTAGTTTATGATGCTAGTCTTTATGTTGATAGCGTACAAAAACTTCATAAATTCCAGAAAGAAGTTTTGAATCGTTTTTCATACGAACAAAAAAATCGCTTTTTCCTTTCAGCAAGTACTTCTTTTTGAAAAACCTTTCTAGTGTATGAAATAATGAGAAAAATGAACTATAAAAATATAGTTCTTATTTTCCCAACAATAGCTCTCTTAAGTGAAAATTATGAAAGAATTTTATCTGATAAAAATTATAATTTTTTAAAACAAAAATATAAAATACATACATTAAGTGATATTTCTCAAAAGGAAATCGGAGAACATAATATTTTTATTTTTACTCCAGAAAGGTTCCTATCCTTTTTAGATCAATCATCAATACCTATTGTTTTTGATTTCTGTTTAATTGATGAAGCATATAAACTTGATAATCAGTATCTTGAAGAAGGAGAAATGGCAGAAAATGAAAGAGATACAGCATATCGTTTGTCTATATATTGGTTTTTAAAGCAAAATTCACATGCAGATTTTCTTATGACTTGACCATACATTGATTTTGATAAAAATTGTTCCAACTCTTTTTTTCACTTTATTCAAAAAAATAATATTGAGATTTTAGATTATAATCATTATCTTATAGTACAAAAAAAGGTTTTTGATGTTTGTAAACAATTTACTAATGAGGAGAAAGCGAGCTGGCCTAAAAAAAATAATAGAACATTAAAACAATTTTGACCAGTTTTAGAGCAGATCGCTTCAATGAATCATTGAGAATGAACAATTTGTTTTTGCCCAAGTAGGTTGCATGCAGAGAACTTAGTTTTCTGATTGCTACATTTTGAAAAATTTCATAATAATTTTGATAAAACAGATAGTGAATTTCAGAGATTTTTAGTTCATCTTGAAAAAAATTATAACTATAATGGAGATGTGTGGATTTTGATTCAATGATTGAAAAATTGAATTGGTATACATCATGGTTTAATCCCAAAATACATACAGAAAGAATTGATTTACTTCTTTAATAAATGAACTATAAAATTATTATTTTGTACGACAACTATTACAGAATGAGTAAATACATCTGCTAAAAATATTGTTATATATAAGGCAAAAAAATGAGAAAAAATACTTAAAGCTTTTGATGCAAAAAATATTGAATGAAGAGCATGAAGATTTTGATACCATTATGCATGAAATGTGTATGTATTGGATTCAAGTTTTAATCAAATTAAAGAAAATTATGAAGAAATAGAACATAAGAATTACGATGATATTAAACAAAAAGATAATATCGACTTATTTATTACGGATGATGAGTATCTAAATAGAACTAACTTGCTTGATCGTAGTAAAATAGAAGAAGAGTTTATAAAGAGGGGGATTAGTATAAATGTAATTAATTTATATAAGAGTATAGATCCACTAATAAAAATTAAGATATTTGACTTGATTTGTGCACTATCAGATGAGGATATTATGAGACTTTATGATGCTTTTAAACGCTTCAACGAACTGATTTTGGATAAGGATTTTGTACAAATATTATTAATTATAAAGCAGGTTATTCCAACTTCTTTTAATTTTTATTTTGATTCTCCTAAAGGTAAAGAGCTGCCTAGGGTATATTGAATGATTGTTGCATATTTGAGAGGATGATTTAGAGGTTCAGTTGAATATCAAATAAATATCTTAAAAAAAGATATAAATGAAAGTATAAGGAATACTGCAAAATTTGTATATAATGTTTTAAAATACCAGATAGTAAAATATATTGGAGTATTTAATATAATGTTTAAAATTGTTATTGAACAAAAAACGGGAAAAGCGCTTGAAGAGATTGTTGGGTTAGAAAAATTACTAAGAATGCTAGAGTATAATGCGATATCTGATGATGGAAGAAGGGCTAGCGATTATTGATGTCCCCAGAAAATTATAGAATTTTATGATTCAAAAGCCATTGCAAAAAAGCTACAGATACGAAGATCATTTGATGAATATGAAAAATCTTTCTTTTTTAAGGTCAAGAAATTTATTTGATAAAAATTTTAAGCGAGATGACAATGCTATGCCAACAACTCAAAAAACTTTGAGAAATATGTAAGTTCCAAAATTGATTCACATTTAAAAGTGAATTATTCAGAGAGAAGTGAGAACCAATTCTCAGAATTTCAAATATTCAAAATAACTGATTTTCTGATGATAAATTGGTTTTTTTTGATGTTAATGATTATGATAATTTAGATAATTATATAGTTTATCCTTGAGAGCTTGTGATTGCAATGTCTTGAGCAACTACATGAAAATTAGCAATTAATAATAAAAACAAAAACTATTATTTAAATCAAAGAGTTGGTAAGTTTATATTTAAAGAAGATGTTACAAAAAAATATTGTCATTATTTTTTATGAACAAAAATTGAAGAAAACTTACACAAATCTTCATGATCAGCAATCCCAAACTTGAGTACAAAACAAATTCTTGAAATCCAAATCCCCCTTCCCCCACTTGAAGAGCAAAAGAAAATTGTCGCCTATCTGGATGAGCTCAATGCGACGATCTCCAAGCTCAAGAGTGAATATCAGTCTCAACTTGCGATGCTTGATGAGATGCGAAATAGTAGTCTTGACCTAGCTTTCTGAGGATCTAGAGAGAGCATACAACTTAAATAATTGGAAATGGGTAAAGTTCGCGAAGGTATGTGAGAAGATTACAGATGGAACGCATCAAACTCCAACATATTTTGATAATTGATTTGTTTTTTTATCTTCAAAAAATGTAACTTCAGGAAAAATTGATTGGGATAATATAAAGTACATAGATGAAAAACAACATATAGAAATGCAGAAAAGAATTGCCCCAAAAAAATGAGATATTTTGTTAGCAAAGAACTGAACAACTGGAATTGCTGCGATCGTTGATAGAGATATTATTTTTGATATTTATGTAAGTCTAGCATTGCTTAGACCTCAAAAAAATATCATTGATAATAAATATCTTTTGTATTTTGTAAATTCTCCCTCTGCGAAACAGCAATTTAATAAGAGGATAAAATGAGTAGGAGTCCCAAATTTACATTTGAAAGAAATTAAGGATGTAGAACTTCCTCTACCTGACTTAGAAACACAATCCCAAATCGTTGCTCATCTGGATCAAGTCCATCAACAGATCACTATGCTCAAAACTCAAGTAAATAGCCAAATCAAGCACTGCGATGAGCTCTGGCAGAGTAGTCTAGAAAAAGTCCTCACCCAAGGAGTAAATAATGAATTTAATTAGTATACAGTAATATGCTTGAAAATATAACTAATGCAATATCTATCTTATCCTTCCTTAATACATTAAAAGAGAAACTACTTAGGGAAATTAGTCCACTTAAAAGATCTCTTCATGATGATATAGAGCAATATTTTCTGGATTATTTTCTTAAACTCAGGGAAATTCAATCTACGAATACAGAGAGTATTGATCAAAATACTAAAAAATGGGTAGAATTGTTGGCAGAGAAAGAGCAAAATTTGCTGCGAAAGAAGGATCTAATTGCTAAAGACCTCTATCATTTTTCATCACAAGATACTCTATTAACAGAAGGGTTTGATATGTTTTTAAAAAACAATAAGAAAGAGGCTCTACTAATTGAACAAGTAACAACAAAAATAAAAGCTTTTGCTAAAGTTTTGCAGTTACAGATAAAAAATTATGTAGATGAAGAAAAAGTCGTTAATCCTGTTTCTTTGAAAAAGGAAAAAAAAGTTTTGATGACATTTATAAATCAACATATTGAAGAGTTTAAAATACTTTACATTTTCTTTATGTTTTCAATGCTATGACTAGACCTAGATGAAAGTAGCAAGGAAAATCTGTTAAAAAGTAGATATATGGATTCTTTGGATATTTCTGTATATATAGAATTATTAGATGAGCTTTTTACGAAAATTATAGGTCGTATCACTTATTAAATATAGCCTTTTATTATTTTAGAGATTTATATATGATGCTCATATTTATCCTCAAACGGTTCAGCATGCAATCTCAAAACTTCTTGGTAGGCAGATATAAATTACATGAGCACTTCATGCTCAAGATTTTCCATGGATTATTTTCTACTTGTCACTGAAACCGTAGCACTTCTCGATCAATATCTTCAAAAAAATAAATAAAAATCTGATTTTATTTTTTGTTCAATCTTAATATGCAAGCACAAATCAATCGTATTACCGATATCCTTCGTCGTGATGATGGAATCTCTGGTGCAATGCACTATACCGAGCAGATCAGCTGGATTCTTTTTCTAAAATTTCTTGACGATTATGAAACGGCTCATGAATTGGAAAGTACGCTTAATGGCACAGAATACACGAGATTGCTTGATCCAGTCTATGAGCGATCCTCTCGGGCTGCTCCCAAAAAAGATGGAAAATTAGATCATACGAAGGCTCTTGTTTGAGATGATCTCAAGGATTTTGTCAATACTCAACTTTTCCCTTATCTCAAATCTTTTCGTAGTGTGGATAATAACTATCATAGTATGAAGTACAAGATTGGAGAGATTTTCTATTTTCTAGAAAATAGAATAGAAAACTGAAATACGATCAGGGAGGTTATTGATATTATTGATGAAATGAATTTCCAATCGCAGTCAGATTTATTTGAACTTTCTAAAATTTATGAAGACCTCTTGCAAGGGATGGGGAATGATGGAGGGAATAGTGGAGAATACTATACTCCAAGAGCGGTTATTAAGGCAATGGTAGAGTGTCTTGATCCAAAGATTTGAGAAACAATCTATGATGGTGCCACAGGTTCTTGTGGTTTTCTGATAGAAGCATATCAATATCTCAGACCTCAAGCGAGTACTACTGAACAGCTCACTTGGCTCAATCATCAAGCATTATGGGGAAACGAAAAAACACCGATTGCCTATATTATGGGAGTAATGAATATGATTCTCCATGGTATTGAAAATCCTAATATTAATAAGAAAAATACGCTTGTAGACAATATTAGGGATTTTGAAGAAAAAGATGCTTATGATATTATCCTTGCAAATCCTCCCTTTTGATGAAAAGAAAAAGATGCTATTCAGTCTAATTTCCCTATCAAGACCAATGCGACAGAGATGCTTTTTCTTCAACATTTTATGAAAAGATTAAAAACCTGAGGAAGGTCTGCGATCATTGTCCCAGAGTGAGTTTTGTTTAATACTTCCAATGCTTTTCAGGAAGTCAAAAAGCAGTTACTCTCAGATTTTAATTTGCATTCTATAGTTTCTTTACCTGCGGGGATTTTCTTACCATATAGTGGAGTTAAGACCAATATTATCTTCTTTGACAAGACCAAAGCTACCGAGCAGATTCGATATTATGAGATTGACCTTGGTCGTAAATTGACTAAGAATAAGCCAATTACTTATGAGGAGCTTCAATCAATGATTTCAGCTTTCAAAAAAAGAGAAGTCTGACCTCATTCTTGGATTGTGCCATCTTCAGAGATCAAAGACTATGATCTTTCTGCTAAAAATCCTGCAAATATCAAAGAAATTATTCATAGAGCTCCAAATGAAATTATGGAAGATATTATCAGGACTAATACAAATATATATCAACAACTTGACAATCTGCAAGCGATCCTTAAAAAGTAAAATATTAGAAAATTTATATTACCGTTGTATTTTTAATGCTATCCAGAAGAAAAAAGAAAAACTCAAATAAACGTTTGATTCTCGTTCTTTGATCCTTGATAATACTCGTCCTCCTGATTATTTTTGTAAAAAGACTAACAAATAGTTCTTGAAGTGATATTCAGACAGGGGCAGTGCTATCAGGAGATATTCAGAGTGGAGTAGCGGAGCTCTCACCCCTAGAGGAGGCAATTCTCAATGATCTTCCACTAACTTGAATCACTGACTCTCAGACAACAGCTTGAGAAGTCGCTATAAATTCAGAGAGCCTGGTACAAAATACTGCACTCAGTACTGGTGCACAAACTACGAGAATACAGACCACCTCAGCTTCCACAACAGGAGAAAAAAAGAATCAAAATTCTGATCTTTTTCCCGTTGCTCTTTGTAATAATATCGTTAGCCTCTATCAATGTATTATTGAACAGGCTCCTATCGAAAACCAATCTCTTATGCAAGAGAAACTCAAAAAATCTACAGCACAACGAGCCTTGTTGGCCTCTCCTCAACTTTCTGAGATTTGCCAAAAAATCAGTCAGGATCCAACCTTTATTCTTGTAAAGAATCATTACGGAACTTGAGACTTTAACTGTACTTTCTAGCCCTTAATTTTTAAAAATGTATCTGTATAGCTTTTCATCACTTGCTTGGCAAGATGGAGTTTTTTCAGCTCCTACGCTTGATCCCAAGTTTAAATCTTGAGACCTGATCAAAAATGATGAAGGCTATTTTCTCGTTTTGGGAGAAGAAATTAGTTTCCCAGAGCTCTATCATAATCTTTATCCCAATACCCAAGATTTTATCCTCGTAGAGCAATCTCTACTTTCTCGTTGGAATATGGCACTTTTACATCGAATGGTGTATCAGCGATACTCTACTTATAAGGTGGTTGTAAAGCTCTTTCTTGACAAAGATATTCTCTCTCTCTTGCAAAAAAGGCCCTCAAAACTATCTTCTAAAAAACAAAAATCTGAAATCACCCTTGGTAAACGTCAGATTTCGACTGATTCTTCTCAAATTCTCGTAGTTGCTCCAGACCTCTGGACCCTCAATAATGCACTGCTTTTTTCTCAAAATGCACTTCTCCTTACCAATCAGGATACCCAGTCCAAAAAAAATACCAATCGACGAGCCATAAAATCTTGAAAGAGTCAAATAATTCTGACTACGGCTGCTGAGATTTTTCAGGATTTTAGTCATTTGACTCATGTGTATATGCTTGAGCCTCAAAAACGATATTACGCATCACAGCAAGAGCCAAGATATAAAGTCCAGTCCGTTTTAGAAAAAATGGCAGAATTGACTTGAGCAAAATTTTCTATTATCAATTCAGAAGAGCTTGTCTCATAACTTATACCATAATTCTCTTTTACAAAAAACACCTCGAGTTTATTAAGTTCTCTGGGGCGTTTTTAAGAAAAAAGACTAAAATCAGACTTTTCATCTTTTTTTAGTCCTTTATACAGTTTTATCCAAATACATTTCTATTCACAAGTTCTCTCTTGATATATTCAGGATTATTTGCTGCCTGCAAAATTTGTTCAACCGTCAATTGTCCTTGCATAAAACGCTTGAGTAGGCTTTCTTCCATAAGTTCCATACCAATGTTTTTCCCAGTATACATTACAGATTTGAGCTGGTTGAGTTTATTTTCTCTAATAAGATTTGCCACGGCTGTTGTGTTGATCAAAACCTCTTGGGCAAGTGTTAATCCTTGATTATCTTGTCTTTTGAGGAGTTTTTGAACAATGACCGCAGAGAGGTTTTCGGCAAGTTGAATTCTAATCTGGTTTTGTTCATCAGAGTTAAAGGATCCAATAATCTTATTGAGTACTTGTTCTGCAGATCTAGCATGAATCGTAGTGAGTACCAAGTGTCCTGTTTCAGCAAGCAAGATCGCATTTCTAATCCCATCCAGGTCTCTAATCTCTCCAAACAAAATTACATCAGGTCTTTGTCTGAGAGAAAACTTCATTGCACTAGAGAAGCTTGTTACATCTTTCCCTAGTTCTTTTTGGTCAATGATACTTTCTTTAGGTTCAAAAATATATTCGATTGGATCTTCAATGGTCAAAATATGCTTTTTGTCATTTTGGTTGATTTCTTCAATCATGGCAGCAAGAGTGGTAGATTTTCCAGATCCTGTTGCTCCAGCCAAGAGTACAATCCCATTTTCTCTATGAGCGAGTTCCTTAAAAAGAGGTGGAAGTCAGAGCTTTTTGAGAGTTGGGATTTCCTTTCTGATGAGTCTCATTACGATCATAATGTGCCCCCTCTGTCTAGAAATATTAACTCTGTATCTTCTATCTTGATAGCTGACTCCAAGATCAATACTTCCATGCTTTTCAAAAAAATCAACCCCAGTCTGATTCATCAGCGTGAGTGCAATGCCATTGAGCATATCATCATCAAGCTTTTCAAGCTCCTTTTCTCTGATGACATCTTCCATTACTCTAAGAGTTGGTGGCTCATTATAGGTTAGATACATATCACTCGCTCCTTTCTCTGCCATTAAGCGACTAAGATATTCAAGATATTTAGCAGGATCGGTTGATTTGAATCAGCTTTTTTCTGGCATTTGTATGCAAAAATATAAGATAAAGAACAATCCTGATTATACACATCATTTGCTCTTTTGTCAAAAAAAGCTCTTGAAAACTCTTTACAAAAACTTATTATGAAAAGCAAGTTTTACTTTTGATTTTTGGACTATGGCAATTAAACTAACGCCTAGAGCGCAAGACTTCTCCCAGCGATATAATGACCTGGTAAAATATGCAGATTTAGCTGAAAATTCAGCAGTGAGAGGATGTATGATTATCAAGCCTTATGGATATGCAATTTGGGAAAATATGAGAGACATTCTTGATAAAATGATCAAAAAAACCTGACATCAAAATGCTTATTTTCCTCTCTTTATTCCAAAATCTTATTTTTCCAAGGAGGCTTCTCATGTTGCAGGATTTGCAAAGGAGTGTGCTGTAATTACCCATTATAGACTCAAAAATTCTGAAAATGGTGAGATTATCGTTGATCCAGAAGCGAAACTCGAGGAAGAACTTATTGTTCGTCCTACTTCAGAGACTATTATCTGGGATTCGTATAGAAATTGGATTAATTCTTATCGTGATTTGCCACTTATGATCAATCAATGGGCAAATGTTGTGAGATGGGAGATGAGAACGAGAATTTTCTTGAGAAGTGCGGAATTTCTGCGACAAGAAGGTCATACCGCACATGCCACACCAGAAGAAGCTGATGTTGAATCGAGAAGAATGCTTGGAGTATATTCAGATTTTGTGCGTAATTTTATGGGAATTTATCATTACAAGGGGGAAAAACCTTTTCATGAGAGATTCGCAGGAGCGGTTGCAACCTATACTTTTGAGACTATGATGCAAGATGGAAAAGCTCTACAAGCCTGAACTTCTCACAATCTTGGTCAGAATTTTGCCAAGGCTTTTGATGTAAAATTTACCAATAAAAATAATGAACAAGAATATGTCTATGCGACATCTCGAGGGGTAACTACTAGACTTATTGGAGGGTTGATTATGTCTCATTCTGATGATCAAGGATTGGTCTTGCCTCTAGCAATCGCACCGATCCACCTTGTTATAGTGCCAATTTTTAAGAGTGAAGATGAGCTATCTGAGATTATGCAGGCTCTTCAGCCTCAGCTTGATCAACTTACTGAAATAAAGATCAATTCTGATATTCTTGGTCAGGTTTCACTTCCTTTCAAGATCAAAATTGATGACGATACTCAAAAATCTCCAGGACGAAAATTTAACGAACGAGAGCTTAAATGAGTCCCTTTGAGAATCGCTGTTGGGAAAAGAGATCTCGAACAGGGGCAAGTTGAACTTTTCAGAAGAGATACTATGGAAAAAAAGCTTGTAAAGATCGAAAATCTTGCAGAGGAGATTCAAAACTTAATCCTAGAAATTCAGAAAAATATCCTCGCAAAACATCAGCTTTTCACTTTGGAAAATACCTTTACTGCGGATACTTATGAGGAACTTAAAGAAAAAGTTGAAAAATGATTTGTGCTTGCACACCGAGATGGAACACTTGAAACTGCAGAAAGAATCCAAGATGAACTTAAAGCGACAATCAGATGCTTGCCATTTGATATGGGACTAGAAGAAGGTACAGATCCGCTCAGTGGAAAACCAAGTCCAAGAAGAGTAATTTACGCAAAGAGTTACTAAAAACAAAACTCCAAAATCAGCTTTTTTATCTTTTTATCGAGACAAAAGGCAATGTATGGACTCTACCAATCTCCGATCCGAAGGAGCCTCCAGGCAGATATTTATCGCAAACCGCATGGTTTCATCTATCTTTTTGGCAAAGAGTATTTTTATCTCATAAAAGAAAAAAAAGTCTGACCTTTTACCTTTAGAGAGTTTCAAGTGATGGGGCTAGAAATCCCAGATGATCGATCTAAAGTCAGAGAAGAACTCAAAAAAGTTAAGCACTACTTTGGTAAAAAGTGGGGGAATATTTGTTTCCAATTTGGAATTATCAATGAAATTACTAGCTTTGATAATTATCGAGCTAGATCTCAAGATATCATCGGTAAAGTAAGGGGGATGAGACTCCAGAAAAGAGCCACCATCATCAAACAAACAGGGCTCAAGCTTGCTTTCAAGGAAAACATGCCTCAGTCAACAATTACTATAAAATTGGCTAAGTCAGATGAGGAGCTTCTTGCAGAGATGAATAGTGGATGTGCTGATAGAGTCAAAAAGGCTATAAAAAAAGGAGTAAAAGTCAGACTCTGAACCGAAAGAGACGATGCTGTCTTCTTTGAAAAACGACAAAATACCGCATGAGGAAAAGGCTTCCATACTATCACAAAAGAGCAATATACTATGTTACTCAAAATTCTCAGAAAGCACGATCGAGGAAACGTGTTTATCTCTGAGCTTAATGGAGAGCAAATCGCTGGAAGTATCTGTCTTTTTCGAGATAAGACGATCGTATATCTCTATGGATTTACAGATAGAAAATATACTAACCTCTGAGGACATCACTATCTCAAATATGGAATGTTTGAATGGGCGAGAGATCATGGTTTTGAATTCTGTGATCTCATGGGAGGGGCTCCAACAGGATTTCCAGACCATCCTTTGGCTTGAGTGAGCAAATTTAAGGAGTCGCTTGGTGGAATGAAGTCAGAATTTTATGGCTCTTATGATTTGGTGCTTAATCCGGTGCTTTATTATCTCTTCAAAGCCTTTACACGAATCAGATCAAAATTTAAAAAATAAAAGCTACAATTTGTAGCTTTTTTATTAAACTATTGATAAATAATAAACTTTAAAAAACATCTTGACATTCTTAATGGAATATGTATTACTATAGAGTAAAAGAGCGTAGGGACAAAAAATCTTGCTATAAATCACCTGAGTGATATGAGGTTTTGAGGCACACTACTAACTCTTTACAAAAACAAAATACTAACCAACTAAATAACGAAAACTATGATGCAGATTAGTTATGAACTTATCTTTGAAGAGAAAGATATCTTTCTCCAAGATTCAAAGGGGAGAAGAATAGAAACCTTCCAAAAATCAGACTTCCTCACTGGAGGAGGATGGTATAATGTAACAGAACCCCTTGTGAACAGGTTCTCAAAAAGATTAGTTATCAAGATTAATGCCCCAATAGAGGTTTATCTTAACTTTAAGGCTGAGATCAATGCCAATGTCAAAGGAGCGACAGCGAATGCCTGTGCCAGAGGCGCAATTGCTAATGCCAATGTCAAAGGAACGATGGCGAATGCCTGTGCTAGTGACGCGATAGCGAATGCGAATGCCCCAGGAGCGATAGCGAATGCCATTGCCAGAGACGCGATAGCGAATGCGAATGTTTCAGGAGCGATGGCGAATGCGAATACATGGTGCGCGATAGCGAATGCCAATGCCAGATACGCGATAGCGAATGCCAAAGACAGAGACACGACAGCGAATGCGAATGACAGAGACGCGATAGCGAATGCCAATGCCAGAGATGCGACAGCGAATGCGAATAAGGCAGGAGCAATTGCTAATGCGAATAAGGTAGGATCGATAGCGAATGCGAATGACAGAGACGCGACAGCGAATGCTAATGTTTCAGGAGCTAAAGCGAATGCGAATGACAGAGACGCGATAGCGAATGCGAATGACAGAGACACGACAGCGAATGCGAATAAGGCAGGAGCAATTGCTAATGCGAATGCCCCAGGAGCAACTGCTAATGCCACTGCCAGAGACGCGATAGCGAATGCGAATAAGGCAGGATCGATAGCGAATGCGAATGACAGAGACGCGATAGCGAATGCCTATGTCTCAGGAGCTACAGCGAATGCGAATGCGAAAGGAGCAATTGTTAAGTATTTCTACTGACTTATTTACTTATCTCCTCTTTAACGAAAATCCCCCTTAGTATCTTAAGGGGGGCAATCCTCTTAGGTATCCCTAAGGGGGTTTTTATTTTGCTATTTTTTCATACTACTGAAGGAATAAAAAGCTGAAGTTAATACTTTTTTTTGCTATAGTAATCAGCAATAATATATATTTCCAAAATACTAAGAAATCAAAATAGACAAAACTTTTTCACAATTTCAAATTGAAACTGCTAAGCAAAATCATATTATAACAGATGTATCGATTTTACTTTCTAGTGAAAGTAAAACTACGGTTTATGGAGTTTTTATCCTCTATATGATGAATATGGCAAATACCGCACTCATTCTGATCAATTTTCAGTCTGCATGGAGGGATCAATCTTCCGATTACTATTTAGAGCACTTTGAGAGCCTTATTCCTCAGGCACAAAAACTCCTTGATCATGCTAGAGATATGCAATATAAGATCATCTTTATCAAGCATATTGATCCTCATGGACCCTTTTCAGAAAAAGATGAAAATTCTGAGATTATACCAGAGTTAATGCCTCAAGACTGAGAACTTGTTATCTCCAAGAGAAATATCAGTTCTTATTATCAAACATTTCTTGCTGATGAGCTCGAGGGGATTGAGAACCTTATCATCTGCGGAATCCCTACCAATCTCTGTGTGAGAATGGCAGTAGAGGAGAGTTATGATAGAGGATTTAGAATTGCATTGATCGCTGATATTTGTGCTGCATTTTCTGATGAAGCTCAGGAGTTTACATTAGAAGACTTGTACAATACAAGATCTGGACTAGCCGTACTCTCTCTTGAGCAGTTTATGCAATAAAAACTTCTGCTACTGCTACCCAAAAACACAATTTAGAGCAATAAATCTCTCATATAAAGTCAGATTTTTCAACTGTTTTTACTCTGTAATACTGATATACCTATGGAAGGAGCAAAACTTGTAAGTAATCTTATCGAATCTCAGCATCCAAAAACGATTCTCGATCTTGGAGCAGGAAAGGGATATTTTAGCATCTTGGCGGCAAGTTATGGAGCACAGGTTGATGCAGTCGAAGATACCTCAATCAGAAATCATTATCCAGATTATCTTAAAGCGCATCCAAGTATCAATTTTCATGAAAGCCCTCTTGCTGATTTCAAAATTACCAAAAAATATGATCTCATTATAGCAAAACATATCGTGATGTATATGAACAAAGAATATGTCTTGGGAGAATTTATTAGTTCGATTTATGAGCATCTCAATAGGGGAGGATTTATATTTTTGACCTATCATCATAGTGATTCTCACTTGATGAAAGAAAATGAAGATGCTGTCAGATATACCCTTGATGATTTCAAATATCTTAGGCATAATTTTTCTATCAAGGATTTCGGAGACTATACCAACCCTGCTCCTTGAATCAATAAAGAGTACAAGATCGGATATATTATCTTGCAAAAAAACTAGTTCTTATCTATTAAAATCTTCGCTATGCTTATTGATCCAACAACTTCCTATGACCAGAGTAAAATCACTTATCTTCTAGAGCTTCGAGAGAAAATTATTCTTCATCTTGCAGCTTCTTTTCCTCCAGAAAAAATCTTGATGTCATTGTCCAAGGTAGGGATTATCGATATTGATGAAAACAAAAAGGAGGTTATTTTTGGTGCATCCAATGATTTTATGCTTACTCAGGCCAAAAAGTTTTTCAATAAAGCATTGAAAGATGCAGTTCAAAACTGTTATAACCCGCAATATGGGGTTAACTATATGATCTATAATGGTTTTTCAGATGAAAAGAATCATCTTTTGATTGATCTAAAATCTTTTCTCAATATTCAGTCTCCCAAAAAAGAAAAAAAATCTGATATCCACGCAAGTTCTCCCCTCAATCCAAGTATAAAAAATGAATTGAATCAGTATTTTGGTATTCTTTTTTTGCCAGAATATCGTTTTAATACCTTCGTTGCAGGAGCTACAAATCAGATGGCTTTTGCCGCTGCCAAAGCCGTAGCTACAGCTCCATGAACTGCGTATAACCCCCTCTTTCTCTATGGAAATGTAGGACTGGGAAAGACGCACCTTATGCAAGCAGTAGGAAATGAAATTATGCAAAACTTCCCAGATAAAGTAGTAATTTACCTTCCTGCGACCAAGCTCATTGAGGAAATCGTTACAGCTCTCAGATCCAATAAAATGGATGCTTTTCACAAGAAAATGGCAACCATCGATGTGCTTTTGATCGATGACGTTCAGTTTCTTGCGGGAAAGGATAGGACACAAGAGGTGCTTCATGATATTTTCAATGATTTCCATATGAGAAAAAAGCAAATTATCCTTTCTTCAGATCGCCCTCCAAAAGAGCTATCTCAAATAGAACCAAGATTAAAATCAAGATTCTGACTTGGATTGGTGGTTGATATTAAGGCACCAGATTTTGAAACAAGAATTGCTATCTTGCAGGAAAAACTCCAAGTCAAAGGTATGCAAATCGAATTTGAATATCTTTCCCTCATTGCTCAATATGTAACAAGTAATGTCAGAGAACTAGAATGAGCCTTAAATCTTTTGTTGACTCGTCAGCAACTTTCTGGACAGGAGATTTCTCATCAAGATGTGTTAGATACCCTTACTACGCTGGGATTTGCTGTTGATCCTTCAACTCCTAATGTCGAAAATCTTCTCAAACAAAATAAAAAGTCTACCAAAAATTTTGACACTTTAGTAGAGATTGTCGCTGAGTATTATAATATTGCGATTGCAGACCTCAAGTCTGATAGTAGGAAAAAGGAGATTACAACAGCCCGCCAACTTCTCATGTATATCGCCAAACAGCATTTCAACTGGACTTTGGAAAAAATCGGAGATTATTTTGGTGGAAAAGATCACGCTACTGCAATTTATGCAATCAAAAATATTACCAAAAAACTCAAATTGGATGCTCAAATTCAGCATGATTATAGAGTTTTCGAGGATCGAATTAGCTAATTTTTTTACTCAATTATATTGTCTAATATGAAAAAAAGAATTTTAACCTGACTCAAACCCACAGGGCAACAGCTTCATCTCGGGAATTATTTTGGAGCGATCAAGCCTTTTCTTCAGCTCCAGCAAACTGAATCTGAGTCAGATTTCTTTCTCTTTTTGGCAAATATGCATGGGTTTACTCAAACACACAATCCTCAGGAGCTTTTGAAAAACTCTCTTACTATCACAAAGCTCTATTTGGCTTGTGGGGTAAATCTAGATCATACCTTGATTTATAATCCAGCGCTGATTCCTGCGCACGCTCAGCTTTCTTGGGTTTTGACTTGTTTGACTATCATGGGAACGATGGAGAGGATGCACTCTTACAAAGATCACCTTGCAAAAGGTAAAGCAGGGGAACTCTGAGTTTGAACATTCTGTTATCCTATTTTGATGGCGGCAGATATCCTGCTGTATGATACCGATATCGTTCCAGTAGGAAAGGATCAAAAACAGCATCTGGAATATGCTAGAGATATCGCTCAAAAATTTAATAATGCCTATGGAGATACTTTTAAACTTCCTGAGCCCTATATTCAAGAATCCCTTGCTACGATTATCGGAACCGATGGTCGTAAAATGTCAAAGTCTTACAATAATTATATCGGTCTCCTTGAAGAGCCAAATGCCTTACTCAAAAAAATTAAACAAATCCCAACTTCTCCAATACCTGTAGAAGAACCTAAAGACCCAGATACTTGTAATGTATATCAGCTTTTGCATCTTTTCCTCACATCAGAAGAGGATGCAGAGTTGAGAGCTAAATATCAGGCCTGAGGACTTTCGTACAAATATGCCAAAGAATATCTCTATGAAAAGATGTCAGCAATGTTAGAGCCAATTCAGCAGCGTTTTGCTCAAATTTCAGATGATGAGATCACAGCCTTGCTTGAAAAGCATTCAGCTCAAGCATGAGCAATAGCTCAAGCAAAACTTGATGAAGTATATAAAAAAATTGCATTTGTTCGATAATTCCTATTGAGAAGAGTTATTAGAATAAAAATCAGACTTTTTATCTTATTATACCTAAAAACATGAACCACGAATATTTTATGGAAAAAGCTATTGAGCTCTCTTTGGAGAATATGAGATCAGGGAAGGGAGGACCTTTTGGAGCAATTATCGTAAAGGATGGTAAAATTGTTGGATCTGGAGCAAATCACGTAACCAGTGAAAACGATCCAACAGCACATGCAGAAGTTGTTGCTATCAGAGATGCATGCAGAAATCTAGGGACATTCCAGCTTGATGATTGTATTATTTATACTAGTTGTGAACCATGTCCTATGTGTCTTGGTGCGATTTATTGGGCAAGACCTAAGGCAATTTATTATGCAAATACCAGAGTAGATGCAGCAAATATCGGATTTGATGATGACTTCATTTATGAAGAACTCAAAAAGGACTTAGAGATTAGATCTCTTCCAATAGAACAAGTTGGTAGGGAAAATGCAATAAAAGTTTTTGAAGAATGGAAAAAGAAATCTGACAAAATCGAATATTAGTCATTGGACAACGATAGGAAAGAGAGATGAAATTCATCTCTTTTTTTGATCAAAAAAGCTTGAAACTTTGCAGAGAAAGCCTATACTCTGGGCAATAACAACAAAAAGACTATTTTCAACTAGAATTTCTCTGTGGATATATCGTTTATGAGAGATTATAATCCAAAATCAGAATTCAGATTTTATTTCTATTTTTCCTACAATGTGGAATATCCAATCTCCAGAACAAATGCATGATTTAGGGAAAGATCTTGCAAAAAATCATAAAATTTTGCTCCTTCATGGAGATCTTGGAGCTGGGAAAACAACTTTGATCAAAGGTTTTGCCGAGCAACTTGGAATCAATCCTCAAATCGTTCAAAGTCCAACTTATGCATATGTCAATATCTATGAGGATAAACTTTTGCATATCGATATGTATAGGCTCAATTCTTTATCAGAAGCAGTACAAAAGGGGATTTTCTCTCAGATAGCAGAATTTGAATATATTGTGATTGAGCGACCAAAATGGATATCAGAGCTCGATCTCGGAAATTATTTAGAGCTTGAAATTGAGAAGATCTCAGCATCAGAAAGATTGGTGAGACAAAAAATATAAATTAAAGATTCAAAACGGCTATACTAAGTTTTTACCTTATGCTTATGAGATATGAAGCCAGTTGTCTTATATGTTCTAGACTACTATCTCCCCCATAGATGAGGGGTTGAGACTGTTTTTGAGCAGATTATCTCACGCACAATCGCATCTGGTAAAAAAGTAATAATTCTGACTTCACACTTTGATTCAAACCTTCCCACCTATGAAAAACATGATGATCTTGAGATTCATAGAGCTGGAAAATGAAGAATTTCGTTTATGCTTCAGGCGTTGTTCAAGTGAGCTCAGATTCTTAAAAATCAACAAATAGACCTTATCCATACGAGTACCTACTGATGAGCAATCCCAGCATCTCTCCTAGCAAAACTCTTTTGCAAAAAAGTCCTCATCACGGTGCATGAAATTTTTGCTCAGCTTTGGCATCAGTATAAAGGATGGTGGAAGTGATGGATTTATCGCATGTTTGAATGGTTGATTTTTCAGCTTCCATTTGATGCCTTCCATTGTGTATCGCTGTATACCTTCAATTCTCTTAGGCTCGTTTACGCTATCCCTGACGAGAAAAATCATTGTATTCATAATGGAGTGGATCTTTCTTTTCGAGATCCAAATCTAGTAAAAATAGAAGAAAAAAATCAGATTTCTGAACTTTTTCATCTTCAATGATTTTGGAATCTCCTTTATTTCGGTCATACGGGGATTTCTAAAGGGATAGATCAACTGATTATTGCCTTGCCAGAATTACTTCAAACCTATCCGGATTTGCAGTTTATCTTCAACTTTATCCCAGCGAAGAGGGGCGTGAAAATCAGACTCCAATTGCAAACTCTTATCGATACTTTACCAAGCAATCAAGGATCCCGTATACGCTTACATTTTTGACTAGAAAAAAATGAATTAAGAGCACTTATTTCTCAGGTTGATGGAGTGATCGCACCTTCACTTTCTGAAGGATTTTGATCGGTGCATAGTGAAGTTTGTCAGATGCAGATCCCTTTGATTACAACACGCATCGCATCTATTCCAGAGGTTGTTTCTGGTAAGGTTGTTTTTATCGCTCCCAAGAGTCCTGAATCTATTATTCAAGGAGTAAAAAAGCTCAAAAATCAGACTTTTGATCCTGTTTCTCCTAAAGTTTTTGATCGAACAACTCAGTATGCTTTAATTCTCTCGCTTTATCAAAAGTTAGGACTTAGGTAAAAATTTCCTTTTATTTTCTCTTCATTTCATTATAGTCTAAAGCAAGGTTTTACTTTGCTTTTTTTGATTATGGAAATCAAAAGAATCGCTACGACATCACAAACACCATCTCCAGCTTCTCAGAGACCAGCCGACTTTGATACTTTTATCGGACAAGAGCCAATCAAAGCTGTTTTAAAAACAGCCATCGAAAGTGCAAAACTCAGAGCAGGGGAGCTAGGGCATATTCTCTTTTCAGGATCAAGTGGATTTGGGAAAACAACCCTTGCTGGCATTCTCTCCAAGCAGATGGGAACCTCTTTGAAGGTAGTTACCTGATATGCATTGAGCAAACCAAGTGAGCTTGTTAGTGTACTCAATAGTCTTGATGCATGAGATATTCTTTTTATTGATGAAATCCACCGCCTTAAGCCTACTATTGAAGAGGTTTTGTATATTGCTATGGAGGATTTTTTGATTGATATGGTGATGCCTGAGGGATGAAGTATTAGACTTCCTATCAATCCTTTTACCCTTATTGGGGCTACTACCAAGCCAGAATCGCTCTCACAACCTATGAAAAATAGATTCATTTATCAATTCCATTTTATGGATTATACTCCAGAAGAAAAGAAAAAAATTCTGAGTCAATATCTCGCTTTTTACCAAGTCAATTATCAACCATCTCTCCTATCAGAGATCAGTAAAAAAGTAGCTCCAGTTCCAAGAGAAATTCATAATCTTGCTGTAAAAATTAGAGATTACCTGATTAGTAAAAAGTTAACAATTCTGACTCCACAAGACCGAGCAGACTTCCTAGCTCATACTCAGATTCAAGATGGAGGGATGATGCCTATTCATAGTAAATATCTTGAAATCTTAGAAAATGCAGATCGTCCTTTAGGACTAAAAAGTCTTGCTATTCAACTTGGAGTTAGCGAAAAGACATTAGAAGAAGATATTGAGCCCCTCCTTCTCAAGCTTTGAAAAATTACAAAAACGACAAAGGGGAGAATCCTTTCATAAAATAAGAAATTTAACAAAAAAGACTGATTGCCCTTATGGTTCAGTCTTTTTTCTTTTTTAGTGAATAACTTATTTCACGTTAACAACTCTCATTTGAGGTTGTTTTTCTCCATTATTATCTCTAGCTCCAACTACAACTACAGCATCCCCAGCTTCCAAAATCCCTTCAGCTTTAAGTGTTGCAATAGCCTTTTCTTGATCTTCAGACATTTTTCCTGTCAATCCATCAACTTTTTTAGAGAAAACACCGTAGTTTACTCCAAGAGAGTAGTGAGTATTTGCATTCTCAGTAAATGAGAAAACAGGTTGATTAGGTTTGAATGCAGAAAGGTAACTTGCCAAACGTCCTGAATAAGAGAATACAATAATAGCTTTTGCAGCAAATTCATCTGCCATCAATGAAGCATGTCTTGCCATTCCTTTCTTATTCTGTTCTGTCTCATCATCAGTAAGCAAGTCAAAATCATCATGTTCATCGTAGATTTCTTTTTCTCCTTCTTGAACAGTCTTTGCCATGATTTCTACAGTTCTTACAGGATAGAGTCCAACAGCAGTTTCATCTGAAAGCATTACAGCATCTACTCTCGCCATTACAGAATTGAAAACATCTGAAACTTCGGCTCTAGTAGGGAAAGGACTCTTTACCATACTTTTCATAAGTTCAGTAGCCATTACTACAGGCTTTCCATAAAGATGTGCCATCTCAAGGATTCTCTTTTGGTATACAGGGAGTTCCCAGATAGGAAGCTCGATTCCAAGATCTCCTCTCGCAATCATAATTCCATCAGAGAATTGAGCAATTTCTTCTAGATTTTCAACTCCTTCTTGATTTTCGATTTTTGAAATAATCTTGATGTGTGATCCTCCATTTGCATCCAAAAATTCTCTGATTTCTTTCACATTTTCACCAGTTCTGATGAAAGAAGCTGCTACATAGTTAATCCCTGCTTTGATTCCAAACAAAAGATCAGTCTTGTCCTTTTCAATAAGAGATGGAAGTTTAATTTTCATACCTGGCAAGTTAAGATGTCTTCTAGATCCAATTTCAACATCAGCGCTGATTTTTACTGCAATATGATCTTCAAAAATCTCAACTACTTCTGCCAATGCAGCTCCAGAATCTACTACAATTTGATATCCTACAGGCAAATCAGTAATAATATTTGGATAATCACAATAGATATCAGAATTCTGACTAAGTTTTGATTGATCTACATAGATGTTGAAAACTTCTCCTTTTTTGAGAGAAAGTGGAGTTTCTCTAATACCAGTTCTAATATCTGGTCCCTTAGTATCCAAAAGAACAGATACATTGAGTTTTCCCTGTTTGTTAAGGTCAACGATTTGAGAAATCAAATCACCAGCTGTTTCTGGAGTCGCGTGAGTAAAGTTGATTCTCACTACATTTACGCCAGCTTTATTCAGCTCAATAACTTTTTCAATTTCATAATTGTCTCTTACGGTTGCAATGATTTTTGTAAGTTGCATAAGTTTAAAAGGTAATATAAAATAACGCCTGCAATATTATAGAAATCCTCGAAAATAGCAAGAAAAAGAAATTTTAATATATAAACTATCTTTAAAATAATCAAACTTTTAAATAAACAAAAAATCTGATCTTAGTCTAAAGATCAGACTTTTTTTCTATTTTTGTAGATTAACTCCGTAGTGAAGTGTTGCATAAATCATATTATTCTGAGGATTTACCTTAACTCCAACTCCCATCTGAGTAAAGTGAGGCATTAGGATAGCTTTGTAGTGTACACCACCAGTTCCTTCTTTGAGATATCCATCAAAGATTTTTCTCAACGATTTAATTGCGGTTTCTGTACAGTCTCCACTACTACATTTATAATATCTATATCCAATACTCTCTGAAAAAAGAGATTTTGCTCCAGTCATATCAATAAAATTTACACCTCTTTCACTAAACCATTTTTTGATCCCGTTATAATTATAATAACCGTTCATTCCTGGTCTTTTATGTCCTGTATATTTCTCGACAAGACTCGTTGATCGATCAGTTGCTGTTCTTTCCAGATCGCTTTGATAGTTCAACTTTTCAAGTCATTTAGAGGTTCTTTCTTCATTGTGCCAGTTAAGCCATGCTTCTCTAATTTTCTCTGCATCCACAGAAGGTAGATCAATACTACCACTTCCTCCAGCTAGGAGTCCAGTAGTTTGTTCAGCGAGCTTATTGCCAGAGTTATTTTCTGATTGTAAAGCTACAGCGTACGCACTTGAAGTAAAAAGTCCAATACTTGTCAATAATAACAGTACAAAAAATCAGATTCTATTCATTCATTCATCGTAAATAAAATCCTGACGCACAAGTCTATTGTTTCCTCACTTTGGAGGAAATAACTAAAAATACTTGAGATCTAGGAGCTCCCTTATCCGATAAAAGGAAGACTTACATTCCACCAAACAATAAGGTCTTTGACTAAGATGACAATTCCCATCAGCATTAATAGCCAAAAGAAAATCATATTTACCCATCACTCATACTTGGCAAAATGTTTTGCTTTACTTCCACTCAAATGTTGAATAATACTTGTCCAAAATCTTCCTCCATCTAGCGCTGGGATTGGTAAGATGTTGAAAAAAGCTAGCGCCAAAGAAATCATTGCTCCAAATCCAAGAAATATCAATCGACCACCTTGGTCAAAGAGTTTTTCTCCAAATTTGATCGCACCAACAGGGCCTGTAAGCTGTTTAAGTGCATTTTGAGAAGATCACTTTTCTGTTGAGAAGAGTTTTCCAAAGATGCTACCCAAAGCATTCATCGTCATATTTCGTTCTCCTTTTATCTCTTTGAGAGAAGCAAGAAGCGATTTATGAAAAGGCATTTTGATGATTAAGTTTGGCATTTCATAACTAACTCCCAAAAAACAATCCTTATCACAGTCAAAAGTCAGATTTTTGGTGTATTTTCCATTTGAGTTTTCTCCACTTACTACTAGAGTATTTCCAGTCATAAGCGTATGTTTTGAGAGGATATTTCCAATCGTATAGGGAGAAACAGGAAGATTATTGATCATACTGATTTGATCTCCAATGTCAAGTCCGAGCTGTTCTGCTAGTGATCAACTGAGAACTCACTCAATAATGAGTGGCTTTTTTTGCTCATTTTCAGTCAAAAGTCCTTCTTTGGTCAAAAAATCTACCGATGGCGTCAAAAAACTCTCTGCTTTGATTCCAGCAACTTCATTGGGTACGATACTAATAGGCCTAACTCCTATAGTAAAAATCACTGTAAAAATTACAAATGCTGTAATCAAATTCATCACAACTCCAGCTACAATAATCATAAGCTTCTTCCACAGCTTTGCAGCCATAAAAGTATCTTTATCCTCACAATCTTCTTCACTGCTATCTTCACCTTTGAGTGTTACAAATCATCCTAGTGGAATCCAGTTGAGAGTATATTCGGTTCCTGATTTATCTTTCCATAAAGTGCAAACTTTTGGAGGCATTCAGATTCCAAACTCTTTTACTTTTACCCCAGATCTTTTTGCAGCAGAAAAATGCCCAAGTTCATGGATAATCACTAAAAACATAAACATTCCAATTCCAAGTATAATACCAAGCATATTTTATATATTTACGATACTAAAAGTTTTTTTATTCAAAAAAAACTGACTCCAAGTATAGTCAAATAGATATAAAAAGCAAGACTTCCGATTCTCATTTTGCCTCAAAATTTATATTTTTAGTATTAGGGAAAAAGAGCATCTCACTAGAATACTAGCAAAATGCTCTTTTGTTCCGAGATTCTCGGAGTTTTTATGCCTGGCAATTCTTCATATTTTCTGCGAATTCCCAGACATTCTTCAGAAAGAACAAGGTCTTATCTTCTGGAGACTCATCTCTGACATATGCTTCTCTCATCATTGCTTCTTCAAGCAGTTCAAAGAGTGCATCTCCCCGTTCACTTCCATAAAGAAATGGACTTGCAGCCATGTGCACAAGAATTATGAATGAGGATTCATAATGGTCAAAAAAGAAGTTCTGGTTCAGCGCATCTTCAAAACAAGTAGCCAATCCTAAGAGAACTGACTGCAATACAAGATAGAATCCATATTCTCTCGAATTACACTGTTTCCCTGTCGTATAACGATGGAGAGCATCTAGTAGACTCATTTCCCCAGAGTGGTTACCATTCTGGGCTCCCTCTTGCGTAACTTCAAAGCAATCAAATGCTTTTTTCATAGCTCGAAAATCAGCTAGTGTCGGAGAAAGAAGAAGTGTTTCATAATGCTCCTCGGAAAGCAGAATTTTCTGAGGATCTAGCTCAAGTGCCGCTTGGAGATACTTTTTGGGAATAGGGTTCCCCTCTTCTAGCTTAGCGATACGATCATAGAGAAGCTGAGCAAGTTCAGAGCTCTCTGTAGGATAACGCTTCATAGGCATAAGAATATAGGCCTTATTTTACAAGATAGTTGATGAAAAGATTATTCTCTTCTATCACAGTGAGTCTGTTAAATAAGGAAAATCACCCTCAACTGCACTACGAAGTATAATTATTTTCATCAAGATGTCAAGGGCTATTATTTACGATATTTCCAAATCAGAATGAGCATTATGAGTGCGGATATTACGCTAATTGCATTAAAAAGCATCATAGATACTGATCCTAAATATCGTCCGTATACAAAATAACATCCAGTTCCCATTGCTAGCAGTCCAAACATTAGTGGGGAGAGTCCTTTTACCTCCTTAGTTTTTCGTGTCTGAAATATTTGGGGAATAGAGGGGAGTGCAATACAAATTCCCGCTATAATTCCAATCATCTCAAAAATCCAATTATTCATTTTTTTCATCTATTATAAATTAAAACTATCACTTTCACAAAGTTGCCTAATTCGGTCTCATCTGAGAATTTTGGTATTGTGAGTAAGTTTTTCTCCTGCAAAAGTAGAAAAATCTGGTTTTATGATTTCGATTCCCTCGGTAGTCAGGATTTTTTCTCTTTTTTTGAGACACAAAAGTTTTTCATACGATCAAGGCAGCAAATTATAAATCTTTTGCGGTTTTAAACTGATAATCTCATCAATAACCTTTTCTCCCCAAAACTGGTATAATCCCCTAGTCTCAATAGGCAATTTATAATTTGCAATAAGATCCTGAGGTCTCAATAGTCCATACATTCACGATAAGATCAGAAAATATTTATCAAAAAACTTCTTTCCCTTTGGACTCATATTCTGATAATCGATATGATTATACATTACGCCGTTATAACGCAAAATCGCAGGGAGAGTAGGGGATTTTTGTATATTTTGATTGAGAGCAAGCGCTTCTTCATATCTTTTCCCTTTGCATTTCAAATCCTTTTCACTTGCTGAACTTGCAATATCCAGAGGTTTTTCAAAATCAAAAGTCAGACTTTCAGCCTTATTTTCCCCTCATTCAGCCTTCCCTTCTGAAGGAGCAATGAGAAAGAGTATTTTCTCCATTTTTACTATCCCAAAATTAAAAACTTCTTTACAAAAAAAATTGATCCATTTTCTCAATTCTCACTCAAAAATCAAGAATAAAAAGAAATTCCTTGCATTTTTGACAAAATTATTTATCTTTACCAAACTTTATATTTCTTCTCTCCTGCTATGAAAAAACTTTTGTGTACACTTCTTCTTTGATCATTACTGATGACTCCAACTTTTGCGAATGACCTCTGAGGAGATTTTCTCGAATTTCTAGCAAACGATGAAAGAGTTGCTAAAAATACTTGGCTTGAATATTCTTCAGATCAAAGCGTGGTAGACTTTCTCCATTCTATAGGAATGACTAAATTTCCAAAGCTCAATGATTTTCTTCCAAGTAATTTGATTACAAGAGCAGAAGCTTCAAAGTTTTTTGTTAAATTTGCCGAGCAACAAGGACTAGCTCGCAAGGTAAATGATGAGACTACTTGTAGTTTCTCAGATATTGAAAAATATCAGAAATCTGATCTCTATCAAACTATGCTTCAATCTTGTCAGTATGGATTATTCAATGGATCTGAAGGAAAATTCAATCCAGATGGAAACTTAACCAATGGAGAAGCCATCGCTGTTTTAATCAGGATGATCGAAGGTAAAAAACTAGATGAGAGCTCTGAATTGCATTGGTCTCTTGCCTATCTCAAGAAAGTAAAAGAAGCTCGTCTTATCCTCAATCAACTTGCAACTGCAGGCGAAACCAATATCCAGCCACTCAACCAAAAAATCAATAGAATTGATATGGGAAGACTTTTTGAAGGAGTAAATTACAAGAAAAATCTTGAAAAGAAAATTGCAGATTTTCTCCGCTAAATATTAATCTTTAAAAAAAATTAAAAAGCTGACTGGTTAGGTCAGTTTTTCTTTTTTGTCAGGTTTTTTATGGAAGAGGAAATCTCAATGCAAAATCCCTTACTTGAGCTTTGATCTCGGCAAGTGAATCAGGATTAGCTCTTTTTTTTATCGCTTGATCAATAAAATCAACAATTTGAATCATGTCTTTAGATTTTATTCCTCTGGTAGTCATTGCTGGAGTTCCAATTCTCACTCCTGATGGACGAAAAGCAGGACGAGGATCGTTTGGGATAAGTGATTTAGAAACAGAGATTCCTACACGATCCAAAATCTCCTCAATTGCTCCTCCATCAAACTCTTCTTGTGAAAAATCCAAGATGATCATATGATTCTCAGTTCCTCAAGTCACAAGCTGATATCAGCGTCTGAGAAATTCCTGTGCCATAATTTGAGCATTTTCAAGAGATTGCTTTGCATAGGACAAAAAAGCTGGAGTCTGAGCTTCTTGGAGTGCAACTCCAATAGCCGCAATAGTATTCATATGAGGTCATCATTGCATTCCAGGAAATACCGCACGATCAATCCTCGTAGGAAGATTTTCGATAGTTGGTTCAGGTTTTTTGAGAGGATTTCATACTTTCCCCCTGCTAAGGATCAAGGCTCCTCTTGGTCAACAAAGTGACTTATGAGTGGTAGTCATCATAGCATGAAAACCATAATCGAGAGGATTTTTGAGGATTCAAGCGGCAATAAATCCAGCAATATGTGAAATATCTGCATAAGCGATAGCTCAAACTTCATTTGCGATCTCTACAAATTTTGCATAATCGAGCTCTCTGGGATAAGCACTAAATCAAGCCAAAATAACTTTTGGTTTAAATTCCAAGGCTAAAGAACGAACTTGATCAAAGTCAATTGACCCATCAGGCAAAGTGCCATAATTATGAAAATTAAAGACTTTTGAAATAAAGGTTACTGGGGCACCATGTGTCAAATGTCCTCCAACCCCCATTCCCATACCAAGAATATGATCTCAAGGCTCCATAGCTGCACTATAGAAACAGAGATTCGCAGCTGCTCCAGAGAGTGCTTGCACATTAGCATGATCAGCATGAAAGATCTCTTTTGCACAATCAATAACAAGCTGTTCTAGTTGATCAGTATTTTCCTGTCCTCCATAGTATCTTCTTCCAGGGAAACCCTCAGCATATTTGTTCGCAAAAATTGAAGCTTGTGTCTCTAGAACAGCAGAAGATTGGTAATTTTCACTTGCAATAAGTTCAATTCCACTCACTTGCCTTTGAGTTTCTAGATTAATAAGCTCTTGTATATTTTTTTGCATTTTCATATGACTTAAGGGACAAAATTACTTATTACACATTCCTGTTTGATGATCATAAGATCCTCCTTGATCCAAACAGCTATCCTTAGGATCTAATCCTCCTAAAATTACAATAGCTATTCCAGCAGCAATAAGAACAGCAACTATTGTGCTGATTCGTATAATCTTTTTCATTGAGTTTAACCAACAAAATTAAATATTTAGTCTTTGATGAGTTCCCCTCGATCACCTTGCTTGAGCCCAGCAGCATTTCCTTCTTCTACATCAATATGCATATCCAGAGCATAACTATCTGATACTCTAATAACAACCTCATCAAAAATCAGACTTCTTTCTCCGTTGGTTTTTACTTTCACGATTTGTCCATTTGTTACGCCAAAATTTTGAGCATCAGCTACAGACATGTGAATATGTCTTTTTGCAACAATAAGTCCCTGTTTTAGTTCTACTTCTCCAGCAGGACCGATCAAAGTAATCGCCTCAGATCCCTCAAGATCTCCAGATTCTCTAATAGGAGCTTGTGTCCCTAGCTTAAAATTATCTCCAAGCATAATTTCTACTTGAGAAAATTTTCTATAAGGTCCAAGAATTCTGAGTTTTTCAATTTGTCATTTTGGCCCTTTGATTACAACAGTTTCAGCGCAAGCAAATTGTCCTGGTTGAGACAGATCTTTGATAGGAGTCAATTCATAGTTTGATCCAAAAAGGGTATTTGCATCTGCCTGAGACAGATGTACGTGTCTGTTTGATATTCCGATAGGTATTCTCATGAGTAATAATATACAAAAATAAAATCCCAAGGAGTATAAGAATTTTGCCTTTTTTTTCAAGATTAAAACATTTCAGTATGAATATTTAACCAAAAAAAAGCTGACCTCAGGATGAAGTCAGCTTTAATTTTTATGGTTGTTAGCAGAGATTAGCTGCCAAAGACTATTCTATAGTCTTTTTTTAAAGACTACGAAATATCCAGAATTGTGACCATAAAGGCTAGAAGAATTTCCAGAAATGGCAAGAACTTCAAGCTCTGGATGCGCAGCTATAAATGCTGACAATGCTTCGGGAAAAAGCTCACCAGTATACATGAAGTGATAGACTCCATTCCCATAGTCTTGGATATCTGCATCAGGAGAAAGTAGCACATGTACTTTCCCATCTTCTCCAACCGCCTCCTTTACTGGAGAGGGAGAACTGCAGGAGGCAAGAGCTAGCAGGACAAAAAAGAGTATCCTTTTCATTTTCTCAATAAGTTTTAGTGGAACATTTTTGTTTTATAAAATAGACTATAATTATATTATACAAAATGTCAAGAGATTGATACACAATAGCACATAAAATAAACTAATAAACTAGCTCTTCAAAATGAAAAAAGTTTTTTTATTGAAAAAACTCCTCAATTCGCTATACTCAGATCAATTTCAGAATGCTTGATTTTAGAGAAAAAAACCAAGAAATCTGATTCTGGTTTTTTATTTTTTATACCAAAAAGCAAATG
>ERZ772956.148-NODE-148-length-57245-cov-5.554887_pt1 | contig 57245 bp, 71 predicted proteins | sample MGYA00580683_ERZ772956 | MGnify/ENA primary metagenome ERZ772956 (study PRJEB29015, sample SAMEA2738077) | human oral metagenome | biome: human oral; feature: human-associated habitat; material: saliva | place: China | collected 2212 ... | reverse complement strand
ACATAGAAGAGAAGTTTGATCGAGTAGAGGTGCGTGTGACCCTCAAAGACGGCAAAACACTCCACACCGACATGCCGCTGTAGACAGCGGCTCTCTGTAACTCATTGTATAAAATGAAGGAAAAGGGGTTCGAGACCAGGCTAGAGCATTCCAAGTCTTACCGAGATTCAGGAGTACCTCCGAGGGGAATCGAACCCCTATCTAAAGTTTAGGAAACTCCTATCTCATCATTGTAAATCAATCAATTATCAATTTCCACTCCATTTTTGTGGAACTATTGTAGAACTTTTGTTGTTTCTACGAAGCCTACTGTCCTAAAAAGACTCCAAAATTATAGTACACAATACCGATCTCAAGTCGGTGCGACAAAGGTATAACTTTTTGAGAGGCCCCCCCAAAAAAAACGACCGCATGTGCTTCACAGCAGACGCGGCCGAAAACAAAATAACATCCTACAGAAATCTATCTCTTTTTACCTTCCAACTCTATGTACTCAGAGTAGACAATTCTAGTGTGTGGATTGGAGCTTACCATCTCCTGTCTTATAGCTTTTGCACCCCATCGAAAAAACAAGAACCTCTTAGGAACTCGATGTACCACCTGATATAATGTATCTACAGATTGTACAGAAAGTTCTACAGTGCTATCAGACTTTATTAATCCATCTATATTAACCCAGGGGTCTTTCCACTTAATTGCAGGCAGCTTCTCTATTCGTCCTGAATCGACATAAACGATACTATCCCTTATCACAGTCTTGATATCTAGACTTGTCTGTGTTGCTGCTGTAGACACTGCCTGCACGCGCTTCAGCTTCACATTAAGCCCATCTATCACCTTAGTGAGCTCTTGATTATAGGCTTCCAACTCAGACTTAGTGAGCTCCAACCTTTGCACAGAGGAAGCACTCCTACCTGCCTTGTCTTGATAAAAATGCACCTTGCTCATCAGTGCGCTCTGATTCCCTGACAGCCTATCTTTTTCTTGTTGCAAATGCCTATTCAGCCCCAATAAAGACGCGCACGCCATCAACATTATAACGCACGCAATAGCCAGATACTTATTCATTGCCTTTGATGTATTTAATTATTGCTTCAACATGAGTAGCCACTATAGCCTCTCGTCCTTCAGTAGAGAGAACATAAGCCAGTTCTCTCCTATTATCCATAAAGAAGTTTTCCGTGAGCACGGCAGGACACTTCGTCCTGTTCAACATGTAAAACCCAGCTTCCAAGTCGAAATCACCATCAGATAAATCTCTTCGGATTTTCCTGCCGACAAACTTCTCCTCTGCCACCTTGTAGAAACAATCTGCGAGCTCATCGGCTTTTGTTTGCCCCACGCTGGTATAACAGCTCCAGCCCTCAGCATTCATCCAATCGCCGCCATTCCCTGCAGCATTGCAGTGTATGGACACCAAGAGAACATTCTTTGCTCCCAACCTGCCACACACTTCATTTACTCGCCGAACTCTCTCCGCTAGTGGTATATCGGAAGTCTCACATACAATCCTCTCAGCATCGTATCCTCTTGCCCTAAGGCGCGCAACGACTTCTTGTGCGATCTCACGCGTATACAAATACTCACGAAGGGAGCCATCTGGAGAGCGTTTCCCGGGCGTATTCTCTCCATGCCCATTATCAATCAATGCCTTCATCACTCATTCATGTTATGATAGAAATCCAACTTTATTCTCTCATATACCGCAGAGACATTCGTATACGCTCTGCTATTGTTCTGTATTTCGTTATAGACCTCCTTCTCTACAACATCAGCCACCCACTCAACCCATTCCTTCGAAGTGTAATTGCTGAGCCTCTTCCCTCTGTATGTGTAGTAATCGAATCGACTATTACGGTCTTCGTGTAGATTAGTTATGAGGGTATTGATCTTTCGACGAGTAGCCTCTCTGTCTACAATGTGGTTTTCGTCTCTTACTTTTTTTATAATGCGACAAACCTTTTCCACAGCAAAATCAAAGTAGATTCCAGAAGTGTTCTTAATTCTCAACTGCGTTTCTGATTGTAATCCTTCTGAGATATCAGCAAGCTGCTCATTCTGTCGCTTTGTCTCATCGAGCAAGTCAACCATAAGCTGCTTATTGTCGCTGATCATCCCATCTATAATGGACTTAAACCACTTGAAGCAGGCGACCATCAACCCACTAGCCAACAAGAGGAAAAAAGCGGCCGTTATGGCCATCATCCCAAGATCCCCAATACCCCTGGCGACCTCTGTTACATTAGCTACACTATCCATCTACAAGTCAATCGGGATATTATTTTGCTTACAATCAGCTTCAACCATTGCTCGAATCTCCAATCGATCTTTCAGGAACTCCTTATATGGGAGTTTAGCATCTTTTGGAAGCAAGCCAAGCTCTGCACTCTGATAATCATTCATCAACTTAATCTCGGTGTCAACCGGATACTTTGCGGTGAGCAACGTGTGGAATATATTATCAGCGGTCTTAGGATACTCCACCCTGAGACTGTCGTATTGTAACATAGTGCCAGTGGACTCTTTCTTGTCAGTAGGAAACTCAATCCCGCCATACTCATCTTCTTTCACTAGAACAGTTGTTATGTTGTGATTATACAAAAATGCACCATGTCCGTTATTCAAATCGTCAATAACGGCTGGTCTTTCTTTTGCTAATAGACCTACGGTCAAAGTGTTTGTTCTCATTGTCTTCTTACAATTGATACCCTATATGATTAATCTTACAATACAATCTATCAAAAACGACACAAGCGGAACCCGAGAGTTTGACTTACATACCATGATTGAGCATCAACATTTATGCATCCGAAACCTGCAACTGCACCACGATCCGCAGGCGAAGACATCATGAGACCATACAAACCAATAGAATTGTTATTACCCGCATTATATAAGTAATCACAAAATCCTGTAGTACCAGTAGCACCCACGGCATTTGGGAAAGAATACCCTTTAGAAGAATGGGATTCAGTAAGAATATATCCACCATTACGAGGCAACTCTGCAATAGCCTCGTATCCATTTGGCACAGTTGTTGCTACATCTGAATGTGACGCAACCACTTTAGGATCATCACAAACATAAGCAATAGAAGCACTAGGCGTGTGGTGTATAAGGACATCGTCTGCCCAACACCACAAATATCCGTAAGGCACCTCCAAGCCACGATAGGATGGTACTTGTACAACCTTATCAAATCCATTCCGCCATTTGATGGTATACGAAATATTGCCAGTATTGTTTCCGAGAGTCGCGGTAACACCGCAAGGAATAAAAGGCTTATTTCCCCAATCTTTCCATTCCTTACTATTCACCGAGCACCCCATCCCCAATCCTCCTTGATGGAACCCTTCCGCTGTAAGTTTTGCGTTGTACGCGTCCTGGCAATGCAAAGAAGCATATTCTACACGCTGTAGCCATGCAATCTCATTATACACTCTATACGCTCCAAAGTGAGTGCCATTTTTACAGAATTCACGTATCTTGTCTTTATGAATAGATGTACGAGCCATCCCTAACTGAGAATTGTATGTGCCATCTTTATCAGCATCCACACCTCCTCCGCCACCTCTAAATTGCGCAGCATTTGACTTGAAAATCACCAGTCCATTACTGTCACGTGCAACCTCATCACCCTCCCAAGTGAGCCAGCTGCCTGATACGGCAATGTCCTTAGTGATGTCTATAGTGGCAAACCATGGGCTTACTGCCCTACGTTCCATTTTCACGAAGCCTGGCAAAGGATACTCCGAATAGGCTCGAATCCATTTTGTCCCCTCAATCTCTAATCTGAAATAATATTCGGGCTTTTCGAGCATCACATTTCCATCTGTCGTATCAAGAACAGCAGAGGCTCCTCCTTCCTTCTTCCTGCTGTCGTTGGGATGTAGATAATATTTTACGGACCCATCAGGATTCTCAACAAATCTCTTCATCCGAGACTGTATAGGTAGAGACCTGTGCAAGTCAAGATTTCCTACTCTCTTCAGCTTATAATCACTGCTTGAGTAATCGCCCTCAACGCCATACCACATATCATAAGGGTATTTTGGCCTAGTTATTCCACTTCCAAGTAATAATCCCATAATTATACTATTAATAACAACTGCAAATATAGCACATAAATGCGTACCATGTACACACTTATGCTAGTTTATACCACCATTTTGGATCCATGATCATAAAGACACAGGACCCATCATTACGAGAGTAGTCATCCGAGATATAAATGGCAAATTCCGTTGTACTAACCACCTGTACGGTAGCCTTGAGCTGATCAGTCCCTATGCCGGTTGCAAAAACGAAATATCCATCTGGTAGCGATGTAGATCTCGTTCTGACAATGTAAGCCCCCTCCCCCTGTCTTGTTACGCTCAGCATCTCATGAAGACTCTTGCCATTGTACCAATATCCATCGAGAAAACAAGAGTCATTAGTAGAACCACCCCTCATAGTCCCCATAGCAATCATCACAGGATACCTACCAGACGATGACGTCTGCTTGAACTGCTCTGGGCCAAATCGACTTGTCACATCCCAACGAGCAACCGCATCATAATACTTACCATTGTATAGCCTAGGAAGCTCAAAGCAAGTCAGCTCGATAGTGGTCATTGGCGGAATCACAACACTATAATTAGTACTGCTTCCCCCGATTGTTGTATCTGTAATGACACCAGAGATGCCAAAAGCACACACGCTGACAAGATATGATGCGCCTCCTATAGGAGACGAATTGTACAGCCGACATACTTTACCAATATCATCCAGCTCCCAACCCATTGATATTATTTTTTGCGATGTGATCGCCGGTAAATAGAAGAGGTTGACATCAGAGAAGCCGCCAGAATAGCCAGTAGACAATTGCACAGTCCCTTTTAAACGAATAGTACCATTAACACCATCCATATATATGCGCCCATCTTTGCTTTCCAGGCGATTGTTCCGGAATACCCACCCTGCTATATTTGCTCCCTCTGCCAAAAGAAGCTGGGTTGCAACCGTCTCAAACTGCGCACCAAACGTACTCCAGTATGTAGTATTCGTCGGGATCTGTCCTCTAAATGTACCAGCCTCTACACGAGCTACATAATAACCACCATTATACTTTACAGCGTCTACACGAACAGAAGTACCATAATAGGTTTTACTGCCATCATAATCACCCTGAAAAGCGAGAACAGGACTATCTCCCTTATCCCCTGTATTACCCTTAGCTCCTTTCGTTATCAACGCCCAATAGCGCGTGTCTTTAGGTCGTGTACTGGATGCGGGAAAGTCGTTGATATATCTGTATGCACATACCTCTCCATTATCGGAATATGTCACCTCATCGCCCTTATAATACCCAACTACAGGCGAATACGCCCCTCTATACACTCCTATCTCAGAAGTTTCTCCGGATGGGCTTTGGACCAGAGATCCCTTAATTATTAGCTTTTCATTCCTCCACTCGAGACTTGATTTAGAATTCCCAATGCGAAATGTATTACCATCCAAATCTAGATAGCACTGACCATCAGAGGTGATAATCTTTCCAGTGGTTATAGTGTTTCCGTTGATCCGGGTAAATCCGTATGTGGTTACAAAATCCCTAAACCCTTCAGCATAAAGAGACGAAAGAATGCCAACTTGGAAGTAATAATTATTCGGATCCTCCGTAATCTCAAACTTGAGAGGCTCCTGTGTTAGATACCACACACCACTATCTCCAGACTTTGAGCACTTTGCAAACAGATAGTAGCCACTAGAGTTGGGTATTGTAAATTCAGAGCCCCCCATATTCCACCTTCTAATGGAGTCCTTGTCAATGGACAGGTGCGCAAGCTCACCGGAAGACGCTTTAAGACGATTCCCTTGTCCGTTTACATTCGCCTCAAGCACCACTCCTACGAGCACAAACTGCTGACTCTTGGATCCGACTGTGAGCATATTGGTCTCAATGGAGTTGGGTCGTATGTTCTCGGAGTCGAAGTAGCCATCAGTATCATATACCATATTGCGCAGCTCCTCAGTAGTACGCCAACTTTTTCTAGCCTTGTTAAGATCCCTCAGGCGATTGCTTTCTATGATTTGGTTGTGCTCAATAACGTCTACAACGGTTTTTCCGAATGCAGAGACTGTTGTAACATCCGAAAGTGTCAGTGAATAGTCATGCTCCAGGAGGAGATTTCTGCTAACCTTTTGGATCCTGATATTCTTTTCGATACCAAACCTTATATCTCGTACAGGCACATAATCACCCACCTTGAACACCACCGTATCACTATCATTTGGCAGAGAGTCTAAGAAGTACTTTCTGTCAAGCATAAGCTGATACTGTGCCCTAGCTTGCTTCATATTCTGAAAATCATCATACCCGGCATACCACAGATCCTCTTCAGCGTTCTGTACATAACTATCAGGCAGATTGATATCAGTAATCTTGTATTTATCACCTACAGAGATCCTGAAAGACTCATTGTTTCCTGTAGTAGGAATTGTCAACCCTCTCTCATCTGTGAAAGCTATTAGCTTGAATTTTCGCTTAGAATGGATGTATCCTCCATCTTTCTCCAGCTCAAATTGCTGACCTGCCAACTTGCCAGTAATGAAATTGATCTTTGCAGTAACCCCGGCAATAAGATACTTCGTTCCTTCAGCGGTCCTCTCACACAAGTCAAAATCCATTGTGTTATCCACGAACGAGTTCACATCCCCATCAACAAGGGCAGTAACCTCTCCGGTTCTGGTCGGGTGTATATTGTCATACTCCTTAGAGTCCTCATCGCTACCAATCTTGTCCCTAAGCTCTGCATCCTCGAAGTAGCGCTTACTATCATCGTCGATTCCGATATACTCACTATTAGCTGGTATTATGGTTCCATCAGACAAGGTATGCTTCCTCTTATTTTTCCTTCTGGGGTATGGAAGCTGGAGCCTTTCAGAATAGTCCCTATAGCCACTCTTGATGTTGGTTGTACCTCCCTCCACCCAGAGCCTGGTAATGATTGCCTTATCATCCACCTTCTCTTCTTTTAGCTTGTAGAGTCCGCTGCCTTTGCCCCACTCAAAGAAAGCATTTCCGCCAGGAGGCTCCACCTTGGATCCGAACTTACCAATCTGGATAGTCCGAACTCCATTCCTTTGTGTTATCTGAAAATCGAGATTGAAATTCTCTTTGCTACACAAGGTTTGTAGTGCTTGTAGGCAGTTCTGCTTGGAGAATTGTATCGTTTTAGGCTCTGTATCAGGACAATTTGTTTCGTCAAATTTCCACAGTCCAGGGTAGTCCCTCTCCACATTGTAGATGAGAACCTTTATAAAGTCCTTGATTGAGTAGGTGAGGTCAAACGTACTCTTAGTGGATCTACCATTGGCATCGGTATTCCTGTACAGACTCTTCATGAGCTCGTACATAACACCATAAAATGTTGCCTCGTAGGTGTAATGAGCCTCTGAATGAGCCTCCCTGGTCGCTTTTGTCCTCAGAGTATACTCTTCACCAAATACGAGGATTTTATCTCCCTTTTCCAATTCTATCAACTCACTGGAGACAAAAGAGAGCTGTACATTATCATCGCCCATAAGAGAGGTGTTCTGTACCGCAGATTTTACGGCACAAAAAGGCTCCCTGGACTGTAGCCGGACCTTCTCGCCGTTTCGTTTGATTACTTCAAAAGCTCCCATACAACAATAGCATTAGTCGATAAGCTTGTTATATCCTCGATCACACCCGTTATCACGATATCATACTCCCCAGGCTCGGCATAGGTGTGTACAACCTCCTTATCAACGCCAGAGACATTGTAAGTGTGCGTACCATCACCCCAGTAGATGTTGAGTAGCTTTGAGCTTGACACCTTGATCTTAGCGGTTGTGTTTGCAGCCCCTCCAATATGGCGTAATACTTTTTTTACCGGTTCATCCTCCAACAGCTTGAGCTTAAATCTCCCAATCATAAGATCATGGTCATACCTCCCCCATTGCTTTTGTGGATCTGCCCCATCTCGAAGCTCAACCTCGTACACAAGCGGCTTTGTACTACCAGCATACTCCACTTTCAACCTGTGATTCCCCTCCTTGTCGAACTGGGCAAAAAACAAATTCACCTTCTCAACATAGGTAGACCTTCCATCAGCCTCAATAAAGCAACTCAGTTCTATTGTACGCTCCTTGTAGCGTGGATGCCTCTTATCCCTTACAGTTCCGTGATAGTCATCCCATTCAACCTGTAGGGACTCCTTGCGCGCAAGCCTGCCAACCAGACCAGAGCTCTCGGACACGTACACGCCAAACTCTTTGAGGTTCCTGCCATCTATGTAGTACTCTACATCAGACTCCTTCTGCGTCAGAAAGATTTCCTTGTCGGCCTTAGCCTCATCATACAGCCTAACCTCATCAATCTGAGCAGAGCAACCTTCTAGAGCCTCGTCGTTAACAGAAAAACCTATAGGTTGCTCGGACATCATGCCTGTGTACACCTTGCTATGATTAAGATATACCGCAAAAGACTTTCCGTTCTTGACAAAAGCGAGGAAAACCCATTCTCCTGGAACTACATCCATCCATTGCTCCAGATATTGATCCACCCCAGGCAAATTAAGTAACCAACCCAACCTTGCGTGCACTGGCTTCACATACATTGAGAGTGTGAAGTTTGACCCAAGAGGAATGCTCGTATTAGTTATACACTCCCCACTTCCATTCAGAGCTAGAGACTTTCCCTGCTTGGCGTCTCTTGAAAAACTGGCACCACCGGACAACGTTGCATCAGCCCTACCGAGAGAGTAGTCATATGCAATGTTACCATCCGGATCGTCAAATGGCAAGTGGAGAATCAAATTCTTGTCTATCATACTCAATATGTCTTTTTGTTTTGCGGAATTACTTTAACGCCAACGCCAGAGAACTCTACTCTGGCATCGCCGTATTTATTGACCAACACCCTTGCATTAGAGCCAACGACATCTAGCTTCAGGGCTGCATCGTCAAACACATCTACAGTGAGGTGAGCATTGCCACTCACATTAATAGTCACATCTGAACTATGGCGGATATAAGCACGACACACAGAGTAGCCATCATAAGCAAGTATGCCCTTACACTCTCCATGAAGTACTACATCTGGTACATTTAGGAGTTGTAACTCCTTCTCTTCTATAAATATTCCATAGGGCTCACATTTACCCTTGAAATTATCCCTGATAAAGTCTAATGTTGGATAGTCGTTCCCTATGCAGAAATCGATGCCGCGCACATAGAGATTGGCAAGTCGCTTCATACTCACACCTTCCTTGAGCTTATTTTGCCATTCTTGACATAGCCCTTTTTCGATGCCATCTTGTCTCAGTTGCTGAATTAGTCCCATAAGATTAGTTTTAACGACAATAACAAAGTTACAAAATGCGTACCATGTACACACATTTACATGTGAGATTATGATATGCCCCTTGACAGCAAGGAGCTATCCCTATTTTCGATGCGTCGCAATGCCAATTTTATCTCGGACAATTCCAAGGCTGACACTCTTGTGTTGTATGCTATCTCCGCCTGGTACAGAAGTTGACTACGCATTATCGCCATCTGGTCGGTCTGATTGATCACAATTGCATTCATCCGACCTGCCACAACACCACCGGTCTCCTCACTCATTGAACGAACAGCACCGGCAAGAGGATCCTTAGAACTATCTCCATCTTGTAGCCATTTCTTGTTCTTCTCGAGATATTTGTCGGCCTTGTCTTGCATCTCTTTTTCCATCTTGTCCAGCAACGCCTCTTCTTCCTCAGATATAATCCCATCCTTCATTGCCTCCGCGAAAAATCTCATGAACTTCTCTACCTCTTTCTTCAGGTCTCCCTTGAGATGCTCAATGATCGCTCTTCTTATCATTCTCTTGATCATGTCTGTAGACTTCTTGGCAGCCTTCTCTCCTGAGCCCCAAGCCTCTGCATACGCCGTAGCAAACTCTTCAATCGCATTCATGATGCCAGTGCCGGATATGGCCTCAATAGCCGCATACTTATTCTCTGCGATCTTCTTCTTATTCTCTGCGATCTGCTCTTCCCACTCCTTGATTCTATTCGAGTCTGATTTTTTCTTCTCCTTCTCCTCTTGTATTTGCTGCTTGATTTTTTCGTTCTGTTGCCTCAGATTTTCGTTCTGCTGCTCCAACATTGAGGACTTGTTGACAGAATAAGCCTTCTCAATTGCATCACCTAGATTGTCATAACTCTTCTTAAGCCTATCAACCTCTAATTGTAATGCCTTGATTTGCTTCTCCTTGCTCTTATCATGTAACTTATTGAGAGAGGTTATCACTGAGGTAATACCACTAACAAGAGAGGTAATACCACCTAGGATGTCTCCAGACATAATCTGCCCAACACCCATTGCAGCTTGACCAGCGCCCCCTAAAGCTTCCGTAACGCCTCCTATCGTATCTGCAAGCTCTTCACCTCCAAAACTGGATGCAATCGAAGAGATTGAATCCCCAACAGAACCTACAACCTGCCCGATCCTCTGTATACTAGCCGTCATCTGAGAAGAAGAAGACTTAACCTGCTTCTCCAGAGCCCGGACCTGTTCAGGAGTGAGATTGTCCTGTTCAGCCCCTTTCAGCTTCTTACAAGCCTGGATATAGTTATTGAAAGCACCCCCAAGAGCCTTGAAAGGATTAAGCTCTACAACCTTTTCCTTTGCCTTGTTGAGGCTGTCAATTAAGGCTTGATAGTCTACAGGGGACAGCTTTAGGTTGGCATTTGCCATCTGATTCTCAATGTCCGTTATCAACCTCTGAATCTCTCCAGCACTAAGCGAATCCAGATTCAGAAAGAGATTCTTCCAGTCAGCGGAGGCTTGCAACTGCTCAGCATTGATAGCAGAAAGAGCGTCAACTTCCCCCTTATTTATGCGCTCAAGCAACTCTGCATTGTCCCTGGCGACATCAGAGAGCCTCATGGCAGCATAATTCGCTACTATCTCATTCTTCTTCTCTTCGTAGCTTTTGAGGTCGTTAAGAATCTTCTGATTGAGCTCCTTCTGAGCCTCACGCTCCATGTCGTCAAGCTGATTATGAGCCTCTAGTGTCTCATCTTGCCCAAGCCTAAACTTACCATTTGCCAGATCTTCCTTCGCTTTAGCAATAGCCTCAATCTTTGCAGCCAACGTAGCCGCCTGCCCAACAGTCTGACTCACGCTCTCTTTGAAAAGATCCATAGCGGAACGTACTCCATTAATCTCATCTCGTTGTATCGTGAGAGAGAATAGCGATTCACTATCCCATGAGGAGAAATCTGTTGGGTTCTGAGCCTTCTTGACTTCCAACTTTGCAATCTCCTGGTCTATCCATTGAGAATAGGAAGCACCACCCTTGAGCAGTTCGGCAAACTGCTTGTTGGCAACATCGGACCCCATGGCATTAACCCAACGGAAATAGAGCTGATACTGCTCTTTTCTGTAGCGAATCTCCTCGTCAAATAGATCGGTGCTTGCCTTGTTGTAGCTCTCGTCTTCTAGACTTCTCCTCTCAGAAAAACCAGCCTTTTCAACCTCAGACAATCCGCCTTTTCCTGCCTTTTTATGGGCTTCTACAAGTTCTTTCTCCTCCTTGTTGATCCGATCTAGATTCTGCTTGTGCTGTAGATCTAAGGTGGCCTTACGCTTAGCATATCCATCTTCCATCACAGCTATTCTAGCCTCCTCCAAATTCCGTTCAGCTTCTAGCTGCTTCTCTCCAAGCTGCTTCCTCGCATTTTCGGCATTGTTAGATTTAGATCCGCTTTTAGTTTTCGGAAGTTTATCTTCTAGTCCCTGAATACTCTTTGTTAGTTCATTATACCTTGCGCTGTTAATCTCAACATTAGCCCTTTCGTCTTTAAGTTGCTTAATTCGAGCATTGATACCAGCCTCGGTGTTGAGGCTAGAAGTCTTTTGCGAGATGGCAGCATTGACCTGCCCAAGTAGCGACAATAACTCTGTTAGCCTGCTTGTGTCCGTCTCAACCTTGATTTTCTTGTTGTTGATATCATCAATTTCCCTCTGTGTGTCCTGTACCTTTTTGTCTAGCTCATCAAAAGACATCGATACATAATCGATACTCTCTGCCATTTGCTTTGTGTCAAGTTCGCTGAAGGCTTCCGTCTCCGAGTTTAGCTTTCCAACCTCCCCACTAGCCTCCCTGGCAGATTCTACAATGGTTGTCATGTATTTCCTCAGAGCTCCAGAGAATGCACTAATTTCTGCATTAGAAGCGCTCGTTGCGCCTTGCACCATTTGTGTGATTCTGCCCAATGATTTTTCAAAAGCCTTAGTATAAGCATCACCGGTAAGTCCACTTATGTCCTCTGCGGTCTGATAAGCCTCTTTTTCGACCAACTCCCATACTGCACCAGAAGCATTGCGAATATTCTCTGATATTGCCTTATAGAACTTCTCTGTTCTAACCATTTGTCCATGCTCCATAACAGTTGTCATACCGGCACTCACCTTATGGTAAGCATCTTCTGCCGATTCTTTCAACTCCTCTAGAGCCTCTGCATTTCGCTCCGCCTGCTTCTGTAGAGCCTGCTCTGTGTACTTTGCCTTGATTTTCTCTGCGGTCGTGCTCTGGATAGCTTTAGATAGCTCCTCGTACTTCTCTTTCTGATCATCTAAGGTGGCGTTCTCTTCAAGGAGTGTCTTATTGTATTCCTTACAGATTGCATTAACCTTTTCTATTACATCTTTGTGAGTTTTGGTACCACGCTCACTATTCCGTAATACGGCAAAAAGCAGATTAAGGTTGTCAATTTCATTTCTTGTTTCCTCCTGAAACTCTCCCATAGCATCCGTAGCCTCGTCCTCCTTGCTCCGGAAAAGCGTAAGCACACTCACCAGGGCTCCGACAAGCCCAAGAACCCATCCAATTGGGTTGCTCATCATCGAAGCCCAAAGCGACTTCATGGCCAAAGTTGCCTTGGCCGTAATCACCGTTAGTATTGAGGTTCCAGCAGCATTTGCCGACTTAGCCACCGTGTCTGCTGCCGTTGCAATTGTAGACTGTCGAGTAGCAGCTGTTTCCAACGCCTTCTTCTTTGCAAAAAAGTCGGTTTGTGCAGCCAGGGCAGCCTTACGAGCCAGAGCCTGGTTGTCCTGGGCGGCTTCTAGCTTTTTCTCGGCGGCGGCCACAAGGTGAGCCTGCCCAGATTGTTTGGCCCAGTACACTTCGTATCTAGCAGCTTCGGTTGCCTGCATTGCCGCGATAGCACTCTGTTTGGCAGCTTCCACCCTGGCGGCAGCAGCACTCACGTCTGTGCGCATTGCACTGAGTGTTGCTGTTTGGTTTCGCGTTTTGACTGCCACCTCCTGAGCCAAGGCAGCACGATAAATAGCACTCTTTGCCGAAAGATCTGTCTTACTAAGAGCCTCCCTTTGCTCAACGGATAGCACACTCATTGCTACAGCCTCATAATTGGCACTCGACGCTGTGAGGTTTAGATTGGACAAGTACTCCTGCTGTTGTGCTGTAAGTAGCTGTTGGATGGTTGCTATCCTAAGCTTCTTAGCTAGGTTAGCCTGCTCTTCCGCCGTAAGCTTCTGTTGTAGGGCGGCAGTATGAGCCTTCTCTGCGGCTATCATTGCCTGGGTCTGCTTTGCCGTCTGACCTGTCAAGTTGGCATCCAACTTCATTAGTGCCAACTTAGCCTGTCGCACAGTGTTGTCTATAAGGGCAACTCCAGTATAACCTTTGGTGGCAAGCGTATTCAGCACTATGGCAGCCTTGTATGATCCATAAGCAACAGTTACAGCCCTAACAATCCTCAGAACATCCTCGAAGTGCTCCACAAGATACGTTGCCCCCGATATTACACCGGAAAACAGGTCCTGATTGTCTGTACCAATCTTATTGAGAGCACTATCCCAAGCATCTCCTAGGTTAGAGATTTGTCCGGTCAATGATGCAGACTGCTTCTCCATGAGATTATAGTACATACCAATAGAGCTAGTAAGATTTTTGAAGACTTGCTCAATCTCCGCAAACCCCACCTTTCCCTCAGAGACAAGACCTGCCACCTCATCCTTATTCACTCGCATTATCTTTGCAAGCTCCTCATAGATAGGGATACCACGTCCGGCAAACTGTCTTATGTCCATTGCATAGGCCCTACCCTGCGTCCTCAGCGTACCATATAGGTATGCAATCTCCCCCAAAGGAGCACCAATGCCAGAGGCTACGTTACCGAGCATTGTAAGCTCATCCACCACAGTATCTACAGAGGATCCATAGGCCATCATCTCCTTTGCTGAGCTAGCTATCCCTTGCAAGTCGAAAGGAGTCTTTGCAGCTGTCACAACGAGTTCGTCCATCAGCTGCTTAGCCTTGGATTCGCTTTTTAGCATCGTGCCAAATGCTATTTCCAGCTGTTGGAACTGCCCTCTAGTCTGTACAATACTCTGTAGAAGGCTTCCCATCCCCTGACCTACCAGATAGGTAACTATATACCTTGCTCCATTCTGGGCAAAGCTCAGAATAGACTGATCCATCTGTGCAGATTCGGACACCGTTGTACTCGACACCTGCCTAATATGCCTCTCCATCGCCTGAGTAGAGACGTTGAAATCATCTATATCTAACGTGGCCTTGAAGCCTAATGCACCATTGAGATTCTCCATATCACATCAACCCATTGACATAGTTCATAATGTCCTCTTTTGTTTTCAAACTCCTTCGCTCAACCTTCCCTTCTCCGGTCGCTCCTCCATTGTCCTCCGCATCAAGATCCTTAACCCTCGCAGCATCCGCAACCATAAGCTGTACATTCAGCCACGAGATCCCCCAGAGCAAGTAGTAGTAAGTCCACCCGAAGTTCTTGCACATCTCCCCTCTACTACCCCAAGGACTGTCAAGCCCTATTACTCTATCAGATTTGCCCTGTTCTTCGGCCTTGTTGTCCCAACCTCCATTATTGATCTGATAGAGGAGGTAAAACCCCCTGAATTCATCATCTGACTAATGACAGCCGCGAGCTGTTGCAAGCGAGACACAGTAAGATGCTCAACGAAGAACTCTTTCAACTCCTTAACATCGTCTGAAAGAGGACTTGTTACAGAGGGATTATTGACAACCGCAACAGCAGCAATCTCAGCCATTATGGGTATGTACTTGAAAAGCTTCTTGCTCTCCTGAATCGGCTGATCTTGTATTGATTGCTCATCATATTCAATCTGTATGTACAACCTTCGGAGAGTATCAATCGTCCCAAGGTATAGAGGCTTAATAAGAAAGTTGCGCATATACACCTTAACCATCCTCCCGAGCGCAGCATCTGGGACCTCTTCAAGAGATACATCCCAGCTCTTTGGCAACCTTCGATCCCTCCAGACCTTCACATGTCTACGAAAATGCTTGTTCCACCACACGATTCTCTTAGGTGGGTTTACCGGGTTAATCTTTAGAGGAACCGAAAACTTGGCCCCCATATCAATAAGAGCATTAATCGCCTTTTCCTCGAGCTCTAACTGCTCCTCTCTAGTGAGATCTGTGTCTTTATTATCTGTTGTCATAAAAATACGTATTAAAGAAGCCCCCTACCGTATAGGGATAGGAGGCTTCCTGGTTAATTAAACAGTTGGGATCTTACGCTTCCGTCGGATCTTTCATCCCATCGACCATCTGCAATTCGGATTGCAACTCAATAGTCATCGGGACAAGGCAGATCCCCTTAGAATTGTAGGAAATCTCGAACTTAGGAATAATCCTAGCCACAGAACAACCCACGAACAACCCCTCTTCAGGCTTGATCCACAATGCCCACTCCTTGTAAGGCGGCTTCTTGGGACGGATCCACTTGTGCTTACCCTCTCCGGCCGCCTTGTCGATATCGCCACCGAAATAGCGAGCAAGGAGTTCTAGGTTTGGATCCATCAGCGAGAGCTCAACAGTAGTATCCGTTTCGCCCACCATTGTTATTTTCTTATTGCTTGTCTCTGACTTGTGTACAGTGGTTTCTGGATCACTATCCTTGAGCGTACAAGTATCTTGATACACATCCCCAAGATCCAACCAGGCATTACCATTTGCAGGCATAGACCCATCTGCTGAAGCAGGAGCGATATAGATCTTTCTTAGACCCATTGTTGAAAAAACTGGCATAATCTCTAGTTTTTAATTTGTTTTAATTTGTTTCTTACAGTAAGCTCCAGAGACAAGGAAACAAAGTGTTCGTTGTGGTCTTGCTCCTTAATCGGCGGATTCAGCCTACCTATATTCCAATTGTAGCCCTTACCCACCTCATAGTGGTTTTGCAATACCTCTATAACCCTTGCCCTGATCTCTATCAGCCTTCTAAAATTGATCTTGTATACAGACTTCCCTTTTTCTATTGGCACAATAATGTCCGGCACATGAATATTTACGTTGATCTGTCCAAATCGCACAGAGCCCTCACCATCAATCGTGTGAGGTACTATGATTACATCCTCTCGGGTATAGTCGCCTCTCTCATAGCCAATAATGCCTGAGATCATTGTTTTTACGATGCTCTTTGTGAGCATCTGATAAACTCTTGTTGCTATCTCCTCTGTTGTAATCATAGCACGCTTCCAAATAATTCATTTGCCTTACCTTTGACTTTTGCCATCAGCTTATTCATGGCGGCTGGAAAATCCTTTTTGGCTTTCAGTTCGGCAGGGAGTATCACATTATACCCTTTAGCTTCCACATAGGCAGCGTAATTCATGCCAGCCACTATAATGAGGGAGAATCCAGAACTACACTCATTGGCCATCTTCATGGCTGCTTGTAATGCAGAATCGGCACTACCCCCCGACTGAGCACTATAGTAAACTAACCCCTTATTACGCACTATAGCGTAGCCTATAGAGTTCGTGAGGTTGCCGGTCTGATCGGTATATGTGCGATTGTCTTTAGCATACTTGACGAGCTCCTCTCCTAGACTCTTCATAAGAAAAAGGACTGCTTGCTCTAGTCTTACCTGGAACGCATTAACCTGAGACTCTATCGCACCATTCCCAAACGTTGGCTTTACCCCCATACCTCAATGTATTTCCTGTTAAGGCTGTCTACACCTTGTATCGTGAACTCATCTATCACACCATCCTCAGAAACTACTTGCATTCTGGCTCCTATAGCCAGTTCGCCCCTAAAATGCCGTGGGATAAACACGTCATAAGTGTAGGCATACATTTGCCCGTCAGCCCCAATGATTTGCCGAGCTGGTATAGACCTCTCAATCTGGCACTCACAGCCTTTAACCCACGCAGAAGCACCAGTCTCAGAAGTAGAGTAAAACCCTGTATCTGGATCTTCCTGAGTACTCTGAATAGAAGTGTAATTGAAAGTTCCATTATACCTGCCCATGGCTACCACATATTAGAGCCATCTGTAATAGATGGGATTTCGACAAAATCCGAGACATCCAATCCGTGCTGGTTGCAAAGGTCCTTAATGCGTTGTCTTAGCATATCGACACTATACCCCTGAGACGACTTGCCCATGCTGTCACTTGACAGCACGATGAGCCTTTTCAGGACACTGATAGCAGCTTTAGCGATAGTCTCTTTGTCTACTTCAGGATTGTACTCAGAATCCGATTCCGACACATTGACATCAGCCAAAGCCTTCCTTATCGTTGCCTGGCTCGGCGTATATGGTTCCAACTCACCGATTAGAGCCTCGTATTTTGTCAGCGTTTGCATGTGTTACTCCTCTTCTTTGTTAAGGACTTCAAGGAGGGCTGCAATCTGCTCCTCAGAGAGCTTGTCAAGAGCGTTGGATACACCCTTAATACCAGCATTACCAGATACAGGAGCGCCGATAGCACTCAATGCGGCCTTAACATCAACCAAACTAAACTCCACACCTTGGAGCTCCACTACATCACTACCAGTGTTGGCATCCTCGAACTCATCCTCCAAAGAGGTGATTTCGCAATACCCTCTACCAACAAGAGCATTAATCCTGTCGATATCGGTAGTTACTACAACATCTCCGGGAGAGAGCACTTTGCCCTCATCCCTTCCGTTGAATGGCTTAATTACTTTCAGCTTCATACGCATAAAGATTAAATGACTGGCAACACCTCATCCTTGTCATATTGAGACTTGGTGAGATATCCATTTTTCGCTTTTTTGGCGTTTTCCTTTTCCGTGAAGCCTCGGACCTGCATGCAGACGATAGCTCCGATTTCGGTAATAAGAGGGAGCATACGGGCGGAGCCCTGTGTGTACTCTGCTGCCACCTGACCTGTAGAGTCTCCAGTACGCCACTTAGCGATACGGATACCATTACCAGCGTTCATGTAGTCTACATTTTCCTCTTCCATCAACTCGCTATCTTCAATAGCAGGCTGAATCTCGGCAATCTTACCAGCAGGCTTGATGGCGATATAGTTAGCATTCCACGGCTCAACAAGAGCACGCTTACCATCTGGGTTGGTAGCCATCTTCCTCCTTACCACGGTGATAGGAGGGATCTCATTCCCGGACAAAAGGTCTTCGAACTGTGCTTTGGTAACAGTCTGAGCAGCCTTGTCATTTCCATGCACAAGAAGGCGAGTCTGTTCATTGGTGCGCAACCATGTGTACAGCTTCTGATCCATAAGGATCTCGCCAGGCTCAATGCCTCGAGCGCGCAAATCAGAACAGATCATCGAGAGCACAAGGATAGGATTTACCTTCTTGTTTTTCACGTTCTCATCGCTCCAGAGCATTGAAGCCATAAGCTTGTTTGCCTCTGGCATCAGATAATCCACCTCGTACTCACGCCCCCCTGGATTGTTCACCTCAGGCTTGAACTGAGCTACACCGTAGTTGGACATAGCCATGAGCAGAATGAAGTCCATAACATCCTTACAGCCTAGATAAGCATCTTGCATATCATGTGTAAGAGTCTTTTCGATCTGCTTAACCTTCTGAGCTTCTGAGAGACGCGGATTTTCATAAACTTCCATGAGCTTACGGTAATCACGAGCCATCATCGGGAACTTGTGCCCCACACGAGGGATCTCCTTTGTCCAGACGTCGAAGCCGTCAGAACGCCTCATTGGCGTTGGTGATTCGTCTCCGATAAGAGTAGCCATGAATCGCACATTATACTTACCAACAATAGCCTCAGCTGTCAAAGACATCTGAGGAGTATTGTAAGTACACCACTCATCACAGTACATCTTCTGAAAGAGGTTCACTTCTCGTTCAGAAGCTATATCGAATGTTTTCCTCCAGGTTGCCAGGAGATCCAGAGGAGCCCCATTCTTGTGCAACCCGCTAAGTGTTGAAAAAATTGATCTCATTGTTTAGCTTTTTAGAGTGACCTAGTTAGTTTGACATGAGGATTGGCAGACAGGAACGAACCTGTAGTGTCTTTCTGTCCGGCAGGAATAGGCGGCACACGCCTCTCGTACATTGCATATTGCATTGTGTCCGCAGTTACATCTACAGAGGTCTCGAACTCGCACACCTCCTCATCACGAATCGTTACAGCGTTAGCATTTCCGATCTCAGCAGCGTTGCCAGCGTTATCTACCACCTCCACGATGGTATCACCCTTAGCAAGCCCAGAGATAGCAGCCGACAGAGTAACCACATAGGATTTCCCGTTTTTCTCGATCTTGTCAATCTTAGGAGCTGCTGCGAAAGTGCCAGAAACGGCACCAGCTTTGAGCACCTTGTTGCCAACGGCGAAACACGGAGCAAAGAACTCGTCAACAAGGAGAGTAACAACCTTTGTATCTCCACTATCGACACCCACGACTTTTGCAGTCCTAACAATCTGCACCTTCCTAGTCTCCTCATTGACAATTGCCAAGGTTCCAGCAGGGATGACGTCACCAACGGTAAAACGCTGATTAGTCACATCCAAGTTGAAACCACCAGGAACTATAGAGGGACTCCCGGTAAATATCGGGCGCGTACCAGTAAATGATTCAGTCTTTCTCTTCATTACATTGTTATTTAGCGGTTATTGATTCGAGCAAGCTATCAGCAGCCTCACTGACTTGCTTTTCGCTTGCCACCTTTTTACCCTCTGAATCTTCAGTCATCAGTCCGTCTGTAATGAAATCCTGCTTGATAGCTGCGACAGCCTCATCTACATCCTCATCATCGGAAATAGACTTTGACAGACGATCACGGAACTTGGATGGAATCTTATGCCTTTCCATCGCCTCAGAAATCGCCTTTGCACGATCTCCCTTGGCTCTCTCGGCTTTCAGCTCCTCCAGCTCCTTACGGATCGCTTTCAGCTCATCACTTTCGGATTTTTCAGGAGCACCTTTCTTTTTCCCTTTTGAGGATTGGCCGGATTCACCATCATCTCCTGGTTCATCATCATCGCTAGGCTCTTCACCTTCCGCATTCGGCTTATTTTTTCGTTGGTTCTCCCTTTGTTTGTTTGCCCATCTTGTTGCCTCACCCTGGCTTTCTTTAGCTATGTCAGCAATAAGGTTTGCAGCTTCTTCAATCGCTGTCTCATCAGTAGAATCATCCTCCACGCTGCCACCCATCTTCTCGGTTATCGCCTGTAGATACTTCCCCGAAAGCCCAGTGTCTTTACACTTGAATTTGACTTGTTCAAAGAGTTTTTTATTCATTTGGTTTTGAGTGTTTTATAGGAAGAGTACCACTAGGGTTATCCTCCTGAATTATACTGAGGCAAAGATACGCAAAAGTCCAATAGTGTGTACTATATACACACTAAAAACATGAAAGAAAAACAACTGTATATCAAACAATTAAGATAGCAAACACTCATGAAACAGTGACATTGATTCCAAAATAGATTGTCCTATTAAATAAAACACACTATCTTTGTCTGCGTATAATATACACACATTGTCGAAAAATTGATATGAAAGGAACAGAGCACTTCAAGAAGACAATAGCCGAGTATCTGAACCAGAGGGCAGCTACAGACCCGCTGTTCGCTCCGAACTTGGCAAAGGAAGGTAAGAATATCGAAGATTGTATTACCTACATCCTCAATCAAGTTAAGGCGAGCGGTTGTAATGGGTTCTCAGACGATGAAATCTACTCTATGGCAGTCCACTATTACGATGAGGATGATACAGAGGTAGGAAAAGCTATCAAATGCCGAGTCGTGGTAAACCATACTATCGAACTTACAGAAAAGGAAAAGGCAGAAGCACGCCAAGAGGCTATCAATAAGTACCAGGCTGAGCTAATCAGCAAGTTGCAAGAAACGAAGCGATCGAAAACAAAGGAAAGCACCGACAGCGAGCAAATTCCCCAACCCTCTCTATTTGATGTAGCCTATGAAACCGGGAAATAAGTTTGAAAAAGCGGTACTTGACGAAAGCAAAAACCTCCGCCCTATAACCAAGACACAATGTAAGTGGGCATTTAGAGAGTGTATAGACCACTTCGCATACCGCTTGCCCAAAGGTCGCACCACTTGTATGGATTGTGGACATGCGTGGACTATGAATAATCCAACCGAATATTGCACTTGCCCTCATTGTAGGGCAAGGTTGCAAGTCAAAGAAACCTTTGAGCGTAAGATAAGACAAAAGCAATACTTTACAGTGCTGACTACTCTGGGAGGGTATCAAGTCTTGCGTATGTACCTCCTTACTGTGGTGATGGAGAAGGGCTACCGAGCCGTGTCCTCCGTTATGGAGATTGGGCATTATTGGTGGAACGAGAGCGGACGACAGACGATTGTAGCGATACGGCGAACACCAGGGCGGTATATAGATAGCTTTGCCTACTATTCGCCTATGGATATCCGCAGAGATAACGAAGCCTATCAATGTGTTTCCCATTTCCCACTATATCCCAAGATTAAGGTAATAGATACCCTCCGAAGAAACGGCTTTGCAGGCGATTTCTACGACATCGCCCCATCCGTGCTTATCCCAGCCCTACTCTCCGACAGCCGATCCGAAACTCTGATGAAGGCAGGACGTACCGAACATATGAGGTATTTTCTCAGCCGAGCAAGAAAGATAGACGAGTATTGGCCGGCCTACAAAATCACATTTCGCAGGAGCTACAACATCACGGACATCGCACTTTGGTGCGACTATGTGGATATGCTCCGCAGATTGGGCAAGGACACGCACAACGCCCACTTCGTCTGCCCCGAAGACTTACAGCAAGCCCACGACATGGCACAGCGAAAGTTGCAAGTACAGCGAGAGAAGGAAGCTGAAGCCCAAAGGCGCCAGAAAGCAAGAGAAGATGAGAGGCTATTCAAGCTGTTTAAGAGCCAGTTCTTCGGTATTGCATTCTCAGACGGCACAATACAAGTCCACGTACTCGAGAGCGTGCAAGAGTACCTGGAAGAAGGGGAGGCATTGCACCACTGTGTATTTACCAACGAATACCATCGCAAGGAGGATAGCCTTATCCTATCTGCTAGGATTGATAGCAGACGGATCGAAACTATTGAGGTCTCTCTGATCACCATGAAGGTAGTCCAGAGCCGTGGACTACAGAACCAGAATACAGAGTATCACGACCGAATTGTGAATCTGGTAGAGAAAAATATGCACCTTATAACCGAGGCAAAACAAAGGCTAAAAGTAGCAGGATAATAAAAAATAGTTATGCAAATAATAAAAACAAGTACAGGCAATGAAGTAAAGATCTTTGCCGAAACCTTCGAAATGGAGGCTTATAACCAAATCGTAAAGCTGGCGAACCATCCAGCTTATAAGGATGCAACAATAAGGATCATGCCAGACAGCCATGCCGGGAAAGGCTGCACAGTTGGCACAACCATGACCATAACAGACAAGGTCACCCCTAATCTTGTAGGCGTTGATATAGGATGTGGTATGCTAACCATAGAACTTGCAGATCAACATATAGACTGTGAGCGATTTGATGCCATGATAAACGAGTTGATACCTAACGGCTTTAATGTTCACAGCAGCCCGAAGACAGAATTTGACTTCTCGAATCTTCGATGCTCAAGCAAGGTAGATCTTAATAGGGCTTACCTGTCGCTTGGTACGCTCGGTGGTGGTAATCATTTTATCGAGATCGACCACTCCGAGAAGAACAATAGATTCTATTTGGTGATCCACTCTGGCAGTCGCAAGCTGGGGGGTGACGTATGCAAGCACTACCAAAGCCTAGCAGAAAAAACAGAAAGTGACAGATCTATTGAGATACGTAACACCATAGTCAGGCTAAAAGCTGAGGGCAGAGAAACTGAAATACAAGAGGCGATTAGCAGAATCCCGAATACAAACAAAGACAAGGAACTAGCTCCTCTATCCGGAAGAGACCTCGAAGACTATCTTAATGACATGGCAATAGTTCAGCAGTTTGCAGCCATTAATCGTGCAACCATGGCAGACATTATCATAAAGGCTATGGGCTTTAGTAAAATCAGCAGGTTTGAAACGATACACAACTACATTGATTTTAGGCGTATGATCTTGCGGAAGGGAGCCGTTAGTGCAGAGGCTGGAGAAAGGTTATTAATACCAATCAACATGCGTGATGGTTCTCTCATCTGCACCGGTAAGGGCAATCCTGACTGGAATTTTTCTGCACCACACGGGGCAGGTAGATTAATGAGCAGAAGCAAGGCTAAGGAACAGCTTAGTATGGATGATTATCAGAAGTCAATGAGTGGCATATACACCACCTCGGTAAATCTCTCTACTATAGACGAAGCACCACAGGCATATAAGCCAATGGATGAGATTATAAGGGCTATTGCCGACACTGTGGAGATAGTGGACATTATCAAGCCAATATACAATTTCAAGGCAGCGGAATGACACAACAACGAAAGGTAATACACGTAGAGCTTATCACTCCACCTGATGGGCTCTGTAAACACTATTATTTTGGCAGCGTTGCAGCCATCTATGAGATCCTCACAAGGGAAATAATAGGTGTATCAAAAGAGACTCTATGGAACAAGCTAAAATCAGGAGAATATCGAGGGAAGAAAGCCATCATCCGACAAGGCACCATAATCTCAAAACAAACTCAAAGAGGGAAAAGGCGGTAGTAGTGATTACACTTGCTGTAAACAAAATAATCACTACCTTTGCAACAAGATAAGAAATGGCGAAATGGATATATGCTTCAAAAACAGCAAAATAAGGACAATATGTACATCTAAAAAGAAGGCCATTACGAAATATGGAAAAAGTAATGCTGACCGCTTATTTTTAAGATTGACACATATAACAGTTGCAGACAACCTAGAGCTGTTGAAGACTTTTCCAGGACGCTACCACCAACTAACAGGGAATAGAGATGGGCAATGGGCGTGCACCATCCAAGGGGGATTGAGATTGATATTTGAGCCAATGGGAGATGGGTCAATTCTTCTTTCTGAAATCACAGAAGTAACTATAGTAGACATTGTAGACTATCATTAAATCATGGCAACTCGCAAAAACTACATCATACCCGTAGCAATTCACCCCGGAGAAACATTAAAGGAATGGCTGGATGAAAACAATATGACCAGCGCTGAGTTTGCATCACGTTCAAACAAGCCTCCGAAGACGATAAGTCTGATACTACATGGGAAGTCTAGTATAACTCCAGAGACTGCGCAAGCGTTCTCTATTGTAACGGGAATACAGGTACAATCATGGCTTAAATTACAGGCGTTATACAATGAAGCTATCGCTCGACAAGAGTCATTATCCCCCATGCAAAAGCTATGGCAAGAGTGGGGGGCTATCTTTCCATACGCAGACATGGTGAAGAAGGGTTGGATCGAAAAAGAGACTAAAGAAGAGGATAAAATGGAAGCTATCCTTAAGTTTTTTGGACTAACCGCAGAAAAGGCATTCAATGAAGCTTACCTTAACAATTTTTCTGGCGTATACTTTAGAGCAACAGGGCGAAGTCAAAGAACAGACTACGGAGTATCAGCCTGGATACGACAAGGGGAAAGGCTTGCACAACAAATTGAGACAGGAGCTTATGATCCAAAGAAAGCAAAAGATCAAATTCCACTATTCAAGGATGCTATAAATAGGTCTGACCTAAAATGGTTGAAAGAATTATGTAAAGAAGCTGGAATAAAACTCGTCTTCGTCGAAAATATTCCGAGCGCATCCATGAGTGGGGCTGCGATGTGGAAGAATAAAACGCCATTGATAATTCTATCAGGAAAAGGGAAAAGTCTGGACAAATTAGCTTTCAACTTCTTCCACGAACTCGGACACATACTACTAGGACATTGCAATAAAACTATATTTGTTGACGACATAGAAGATCGATTGGAAGCAAGAGAAGAAGAGGAAGCTGCTAATACTTTTTCCTCTAACATTCTTTTTTCGGCAGAAGGGCTGTCCGTTGTTGAAAACAGTCCATCACAAGCCAACATCTGGTGGTATGCAAGGAAGGCAAACATACACCCTTGTATTGTATTAGGACATCTAACACACATCAAGAAGGTAACATATCAAGAGGCTGGAAGCAAATACAAGCAACTACAAAAGTCTATAGAGATAGACTACGAAAAGCAATGCTAATGGCTGGATCTCACTTTGTGTTCTACAATTCGGGGAGGCTTCAGAGTCTCCCCCTTTTTTATCTGGTCTTGGCTAAGTCAAAGCCTGCTCTACAACCCTTTTGTTATCTCTGATGAAGTAAGGCAGCGTACCATTTGCCTCAGCCTTATGGTATCGATCCTCATTGCTTTTTACCCAATCTATAAATTGATTCGGCAGATCCTTTTGATTTTTTGTATCTACAGAACTGACATCCTCTCCATTGAGGATCTTATCCAGCATCTTATCTATCTCTTCTTTTCTTGCCAATACAGGGATCATATAACACCTGCAGTTGGGATGCCAGCCCGTCCATTTGAAGTCTTTTGGATATATCCCTTTTAGGTCATCACATATATCTACACATGGATGATTGTTGCTGATCCTTATTTCGACATTTACGACAAAGTCAAGCTGCTGAAATCTGAGAAAATCAGCCTCTCTGTACGCTATATTAGTCTCAGTTCGTGCAAGCCTCTGAGCGTTTCGGTATGATGATCGGTAAACTCCCCGTCCTGGATGGTATCTCTTGGAATTATCGTCTATCCACTTGTAAGACGAGCTTTCCTTGTCCCAAACCTTCCTCTTCCACTTACTCCCATAAATAGGATTACCGTCCTTATCCTCGCCAATCTTAATGCGGAAGCGCTTGTAGAACTTGTCCGGCTCTTGTAGATAGCCTTTAATCTTCGTTGCTAATCGATTGGCTGCCGTCCCCTCCCCCATCGCAAGATCTAACGCATTCTCGAGCTCTTGCTTATACATTCCCGTGTATTTCCAGACTTTCTGGGATAGACTCAATCCTCCACTGACCGTCTTCCTCTCAAAGAAGGCATCCATAGCCTCCTTGTTCCGCTGAAAATACCTGGCAAAGTGATGATCTTCTATCGAGTGCTCTCCGAACACGCTTTTCACAAGCTCATCATTATGCTTATTGGACTGCAACCACTCCCTCTCTACACCCCCACGGATCACCTGATAAGTACGGCTGTACATATTTCTAAGAATAGGCGTCACCTTATCACTGTAACCATAGCCAGTAAAGGAGAAGGGCTTTCCGTCCTCGAGTTCGACCCCCTTAACCAGATTGATGATATCTCCGAGAGCCCTCAGATAGATAGCACGCACCTCAGCAGCATAGCCCTCCGTTCGCCTGAAGAGCTCCTGCTGCTGTTTCTTATAGTCTATGTGCTTTTTCTTTGCCACTACTCACCCTCTCCAAACACATCTATTCTATTCAACTCTTGCTGGCGCTCCAGAGCTGCCACTTCCTCCTGCTTGATACGCTCCATCTCCGCTTTTGCATCTTTAACAAGATAGCTCATCTCAACATACGTCTCTCGGCTTAGAGCGCCGTCATTAAACTGTCTAGAGAGATCCGCAAGCAACTCACTAACATCGTCCCCAAATGGCTCCTGAAACTCGTGCCCCAACTCTAGAGCATCATACTCAGACTTGTGGACATAGTCAAGGACGTTACCCATAATAGACTTCATGATAGAGGCGTGGCGATTCATATAGCCGTCATGTAGCTCCTTGTGCCTTTCTGCCTTGATGACTGCAAGCAGCATAACCTTACGGATAGCCTTAGCGGACATACCACCAAGACTCTTCATATTGTCGAAGTCGACATTGGGCGTAAAGCTCTTGGAGAGAATATGCTTGTCAAGACGCTCGAACTGATTCTTCTTACTCTCGCTTGCTTGGTCCCATGTTAGATAACGCACATCACCGCCATTTTTGAGGATAAACAGCTTAGCCTCATCCTCTGCCTTAGGGAGAGAGTTGAGTATCTCAGCAGTGGCAACCATAGCCGGATTGGCAAAGCGATCGTTTACATCCGCATCGGTACTCTCCATGCTCTCAGAACGCTCAATCATTGGCTGTACATCTGCGTGCTCAGGCTCCTGCTCGAACAACAGCACCGGGATCTTGCCCACTGGGTTAGACATGACAACCACCTCCCAACCATAATTACCCCTTTTGGCTCTATAAATAGAGTCAGAGGTGTATATATCGACGTGATAGACAGTCTTACCTCCTGCCTCAGTAAGATAGTATCCCCAGGCAAAAGATTTTAGTCGCTTGTACTGATCCTTTACGGTGTATATGTCATCCTTGTTTTTCTTACTCAGGACATTGAGCAGCAAGTTCGGCTTGCCATCTGCATCTCGATATGTATGATACAGGATGGCGGAACATCCCTCAGCCCCAGCAGCACGTTTAGCCTCCCTCACAGCAGAATCAAAGCGAATATTACGCATCCACTCCTTGTACTTGGCAAAGGCATAATCCGTATTATCAGAGAGCTGCGACCACTTGACAGGTCGTCCATAAAGGAAAACAAGAGCAATCTCATTAATGTACTTAGGATATGGGATAGGTATCTTATTTCGCTTCACAAAGCGCAAGAAATTCCCCTTCTTGTCATAGACAGGGCGATCCTCTATCTCCATTACCTTATGCGTTGCAACCTCATAGGTTCGCAAGTTATTTGTAGCCTCGTGCGAATGGTCGTGCATCATGGATAGAGCCCTAGACACATCCTTAGAAGCCAACAAGTCCGTAAAGCCCTGCTGGTATCCAACAGCCGCCTTAACCTCATTTGTGATTACATTTATCAATCCCATAAATTATCAAGTTAAACCCAATACTCTCTCAATATTATCAGGTATATCGTACTCATTGTAGTCGAACCAAGCACGCATAAGCAACATATCTCTCCAGTCTGGGGACCTCCCAATATCCTCCTTTATCGAAGCCTTTGGCTTAAGCATTAGTCTTCCATCAGAGTCTGCCTTCCATGTTTGCAGCTGTTCTATCTCATTCGTGATCTCCTCCTTCTCTGACTCGCTCACAAGCCCCTCTTCTATACCCAACTCGTTAGCGTTGATATGCTCCGCAAGTTTATATCCGCACTGTGTTTGAAGATTCTGATAATTCTCACAAGCAAAAGGGGTTGAGTTGTTTACAAAACCTTGTATATCACAATTATCCACAACTCCACCTCCGACTCCGTCCTCATCAACAATACATCTATGCTTTGGGATGCGGAACTTTCGCCGTTTGGTATCTATCCACAACTGTATATCGGTCATCTTACTAATCGGGAAACACCCAAGCTCTATCACAGTCCATCCATCCCATACCGCAAGCCGAGCATAGTCTGCCCCAAAGCGTGCAATATCTCCTGTTATATAGTACTTACCGGATCTGATTGACAGCTTGTTGTCGAAAATTGCAACGATATCATCATGAGAGCAAAGGGAGTTCGGGTTGTCGTCATACTCCCAATTCCCCTTTAGCAGACGTTCCCTCTTGACCTTATCGGACGTAGTCTTTAGCCCCTCGATATAATCCTGATCAATAAATGGATTCTCCTGCACAAGGCAGGCTATGTAACATTGATAATCTTGTAATACCCCAGTAACAAAAGGCTTGTAGAAGATATTGTACATCCAATTCTTCTTCGGATTACAGGTGATAAATAGCTTTCGTTTTAGCCCGTATTCGGCATTGAGGCAACGACCAACACGTGTTTTGAGTGTGTCGTAAGCCCCGAAATTGACCTCACCTCCCTCTTCAATCCATCCTCCTGTAAACTCAATGGACCCGTAACGCTCATACATCGGGTCTGTTGGTATGTATTTAAGATCGAGGAAGTCTATACGACTTCCGTTATAGAACTCGATATAGCTGAGCTGAGCGTTATACTTCCACACCTCATCAGGGACTCCGTAATAGGAGCTAACTCGCCTAAAGGTAATGTACGTGCTCTGTGTTATTCGCTTCAACTCAGCACGACCAATAAACCACTTTGTCCCAGGATAACACAAGCACATAAAGAGCAGCCACACGGCACCAGTCCAAGACTTTGCCCCTCCAGCTGCTCCTCCATACAGAATCTCCACATGATCCTCATCTGTTAGGATACTCAAAGCCTCATCCTGCTTCTCGTGCTTCACCCCATCTCTAGTGGTGATAAAATCAAAACGTCCTCGGACGAAAAGCTCTATCTTAACAGCAAGAGGCAAGGGCAGATCTGGTGTCTTATTCCTTGTTGCCATTCTTAAGCTTCTCGAGTAGTGCGTGATACTGCAACAACTCTTCATCACTGAGGACTGACAGATCAACACTATTATTAGTCACTTGCACGTCTCCCTCTATCGGCTGACTTGCCTTACCGAAGAGACGGTCAAAAATAGAGTCTATCGTAGTCGTTCGCCCATACCGAATGTCTGAATTGATCGCAGATATTATATTGATGACCCAAACAGGTGTCTCGCCATTAGTGTTATCCTTGGCATTTTGTACAATCTTGGCAAGCTCTCCAGGTGTACGCTCCATCAGATAGCGAATGACCTTGTAATAATCCTCCCTACTTAGTTCGTGTTTAACCTGCCTGCCAGTAATCTTCTTCAGCTGAGTATACAACGCTGGCTTCCGACCTGGATTCTTAGGCTGGTTTTCAGAGGAAAACCTGTTACCAATCTTGTTCCCTTTCTCAAATCGAGCCATACGCCGTTTTTTCGTTGATTTGTCTAAACACTCTCAAGGCAAAGAGAAACAGGAGGATAAGCCCCCTGCTTCCCATGCCCGGTAATCATTCGCTTACATTCTGTTGCTCCTGGTACTTACCCCAGAACCAGGCAATCATATCGGTATACTCCTCTTTGTAGCCAAGCTCCTCATCAAGAGCCTCTGCTTTGTGAATAACGCTTGTGAGGTGCTTCTTCTGCTCATCAGTAGCATTCCACACCTCAATCTCTCCATTCAATTGCTGCTGGATTACCTTAATCTCATCAGCGGTTAATTCAATTTTTGTCATAACTTCTTACTTTACAAATTACTTTATAGCTTATACTTCTTAACGATCGTCTTGACCCTTTTTGTGTATTTGTCGGATTTTCCGTGAACAGCCTTTGTCGACACCTCGGCCCAAAACTCATCCACATTCGTTTTTGAGTATTCACCATATCCAGACTTCTTTTTGTCCTTTTTCCAGGACTGATACATCTTAGCGATCTCCTTTCCTGCTGCCCTGTGATTAGCCCCAGACAAAGAACTATTCCAGGTCGCGTGTGCAAGCTCGTGTGTTACTGTGTGAGCAAGAGGTTTGTTCGTCCTTGTGTGCCACCCGCTTTCATATCCTTTTTTGGTGGCTGCCAATACAGCCTTTTTACCAGAATTGAAATGCGACTTATTGAGGTAGATAGCCTCGGACTTTCCGCCAGAGGAAACCTGCACGCCCAGCGTACCAGCACTCAAAGTAGCTAGCTTGATATTCTTCTCACGAACTCCCAGAACGGAATGGAATCGCGAGATTGCAGCCTTTGTCTCCTTGTACATCTGTGGATCTTTCATATTAGCCAACGGCTCAACCCCGGAGATTTTTCCGTGAAAATTGCTATCACCAGGCTGTAAGCCACCCCTCACTCCGCTTGAATTTCTACCCATAACTACATCTTCTTAGCATTAATAAAATCGGTCACATATAACAGCCCATTCTTCCTACAGAACTCTTGCACTTCTGCGCCACCACCATACACAACCAAGTTAGGACGCTCCAGGCCTGAAATCTCTTGAGCAACCTGAAGGTCTGACTTTAGGCTCTCCATCCAACCGTCAAGTCCTCGAGTAAAGAAGGCGTTGTACCCTTCTGGTATACCCATCTTATTGTACTCTATGAACTTGTGAGAAACATTAAGGTCCGCGTAAACCTTAATACCGCACTCCTGGAAATATCGAGAGAGCCATCGCTTCTTGTAAATGAGCTGAATTCCCCAGGCTATAGGCGTCTGATCATGACAGCTACAATTTGGCTCTACAACAGCCTTGCAACCACTTGTAAGCAGCTTGATCGGATCCTTGAATAAAGCCTCAAACCTGTAATCATCCACGTAGAAGTGGTAAGTAGCCACATCCTTTCTCAGACGACTGTTTGCACCCCAGGGGGACAGGGGTAGTTCCACCTTCCCGGCTTGCATTTCCAGAAGGAGGTTGGGGATCTCGAGAACATTGTTACTCTCATACAGGACATCCCTGAACATAGATCTGTAGAAAGCCTCTTTCTCTTCGTCCTCTTCATCCTGAACACCTCCAGACTCCTCCCCTAGGTCGTCCCCCTCTTCCATCTCATCCTCTTGAGCTTTCTTCTTTCGCTTTTTAGAAGAGCCACTTTCCTCATCCGGGAAAGCCAAACCCATAAAATCGAAATCTACAGACCCCCACTCCTCGGAGGTTTGCAGTATATTGAAATCCCAATCACCATTGTTGATATTGTCCCTGGCAATAATATCCAGCTCTTCATCCTTTGTAGTGTCCGAATACACCACACAAGGGAGACTCTCTAATTTGAGTTTTCTTGCTGCCTTTAGACGCTGGTTCCCGGCCAATACGACCAGTCTTTCCCCTCGCCGAACAAGAGCAAGAGGACGATGCTCCCAGAATCCATTAATCTTGATGCTATCTACCAAACGCTGAAAATCAGACTTGGTGATAGTCCTTGGATTCTCTGGGAGCAAATCAATTTCTCGGATCCTTATGTATTGAAGTCCACTACTGGTCATCTTCGTCCTCTCCTTCTACTTCCATATCGTCAGATTCCGCATCAACATCCACCTGATCATCAGGCATCAGATTCTCAGAATCATCCATCACATTAAATACCTTTTTCACGAACTCTGCGGCGCGAACGAACTTGTAGTTCTTCCGCGTCTTAAGATACACGAGCCTTGCATTATCACTCACCCCGGTAGCATAAAAAGTCCCCCTGTAGTCTATTGGGAGAGGCAACGTGTCATAGATAAACACACTCTCCTGTGTAACGCCTGTTATCGTCGCTGTCCGATTGAGTTTGCCGTCCATGAAGACGTCCATCTTGTCCCCAACCTTTAGCGCGTCTCGAGGCAAGACTTTTACAAGACGCTCACCAATTAATTCTCGCCCCCCAAATATCCAAAAGAGGAGAAAAACAATCAGAAGAAAAATCGCAACAAAAACCATATTAAACAGCCAGTTAGTTACAATACAAAGATACAAAAAATGCGTACTCCATACACACATTTCATATAAAATCAATATCCAAAGACAAGCATAGCAGCATCCCTACCATGCTCATTTGTACGCTTTCTCCACCCAGTAATGGAAACAAACCCATCATGAGTAATCTTAGTCATATTATTCCTCGGTGCCACCATCTCATACTCCACCCCCAAATCTTTCAGGAATCCATCCCAAATAGAGGCATCACGCTTCACAGAACCAACGCCTTGTAGTCGCTTTCGCTCCTCATCCCTACTCATCCTTTCGGTTCCAAACCAGGTGCGTTGCCTTGGATCTTCAACCCTCACAACAAGCGTTGTACCAGACTCTTCAGCAAGAGCCTTCCATCGCTTGACCTCCTCCATCGCCTTGTGAATCTCAGTGCTAGAAACACATACTAGAGATCGCGTTCGGCTATCCCAAACAGCGATCCCTGTATTCACTCCGGTATCAATACCTATGTAGATCATTCCTCTTCTCTCCCTGAAGGGATCTCATGCAATAGAACTCCCTTAATCTGATCATCCTCTCTAGACCCAAGAATCTGGACCATAAGCACATGATCCGGAACGTATTTGTAACGCACCTCCTTAATAAGAGGCAATCCTATAGAGTGCTCCCCAAAAATATGAACACTCCACCCTGATTGGGACTCATTCTTAACCGTGACAACCACATCTCTGTATAAGAATGTCCCGGGTTTGTACTCTCCATAATCGTCCGCAACACTTGGCTCTCTTGCAGCCGTCTCCTCCAACTCTTTAATCAACTCCGGATTAAGCCGCCCCTTTCTCTTTGCCCAGTACTCCGGGTAAATAACTCTTGATCTCTTCTGTTCGTTAGTATTCATATTATTCTTGATGTTTGATTGATACTCTTATAGAGGCTTTTGTTTCTACATCCGTCATGTATTTTTCGTATAGATCTCCGTGCTCCTCTTGGAATTTTGTCTTATCGAAATTCTTTCGCTTAGATGGCGCGATGTAAGATATTCGCATCCTCCCATTCTCCGCCTTCTTGAGGTCGTTCGCTTGCATAAGCACAAGCATTCTATCCTGGAGCTGCTTCTTTCGCTCTTCTAAGCGGGACATCTCAGAATCGATCGATATATACTCGTCCTGTAACGCCAGTAGCTCATCTGGCATAGGCTCAAACTTCTTTGTCATAGTTGTATCTGATAGGGTGAAATTGTATCATAAATAGCCTTACAGACTTCAATGTCGTAGAGGGCATCATGCAATCTTGAGTCATCAACCGGAATACCCAAAGCCTTAGCTACCACCCCTGCTTGAAGCTCTCCATTTCGGCTCGCTTAGAGGCTAAGCAAGAGGAAGCCAAGACCATTACATCAATGCTATTGCTCCAGAAGTATGACCCAAAATATTTATCTCCATTCTGGATAAACCACGCTCTCAGAAACTGATTGTCAAAGCTCGCATTATTATACCCGACAAGGAAAAACTTGTCCCTTTTGTCATACTTGCTTACGTACTTATCCAACATTGCCGTGAATTCGCGGTAAACATCCAACATGGGAGGATAAGCCCTTACCTGCTCCTCTGTAACTCCAGCTACATCAAGAGCCTCTTTTAGTATGTCGGCTTTTGGATTAGGCTGTACATGGAAATTAAATGTCTCCATTACATTCCCATCTATCACAACCATCCCGCTTATCTGGTGAATACCATGTCTATTCACCAATGTCCCCGTAGTTTCGAGGTCAAAAAACAGTAGCTTCATTTTCTTGTGCTTTTATTGTCTTACCCAATATCCTTGTCCTTTCTTGGTATAGCCCTTCAGCTCCATTACTTCATCGTACCGGCTGTGAATGATGTCAAAAACACGTCTATAGTCTTCTTGATCATATGCAGAAGTAAGGTTGTCCCATTCTTCGATAATAGGTTTGTAGAACGGAAACGCATCAACCACCATTTGCAGCTCATCTTTCCCGACCTCACAAAACTTAACAAGGTCATAGCATCTCGAGAAGTCACTGGCATCGCCTGGCACATCAAACCCACTGTGAGACTCAGTACCATCTTTGGCTATTCCCATTAAAGCACACCACATGGTTCTTGACGACACCCCGACATGATGGGTACCTACCCATTGAATCATCTTATTGTAATTCATAATCTTCACTTAATCTAAGGACCCTCTTTCAGGAACAAGGTCGCTCGTGATGACATCCAAAATCTTCGTTTCATCAACCTGTTCGACCTCATAATCAGACACAGAACTTTGCATAAAGTTGTCCACAAGCTCGTGTGCTGTCATCGCTGTATTCGCATTTACCAAGAAGAATTGTGCAACCTTCTTCTCCTTGCCGCTTCTTTCATCAAGGGTGATGAAGTTCAACTTGCACTTGAACCACTTGTCCGCTTCTGTAGAAGCATTCTTTTGTCCCAACAGCTTACGTGCATCTCCATCGATCTTACTTGCCATTCCGAATTTGTCCGTAATGATCTCTGAATAATTCTTGCGCGCTATTGCGACAATATCTATCTCTTCTGATGAATATTGAGCAAGTTCGCTCTGCACGACTCTTTCTGCTATCCCAAAGGTCAAAGCCTGAACCAAATAGAGCTCTGACACCTTTTTCTTTGTTCCGTTTTCTTGCACTCTATCTAAGCGTGCCTTTACTTGATACCACATATTCCTAAACTTCTTACTTCGTTATTTTCTTGATTATTTCTTCCATCATCTGATTGAATCCTTTTACAGCTTTTCCCCGTGCAGTCTCTAAATCCTGACACTTACATGTAAACACAACCTCGTCACCTATATGTATATCTCGTATATCCATTTCCTTACCCTGTTTTGAACAATCTTTTACCCTTTCACGAATAGAACCCAATGCGTATTGCTGCGCTTACCACTCTTATGCCCGAGTATTGGTTTCTCATCCGTAAGCTCCAAAATGTCAGAAAGAGGAATATCCGTCTCGTTCCACTTGAATATCAAGAATCCTCCACCCCTCAGCACTCTGAAACACTCAGAAAAACCCTTCCGTATAGTATCCTTCCAGTCCTTACCAAGATGCCCATACTTTGTCATTTGCCACCCCTTCAGCTCTTTCTTGCTCCCTGTGTACTTCAAGTGTGGAGGATCAAAGACAACGAGAGAGAAAGACCCATCCTTATATGGCATATTCGTAAAGTCGGCCAACACATCAGGGCAAACAGAAAACTTCCTACCATCACAAAGCTCTGTTTCTAACGTGCGAATATCCTGAAACAATACTCTCGGATCATTCTTGTCGAAATAGAACATCTTACCTCCACAGCAGGCGTCCAGAATCTTTTTTGTACTATCTATCCTATTCATTCCTAACTCTATAATCAAATTATCCCCTCATGCCTTAGGATTGAGGATACGATAGCACGCTCGCTGATGCACGCTTCTTGCCTCTCAGCTTTTCGGATGACCTTGAGACGCCCATCAACCTCGTATATAAGCCCCCAGTCTTTAGGGAGCTCTCGTTCCTTGATTAGCCCTTCGGGGCAGCAATAGTACCGATACTCGCCTAAGCCCTTACTTGGGATTTTGCGAGATAGCTTCTTCTTGTCGGCGAGAAAGTCGGAGCGAGAGGTCTTCACCTCAATTACAATACAAGTACAATAGCTCCATCCTAAAACATCAGGAATCTCTTCTGCCGCTGCCACAGGCTCTACAACTACGTATGAGCTTCGTGGAGCCGATCTATCTTTATTATTCTTGAGCCACTTTCCCGCCTTGATACACAGCCTCCTGTGTTCACTACAAGCATTAGCTTTCTCCTTCTCGATTGTGCACGAAATCTCTTTCTTCATGCCATTTCTTGTTCCTCTAACTCCCATCAAAAAAGCCCAGTTTGAATGTTCGATAATATCTTTTCCTCGGCTGCTCGGCAGTATTCTTTCTTGATTTCGAACCCGTATGCCTTGCGCTTTCTGTTGCCAGCCGCTAATAGGGTTGTACCGCTGCCTGCACATGGGTCTATTACGACATCCCCCTCGTCGGTGAAGATGCCTATCAAGTACTCAAGAAGTTTCACCGGCTTTTGTGTCGGGTGTACCTTTGGCGCATCGCCGCTCCGTCCCCACTCAATACAATTGAAAACCATACTCCCATCATTATTGAACTTCGGCAACCTATCTCTGTATAGAATCAGTCCGTATTCACAATTGCCGACTACTCGCATATTAGCCTTTAGAACTTGAGGGGAGAAGTTCTTTCGGAATACTAGGTTGATGTAGTTCTTGAATCCGTATTTCGGAGCCTTTTGAATCAGCTCGAATTGCTGCTCAAATTCACAAAAAACAATCATGCACGGCGATTTGCTTTTTTCCCCTTTCGCCTTTGGCTCCTTTATGAGCATCTGAGAGGTAAAATGCAAAAACTCTGAAACTCTAAAGTCGTTATCCGTGTCAAAGAACGACTTACCAGCCTTGCTCTTATCCTCTCCGTTTGCTATGTCTCCACCAACATACCACTCGGGATTCGATCCATAGGCGTCTTTCCCAATATTGTATGGAATGTCGGCGATAATCAGCTGCGCCTTTGGAATCCCATACTGCTTGAAATTCTGGAAATGGTCGTTAAATAACTGAATATCCCTCATATCATCTATCCAACATAAACTCGTAAGCAAAAACATAGGGGTTTTTATACCAAGTTCCTTTACCGCTTACTCGGTCTATAAGACACGCGAATGCAGAACTTTCAGATCCAAACAAGTGAGGGAATTTTCCCCTTTTGTTCTCGTAAAAACCGAAGTTCCCATCAAACCTATCTCCGAACTTGATAATACCCTCCTTGATACAATCTTCATCGCTTATATCTTGCAAGCGTTCCAATCGCACATTTGTAATTCTCACTTGGTGAGGCATTAGGTTAGGTTTCACGAACATCTTGTTAGTCCATCCAGCCGTGTCGCAAGCGTTTTCGTATTGTCCATTTTTATCGTTGTATATCTTGTGTGTTGGGCTTATTCCTGCGCTATCATAGCTCTGCGCAACAGCTACGCTTTCGCCTACCTTGTACCTCGGTCTTATGATTATTGGCTCATCAGACGCCTCGAAGTCTAACACTATCTTTTCGCCGTCGAACTTATGGTTACTCTCAGAGAGTAGCTCTAGACCCTTTTCAATTCGCCTTGTCTGCGTCTTTAGTCCGCCTAGTGCCGCCTCAGTGAGACAGAATCGGTCGTTAAGCATCATCTTTTGCATTGTTTATTTAGCCAATTGGTTTTAGTTTATTAAAAGCCCAACCTTTTTCTTTTAATCTATTTAATCCAGAAGGTGTTATAGTGTAGTCAAAGGGATGTTTAGAACAATCTCCAAATCCACCAAAATAGAATACTCCGTAAGATACAATACCTAAGCCTTTAAGCTCTTTTAGTTTAGCCTCTGTATTTCTCCAAAGATGCTCTCTATATTTTGAGTCACTCTCCTTATCAACTTTAATGTAGTATCCTTCTATTCTTCCGTAGTTATCAAATTCAGAAATATGTATATACTTTGCTTTATCATCAATTTGTTTTTGCAGCCACTCTTCAGTTCTAAAATTATCTTCTGGATGGAGGAACACATTAGCAATTCCAAGACCTAAGTTTTTATTTGCAACCTTCCTATTATCTCTAAATCTATGACCAGCTATTGTAGCAACATAACTCTCTGTCTTATAAGAATATTTGGTTTCCGTGTGGAATAGTTTAGGATTGTCAATCACAAATTGCATCAAATCCGTTTTACTTACTTTCAACTCTTTTGCCAGTTCGGAAATAAGGCATAGTTTTGAAGAGTTCACTTGTTTTAGCAACTCAAACTTTCTTTTTATCTCATCTATATTCATATCATTGTTTTATCAATTCGGGGTTCTCGTGGATGTTGCCGATCACTTCGATACCAAGCAATGAATAGAACCGAAGTTCAATAGTTTTTTCTTTTTGAACAACAAATCCAGCCTGCTCGCAATCATACATAACAACCCCTGTTGTAGCTCCAGAAGAAACTATATCGCCCTCGTAAACTTCCTTTCCGTTCTTGTCTTTTAGACCCGTGTATTGACCGATTGTGGATGGTTGCACATCGTTTAATAAAAACTCTTTATCCCATATCTGGCACGAAACATCGTGTTTTGTCGGCGTCTTTAGACTTCCATATATCCATTTCTTAGCTCTTTCACTCTTTCCCCTAAACTTTATTTCTCTCATAGCTTATTCTCGTCTTTGATTTTATACATCTTCCACTTCGCACCTTGTCACGTTGTAGCTTATTTCCACATCATCAAGAAAGACGTCCTCACACTCGCTTAGGTCAGTTCCTGCGAACTCAGATTCCAAAAAGTCATTTATCTGCTGATCTGTGTATTCCTCGTGACCCGACACTTCTACTTCAATTGTTATTCTCTTTTTCATAGCTCCCTTTTTTATCTACCCATTTGTGGTAATACTCTATCGCATCATTACAATGGCATTTAATTGTTGCTGTTAGATTTTCTCGGTTATGTTCATCCATATTATTGCAAATATTAATTATAGATTCAAATGCGCTCATAAGCACAGCATACTCATCACAAGAGTCGGCTCGATTAGGCTCTGACCTTTCAATGCCTCCTTTCAGCTCTTCGAACTTGGCAACTGCGCCTCTCAGTATTCGGACGAATCGAGCCGACGTATACACAGCACTTTCGGCAAGTGCATCCGCGCTCTGTTTCGACATTCCGCACCCTTGCAGGGTTTGCAGGAAGATGGCTCTTGCAATCTCTGAGCACATCTTTCCCCAATCTTTCTCGGACGAGTTATAGCCGTCCAATATCAGCTCCACCTGGGAGAGGGCTATCGTGGATAAGCAGCGTTGCACGCCAGGAGGTCTGAAAAACACAAGTCCCTGCTCCTTCGCATACCTTTCTACTTCGACGACTTCTCCTGTCGCCTTGATTCTTGCCGTTAGGATGTTCATCTCATTATCTCTATTTGGTTATTAGTAAGCTCTTCTCTCAGCACGTCATCACCATCTAGGAGCTCGACGTAGTCAGCCCATATGGTGATTCTTGCACGCGGGAAGCCGTCTTTGCCTAGGTACGAACTCGCCCTCAGGACGCCGTGCACGAGCACCATCATACCCTCCTTTATCTTGAGATAGGTGCTCAGCTTCGAACCGCTCAAGATAACCTCAATCTCCCGCTTGTCTCCCGAAAATCCCAGCGAGTCTCTTAACACGTCATCAATATTGAGACGTAAATAGACGTGCTTTCGGCAGCAGGCGTCTTCTACCATATAGGCGTCTTCTAGCAATTTCCCTACCGTTGTTGCTCTAATCATGTTGTTTGCTTTGTTGCATTTTCACATCACCCTTTTCAGTCGCTCAATTAGAGCATCGGCATATTTCACACAGCAATTTGCAAGTACTTGTTTTGTGTTGCTTTCTACAGTCTCAGGATCTGATGTTTGCGCTGAGAACAAATCCCTCGCTATCTCATAGCGTCTTTGCTCCCAATCGATCACATTGCAACCATCCTGCAGTATCTCCACCTCCTCCTTGCGCAATGCAACGGACATGCCGATACTACACGGCATCTTCACGTATACATGCTTATCACTTACCTCTTCTACGATAAGCACCTCGCCAGTCTCTTTAATTCTTGCTTTCATTTTCTATAACTTTTGCCTTGGAAGTATATCTTGTCGAACATCTCTCTGATCCTATCGTCTATTCTAGCTCCGTACCTCTCGCGTATATGCTCATCAGATAGATTAGAGGTTACAATTGTCCAGCACTGTCTGTCATAGCGATTATAGAGCAGCTCCGTGACGGGGGAAAACTCGTTACCATATATTTTTATATTCGCAGGCTCCGCACCCAGGTCATCAATGAATAGGAGCTCTTGAGATACTATCCTATTGTACAGATCTTGATTATTACTATACACCTTTACTAGGTTAATCGCAGAGGTTCTGTACACATACTTTCTCTCGTTACTATAAGGGCTATCAAACATGTAGTTAACGAGGGAGCAGATCGCATTACCCATAACTGTCTTACCGGTACCACAAGTCTCTCCATACAGGAGCAATCCTGTTTTATTATTGCCAGAGAGCCATTTTGCAACCTTCGCAATCCTTTCGCTCGTCACACTGTCGTTAAGCATTTGCACACGTCTCTTAACCACCTCTGCATTATAGCACGCTGATAACATGCTTACCATTTCTTGTGGATCAACATCAGACAAGCTAAAGCGTGTCTTGGTAACTTGATCCAGCTGCCGTTGTAACACATTCAGCAGCTCTTTCATTGACTTTGTTCCCATATTTCTGTAGATTTTCGTAATACTTATCCTTTACCCATCCCCTGATCGCCAAGTAGTCAGACTTATATCTTCGCCCTCTACTACCCTTGTAATTATTGAGGATTTCGATCATTTCTAATGCTGGCTCCTCTCCATACTCAACACATAGCTTTGTGTATTCGTCCCTAGTAAGAGTTACAAATTCGGCGTATTTGTACTTCTTAGCTTTCTCAATCTTCGCTTTCTGTTCCGGAGTTAGAGGAGGAGGAGACTCTGTTGGCACATCATCAGCCTGAAATAAGCCATTCTGCTCTTGTGGTTCTTTCTCCAGAACTGGATCCTCGCAGGATGGAGCCTGGACTTTATCCTCAAGATTTTCCTTCTCCTCAACCTTATGAGAGACAGAGAACATCTTAGCTTTCGTAACCTCTCCTCCCTTTTTTCCGGCTTCACGCCTTTTGACTCTTATATCCTCCTCTCTTAGCATCTTATTGCAGCAGTAAGCCCCATCTGACGCTCTTACAGAGCAAAGCCCATTGTCAATAAGGACATCAAGCCATGCATCTGTGCCAGACATATCTACTCCTACTAGTTGCACAATCCCTCGTCTAGAGTATGGCTGACCTTTAGCATCCATCATAACACCACGCTCCACACTCTCCCACATATAGCATAACAAATCAACATAGAGCCCCCTTACATCCAGAGGGAGACGTCTCACCTCCAGGCTTAACCAGTCCCCGACATTGAAAGGCATCATTATTTTTGTTGTTTTATTGGCCATATTCTGGATTGAGATTGTTATTCTATATCTCTTAATTCATTTAGCTGTTTAATAATATTCCGTGTAATGCGGATTGCATTCTGAATTCTTGTGCTCTGATCTGGAGGAATACAATCTATGAGTATAGGGATCAATCGTATAAGCTCCGATACGAGGTTATTTGCTATCAATTTCATTTTGTTGTTTCCAATACTTATCCGGGTCTGGTATATCGACCCCTAAATACTCCATAGCATACTCTCTTAGCTTCTCGCAGTAAGTAGAAAACACCACCGTGTCCATTGCTGCCGTTGATCCAGGGAACTCTACAACCTCTCCCGTATGCTTATTGATTACCTTGTCAGCCGTCATTTGAGACTTGAAAAACTCATGCACTTGTTCTACACTGGCGAACTCCCAACCGGCATCTATAAGAGCATCCAAAAGCATAGGATAGATACATCCCCACAGCCACCCATTCTGATCATTTGATCTTGGCTTGCGAACCTTCTTTATCTCTACTCTGTAGATCCCATCACATGTCTGACGGAACCAATCATACAGAGGCTTCAGATCGAACAATCCTCGCCCTTTCTCTATCAGGACCTTTGCCACTTTGTCAAATTCTATCCAAGCTGATTGTTAGACCAGGTCTGGCGGCATATACAATCCGTCCAGTTGCTTTCTCAACCTCAGAGACAAAATGCTCCTCATCAGCATTGTTGTCCGACATATGGATCAGTACGATATTCCCCACCTTTGCTAGATCGGTAGTAGCAAGCACCTCCTTACAAGTGCTCAATTCCATGTGCGAACGCATCAGTCGCTCCCTTTGCTGTGGCATTGTACGACCGGCACTGATCGCCTCCGATAACTTCTTGTGTGAATAATTGCACTCGATAAGAATGTGACTCAAGTCCTTGAAGCGATAATCACAAGAACAGCTATCTGTGAGAAACATTATCTTGCCACTCTGTGGGTGATCTATCAGATAGCCCACACATGGAACATCATGACAAGCACCGAACGGGAGGACCTTGAAGTTTCCAAATTTGTATCCCCTCCCAAGCTCTAGGGAGATAGATCGTGTACTTTCTATCCCTTTTGCAGCCCAAACCTCAGGAAGAGCCAACGTATAGAAGCCAGAATCCACCATTGATTTGATGTATTTAGCATGATCTCCATGCTCGTGTGTCACTACACACCCAACCACCTTCCGGAGGTTGAAATCAAGAGCCTTTTTCACCTTCTGAAAGCTCACTCCAGCCTCTAATATCAAAGCCTCGTTCTCGCAATCAAGAACGTAACAGTTGCCAGAACTGCCAGAGCCTAGCACTTTTAGACTCACACTCATAACAATGCCGGCTTCTCAATTCCTTGCAGGAACTTATTAATGAAGTATACTTGCCCTTTGCCTGTAACTTTAGGCGTTACCGTAGTATGCATTACTCCATTGCTACCACTTCGTACTCCTCTTTTAATCTCAAATAGCCCTTGCTCTATATACTGCTGGTTCGGAATATTCCTACGCTCTCCACTCTTCCCTAAATAGCCATTACTCCTCAACCATTCAAATAGACGCTTCTCTCCTATATCATATCCGTTTTGGCATATCATCTTGGCGAGCTCTCCGACCAAACAACTACGGTTGCTCCCTTGCACTGCTTGTGTGAATGTGACTGCTGGAGCTTGTAGTTCCAATTGTCTTTTTTGCGCCTCTAGTTGCTCCGCCTGGTCTGCTGCCAATCTGAGTGCTTCCGACAGTGTCTTGGGGATATGCAGGCTGGTAGATCCCTTTGTCATCAGCTCCTTTATCCTATCGTTACACCAGATGGCGAATGCAGGGGATAACCACCTTGCAAACTCTATGGCTACGTCCTCGTGCATCCAAGTCCCTTGTGCATTTGGGTCGCCTCCCTTTATAACTCTCACTAAATCAGCCGAAGTGCTTTTTCTCACTTCGGAAAGAGCATTGATATAGTCTTGAGATTGCTGGTTTTGCAACCAGTCTACTGGCCTTTTCCCGAAAGCTTTCGCCATCTCTGTCGCATTGACCATAATGCGATCACCATTGTTGAAGGTGATACTCGCCCCATTGTAATTGAAAATCTGCACTCCGTTCATAGCCTTTTCGTTATTAGAATGCCCTCCCCGAGCTCGGGGAGGGTTATTCCAGTCTTACATTAGTACCCAGGATCTATATTTTGCGATTCCGTAGGAGCAGAAATCTGTCCTGTAACATCTTCATATGCGACAGCCTCAGCATCAACAAGAACATGATTCTGATCTTCTGTTGTATTAATCTCTCCTTCGTAATCATTAGATATGGCATTCTGCATCTCAATAGACAGGTAGCCGTATTTGCTTAATAGGTTGCGAATAACAGTCTTCACTGCCATTCCGTGAAAATTACCAAGCCAGCCGACAGCATTGTTATCAGAGAATCGGAGAGCTGCCAGATTGACAAGAGCCTCAGTAGTGACGTCTTTTTTTAATCCCTTAGAATAGCGCTTAGCATGCGCTGCCATCTGCTCAACCGTCATGTACATTGTCTTGCTAAATCCATTCAAAAGCTCGAAATAGCAGAAGTAGCCAACAACCTTGTCCGAAGTTCGCTCTCCATCGAAAGCGATCTCTCCGGTAAGCTTGTTTACCTTTCTCAGTTCGCCCTCATACACAGCATCTGCATTGAGTGTGCGATACTGACCTGTTCGCATTGCTAACTGAATGAATCCTTTGTATCCCATCTGGAAAGTAGGCACCATCTCCTTCTCCCAGCGCTCTCTCTCAACCCCTTTCTCATCGGTGTACTTCACCTTCTTGCTATTGTTGAAGGGAATGATATAAGCATACCCCAAGGCCTTGTTGATTGGCAAGTGTAATACAGCTGCTTTCAGAGCCTCCATAACTACCAATTTAGGATCACACAGCTGTAGATTCTTGTCTCCGTTGTAGAGGTCAATAACTGAGGCTACAAAGGTGCCAGAGTTCTGACCAAGAGCATTCTTGAATTGAGCCTGTACGCTGTCGGCATTCAGCATATTTTTCAATACGTCGATAGCCTTTGGAGTCTTTACCGACTGGCTCATTTTGTTGTTGGTTGCAGTAGCTGCCACCGGTGTTGCTTGTTCTGTCATAGCTATGTTATTTAATTGTTAGGACCTTGTGTTTACTTACGACTAGATTTATGACTTGAGAGATTACATCTATAATCTCATTCACACTCTCCCTATTGTCTATCACAATAGGAGCACTAATCCCCTTTGCGCGACAAATCGCATTGATAATATCAAGTCCGGCATTCAATTTCCCTGCGGCATTTACGTCGGGATATGGAACTCCGTTCACTGTGCAGACACAGGTTAGCTTCTCACCCCCATTCAGCTGCTCATCAACAAAAGAGAAAGAGACAAGACTAAACATACCATTGATACGCTCTATTAGTTTAGCATCCTTGTCCTTCTGAAAAGAAAGGGCTGTATACTCCCACTTCTCTAGGTCTGCCAGTCTCTGGTTGTTCTGAATCCGCTTCTCTTCCAAGTCTGCTAGCTCACGCTCTGCTCGTTCTATCTGATCACGTTTTGCTAGGCGCTTGTAAAGCTCCTGGATATTGCAATTAAGTTCCGACTTAGCCTTCTGTAGGTCTGTTGTGTCTACGGTCTTAACATCAACAGTAAGCTGATTTTCCAACTCTGTAACCTCATTACGGAGATCTATAATCTCCTGATCGCTGGCGATCAGTCTATTAACATCAACAGCATCTGGCTTGTTGGCACGCTCTTGATCAATCAGCCCCCTTGTTACTAAAATCTGCTCCTCTAGAGTATCTATCTCAGCAAGAGCATTCTCTCGCAGAATAGCCTGCTCTTCCTTCTGCTTAACCTTAGCTGTCCCCTGCTCTTTATTCTTGCGGAGCCTCTCAGCCTTGGACTGATTGAAATTAGCCTGTAGCTCTCTCTGCTTTTTCTCTATATCCTCAACTTCTAGAGACCGCTTACAGGTCGGGCAAACAAAAGCCCCCTCTGGATATTGTATTTGCTCTTCACTAATTGCACGATACTTGCCACGCAAAGCGTCTAGGTCATTATCTAGACTTGCTATAGTAGCATCTATAGAGCTTACAGAAGATTTCTTACGTTGTAAGTCGGACTCTTGCCCTTTCAGCTTATACTCCAGGTCTAGGATCCTTACCTCAACCTCACGCACTCCATTGTTAGACTCAGTCCTAATTGCGTTTTCTCTATTCGCAATCGCGATTTTCTTTTCTCCGATTTTCCTCTGAATGTCAGCCCTCCTGTTATACTCCTGTTCATTTAGCTTCGATTTGTCTGCGATCTGACTATCAATCTCAGCCACCCGCTTTTTCTTATCCTCCAAATCGGACTCCAGAATACCCCAATCTTCTGATTCGGGCTTCAATCGATTTGCAGTATCTATCTGGCTTGGAATAACCGCAAGCTCGTCCTTGCAAGCTCTTTTTTTTGCTGCTACCTCCTTAGCGTACTGAGCCAGCGATCGCCCCGAAAGCTGAGCAATGAGCTCCAAGTACTCAGGTTTAAGCTGGGCTACCTCATCATCAGTTACACCTCCTGCCATATCCAATAGCATCTCTTTCTGAACTTCCGGCTTCAACGAAGTGAAGTAGAACGGATTAGTCACCATCTTGAAAAGATCTTCCGGTATGATAGCATCCACTTCTGTATCATACTCCTTCTTCGTGCTCAGCTTTACATCATTGACATAGAACTCCGTCTTGTGGTTTTGCAAAACCTCCTCAGTCGTTCCTCTAGTCTTAACCCAGCTCTCAACATAGCACCGCTGTAGCTTGACTTCGGCACCATCAACACTGAAGACTCCGGTAACAGAGTGGTTCAGGTGAAGAATAGGCTTACCTGTCTTATTATCCAGCGTCTTAATATTAAAATTGCTGTCTGAACGACCTGTACTATCCTTGCCAAAAAGAAGCCAAGTAATGGCATCAACCAACGTAGTCTTTCCCGTCCCATTCTCTCCATATACCACAGTTTCCTGATCGGAGAATTCGACGTAAAAACTTGCCAGCCCCTTGAAATTCTCTAGGGATAAGCGCTTTAATTTCACTGTTCTCATACTATCTATTGATTATTGAATTGATTTTCTCTGATTTATCGGCAGCCATGAGCTCTGCCATAGAGTAGAGCACTTTAGAGCGAGTAGAACTACCACACCGAGAACCGGACACAACCCCTTTCTGCACCCAACGCTTCACTCTGCCCTCCTGGAATAGCCTATAAGCCTCCCTCTGAGATATGAGATCTACAGCCGGCTTAGTCTGCTTGATATAGTTAGCAGCACCAAGCTCCGCCATCTCGGAACAAAGATTCTTAAGCTCGTACAAATCCAAAGTGATCATGAACTCTAGCCAATTAGCGACAACTCTACTTCATGAGTGCTGTTATAGATCCTTCTCTTCCTCATCAAGGTCCTGAGGATCTCCTGCTATCCACCGCTCAACAGCCTTAGGCAAACAACCTCTCTCTTCAAGCCATGAAAAAATCCGAAGCCCTAAGAACAAGAGCAGAATGCCAACGCCCTTGATTACTAATAGCTCTAAGACATCTGAATCTTCACACGTCCCCATAATTGCAAGCAGCCCCAAAATCTCAGCGACAAATGACACCAAATAGATGGCCCACTTTTTCCATTGTTGCATCTCTTTCATTCTGGATCCCCCCAAACTTTTTTAATCCCATACTCAGCGAAAATTTCCTCTATGGCTTTAGCCTCAGAGACACGTGGTTCTATTTCTCCACGTAAGCGTGGATAGAAACCCTCCCGGGTAGCTATACCCAAGGCTGACATGATGCGCTCTCTCACCTCTTTCACGTCCTTCCTACGTAATTGCTCGTACCCGAGCTTAAAACTGTACTTATTCATCTCGTTTTTATTATTATATTTGCTACTCACAATCGTGATTGATTGCCACTACATTAGTGAGCGTAACTAATTACAACGGCAAAGATAGATAGATTATCTAATATGACAATGAGATGATAGATACATTTGTGGTTAAAATGTGTTTTATGATTGATTATTAAACAGTTATGAATAATGTAAGAGACAGAATCTTGGTATTTATTGACGCTATTGGAATCACAAAATCAAGGTTCGAGAAGATTGTCGGGTTTTCAAATGGCTATATTGACAAGCTCAGAGAATGTCCGTCCCAAAAAAAACTAGATATAATATCTAATACCTTCCCAATGTTGAGTATGCCTTGGCTTCTCACCGGCGAGGGAGAAATGCTAAGGGACAATAGCACAGAAGAGGTCAAGGCAGATGGCGAGAAGTCAGAAGATGAGATAAGTCTAGTTCCCCTACTCCCCATAGCTGCACAAGGAGGCAGCCTGAACGACTTTGTTGTCTCGGTCAAAGAGAACGATTGCGAACGCGTTGTATCCCCGATAAGGGGGGCAGACTTCGCAATGCCTGTAGCAGGCGATAGCATGGCTCCGGAATACCCTGCCGGATCTCAGATATTCATTAAGAAAATAAACGAACGTGCATTCATCGATTGGGGTAAGGTCTACGTGCTTGACACGTGCAATGGGAGTGTCATTAAGAGAGTATTCCCAGCAGATGACCCTGGAAAGGTAAAGTGCGTATCAATCAACCCAGACTACCCTCCATTCGAGGTGGCGTACGAAGATATCTACGGCATGTATCGCGTACTACTTTGCATGTCAATTAAGTGATTATCAAACATTAGTCATTCACAATACTAAAACAAACGTCATGGCAATTTGTCCAAAGTGCGGAAGCAAACATATACACGCTGGAAAAAGAGGCTATAGCATATCAAAAGGGATAGTTGGACACCTCCTTTTCAACGGCATAGGATTAATAGCTGGTGCTATTGGTAGCAATAAAACTGAACTTACATGCTTAGATTGTGGGCATACTTTTAATCCTGGAGACTCCAAAAACGATGAGATCATAAACTCAATCATAAATTCATATCAACCATCAAACTACCCCCTAAACGAGGACAACCAGAAAAACACCCCTCCTCAAAAAACAACCAAATATCAAAAAGTAAGGATATCAACATTACTGAAATATCGTGACGCAATATCAGACTCCAAGGTATCTCTTCTCGAAGAGCTGGAAAAAGAAGGCGCCTTGTTTGTCGAAATACCCAACGGAGAAATCGAAAATATAATCAAAAGCAAAACGAAGGGAATTAAACGCATTATCTCTTTTCGGGAAACAGAATCAGAGTATCAATGAACACTCCAGGCAGCCAAGAAATCATGACACGCTTCTACAGCGCATTAGAGGCGCTTATAGCGCTTAAAAAAATCCGTGGGGTAAATACATACTGCCGACGCAATAACATCGACAGACGCAATCTAAACGCCCAAAAAAAGGATTTAGATAGATCCATCTTCCAGCTGTCTTGGTTACAACCCATGATTTTGGACTATGGAGTGAATGCAAGATGGCTGATCACAGGAGAAGGAAGGATGTTCGACGACAAATAATCCAGAAGGTGGTACTACTGATGAAGTATCACCTTTTTTCATCTTCCCCCCACACCCCCTATCTATATAAATACTATAGTATATAGAGAGTATATATACGCGTGCGTGCGCATTATGCGCGATCGCACACGCGCGGGCGCGCGAGAAACAACCTTCAAACACCATTTTTACCCTAAAATCAGAAAGAAACGGACACTGATAATCAGACACTTACAAGATTTTGCTTAGGCAAAAATGCCGTTTTGCTTAGGCAAAATTCCACAATGCACTGAAAATCAAGAAGTCGATACCTTACTGCTCAAAAGGTGCGGCTCTTCAACATTTTCGATCGAAAACACCAACAGATCAAGGACTCTTCTGTTGGCCCTATCAATTAGATCCCACGACTTGCGGATGTACATGTCCGTCACCCTCATAGACTCATCAACGTGATTAAGAGCTTCGTGGACGGTATACTTATCAACACCGGCATCATTGAGGGCTATAGTTGCCCAAGAGTGCCTCGCGGCATAAAATTCTAGATCATCTACTCCGACAAGTTCACCGACCTTTTTCAATCCCTTATTAACCGCAGCATAAAGAGTGTCTATACTAGAGTACATTCGGTAAAACCGAAATACTCTTTCTCCTGAAGGATCTCTATACTTTTCGAACAATGCCTGAATCTCCGGTTCTACCCTTACGGATATCTCAGCCCTGTCCATCCGCCTATTCTTTGTTTTTGTCCTCTGATACGTTATCCTACCATCCCTATAATCTGTGCAGTTGTACAGATCAATAGCATTCATTCCAAGCAGGCAGAAGCTCAACAAAAAAATATCTCTAGCAAAATTGAATCTATTGGTTCCAGGTTGCATTATCACAGAGTAATCCAGGTTAGCAATTGCCTGAATCTGCTCAACAGTCAAAGCCCGCTTCCTCGGAGCTGGTAACTTTGGGAAATTGATATGACTGAAAGGTGAGTTTGGAATTCTGATAATACCAGCATCCTCATCATTAAACTCTCGTTTTGCCCTATTGTGTATAGACCTCAGCCGGTTGAGATAATTGTGGGTAACATAACCCCTAGTCACATTTGGCTGTCTAGATATCCAAGCAGCCCAATCGTTCAGGAACTTTACTGTTATCTCAGAGATCATCACCTCCTCCCTTCCGACAAACTTAACCAAGGATCTTATTGCTGTTGCATAGGTGGCTGCATTTCCGGAGTGTCCGGAGGATCTCATATTCTCAATTTCCTTCCAAGTGTACGCCACTATATCCAACTCAAACTTCCCTTCATTCTCCCTAGTTATAAGTTCTACGACTTGCCCAACAGTCATAGACTTCAATCGCTCTCCAACATGGTCACATCGATCTCGATACTTCCGAATTAGATCATTCGTTAGATCTATGTATTTTTGGTTCTTCAGTTTGAGGGATCTTGTCAGATCATCTTTGCCAACATACCATACTGTGGCCAGGTACTTTTTCCGCTTGTTATGTGTTACTCGGATCTTGATATTGTACGTTCCGTCCGCCCTTTTTTGATGTGCGTATACCTCCGCCTTGAACGTTGCCATTGTTTCTGTAGAATCTTAGTAGAACTTTTCACCGCAAATATAGCCTAGTTTTGCGGATTTTGCGGAATAAAAAAAGCCCACCCCATCCAAAGGGTGAGCTAAAAAGTAGCCCCGATGGGAATCGAACCCATATCCCAGGTTTAGGAAACCTATGTTCTATCCGTTGAACTACAGAGCCTTACGAATTTTATTTTATAGATCTCTTATCAATACTCGCGCAAGCTATACAATCTTCACGCGCTCTTGCAGGTTCAGCCTTTAGGAAACTTCTATTCTATCCGTTGAACTACAGAGGCATACTACTCAGCAAAAGAGGGACAAGACACCTCCTTCCTTGCAATACTTAGGGCAAAAGTAGCGAATTATCAGCGATTGACCGATAGTTTACGCTACCTTTGCACCAAAGTTATTAGAGACTAAAGTATGCAAGAGAAAATCCTCATCCTCGACTTTGGATCCCAGACGACTCAATTGATCGGGAGACGCATCCGCGACCTCAACACCTACTGCGAGATTGTACCCTACAACAAGCTACCTGAGGGGCTAGAGGGAGTGCGCGGCATTATACTATCGGGTAGTCCCTACTCAGTATATGACCCCAAAGCCTTTAAGACCACCCTTTCTACACTGCGTGGGCGCTGCCCTCTCCTTGGCATCTGCTACGGAGCGCAGAGTCTCGTCTATCAAGCCGGAGGGATGGTAGAGCCGGGGGCAACTCGAGAGTACGGCCCCGCTAAACTAGAACTTACCGCCCCCGAAGATCCCCTCCTCAAGGGGCTAACCAAAGGCAACACAGTATGGATGAGCCATGGGGATACCATCACCCGACTCCCCGAGGGCTTCCGCCCGATAGCTCGCACGCCCGAGGTGGAGAATGCCGCCTTCCGCATCGAAGGGGAAGAGACTTGGGGCGTACAATTCCACCCCGAAGCCTTCCACAGCGAAGAGGGTACCAAGCTACTTGCCAACTTTATTGACATCGTGGGGATTGGGGGCAACTGGTCGCCAGACGCCTTTATCGAGCGCACTGTAGCAGAGCTGCGTGAGCAACTCCAAAACGACAAAGTACTCCTCGCCCTTAGTGGAGGCGTGGATAGTTCGGTAGTGGCTGTGCTCCTAAACAAAGCAATCGGGCGCAACCTCACCTGTATATTTGTGGATCATGGTTTGCTAAGAAAAGACGAGGCAACCCAAGTGATGCAAGACTACCGCCACCTCGGTCTCAACGTAATTGGAGTAGATGCTCACGAGCAATTCTATAACGCCCTAGCCGGAGTAACCGACCCCGAGCAGAAGAGAAAAATCATCGGCAAGGGCTTCATCGATGTATTCGAAGCCGAAGCTGCCAAAATAAAAGATGTGAAATGGCTCGGTCAGGGGACTATCTATCCCGACATTATTGAGTCTATCAACATTACGGGTATGGTCATCAAGAGCCACCACAACGTGGGAGGTCTCCCCGAGCGTATGAAGCTCAAGCTCGTAGAGCCTATCCGTACCCTTTTCAAAGACGAAGTGCGCCGTGTGGGTCGTGCCCTCGGCATGCAAGCCCACCTTTTGGAGCGCCACCCCTTCCCCGGACCCGGGCTAGGGATCCGCATCCTAGGGGAAATCACCCCCGAGAAAGTACGTATCCTACAAGAAGCGGATGCTATCTACATGAACGAAATGCGCCGCCAAGGCCTCTACAACGAGGTGTGGCAAGCCGGAGCCATCCTACTACCTGTGAAGAGTGTAGGGGTGATGGGAGACGAGCGCACCTACGAGTACACCGTAGCCCTACGCGCCGTAACGAGTGTAGATGCCATGAGCGCGGACTGGAGCCGACTCCCCTACGAGTTTTTGGCAAAAGTCTCCAACGAGATCATCAACAAGGTGAAGGGGGTTAATCGCGTTGTGTACGATATCTCCTCCAAGCCACCCAGCACCATTGAGTGGGAATAACCCAACAATTTTCTAAAAACGACTAAACGCCTCCTAGGGAGCAAGGTATAGACAGAGATGAGATCTACCCCATACCTTTCTCCCATGGGGTTGTTTCGTCCTCCCTCCTCTGGGCACCACAAGGTCTCAACGAGAGCAACCCTATTCTAAAAGACAATATCAAGAGCCTCTCTCTTCTCCCATGAAGAGGGGAATAAATGGTACTAATCCAATAGAGAAAACCAATGTCTACTTATCAACCCGAAGACTCCCGCAAAGTAACAACGCACCGACTACGAGAGATGAAAGAGCGTGGAGAAAAAATCGCTATGCTCACGGCCTACGACTTCACCATGGCTACCCTTGTAGATAGTGCCGGCATGGATGTAATACTGGTAGGGGACTCTGCCTCCAACATTATGGCGGGCAACACCACCACCCTCCCCATTACTCTTGATCAGATGATCTACCATGGGAAGTCTGTAATGAAGGCGGTAAAGCGGGCATTGGTCGTAGTGGATCTCCCCTTCGGATCGTACCAAGGCAACCCGATGCAGGCGCTAGACTCCGCCATCAAAGTGATGAAGATCACCCATGCGGATGCCATCAAAGTAGAAGGGGGGAGCGAGATTAGCGAATCCATCCAGCGCATCCTCTCGGCAGGGATCCCCGTAATGGGGCACCTCGGTCTCACCCCTCAATCTATCAATAAATTCGGCTCCTACAACGTACGAGCTCGGGAAGAAGCAGAAGCCAAGAAGCTAATAGCCGATGCCCACTTGCTCGAGGAGCTAGGATGCTTTGCCATCGTTTTGGAAAAAATCCCTGCCACCCTTGCAGAGCGTGTAGCAAGCGAACTCTCCATTCCCATCATTGGGATCGGTGCCGGAGGCAACGTAGACGGACAAGTACTCGTGCTGCACGACATGTTGGGGCTGAACGAGGGATTCCGCCCCCGCTTCCTACGCCTCTACGCCGAGATGGGGCAAGCCGTGCGCACCTCTGTAGCGCAATACATTACGGATGTGAAGACAAGAGACTTCCCCAACAGCGAGGAGCAATACTAGTCTCAACCCAACGCAAGCAAAACACGTACTAAGGTGGGCAATACAGAGCACCTCCAACGACGAGACATTTCGTTTGTTTCGTTTATTGCCATACTCGAGTTTGCGCTCGCACTAGCGGCACCTAGTAGCGGCGACTCCCTCCACGGAGGCGTTGCCGCACCTGCTTGGTACACCTTTTACGTAAACAAACTTTTTGCGGGTCTACCCCTCCTGCTCTCCCTCTCGGGCTATCTCTGGAGCGTTCGAGGCGAGACGCCATCTCCCCTCCGCAAGCGAGGCTCCCTGCTCTTAGGCAAAGCCGATCGCCTACTCTACCCCTATTGGCTCTTTACCACCATCCTTTACTTTGTGGCTGTTGGCCTGCCCAATTATCTAGCCGGGAGCTGTCCCTTTACGAGCTATACCCAATGGGTGCTCTTCCCCCGCACCCAAAGCATCGGTTATCTGTGGATTTTGCCTGCCCTCTTTTGGCTGCATGGCATTACCCTTGTGATCCCTAAGCAACTAAGTCTCAAGCAAACAATAGTAGCTTATGGGGTAGGACTCGGGCTCTATGCCCTAGGCACGCTCTTCGAAATTGAGGCGCATCAAGATCCTCTTGCCCTTGTCTGGACTATCCGAAATGCCCACTTTTTCATCCTCGGCGCCTTGGTGCAGAAGATTTATCGTAGGGGTGTGCCCGGTCGTGTTACGATAATGGCATTGTTGCTTTTCCATGCGGTGCTGGTGGCGCGCATCCTGACGCCCTACAAGCAACCTTGGATCCTTCTTTTTACGCTTCCCTACTTTACCTTCCTACTCGTCATTATCTACGGAGCCAGTTCTAAGGTGGGCAAATGGATCGAACGCCCTCTATGGCGAGATCTTGCACGCTTCTGCTACCCCATCATCCTACTGATGCTCCTCAACGTACTCGTCTTTAGACTTTGGGTTTTCCCCTTAACCTCGGGCAGCACTTGGGCTATTAACCTAGCCATGATCGCCTCCTTCCTCACCAACCTACTCCTTCCGCTTCTTTTCGCACGCCTACTCCATCGCTACCTCCCTCGCTCTTGGCGTACCACTTTTGGCTTCCCGGTCCGGAGGTGCTACTAGTAGCAAGAGTTATGTATCTTTGCCGGCGTATGAATCGATTTGCGCATATCGTCCTATGCATGTTGCTCACAAGCCTCGTGACATGGGGGGCTCGTGCCCAAAAATTCTTCCCCTCTACCATGCTCGATGGGCGAGTGAACGCTTTACAAATCAAACCTATCCCCGAGCGCAAAGAGTGGACTCCCTTTCCCTATTACACCCTAGGAGGAAACGAGGGGCTACGCATCTCTTTCGACCTCCTCGACGACGAACCGCACACCCTTCGCTACCAACTGCAGCACTGCGATAGCGAGTGGAATCCATCCGAACTTGCCCGCACCGAATTCCAATCAGGCTACTCCGAAGGCGAATTCCCTCCCTCCATCCCCTCCTCTCTTACCAAAGTCTCTTACCGGCACTACTCACTCACGCTATCCCAAGCGAGTTCTCCTCATCCCATTCTATCGGGCAACTACCTCCTGACTGTTTACGATGCCATGGAGCCGGAACGGCCTCTCGTGCAGGCGGCATTCGCTGTAGTAGAGCCCCTTGCCACCCTCGTAGGGAATGTAGATAAGACTTGGGGCGTAGACCCTCATAAGCAACACTTGGAAGTAAATGTGGGGATAGGGCATTTGGGCGGGAGCACCTCCGACCTGGACTTTACTCTGGTTGCGGCTCAGAATAGCCGACGCGACAATGTACTATGGGTTCGCCGTCCCTCTTTCAGGGGGCTAGATCAACTCCAATACCGGCGCGAACTTCTCGCTTTTGAGGCAGGCAACGAATACCACGCCATGGAATACCTAAGTCCCCAGATCCCTTCCCTTGGGGTAGAACGCTCCGCCGTGGAGCCTGAGGCAAATAGGCTCATACTCTACACCAACTACAACCGTTCCCAAAGCGACTTCCATAGTACCGACCAAGGAGCTATGGGGCAGTACGTAATCCGCTCTCGCAATCTTGATGGAGATATTGCTACGGCTACGGATTACTACAGAGTCTGCTTCCGACTCGAAAGCGAGCCTCTAGCCGATGGACTACAGCCCATCCTCGAAGGCGAAGCATTCAACTATCTCCCCTACGAAGAGCGCCTTCTGCACTACTCCAGCCAAGAGGGAGCCTATACCGCAGAGCTACTTCTCAAAGGGGGCTACCTATCCTTCCTCTACCTCGCAGCAAAAGACGAGGAGAGCCGCCCCTACACGGCCCAGGCCATTGAGGGCAATCACTACCCCACTCACAACCAATATACCCTATTTGTGTACTACCATCCCTTAGGGGCTCGGTACCACAGACTCGTAGGGGTTACTCAGTGTCACTAAATCAGTATTGCAGCAAAATATTCTCTATGGATGCTCTAACTCGTACTATCTACACAGCCATGCGCCCCCGTCTCGCCGCTATCCATCATTACTATCCTCAGCGAGCCGAGGAACTACAATACCGTCAATGGCAACGCGTCATGCGCTGCCTTCGCGCCACGGAGTACGGATGGGAGACACGGGCTGCCGCAGTCTCCACGCCTGAGCAGTACGCCTCCATCGTGCCTCTTGTGCAGTACGAAGACTTACGGGGATACACAGATCGCATGATCCAGGGCGAGAGCAACGTGCTCGTACGTGGGGGATGCAATCGCTTTGCGGTCTCTAGTGGCACCTCGGGAGGGCGCAGTAAATACATCCCTGTGAACCCGTTACATCTACAGATGTGCCACTTCAAAGGAGGATCGGATGCCCTATGGCTCTACCTAGCCACCCGACCCGACAGCCGTTTTTTCAGGACAAAGGGCCTTGTACTCGGTGGAAGCCAAAAGCCCACTCCCCTCACACCCGATATTTCTAGGGGAGACTTGAGTTCGATTCTCATCGAACAAATGCCACGCTTAGGCAGCGCCATACGAGTTCCCTCCAAAGAAACCCTCCTCCTTGAGGACTGGATGGAGAAAATCCCTGCCATCATAGCCGAGACAAGAGACGCTAACGTGGGGAGCCTCTCGGGCGTCCCCTCTTGGATGCTTACCCTCATCAAACGACTGCTTGAGGATACCAAGGCGGATAACCTAAGCGAAGTATGGAGCGAATTGGAGGTATTCTTCCACGGAGGAATCAGCTTTACCCCCTATCGAGAGGAGTACAAACGCCTCATCCCCTCGCCGCGCATGCAGTATAGAGAAACCTACAACGCCTCCGAAGGGTTCTTTGGGATCCAAGACGACCCCAACGACCCCGCCATGCTGCTAATGCTCGACTATGGCATTTATTACGAGTTCATTCCACTGGCAGAGCTAGACGCGCCCGACCCGAAAGCCATCCCCCTCGTTGAGGTGGAACTGGGCAAAACCTACGCTCTTGTGATCAGTTCTCTTGGGGGATTGTATCGTTACATCCTCGGGGATACCGTCCGATTTACCCAACGCGACCCCTACAAATTCATCATTGCAGGGCGCACCACTAGCTATATCAATGCCTTTGGAGAAGAACTCATGGTATGCAATGCAGACGAAGCCCTCGCTCGGGTAAGTAGCGAACAGCAGGCTA
>ERZ772956.146-NODE-146-length-57815-cov-7.454294_pt1 | contig 57815 bp, 57 predicted proteins | sample MGYA00580683_ERZ772956 | MGnify/ENA primary metagenome ERZ772956 (study PRJEB29015, sample SAMEA2738077) | human oral metagenome | biome: human oral; feature: human-associated habitat; material: saliva | place: China | collected 2212 ... | reverse complement strand
CTTCCTTTCCAATTCCTTGTATTTTTTTAATATTTCTAATTCAACTTCTTTTCTTCGTAATTCTAATTTTAATTGATCGATTTCAGAAAGTTTAGCCATTCCTTTTTCATAAGAATATTGTTTACCCACCTGTTGGTGGAAACGATGTGTTTCTCCATTTTTATACCATCTAAACCATGTTTCTACTTGCGTTTTGTTTTTAATGTTTAACTCCTGCATTACTTGTTTTGTACTATATCCCTGTAATTTCATTTCTACGGCTTTATTTTTAATATCGGCTGAATAAGCAACACGATTTTTAACCATAAAAAGACACCTCCATGCGTATTTGATAATATTGTACCAAATCCAACTTGGAGGTGTTTTTATTTAATTCTCATTTACGGGGGTCAGTGCCGTGAGCATGCCCACCCTTTTTAAGAAGAAGGCCGATTGGGCTGGCTTCAAACAAATAAGAGCCTCAAAAGTTGGACCTAGGATCCAGCTTTTGAGGCTCCTTTATACTTTACAGGCCTTAATTTCTAGCCTTATTCTTCCCGATACAAATCTGCCTGTAGAGCATATAAATCAGCATAGTAGGCGTTATGCTCAAGTAACTGGTCGTGGTGATCAAAGCCGACGACTTGGCCGTCTTTTAGGACTAATACCTTATCGGCTTTTTTGACCATGGCCAAGCGATGTGTGACAAAGAGAACAGTCTTATCTTCCGCCAGTTCAAGGAACTTGGTGACAAGTTGATTTTCTGCGCGTGCATCTAAGGCAGCAGTTGGTTCATCGAGGATGAGAATGGGTGCTTGAGAATAGAAGGCACGTGCCAAGGCAAGTTTTTGCCATTGGCCGCCCGAAAGCTCGCGAGAATCTTCAAAACGTTTGCCTAGGGTTTGGTCCAAGGTTAGCAAGTCGCCTTCTTCAATTCCGCCACGTTGCAGGCTAGCTTGCAAGGCAAGGGGGTCATCGGCTTGGTCAATTCGTGATAAGGCCACATTCTCTCGGACCGTCAGGTCAAACTTAGCGAAATCCTGGAAGACGGCGCTGAACTGTTGCCGATAGCGGTCGATATCTAAGTCCAAAATGTTATGGCCATCAAATTGTACCTGACCTTGATCCGCCAAATAGAAGCCTAACAAGAGTTTGATTAAGGTAGACTTGCCGGCCCCATTTTCACCGACCAGGGCGATTTTTTGACCACGTGCTATGTCAAAGCTGACCTGGGACAGGGTGGCTTTATCTGCGCCTGGATAAGTGAAGCTGACATTTTGAAATTCGAGTGAGTCAAATTCACTCGGAACTTCTTGATTTCCAAAACTGGTTTCTTCCTCAAGTTCCAAGAAGTCAAAGAAATTAGACATATAGAGGAGCGTATCATAGAGCAAGCTCGAATCCTCTACCAAGCGGCTGACACCTTGAATGGTGTAGGTGATGGCAGTCGCAAAAATCATAATAGTGCCCACGGCGAAGAGTCCGGACTTGACCCCTTGAACAAGAAAGGCAAAGCTCAGGACGCTGACAAGACCAGTCACTACTAAAAAGGCAGTTGAGAGCCAGAGCTGGCGCCGTCGGTTGCCTTGAACTGCGGAGCGTATTTGGCTGAAAATTTGCCGATACTTATTTTGGAAGTAGCCATGCAAATGATAGAGACGGACTTCCTTGATATAGTCTGCTGTCAGTACAACACTCGCGTAGTAGCTTAGTTTGCGCGAATCCTCACTGTTGGCAACTAGGGTTTCAAAGGCCTGTTGTTGAATCCGATAAGCCATCAGACCTTGAGGAATCAGCACCATGATTAAGATCACCGCAATTAGCCAATGGAATTGGCTGAGGAGGGCGAACATGGAAATCACCAAGAGGATATTGCTGATGAGACTGGTCCCGAAGACTAGCAGATTGACTGGACGCCAACTGGCTTCAGAACTGATTAAATCAATTTTATTGTAGAAGTCGTGGTCTTCATACCAAGCCAAGGTCTGAATAGATTCGGCCTTTTTCATTATCTGATCATTAAGGGCAAAGGTTAATTGGTCAGTCAAGCGCCCCTGTAAATAAAGGTTGAGAGGGGTCATGGCATTGCCCAGTATAAAAGCTAGCCCCCAAGCTAATAGGAGCCAGACTCCTTCTTGGCTACCACTTACCAGTTCGTTCATGAGCTGGTTAATCAGATAGAGCGTCAGGGAAGGCAGTAAGGCTTGTAGGGGAATAGTAATCAAAAGTCCCAGAGCTAAGCCACCCGCTGCCTGCCAGACAAAACGAAGACTGCGATAGTAGAGCGACATATAGGATGTGAAAGTAGAAAATAGGCTCATAAATTATTGGCTCAAGCAGCTTATAGCACTTGAGTTAGGTTCCCTGAGTCGTAGGAGTGATTGGGGAAAGAGTCGCTTTCAGATAGACTAGCCACATCCTTACTAGTATGAAATGCTACCTTTCCATTGTTTGTTTGAGTCACTGAATCTTTAACCCAAATCATGTTAGCCAAAGGATACTTTGAGTCATGATTAAGGAATCCATAGAAAGCAAAATTCGACATGCATAAACCTCCGTTCATCGTGATGACTATTATAAGTTTTAATCGATGACGACTAGCATTGTAAATAAGTTTAAGGCACATCCTTTGTTTCAAGGAAGTGACCTAGTTAAATTGAGTCATGGGTATCACTTCTTTCAAGTAAGGCTTGGGAGTCAGATACATAGGTTTACTATTATTATACAAGGGAAAGTTAGAAAGTCAAATCGATTTCTATTGGTAATCTAATTATATGTGTATATCATTAGATTGATAACATGCCCCAAATAAGAGAGAGTGGCTGAGAAATCATTCAGGTTAAAAGCCAAGCTTAAGCTAGCCAGCTCTACGTTAGACAAAAAAGCAGTAAATCGTAAGTGACCTACTGCTGATTGTTTTTTGGGGAGCTTATTTAGATTGGTCAATTTCCGTGGCTATTTTGCTCTTTCTAAGTTTCCTCTTTGCCACCTTATTTAAGAGATCCAGGGGATTGAGGCTGTAGGATAGTTGCCAGTGAAAGTAGTTGATCCACTCTATGAGGGCGAACAGCCAAATGGCTACTGCTATTAGGGTAACTGGCCAGGAGCTGAACTCAATTAGGATGATTGGGATGCCGAGGGCTAATAGGATGAGGTCTACTTGCCTGAGTAGGCCATAAATTGGGCCCGTCTGCTTGATCGCAAAGTTGGGCTTGCGAAGGCGCTTGATCAGAATCCACCAAAAAAGGGAACCTTGTAGCAAGATAAGGCTGACTAGCAAGAGGGAGTAAGCGATGGAAATCAGGGCTTGTGGTGTGATCAAGTATTTTTTGAAGAGGAAGAAATTGAACCAAAAGACGGCAAGAGCGACTAACTCGCCGCTGGCCAGACTATAGAGTTTTTGCTTGATATGACCTCTCACAGTATGCGACACCTCCCTTAAGCTAAATTCTAAAGGGCTTAGGCGGCAAATACAAGTTTAATTTAAAAAAGGGCTTCCATAATGTTTGCTACTGGTGTATAATGAAAAAAATATTAAAGCAAGAGGTGAATTTAATGAAAGAAACTAGGTCGCTTAACGTCAATTCCCTCAATAGCACTGGCTATTCTTGTTCTTAATTTATGGTATCTAGCGAGTTAGGAGGAAACACCATGAGTCATACGCACTATACCCTAGCAGCCAATCGTCAGTACGCAAGCAAGCGGACCTTATTTTATTCACTTCTAGCAACTTTCATGTTAGTCCTATCCCTTCTCACGCCTAGTCTAGCCCTGGCTCAGTCTAATGCCTTGTCAGGTACTTACCTAGCGCAATCTGCCCACCTCATTAAGAAGGTAGGTGTTACGGAAACCGGTATGGAGCTTGAGATTGATGCCGAGCAACTTGCCAAGCAGGGTCAAGCCTTCCAAACTTTAATGACCGTCAACCAGCGAGCGCTAGCTAAGAAGATTAAACCCGGCATGACTAGCCAGGAAATCGAGAAAACGCGCCAAGAACTGGGGCTGGATGTGGCCGCCTATCAGAAAGCCCTAGGCCAAGAAGTAGAACCAGATAAGATGGTAGAAGTCCTGGAGAATCAAGTGTCCGGTCTTTATGCCCACGTCAGAGAGACAGGGACTATCTATCTGCGGCTAACCAAACCAGAACTGAGCCAGTCAGAAGGCACTATTCGGGTTCGCTTACTGGGTGAAGAAGTCCTGACCTTGACTGAGGTCTCAGATCAGGGCTTTAAGTTGGACCAGGTTTCCTTTGTTAAGGAATAATCTCTTAAGCACCTTGCCTGAGGGCAGGGTGTTTTTGTATTTGGAAAGGCCTTTTGGGCTTGCAGTTGCTACTTTATCCCGCTACAATAAAATGAGAAGACATAAGGAGGCCGGTCATGACATTTCCAGCAGGATTTCAAGCAAAATACTTAGCCCTATTGGGGCCAGAGGAGGGGCAGGCCTTCCTAGATTCCTTTAAGCTAGAGGCGGAGTCGGGCTTCCGGGTCAACCCTCTCAAGGCCAGTCAGTCAGCTTTGCCTGAATCGGCCCAGCCCATGCCGGGCACTCCTTGGGGTTACTATGGCAAGGTGGCAGGCAGTTCAACCGCCCATGTGACGGGCTTGGTCTACTCTCAGGAGCCAGCTGCTCAAATGGTGGGCCTGGCAGCCGCACCCCAGCCAGGGCTCAAAGTCCTGGACTTGGCAGCAGCTCCTGGGGGCAAGTCGACCCATTTGCTGTCATACTTAGATAACCAGGGTCTCTTAGTAGCCAACGAAATTCATCCCAAGCGCAGCAAGATTCTGGCTGAGAACCTGGAACGCTTCGGGGCTCGCAATGTGGTAGCAACCAATGAGTCGCCAGAGCGCTTGGCCCAGGTCTTTCCGGCTTACTTTGACCTGATTGTACTGGATGCGCCTTGCTCCGGGGAGGGCATGTTCCGTAAGCAGGCTGAGGCCATGGACTACTGGACGCCGGAATATCCCAGCCAGTGCGCTGCGCTGCAACGAGAAATTCTGGAGCAGGCGCTGTTTATGCTTAAGCCGGGCGGGACCTTGGTTTATTCGACCTGCACTTGGGCGCCAGAGGAGAATGAGGACATCGTGGCCTGGTTGTTGGAACACTATCCGCTGACCTTGCTTGAGGTGCCTAAGCTCAATGGCATGGTGCCGGGGCTGTCTTATCCTGAGACGGCCCGCATGTATCCACAACATTTCCGGGGCGAAGGGCAGTTTGTGGCCAAGTTCTGCTATGAGGGGCAGGAGTCTGAAAGCAAGGCTCGTAAATTCAAGCCACTCAAAGCCAAAGTGCCGGCTGAGCAGCTCAAGCTCTGGCAGGACTTTGCGGCTAGTCATTTGACCGTGACCTTGCCAGGTGTCCTCCAGACTTTTGGCGACCATCTCTATCTCTTGCCAGAGGGTCTGCCGGATTTAGGCAAATTACGGATTGCCCACAAGGGTCTGCATTTGGGTGAATTCAAGAAGAAGCGCTTCGAGCCTAGCTTTGCTCTGGGCTTGGCACTGCGTCCGGATGAGACGGTCAGCCAGGTGGCCCTGTCCGAAGAGCAAGTTACTCGCTACCTAGCCGGCGAGACGGTCGATTTGGCAGAGGACAAGCCAAATGGTTGGTACCAAGTCCTAGCGGGCGGCAACGGCCTAGGCTTCGCCAAGGTCACCGGGCGAGTGCTCAAGAACTACTATCCAAAAGGCCTGCGTCTTCGCCGCAGCTGATTCAAACCGGGTCAAAAGCTGAGAGCCAGTGGTCCACTCCGTCGAGTGGACCACTAGCTCGGCGAGAAGGCCAGGAAAAGGCGCAAACCGGGTCAAAAGTCGAGAGCTAGTGGACCACTCTGTCGAGTGGACCACTAGCTCGGTGAGGAGGCCTGAAAAAAGGCGCAAACTGGGTCGAAAGCCGTGAGCCAGTGGACCACTCTGTCGAGTGGACCACTAGCTCGGCAAGGAGACCAGGGAAAAGGCGCAAACTGGGTCAAAAGTCAGGAGCCAGGGAAAAGACTCAAACTAGCTCGGAGACAAGCCCTGAAAAAGGGCTCAAGCTGAGTCGAAAGCCCATAAGCCAAGACGAAAACACACAAAAAAGCGAGGCAGCACTGGGCTGGCTCGCTTTTGCTTTGACTATAGAGAGATTATTCAGCTTCAGCGTCTGAGGCTGGAATAATAGAGGTTGGGATTTCGTCGATGGTGCCGAAGTACCAGTCGATGGAGTCGCCGGCTTTGAGGACTTGAGTTTTAACCCCGTGATCAGCTACTTGGCCGTTTAAGAGGTAAACCCAGGTGTTTTCGCCGTCGTTAACGTTGTCGAAGAAGTTGTCGATGACTTGTTCTTCTTCATTGTATTTGAAGCGGATTTCCTTGTTGGATTCCATTGCTTCGAAGACGGTCTTACCAGCAGCATTTGGTACATCAAAGCTACCGATGATTTCGCCGTGTACATAGAACTTGAAGGTAACGGTGGTAGATTTTTCTTCGCCAGAAGCTTTGGATTCGCTACTGTGGCTTTCGCTAGAAGTGCTAGCAGAAGAACTAGAAGCAGCAGAAGAGCTAGATTCTGAAGATGAGACAACTTGGGCAATGTTAGAGCCAGAGACTTGAGGACTTGGTTGGTTGCCCTTCAATACCCCTGATAAAATAGCCCATAAGGCAATAATAATCGCAATTAAGAAGACAATCGCCGCAAGTACAAGTGCTAATCGTTTGTTTTTCATATGAACCCTCCTGATTAAGTGTAGTTACCTATACGTTACCAAGAATCAAGCGGAAAGTCAAATCTTTCGCAATTGTAACCGTATTAGCTAGCATATTATTTCCGTCTTGACGGGCTTTTGGTTATAATATAATGAAGGAAATATATCATGTCAAAAGGAGTGCCGTCATGAGAGTAGAGACCCATTCAGCCCAAGACACCCAAGCCTTGGCAGCCAGCCTGGCTCCCGTCTTACCTGCAGGAACCTGGATTCGCTTGGAAGGGGATCTGGGGGCTGGCAAGACCACCTTTACCCAAGGATTGGGCAAGGCCTTAGGAATTGCGCGGGCTATTAAGAGTCCCACCTATACTATTGTGAAGGAATATGACTTGGAAGGCCAAGCGGCGCCTCGTCTCATTCATATTGACGCCTACCGACTGGAAGAAGGGGGCGCTGACACGGTGGACTTGGCTTCCTATCGCCAGCAGGGCGACTTAGTCTTGGTGGAGTGGGCTCAGTTTATCGAAACGGAACTCCCGACGGCCTATCTTGACCTGGCACTCTCATACGGTCAAGAGGTCGACGACCGGGTCTTGACCATCCAATGGGTTGGGGGCCAGGAGCCAGAATGGTTGAGCCAATGGAGCAAGGAGGTAGGCGACCATGCCAGATAAGCAGGATGTAGAAGTCATTATTCGTCAGGCAGAAGTTGGTGATGCCCGTGCTATTTTGGGTATGTTGAGCCAGATTCGCCAGGAATCACCCTATGTGGTCCTAGCCGATAATTCCGATGATGTGGACGCGCAAGTGACCATTATCGAGCAATACGACCAGCATCCCCACGCCCTCATGCTAGTCAGCGAAGTGGATGGCCAGCTGGTGGGCTTTGCGACAGTTCAGCCTCAAGGACTGCCGGCACAAGCTCATGTGGCTGAAATCGGGGTCTGCCTAATTGCCGAGTATTGGGGCTATGGCATTGGCTCCCTTTTGATGGAGACCATGCTGGATTTTGCCCAGGGGGTGGGACTGCGTGTCCTGCATCTAGAAGTCATTGCGGACAACCTGCCAGCCATCGGCCTGTATAAGAAATTCGACTTCCAGGAGCGAGGTCGACTGACCCAACGCGTGGCCCGTGGCGGCCGCTACTACGATACTATCCTGATGGAACTTGTCCTCAAGGATTCAGGCCAGTAAATTATGTGAAAAGAGGTTAATTTATGGTGGATTTAGCCAAATTACAAGATAGCTTAGGGACTTTGACTATCAAAGCCAATGAACCCTTATCCAATTATACCTACACCAAGACCGGGGGGCCTGCTGATCTCTTAGTCTTCCCACGTTCTGTGGAGGAAGTCCAAAGGGTCCTAGCAGCAGTCAAGCAAGAAAACTTGCCTCTAACCGTTCTGGGCAATGCCAGCAACCTCATCGTCAAAGACGGTGGTATCCGGGGCCTGGTCATGATTCTGACGGACATGCAGGAACTGGTCCTAGAAGGTAACCAGTTGAAGGCAGCTAGTGGGGCGGCCTTGATTGAAGCCAGCCGTCAGGCAGCGGCGGCCGGTCTGACTGGCTTGGAATTTGCCTGTGGTATTCCAGGTTCCATTGGTGGGGCCATTTATATGAATGCCGGCGCCTACGGGGGCGAGGTCAAGGATGTCATTAGCCAGGTACAAACCATGACGCGTGACGGCCAGCTCAAGACCTACGCGGGAGTAGATTGCGACTTCAGCTATCGCCACAGTCGTTTCCAAGAAGGGGACGAGGTTATTTTAGGCGTCACCTTCGATTTAGCGCCAGGAGATCAAAGCGCCATTGATAGCAAGGTGGCCGAGTTAACCCACCTGCGTCAAAGCAAGCAACCGCTCGAGTATCCGTCTTGCGGCTCAGTCTTCAAGCGACCTGAGGGTTACTTTGCCGGCAAGCTAATTCAAGATGCTGGCTTGCAGGGTTATCAAGTCGGTGGGGCGCAAGTCTCGACCAAGCACGCGGGCTTCATTGTCAATGTAGACCATGCGACAGCTACCGACTACTTGGAAGTCATTGAACACATTCGTCTGGTGGTCTGGGCCCGGACTGGGGTCTTCATGGAGCCAGAAGTACGAATTATTGGCGAAGATTAAGCTAGAAGGACAGGTTATTAGACCTGTCCTTTTTGCTTGGCGTTATGCAAACTTAATCTAAAAAATTCGCAAATATCGTTGACTATTGAGCGGAGATGGTTCACACTAGAACAGTGAGATGAATTTATGAACAAAGGAGTGGGACGACTATGACCCGCAGCGTCATCAAACTGGCCGTGTTTGCCCCCCCATTAAGTGGGCATCTCTATCCCGTTCTGGGCTTGATGCAACCCTTATTAGATAACCCTAACTATGATATTACCGTCTATACAGGCGTGACCAAGGTGCCGGTAGTCCAGGCTTTGGGCTTTAAGTGCCAGGCCCTTCTGCCTGATCAACCAGATGTCTTCGACAACATTGCCTCGACCGATACCAAACTCAATGCCTCCACCCTCTACGGGCAGATTCAGGCTGCCATCACCATGTGTCAGGATCTCATGACCCAGGTGGAAGCTATTCTGAGAGAGACTCAACCAGATGTGGCGACCGTAGACTTTGTCTTCGCGCCCCTAGGCATGGTCTGTGATAAGCTAGGCCTGCCATGGTTGACGACCAACCCGACACCTTTTTCAATCGAAAGTAAGACCGACGCACCAGCCTTCTTAGGGGGGCTCAAGCCACCAAGTAACTGGCGACAAGCCTTGCGCAACCGTCTAGGGCGGGGCGCCGTCCATGGTTTCAAGCGTCTAGTCTATCGTCTCTTCGTTAAGAAGGCCCTTAAGCGCTTCGACCCCGTCATCTATCAGCAGTTTAAGCTCTATCGCGAAAATGGCGAAGAGGGCTTCTATTCGCCTTATGGTATTCTAGCTCTGGGTATGGAAGAACTGGAGTTCCGCAAGGATTTTCCAGCTCATCTGACCTGGTTGGGCCCGACCTATCCTAAGAAACCAGTAGCTGACTTCCAATTGCCAACCGACCTGCCAACGGTCTTGGTGACCAACGGGACCCTGCTACCTTGGGGCAAGGAATCCCTGCTGACTATCGTCAAGCGCCTGGCTCAGGCTCATCCGGATATTTGCTTTTTGGTGACGGCCGGCAGTGAAGCCCGCCAAGACCAACCGGTAGAGGCCATAATGGACAATGTCTACCGCTATCAGTACATTGATTACGAGGCGGTTCTACCTCATGTCGATTACGTCATCCACCACGGTGGGGCCGGCATCCTCTATGCCAGCATCCGCCATGGCAAGCCGGCCTTGGTCATTCCCCATGATTATGACCAGTTTGACTATGCGGCGCGACTAGAATGGGCCGACGCTGCCTTGGTAGCTAGCCTCAAGCGGCCAGAATCTATTGAAGCTGGCTTTAAGCAGCTACTAAGTCGGACGGATTGGACCGCTATGAAAACCTTGCAAGACCAACTCCTGGCCTATCCAACCCAAGAACGCTTAGAAGCGGCCATTGCCCGCGTCCTCAAATAAACTAGACTCAAAAGGTTGAAGCTTTTACTGCTTCAACCTTTTTGATTTTGCCCACAAAAAAAGCCCGGGCAAAGCCCAGACTTGATTTGGCTGATTAAACTTGTTCTTGGTAGTTGGTCTTGGTTTGGTTAAGCCATGTGTAGACGATCCCGATTAAGAGGCCGCCACCTACCAGGTTACCAAGGTAAGAAACACCCCAGTGGCGTAGGACATTGACTAATTCAAAACCTTTAGCTCCTTTGAAAGGTGAGAAGAGCAAGATAGACATAGAAGCGAAGTTAGCTACCACGTGCTCGTTGGTCATGTAGACAAACATGAAGATAGCAGAGAGCACTAAGGTCAGGCGTGCTGCTTGATCCTTTACTAAGACGAAGCAGAGAATGGCAATATTAACTAAGACGTTAGCCACAATCCCTTCAAGGAAGACTTGGCCGTTGCCACGCGCGAGTTTCGTTTGGATAATACCGACAATGGCTGAGTTCTCATTGAGGTTAGCGAAGGCTGCGGTGTTACCTAAGAGGTAGCCAGCGAACAAGGTCCCAACTAAGTTGAAGATGGAACAGATTAAGAGCACTTTGAGTGCTTTTTTCCAGTCGATGGCCTTGCTGAAGGTCCCTGCAGTGAGGAACATCATGTTGGAAGTAGCCAGTTCCCCGTTGAGGAAGACAACGTAAGCCAAACCGAAGGCGAAGATGAAGGCGAAGAAGAAGCGGCCTAAGCTTGGGTGTAGGGTGTTGATTTGATCAGCAGCAACAGCCCCAGCTGCGGTTGACAAGGTCAAGAAGGCGCCGGCATAGATAGAGCGCGCTGCATAGCGACCTAGGCTTTCTTCCAGAAGCGCCGCTTTTTTGGTGCAGGCTTTCTTAATAAAATCTACGAATGGTGATAATGACATATCTGACATGGTTTTCCCTCCAATAAAAGATAGTTTCATTATAGCGCATTTTTGGGGGCTTGATAAGTAGCTGAGGCAATAAAATGACAAATTTTCGACAGCCTTTTCAATTGGCTGAGCTTGTGCTAGAATAGGCCAGTAAATAAATTAAGTAAAGGAGTCTCTTATCTTGAGCCAACGCCGTCTCATCCTACCCAGCCTCATCATCCTAACAGAACTGGTAGGCCTAACCTTCAATCTCTATCCAAATAAATGGCACCAGTTAACCTACTATACCTTGTTATCCAACATCTTGGTCTTGGCCTTCTTCGCTTGGCTAGTGCTAGGGCGGCCGACCCCATCCGCTAGCCTAACCCGCGTCAAGGGGGCAGTGACAACGGCCATTCTCTTGACCTTCTTCGTCTACCTGGTCTTGTTGATGCCGACTGCGACAGCTGAACAGTTCTGGCGGGTCCAGAACTTCGCCCTGCATTTTATCGCGCCTGTTCTGGTCATCCTAGATTGGCTGCTCTATGATGCCAAGGGCCACTATCGTTGGTTTGAGCCCTTGACCTGGACGGTATTACCCCTTATTTATATGACTTTTGCCCTGATACGGGGCGCTGTCTTCCACCTGCCCATCCCTAATGAGAAGGCCTCGCCTTATCCTTACTTCTTCCTCAATATTGACCGTATTGGCTGGTGGGGCTTCGGCAAATATTTTGTCTCCATTTTGGCGGTCTTCCTCTTGTTGGCCTATGGCATGCTAGCCCTGAAACGGGCCCCAAAAGTAGTGCGTTCTCATGAAAAACACTAGTACAGATTAATTCTCATATAAAACAGACCAAAGGCGGAATCTAAAAGATTTGCGCCTTTTTTATTTTTTTTAGACTGAACACTTTTTTTTTAGTCCTAAAGGGTGTAAACTAGGAGTTAGAGTTTTATCACTAGAAAAAGGAAGTGGCCAAATTTTATGGTAATGTTCAAACGCTTAGCTAACAACATCAAGGGCAAACACCTCAAGATTGTTTTCCCAGAAGCTAACGACAAACGTGTATTAGGGGCAGCTGTTCGTCTACGTGTAGATGACTTAGTTGAGCCAATCCTCTTAGGGAATGTAGAAGAAGTCAAGGCCTTGGCAGCGCAAAACAGCTGGAATATCGATGCCTTCACCATTATCGACCCAGAAACTTATGTAGATTATGATGCCATGGTAGCAGCTTTCGTAGAACGCCGTAAGGGCAAGGCAACTGAAGAGCAAGCGCGCGACTTGCTCAAAGACGTGTCCTACTTCGGGACTATGTTGGTCTACATGGGCTTAGCAGATGGTTTAGTTAGCGGGGCCGTTCACTCAACCGGTGACACCGTTCGTCCAGCTTTACAAATTATCAAGACCAAGCCAGGCATTACCCGTACATCTGGGGCCTTCATCATGGTGCCAGCTGAGAGCGACGGTCAAAAATTAGTCTTTGCAGACTGCGCCATCAACATCAACCCTTCACCACAAGAATTAGCTGAAATCGCAGTAGAATCTGCGCACACTGCTAAAATCTTCGACATCGAGCCACGCGTGGCAATGCTCAGCTTCTCAACCAAGGGTTCAGCTAAGGCTCCTGAAGTGGACAAGGTTGTAGAAGCAACTAAGTTAGCACAAGAATTAGCGCCAGAAGTTCTCATCGACGGGGAACTCCAATTTGACGCTTCTTACTCAGAAATCGTGGCTGACCAAAAGGCACCAGGTTCTGAAGTAGCGGGTCATGCAACGGTCTACATCTTCCCAGACCTCCAATCAGGTAACATCGGCTATAAGATTGCCCAACGTTTGGGTCGCTATGAAGCCGTAGGTCCAATCTTACAAGGTTTGAACGCGCCAATCTCTGACCTATCTCGTGGTTGCGTGGAAGAAGATGTCTACAAGGTAGCTATTATCACCGCTAACCAAGCTTTAGCAAAATAAGCCATGAAGAAGAGGCTGGGCAACCAGTCTCTTTTCTTATCTATGAGCTTGCAAGGCTCGTCGGATAGGGCGGACATGTGCTATAATAAATCATGTGCTAAGAGCACCTAGTCCCCGTACCTCAGTAGGATAGAGGATTCGCCTCCTAAGCGGAATGCCGCAGGTTCAATTCCTGCCGGGGACGTCATTAAGTAAGAGAGTCTGACCAGCTGCCTAGGCAGGTGGTCAGGCTTATTTTTGTGGGCATAATTAGCTAGGCCTGCTAGCAAGATAGTGTTAGAGGACTGGCTAACTTGGCTGCTTTTGTGAGAGGGCTTTATTTGCCTATACAATGGGGATAGGGGTGGGGTGCCTAAGTGTCAATTTTTTCCTATTTATGAATTTATGATGAAGATTATTGATTTAATCTAGACTTCTTATTGACATGCCCCACAGGGTCAATTGAATGTGGTAATATATGGGTAAAGGAGGCGAGAGTATGAATCGCTTAAGAAAAATTGGAGCTGCCCTTGCAGTTGCCGGAATGTTAGCGACCTATGTACCTTCTGGACTGGTCCTAGCACAAGTGAATCCTAACTCACCGATTGAAGTATCGGTGGATATTCTGTTGCAAGTTGATGCCAATCCGCCAAAACGTCAGGAAAATGCAACCTATGAAATCCTGGACGAGGCAGGCAATGTCGTTTATCGTCATGAATCTGACACCCAAGCTAGCGAAGCACCTAAGCTAACCGCAGGTAAGTATCGTTTACGCTTGTATGATGGTCAAGGTTTCAAACGTGCGGACAAGGTCCTCAAGGCACAAAAAGTTGAAACTTCTATTCCTAAGCGGTCAGAACAAGATATCGCCGCCAACAAGCAATTACAGGAACAGTCTGACAAGGGGAGTCTCAAGACAGACGACCAAGGTCAGTCCTACTATGAAGTGACCTTCGAAGTAAAGGCAGGCCCAGACTTAGAAAGTGCTGATCATCAAAAGATGGTGTCCAAGTTAGCCGTTACCCTGTCTGACCAAGATGGGGCAGGTAGTGCGCCACAAGCGCCAGCCCAATCCTCTAGCCAAGCACCAGCGGCTAAGCGCAACTTGACGGTCAAGGTCTTAGACCAAGCGCAATCAATTGTGCCGGGTGCCACGGTCACCGTGGAAGGCCAAACAGCTGTGACGGATGAAAATGGGGATGCCCACTTCAAGGATCTAACGCCAGGAACGGTTCACTATGCCGTGACCCAATTGCCAGAAGGCTATGAAGGGACACCAAGCGGTGAAGCTGAACTCCCAAGTGACACCGATCATTCCATTACCTTACAAGTGGCTAAGAAAGCTGAGTCGCAAGTGACTAAGCGCGACTTAACCATTAAGGTCTTAGACCAAGAACAAAAACTTGTACCAGGTGTGACGGTGACCGTTGAAGGCCAAACAGCCGTAACGGATGAAAACGGGGATGCCCACTTCAAAGGCTTGACGCCAGGAACAGTTCACTATGCCGTGACCCAATTACCAGAAGGCTATGAAGGCACGCCAAGCGGTGAAGCCCAACTTCCAAGTGACACAGATCATTCCATTACTTTACAAGTAGCCAAGAAGGCAGCAGCTTCTAGTGAGGCACCAGCTGCTAAGCGTGACTTGACGGTTAAGATCTTAGACCAAGAACAAAAACTTGTACCAGGTGTGACGGTGACCGTTGAAGGTCAAACAGCTGTAACGGACGAGAATGGGGATGCCCACTTCAAAGGCTTAACGCCAGGGACGGTTCACTATGCGGTCACCCAATTACCAGACGGTTACGAAGGGACCCCAAGCGGTGAAGCTGAATTACCAAGCGACACCGACCACTCAATTACCCTACAAGTAACTAAGAAGGCCGAATCTCAAGCTGCTAAGCGTGATTTGACGGTTAAGATCTTAGACCAAGAACAAAAACTTGTACCAGGTGTGACGGTAACCGTTGAAGGACAAACAGCCGTGACAGATGAGAATGGGGATGCCCACTTCAAGGGCTTAACGCCAGGAACAGTTCACTATGCTGTGACTGATTTACCAGACGGTTATGAAGGCACGCCAAGTGGTGACGCAGAACTACCAAGCGACACCGACCATTCCATTACTTTACAAGTGACTAAGAAAGCTGAAAAACCAGCAGTTCCAGCAGCTAAACGTGATTTGACGGTCAAAATTTTAGACCAAGACCAGAAGATTGTAGCGGGTGTCACTGTAACGGTTGAAGATCAGACAGCTGTAACGGACGAGAATGGGGATGCTCACTTCAAGGGGCTGACTCCAGGGATGGTTCGCTACGCAGTGACTAAGTTGCCAGACGGCTATGAAGGCACGCCAAGCGGCGAAGCTGAATTGCCAACGGATACGGATCACTCCATTACCTTACAAGTAACCCGTAAGGACCAAGCTTCCTCTTCAAGCTCATCTTCTTCTCAAACTGAGAAGCGCGACCTGACTGTTAAAATCTTGGACAATGCCGGCAAGGAAGTACCAGGCGTTAGCGTCAAGATTGGCGACCAAGTACAAGTCACCAATGAATATGGCCAAGCTGTCTTCAAAGGCTTGACCCCAGGAACCTTCCACTATGAGATTGTCAACTTGCCAGAAAATTACACAGGTGCCCAAGCAGGTGATGCTGAATTACCTGCTGACACTGACCACTCCATCACTTTGACTGTTCAACGTCAACAGGCAGTAGCCAATGTAACGGTTAAAGTTGTAGACGAAAACAACCAGGTGGTCCCAGGTGTGACAGTTTACTTAGGTGAGTTGGAAGGCCAAACGGATGACCAAGGGAATATTCTCTTCGAAGCCTTAGAAGCAGGTAAGTATACTTATGGCATTAAGGAAGTGCCAGACAGCTATCAAGCTGAAACAGGTGCCCAAACCTTAGATGTAGCGCCAGGGGCGGATTTACATCCAGAACTCAAGGTGCGCCGTAAGTCTCAAGCAGCTAGCTTAGAACTTAATGTAGTCAATGTTTCAGGCCAGGCAGTAGCGGATGTGACCTTAGCAGTTGGCAGTCAACAATTGAAGACGGACGCTCAAGGTAAAGTGACCTTTACTGATCTCAAGGCAGGGGACTACGACTACTATGTGGTAGCAGTACCTGAGCCTTACCAATTGGATCAAACTAAGATTAAATTAACGCTAGCCAACGGCCAGACGGCTAAGCGGACCATTCAATTAGCTGAAAAAGTTGCGGCATCATCCAGTTCTAGTGCTTCATCTGACAAGGTGACGGCCACTAAGACTTCTAATGTGGAACGTAAGGACGGGAAGTTGCCATCAACGGGTGAGCAAGTCATGGCTTGGTTAACGCCACTGGCTTTAGCCCTACTAGCCTTAGCCGGCGCTATTCTCTTCTTCCGTCGTCGCAAGACTCAAGCGTCTGCGGATGACAGTCAAAACGAGGATCATGAAGCTTAATAAAGAATAGCTAGTCACCTCGCTTTAGAAAGCATTCTAGGCGAGGTGATTTTTGTGTGAAGTAAGAAAATGCTTGGCATAAATCATAAGAAAGTGTCGCATTTTCTGGATGAGTGGAGTATAATAGGATTGTAGTCAAGGATATGAATATAGTGAGGGCGATAGCATGCGGTCAAAGGACAAGAAGAATCTACTTTATAATAGCTTATTGGCACTTATTTTGTGCCTGGTCTCTATTGTCTGCGTCTTATCCGTCATGCTCTTCCTACAGATCATTGAAGGGCAGGACAGTTCCCAAGAGACTAGCTCAAGTCAGTTAGCCTTAACGGGTCAATCTCAGTCTTCAGCTAGTCAAGAGTCCAGTAAGAAGGAAGCAGAAAGCAAGCCTCAAGAACTGGTTAAGGGTTCTAACCATAACCAAGCGGCTAATTCCTATGCCTATAAGGCCCAGGATGTGCGTAAGCTACTCTACGATTCTAAAGCCTCAGATAAAAAAATAGTATTTTTAACCTTCGATGACGGGGTTAACTTTGAAGTGACACCTAAGATTTTAGATGTTCTCAAGGCTAAAAAGGTTCCGGCCACCTTCTTCGTGATTGGCAAGACGGTGGGAGACAAGACCCGGCCCTTGTTAGAACGGCAAATTCGCGAGGGACATGCCATCGGTATTCATTCCTACAGTCATGATTACAACCGTCTCTTTCCGGGCGGGGTAGTCGATGTCAATCAAGTAGTCAAGGAAGTCAAGGAAACCCAAGCTTCTATGCAGGAAGTGCTAGGTCGGGATTTCCACACGGCTGTCTGGCGTTACCCAGGTGGCCATATGTCCTGGAAGGGGACCGAAGAACTGGATGCCTCCCTTAAGAAACTAGATGTTGACTGGATGGACTGGAATGGCATGTCTGGTGACGCGGAAACACCGTCTGCCCGTCCAACCACGCCGAGTGACATGTTAGCCTATATGGAAAAATCCTTCTATGTAGCGCCAGATGCCAAGGTGCGGGTCATTCTCATGCACGATGCATCGGATAAGCAATTGACCATTGAGGCCCTGCCTCACATTATTGATTACTTCAAGTCTCAAGGCTATGAATTTGGGGTGTTAACATGAGTCCACTTGCTTGGTTAGGCCTAGGTTTGGGCATGACCGCCTATGCTTTGGCCACCTTTTGGGGCTGGCACTTAGGCCCTAAGTTACAGGAGCGTCCCTGGATTCGCAGCCAACTACTCTTGTTGACCTGCGGCATCTGGCTAGAATTGGTCTTCTTCGATTTATTGCCTTCTACCCAGCCCACCCTTATGGGGATTTTGGGTTTCCGCATGGCCACTTTGTTTAGCCTCGTTCTCTTCTTTACCCCAGTTATCCTCATGTCAGGTCTTCATTCCTTTGTGGGCTGGGCACCGAGTGGGCGTTTACGCCTAGGGGCCTTCACCCTCCAAAATATGCTGGAAGGGGTCCTGATTTACAGCCTCTGCCGGGTCAATCCCTGGTTGGGGACCGCCTATCTCTTCCTAACAGCGCCGCACGCCTTAGTAGAAGCTATGACCATTCGGGAATTAAGCCGTCCAGCCAAAACTGGCACCTGGCTCTGGTTGGTGCTTGGTAACTTGGCCGGGCTAGGCCTGGGCTTTGTCCTAATCGAGGGCATGGGCTCCTTAATCAGCCTAGCCGTCTTCAATCAACTCATGGCTGGCTATCTCTTCTATGTGGCCTTTGTAGACCTCTATCAAGAGGTTGTCCGCCAAGCTAAGCGCCCGATCATTCCCTATGCCGTCTTCCTAGGCATGGGACTCATGGGTCTCTTGAATGTGCTGGTTTAATTGAATATAAAAATAACGAGCTAGGATGCTTCCTAGCTCGTTTTTTCTTATCCTAATAAATGTAAGCCCATCATATAGACGGCCGTGCCTAGCGCGATGCTAAGGAGGAAGTTACGTTTCCACAGGTGGCAGATAGCTGTGATAAGGGCTGCGCCAATCAAAAGCAGACTGTCTTGGAGCAGACTAGGGCTGAGATGGCGGAAGGCATAGACGACTAGGAGTCCCATGACGGCAGTGGGTAGCACTTGGCCTAAGTAGCTTACGAAGGCTGGTGGCCGCTTGTGAGCTGGGAAGATCCAGAAGGCTAGAAAACGTGTCAGCACAGTTCCTAGAATGACTAGGGCGATGGTAATAGCTTGCTGCCAGGGTGTCATGCGCTCACCTCCTGGTCTTGCTGCTTCTTCTGCTGCCAGTAGCGGTAGCCAAAGAGGACTAACATGAGGATCATGGCCGGAATCATAAAGTTTTCCGGTCCGAAAAGAACCAAAGAGAGGACCGATGTGCCTAAGCCAATAAAGGCAGCGGAGTGTTGACGGTGGGAACGCCATTGTTCAATCAGCAAGACAATGAAGAGGGCATTGAGGACGAAGTCCATGCCCTTGACATTAATGGGTAGGTAGGGGCCAATAAAAGCCCCCATGGCCGTTGCGCAGACCCAGTAGAGCTGATTGAGCCAGGTCACATGGAAGTAGGCCCAGCCGCGGTCAAGGTCTTGAGGTAAGTCGAGCGTGACATTAATGGAGAAGGACTCATCACACATGCCGAAGATCAGATAGGGCTGCTGCCAGCTCAAATGGTGGTACTTGTCCAACATGGCCAGGCCATAGAAGAGATGGCGGGCATTAACCATGAGGGTCAAGAGCAGGGCCTGGAGTGGGTTGAAGGCAGCAAGCAAGAGCTGTAAGGTCACAAACTCCATGGAACCAGCGAAAATGAAGAGGGACATTAAGACCGGCAAGTAGGGAGGGAAGCCCTTGCTGACGGCTAACATGCCCAGGGAGAAGCCTAGGAAGAGAAAGCCCGTCATAATAGGAATGGTCTTAGGGAAAACATAGGAGAGTGCACGTTTCATTGATTCACCTCGGCATCGTTAATAGTCCCATTCTAATTGCCTTCCTTGGCCCTGTCAAGTCCACCTGACTTATGGTATAATGTCCAAGTGAAGATTTAACGTGAAAAGAGGGAAGTCACCATGACCTTATATTACCAAAGTACTCGTAACCCAGAAAACCGTGTCACCGCTTCTCAAGCCATCCTCAAGGGGATTGCTGAAGACGGGGGCCTCTATGTGCCGGTGGAGCATCCGAAACTGCCAGTCCCTCTGGCTGACCTAGTGGGCAAGTCCTATCAGGAGGTTGCCTTTACCGTCATGAAGGCTTATTTTGATGACTTCAGCCAGGAAGAATTACAGGCCTGCATCGATGGGGCCTATAACAGCGACAAGTTCGACACGCCAGAATTGACCCCGGTTAAGAAGGTAGGGGATGCTTACTATCTGGAGCTCTTCCATGGCCAGACCATCGCCTTCAAGGATATGGCCCTGTCCATCCTGCCTTATCTCATGACCACTTCGGCTAAGAAACAAGGCTCTGACAAGGAAATCGTCATCCTGACTGCTACATCCGGCGATACCGGTAAGGCGGCCATGGCCGGCTTTGCGGATGTACCCGGCACTAAGATTGTGGTCTTCTATCCTAAGGGCGGCGTCAGCCATATCCAAGAACTGCAAATGCTGACTCAGAAGGGTGACAACACCCATGTAGTAGGCATTACCAGCAACTTCGATGATGCCCAAAGCCAAGTCAAGGCCCTCTTCGGGGACCAAGCTCTCAATGAGCAGATTGCCGCGGCAGGCTACCAATTCTCTAGTGCCAACTCCATTAACATTGGCCGACTCATTCCCCAAGTGGCTTACTATGTCTTTGCTTATTTGCAACTGGTGAGTCAAGGTGTCATTGCTTTAGGCGACGCCATTAATGTGGATGTGCCAACCGGTAACTTCGGTAACATTTTGGCGGCCTACTATGCGCGTCAAATGGGCTTGCCAATCAAGACCTTTATCTGTGCCTCTAACAAGAACAATGTCTTAACTGACTTCTTCAAGACCGGCGTCTACGACCGTCAACGTCCTTTCTATGTGACCAATTCGCCATCCATGGATATCCTCATCTCTAGCAACCTAGAGCGTTTGATCTACCATGCGACCGGTAATGATGCGGCCCAAACGGCTGCTTATATGAAGCAATTAGTGGACCAAGGCCACTACCAAGTGACGCCTCAAATGCAGGCAACCTATGCTGATTTCTATGGTGGTTACGCCGATGAGTCTCAAATCGAAGCCAGCATTAAGGATGTCTATGAAGCGACTGGCTATGTCTTAGATCCTCATACGGCAGTGGCTACTTCAGTATACGACGACTACCGCCAAGAAACCGGCGACACTACGCCAACCTTAATCGCTTCGACCGCCAGCCCTTATAAGTTCCCACGCTCTGTCATGCAGTCCTTCCAGGACTTAGACCCTGAGGTGGATGACCTGACCCTGGTGGACCAATTGGAAGCTATCTCTGGCGTGCCACAACCTGCGGCCGTTCTCGAAGTCAAAGAAGCCCAAATCCGTCATAATGAAGTGGTAGATGTGGCCGGCATGAAGGCTAGCATCTTGGCTAAGTTGGGGCTCTAATCGTCAAATTCCTAAGAAAGAAGGCTGCTCAAGATGATTGAATATCGTCATTATAAGAAGATTTCTGATGTCCAGTTGCGACCACTCTATCAGGCAGTCGGTTGGACAGCCTACCTAGACCAGGTATCTGACCTGGGTCAGATGCTGGCGGCTTCTCAAGATGTCATCAGCGCCTGGGACCAAGACCAGCTAGTGGGGCTGGTGCGAACAGTGGGCGATGGCCACTATGTAGCCTTAATTCAAGACCTCTTAGTTTTGCCAGCTTATCAGAAGCAGGGCATAGGCCGACAATTGCTGAATCGAATTCAGGAAGCCAGCCGGGCCTATCGTCAGGTCTTTCTGGTAACTGACACCACGCCTTGGAACCAGTCTGTCCGGGAATGGTACGACCGCCGCGGCCTAGTGGGCTTTGCCCAGGCGGAGCTAACTGGATTTTTAGCCAATCAAGGAGATTAGGACGCTGTCCTAGTCTCTTTTGCTTTGCTATGGCTAGGCAAATAATTCGTACTGGGGACCTTAACGTGGTAGACTAAAATCATCATAGTAGAAAGGAGGGGACTGAGATGTTGGAAGATAAACTCGACCAAGCTGCTGGCAAAGTCAAGGAAGTGGCAGGTAAAGTAACTGGCGACAAAGGCCTTGAAACTGAAGGCGTCGTTGAAGGCGTCGTTAGTAAAGCCAAAGAAGTGGCTCATGACGTGGCTGAAGCTGCCAAAGGTGCAGTGGAAGGCATCAAAAATTCTTTGGGCAAATAATCCAAGTAAAACAAGCTTAGCATCACCAGTGCCCCTCATTCTAGGGGTGCTTTTTTTGTGCTTGGAGGGAGAGAGGCTAGCTTAATAAATCACTTGCATTCCCCGCCAAGTAAGCGTATACTAAAGGTAATTCACCAAGGAGGTACTTGTGCCGATGAAAGTTAACTAAAATTGTCAATTACTAAATAAAGGATCAAGATGGCCTTATTTAGTGCGGTCAATTTTAGTGAAGAGGTACAAGCAGCTAGGGCAGGCGCAGCTTAGATTAGGGCGCAGACTCTTTCTTTGGCTTAATCCATTTGCTTCCAAACAGGGACCGACGCTAGATAGGGCATCGGTCCCTCTTTATATAGGAGGTAGCAGATGTTACACGTTGAAAATTTTACCATGACCCATCAACAAGACCTCAAGGTCTTAATTCCTTCCCTGTCCTTTGACTTGAAGCCAGGCGACAAGCTAGCCCTGATTGGCGAAGAAGGCTGCGGCAAGTCCTCGCTCTTGAACTGGCTCAGGCAGCCCGATGCGCCCTTGCCTTATGTCGAGGTGACGGGCACTTGTTCTAATTCCTTTGGCCGGACGGTCTGGATTGGCCAGACTTTCCCAGCCCAAGATGAAGGCCTGACCATCGAGGCTTATTGCTTTGATCCGGTCTTAGCCGAGCAAATAGACTATGGTTACTTCTATCAGCTAGTCAGCCAATTAGGCTTTGACCCCGACCGTCTCACCAGTCAGCAGCTCATGGGGACTCTGTCAGGGGGCGAAAAACTCAAGTTACAGTTGGCCCGGACCTTGGCCTTGGAACCGGACTGTCTTCTCTTGGATGAGCCTTCCAATGACTTGGACTTGGCCACGCTGAACTGGCTCAGTCGGACCCTGGCTAGTTTGCCGGCAGCGGTTCTCTTTATTTCCCATGATGAGGCCTTCCTGTCTCAAGTGGCCAATCGCATTCTGCATATTGAGACCATTCATAACCACAAGGCCAGTCGGGTTCATCTGGTCAATCTGGACTATGAGACCTATCGCAGTCAACGGGAGGCCCAGTTCCAGCGTCAGGGCCAGCTGGCCCGCAAGCAGCAGGAGGAGCAGGCCAAGCAGGAGGCTCGACATCGGCAAATGCATGACAAGGTCCAGCATCAATTGCGTCAGGCCCATGATTCTAGCCTTGGTCGTCTCTTGGCTAAGAAAATGCGCAACGTTAAGTCTATAGGCCGTCGCTTGGAGCGTCAGGCTGAGGACCTACTGGAGATTCCCATTCAAGAGGATGCTATCTTGGTCAAACTGCCTTGCCCCCATCCCTTGCCCGCCAGCAAATGGCTGATCAACCAGCCGGACTATGTGGTCCGCCTAGAGGGGCGCGCGCTGACTCAACCCCTGACCCTAGAGTGGCGAGGTCAGGAGAAAATCGGACTGGTGGGCCCCAATGGGGTGGGCAAGTCCACATTCTTAAAGCAAGTCCGTGACTGGCTGACCGACCGGCCGGGCATTCGTTTGGGCTATATGCCCCAAGATTATCGCCAGGTCCTGCCTCAGGATCAGACGCCCTTGGATTTTCTCCAGGAATCGGGTAGCCAGGAGGAGAAGACGAAGCTCATGACCTATCTGGGTAGCCTGCGCTTCGACCCTTATGAAATGCGACATCCCATTAGCCAACTGTCTGGGGGCCAGCAAGCCAAGTTGCTCCTGCTTAAGTTGAATCTGATGGAAGTCAATGTCTTGTTACTGGACGAGCCTAGCCGTAATTTCTCGCCCTTGTCTCAGGCTGAAGTAAGGCAAATTTTCCGCGACTTCCCTGGGGCCATTCTGGCGGTTTCCCATGACCAACTCTTCCTGGATCAAGTCTGTGACCGGCGTCTAGCTTTAGCACCGGCTGAGAAGCAATAGCGGGCTTGCCTTGTTGAAGGCTAGGCCTTTGTGATAGAATGAATAGGTATTGGACTTGAGAGGAGCAAATCAATGAAACACCACGAAGGAATCCTGCTAGCTATTTGGATTGGTTTACTAAGTACCCTGGCGGGGGCAGTCAATATGACCACTCTGTGGCTGGTAGCCACGCCATCGACCCATATGACGGGCAACCTGTCCCAACTAGTCCTAGCCTTAGTGCGAGGTGATGGGGAAGCGGCCAGCCGTCTGGCCTTGACCTTGCTGGCCTTTATCGCTGGGGGGATTCTGAGTGGCCTCTTATTCTCAGATAAATCCTTCCGTCTAGCCAACCGTTACGGGATTTTGCTGATTAGCTTTGGCCTCTTATTAAGCTTAAGCTATGCCCTCAACTGGCAAGCCAGCTGGCTCTATCTCTTGGCCTTCGGTATGGGGACCCAAAATGGTATGTTTATCTACTATCGCGGCATGATTGTCCGCAGTTCGCATTTTACGGGTTACTTGACTGATACGGGCTTTGCGCTAGGACGTTACTTGCGGGGCTATAAGGAAGACGGCCACAAGATTATCTTCTACATGGCAAGCATTGCTTGTTTCCTAGTAGGAGGGCTCCTGGCCTATGTCTGGCTCAATCATTCTACCATCAGCATGATTTTGGTCTTGGCCCTGGCCTATCTGGTGACGGGGACTTATTACTTTATCCTCCGCCACTGTCATCAAGCAGCATAAGCAAAATCCCATTATATCTTATATGATATAATGGGATTTTTCACTTGGTAAAAAAAGCTGAGACTAAGTCTCAGCTTTTTGCTTCTATTTGAACTTTTTTCTGTGCTTTAGCCTTGAGTAGATAGACTAGGATCAGAATGGCTAGGACTTCGATGATCAGGCAGTAGAGACCACCTTCTAGTCCGAAGTCGCCACCAGTCCAGAGCTTAGGGCCTTCTAGGCGGGTGTGCCAGATAGGATAAGGCAGGCTCATGCCTGATACTTGGATGCCCAGAACAGGCCCTTGAACGAAGTTCCAAGCTGAATGGGCCGCCCCCACAAACCAGATATTTTCCGTATAGGCGAAGAGGAGGGAGAAGGTCAAGCCGGCCAGGGTCAGGTTGACCAGGGCCAGGGATGAGACATTGGGGTTACCCAAATGCATGGCGGCAAAAATCAGGGAGTTGGCCAGGATCGCTAGCCAAGTAGGGAAGCGTAAGGCCAGGCCATTCATGAGATAGCCCCGGCAGATAACTTCTTCGCTCAGCCCCTGAACCAGGAAGCCGGCTAGGTAGAGTAGGGTCACTAAGACGGGCGTCTGACTAATGCGCTCTAGCGATAAGTGGCCTAGCAGGGCGGGGATGATGAGGCAGGCCAGCAGTTGTAGCCCACCTAGGATAAAGCCCAGTAGATAGGGGCCAATCAAGGGACGCTTGAAGCCCATGGATTGCCAGGACCGTCGGCCTAGGGTCCAACCGTAGAGGGCGAAGCCCAAGAGAGGGATTAAGGTCGAAAAGAGGGCCAAGCCGATTAGGAGTGGGGCCACAAAGTCGGGGTGGGTCCAATTGAGGATTTGGAAGCGGGGGTGTGTGATGACCCATAGGGTGGCCTTGGTCTGCCAGTCCTGAAGATAGTGAAACAAGAGGGGGAAGGCCAGCATGGAAAGCATCCAGCCCCAACCGGATGCTTGGCTTGATTTAGCTTTGATAAATGGCATTAAGCCACCTCCTTTTCTTCTAGTATAAGGCTCTTGGCAGGTCAAGGCAAATGTAAAAAATCAGCCAATATCGGAATCAGTTCCATACTTTTCTTGATTTTTCGGCCATTTCCTAAGCTTAGGAAATAACTTTAGCGATTAGAAGGGACATAAAATGTTATAATAGAATTGAGAGAAAGCGATGTCACAGCCTAGGAGGAGGGCGCTTATGCAGACACGACAGGAACAGCTCATGGTCATTTTGGCTCAGTCACAAGGCTGGCTCAAGGGGCGGGACCTAGCGGCTTTGTTGGGCGTCTCCGACCGGACTATTCGCTCTGATATGAACAAGTTAAAGCAAGCCTATCCCGGGGCCATCCAGACTCATCACCACAAGGGCTATCGGCTAGTGGCCCAAGCCCTGGAAGACTCCAATCAGCCCAGTCCTCTGGGCCTGCCACAGAGTCAGGAAGAAAGGCTACATTATATACTCAAACTCCTATTGGCTGACAGTCAGCCTCAGACCCTTAAGGAGCTGAGCCAGGACCTCTATGTCAGCCCCCAAACCCTGACCATGGACTTGCATCAAGTCGGTCAGTTGGTGGGGGCCTATCCGGACTTAGACCTTCAACATGATGCCAAGGGCTGGCAGCTCAAGGGGCCTGAATTCCAAAAACGTCGCCTCTATCGGGAGCTCCTGACCTCGGAACTTCAGGGCGATTTCTTGAATCTGGATAAGGTCTTAGCTATCTATGAAGAATTCGATATGGTCTGGGTGGCCCACTACTTCCAGGGCCTGCTCAAGCAGGCAGACTATCAGCTTCGGCCTGCCAGTTTACCTATCTTACTCCTGCACATCGGGATTGCGGTTCAGCGTATGCTAGCCGGTCAATTTCTCTATCATCGTCAGGACCTTCCGCCTCTGGTGCCTAAGGAAGAAGCCTTGGCTCGCAAGTTCTTGCAGGGGGTGGGTAAGCAATATAAGTGTCGGATTCCAGCTTCTGAAGCCTACAGTATTGGCCGTCTCTTGGAAGCTTATCAGGCTATGCATGAGCTGGCCTCACAGGTCAACTATCAGGGCCGGCCCCTGGATTTGACCCGACTGGTTGAAGACTTGGGCCAGCATCTACAAGACTTGGTGGGCTTGGATTTTCTTAGCGATGCTGACTTTAAGGATCGCTTCCATCTTCACCTTCAAGGCTTGATTGAGCGCCTCCATTATCAGGTGGAGCTGCCCAATCTCTTCTTGCAAGATATGAAACGCCAGTATCCTCTGGTCTTCGACCTAGCGGTAACGGTCAGTACCTGGTTGGGCGCCCGTCTAGGCGTAGTCTTATCCGAAGCCGAAATCGGGCTGATTGCCGTCCATATTGGCAGTTCCTATTCTCGCCTGGAGCGACCCTGGAAGGCGCGAGCCATTTTGTTGGCGCCCCAGCACTATCCCCTGATGCAATCCTCAATCGACCGGCTCAAGGCTAGCTTCGGCCACCGGCTGGAAATTCTAGCCCAATATGATTATGTCAGTGAAGCCCAGCTCCTGCATCAGCCGGTTGATTTAGTCATTAGTTTTATGCCGCTGACTCAGAGTTTGGGCCTCCCGACCTTGCAGGTCTCTACCTTCCTCAATGAGGAAGATGAGCTAGCCTTGGTCAGTTTGCTTAACCAAGTAGAACAGCGTCAGACAGCTATTCAGCTGGCTCTACAATTGGGGGACTTTCTGGAGTCACGCTTCTTCTATCAAGACTTGCAGGCCAGCAGTCCCGAGCAAGTCCTGACCCTCATGGCCCAGGATTTGGCCCAAGCCGGTTATGTGACGCCGGACTTTCTGCCTTCGGTCTTGGAGCGCGAAGCCCTATCGTCGACGGACTTTGACTATGCCTTGGCCATTCCCCATCCCTTGCAAGCTCACAGTCACCAGTCGGTGCTGGCCATTGCCAACCTAGCCAGTCCCATTGAGTGGGGCCGCTACCCTGTTAAACTCGTCATTCTCTTGGCGCTTAAGGACAGCGACTGGGCCTTCACCCAAGTCTTCTTCAAATGGCTAGGCCAGTGCCTAGCCCATCCGCGTCAGCTCAAGTCCCTCTTAGCCGCTAGCAGTCGCGATGACTTCTTGGCCGCTATCGTGGGCGAATTTCCCCATCCATCTCGTTAGCAAGTTTATTTTATAGGAAAGGAGGTAATGGTATGGATGACTTAGAGTTGGTATTCTTCAAGATGATTTCTTCCTTGGGATCCGCCCGATCTTCCTTCATGGAAGCCATGGCTCTAGCCCGGACAGGCGAATTCGCCCAAGCCCAGGCGGCCATTGAGCAAGGGGAGAGCCAACGGATTGCCGGTCATGATCAGCATTTCGACCTCTTGCAGGCGGATGCGGCAGGGGACCATCCACCTTTCTCGCTCTTGTTAGTTCATGCCGAAGATCAACTCATGAGTGCTGAACTGCTCAAGGTGACAGCCGAAGAAGTTCTGGCCCTCTATCAACGTCTGGACCAGCTCACCACCTAGATTAGGAGGAAATACCATGAAACGTGTCTATTTATTCTGTAGTGCCGGCATGTCAACCAGCCTGGTTGCCAGCCGTATGCAGGCCGTGGCGGACGAACACAACCTGCCCATTGAAGTCAAGGCCTTCTCAGATTCTAAGCTAGATATCATCGTGGAACAGTATCATCCCGATGTTATCTTGTTAGGGCCTCAAGTCAAATACAAATTCAATGCCACCCGGGACAAATACGAGCCCCAAGGCATTCCCGTTGAAGTTATGAACCTAGACGATTATGGTAACGTCAATGGCGAACGTATTCTCAAGCGCGCCATTCAATTACTCAAGCAAAACAAGCAAGGCTAAGTACAGATCTCATTATAAGAAAAGAGGTAAGTCACATGTTTGCAAATCTTGAAAAAGTCATGGGCGGGACAGCCGAGAAACTCAGCAATAATAAGGTATTAATTGCTATTCGTGATGGTTTCTTGGTGACCACGCCACTCATTATTGTCGCTTCCTTCTTCATTTTGGCCGGTAACTTCCCAATTGAAGGTTATACCGACTTTATGGCCCAATTCTTCGGCCAAGGCTGGGAAAACCACATGGATGCCGTAATTGATTCCACCTTTAGTGTCATCGCCCTCTTAGGGGCTATCGGGATTGGTTATGCCTATGCCCGTCAGCTGGAATCTGACCCAATTGCAGGGGCAGCTATTTCCGTTGTCTGCTTCTTGATTCTGACACCTAAATCCCACCCAGCCTTCACCAACGAAGCCGGCAAGGTCTTCAATGGGTTGGCTAACACTAATATGGGGTCCGCAGGCATGTTCGTGGCCATGATTACGGCCATTATCTCGGTCCGCATCTTTGTAGCCATTGAGCGTAAGGGTTGGGTCATCAAGATGCCTGACGGGGTACCACCGGCAGTTTCTCAATCTTTCGCCGCTTTGATTCCTTCGCTCTTTGCCATGTTAACCTTCTTCTTGGTTTACCTTGGCTTCTCACTCACAGATTATCACTATGCTCATACCTTTATCTATACCAACCTGCAAGCACCACTCTTGGGGATTGGACGCAGCGTCTTCCTAGAACCACTGACCCAGTTCCTGTCCACCTTCTTCTGGTTCTTCGGGATTAATGGGCCAGCCGTTACCAATACGGTCTTCGCGCCAATTGGTCTGGCCTTGACGACTGAAAACTTGGAAGCCTTCAAGAATGGCTTGCCATTGCCTAACATTTTCACCAATGGTTTCAGTAACTTCTTCACCAACTTCGGGGGTGGGGGTTCTACCTTGGCTTTGGTCTTCCTCATGGTGGGGATTGCTAAGTCCAAACGTATGAAGACCTTGGGGCGTTTGGCTATTGTACCTGGGATTTTTGGGATTAACGAAATGATTATCTTCGGGCTACCAGTCGTACTCAACCCCATTATGTTGGTGCCATTCCTTGCAACACCACTGGTTAACACCATTTTATCCATTATCGCAACAGTCATCGGTATTCTGCCACGAACTACCGGGGTCAGCATCCCATGGACAACCCCATTCTTCTTCTCTGGTTGGTTGGCTACTGGGCACTTGATTGCCGGCTTCTGGCAAATTATCTTAATTGCCATCGACTGCTTGATCTACTATCCATTCTTCAAGGTAATGGACCGTCAATTCTTGGCTGAAGAAGAGAGACCAGTTCAAGACCTTAAAGACGATTTAGATGATATTTCCTTGGACGACTTGTCCTTTGATGATTTATAGACAACTGAAGAGTTCAGCCCTATCCTGCTGAACTCTTTTTGCTGAGGAGGGAATAAGGATGAAAGTAATCCTATTATTCGACCAAATTCAGGCCGGTTATGGGGGCAAGGAACGCCCCAACACACCACTGGGATTAGAAAAGGGCGGGATTGGCTCTTATCTCATGTTTAAGGACGTCTTCGCGGCTCATGATCTCAAGGTCCTGGCGACCGTCTACTGCGGGCCTGATTATTTTCAGGCTAATAAGGAAGAAGTCCTACACAAGATTGCCAATCTCATGAAGAAGGCGCAACCTGATGTCCTCTTGTGTGGTCCTTGCTTCAACTACGATACCTACGCCCAAATGGCGGCCGAGGTCGCAGCCTATATTCAAGATCAGACGCCGGTCCGCACCTATGTGGCCTGCTCCGCCGAAAATGAGGCCGTGGTCGACCGCTACAAGGACCAGGTTAAAATAATCCAGATGCCTAAGAAGGGCGGGGTAGGGCTGACGGATGCCCTGCACCATATTGCTGAAATTCTCAGTGGCCCAGCAGAGGCCGATTGGCCCCACTTCTTCCACTAGGAGGTGCCTTATGGATTGGACAGCCTTCTATGATTTACCCGCCTTGTCGGGGGATGAATTTGACTTGCATCAAGCCCTGTCTCAGGCCCTGACCGACCAAGGGCTCAGCCTCTATCGGGATCAACTGGGCTCTGTCTTGGGGCTCAAGCCCCTGGAGCAGGCGCCTTTTCGGGTCATGCTGACCACTAACCTGGATGAAAATGGCGGTCTCATTCAAGCCATTCGCCCGGATGGCCTCTTGGACTTTGTGGCCCTAGGCCGCTATCAGAAGACCGACTATGTCAACCAAGTGGTCCGCCTCTTGACCCGGGACCATGTGCCCCATCTGGGCTATGGGGTTCTGGTAGAGGGCCAGCCCTATCTAGCGCTAGGTGCGGCCTCAGCCCAGCAAGTGGCTGACTTGGGCATCCAGGTAGGGGACAGCTTTGTCCTAGACTTTTCCCGCCGGCAAATAGGTGGGGGTGCCTGGCTAGGTCGTAACTTGGCCAATCGGGCCAGCCTAGAGCTGATACTAGATATAAGTCGCCAACTTCAAGACAAGTTAACTTATGAGTTGGCTGTGGGGGGCATCAGCCAGTCCCTAGTGGGGACCCGGGGGGCCATTACGGCCACCAATCTGATTCAACCAGACTTGGCCCTGGTGCTGGATGCCAGTCCGGTTCCTCAGGCTGACTATGACCCTAAGTGTCTCTATTTGCGCTATTTTGATAAGACCCTCTTACCTAATACGGCCTTGCTGGGAGCTATCCGCCAAGTGGCCCAGGGGCTGGGTTACCAAGTCAAGGGCCAGGTTCAAGAGGCCGGGACCGACGGGGCCTTTATCCACAAGACAGGGGTGGGGGCACCGACCTTGGTTATTGCCCTGCCACTCCTCCAGTCGCCAGGCCTTTATCAGTGTCTGGATCCAGCTAGTTTCGAGCCCGTGCGAGACACCCTGGTGGCCTTCTTGAGCCAACTGACCCCAGCCCAAGTCCAAGACTTTAGCTTTGGCAGTCGGGGAGGTGGCCCTTATGACCACTAAAGCTCAAGATCAGGTGGACTGGCAAGTCCTGTCAGATTTATGTTGCTTACCCGGAGTGTCAGGCCATGAAGCGGGCATTCGGGCCTACCTGGATCGACAGCTGACCATGTGCCAGCAAGGTTCGGATCCCTTGGGGTCTGGCCTCTACAGCCTAGCAGGTCAGTCTCAGTCGCCCCTGTCCTTGCTCTTTTCCACCCACATGGATGAAATCGGTTGGGTGGTGCGAGCCATTGATGAGGCCGGCTATGTCTTTATTCAGGAAGTGGGGCGTTCCTGGTCCCATACCCTCTTGCAACAGGAGGTCCAAGTCTTCACCCAAGACGGCCGGGTCTACACGGGGATTCTGGCGGGGCCTCAGGTTCATAGTCTCAGCCCTGAGCAGCGCCAGCAAGTGGTGCCCATGGACCGGGTCTATCTGGATCTGGGGGTGGACAACCGCGACCAGGTTCGAGCTCTAGGTATTGAGGTGGGCGACTGGGTTTGCCCGGTGACCACTTTCCAGGCCTTAGCCAATCCTGACTATCTGACTGCCAAGGCCTTCGACAATCGGGTCAGTGTGGCCCTGGGAGTCTGGACCATGCAGGCCCTGGCCCAGGGCCCTTGTCCCAACAAGGTGACCCTTGGGGCAACCGTTCAAGAAGAAGTGGGCTTGCGGGGGGCTCGGACCGTGGCTCAAGCCGTTAAGCCGCACCTTGCCCTGGCCGTGGATACCTGTTTGGCAGGCGACACGCCAGCCGACCATAACCCCATCAAACTGGGCAAAGGGGTCTCCCTAACAGTGGCCGACAATATGACCGTGACCCACCGGGGCCTTTTGCGTTATCTAGAGGGAATCTGCCAGCGGGAGGCTATTCCTTACCAACTAGGTTGCTTCCTAGATGGGGGGACGGATGCGGGTAATATCCATAAGTCCCAGACCGGGATTCTGGCGACGACCCTGTCCCTTCCCATGCGCTATATGCATACCCATCGGGGTATCTTGCATCGGGCCGATGTCCTAGCGGCCTACCGGCTCATGGTGGCGGTGGCGCGGGACTTGACGCCTGCTATCTACCAGCAGCTGCTGGACCAAAATTATCATTATCAAGTATCGAATCAATGACAGAAAGAAGGTGACAGCCATGTGGGGAATCATTGCGACCTGGCGCATGGCCCTAGAAGGAGTCCAGGCCACCCTGCCTAGCTTGGCAGGCGGTGGCTCGGCGGGGGACGCCATTGAGCAAGCCATCAAGGCCGTCGAGGACTTTCCTTATTATAAATCCGTTGGTTATGGCGGTCTGCCTAACCGCCAAGGCCAGGTGGAATTAGATGCCGCCTATATGGACGGCAGTCGCCTGGACTTTGGGGCCGTTTGCGGGATTCAGGATATTGCTAACCCCATTGGCGTAGCGCGCCGCCTCAGCCAGGAGCCAGTCAATAATGTCTTGGTCGCCCAAGGTGCCCGCCAATATGCCCTAGACCATGGCTTTGAAGCCAAAGAAATGCTGACAGACCGGGCTCAAATCCACTATCACAATCGCCAGGTGGAGCTAGCTCAAGAACAAGGCCTAGCTGCCTATGACGGCCATGACACGGTGGGCATGGTGGCCCTGGATGGCCATGACCACATGGTAGCGGGCACTTCGACAAGTGGCCTCTTCATGAAGCATCCCGGCCGGGTAGGCGACTCGCCAATTATTGGCTCGGGTCTCTATGTGGACTCCCAGATTGGAGGAGCCACCGCTACTGGCCTAGGGGAAGATTTAATGAAAGGGGTCCTGTCCTACGCCATCGTTCAGCTCATGGCTGCGGGTCACCATCCCCAAGAGGCCTGCGAAAAGGCCGTTTATGACTTAGACAGACGTCTGAGAGCCCAACGCGGCCAAGCCGGCGATTTGTCGGTAGTGGCCATGAACGCCAAGGGCCAGTGGGGGGCTGCGACCAATATTGACAACTTCTCCTTCGTGGTGGCCAGTAAGACCACGCCTTTGACCGTCTACCGTCTTCATCCGCTGGCTTCTGGCCAGATGGAATTGGAGCGGGCGAGTCAGGAATGGTTAGACGACTATGTGCGTCAACGCATGCGGCCCCTGGAGGTGAAGTAGGCATGAGCCAGAAGCAAATCCAAGCACTCAATGACTTGTTGGAAGACTTGCTGCCCCAATACTGGCAGGACCTAGCCCAACTGGTAGCCATTCCCAGTGTGCAGGGACCAGCGGAGCCAGACGCTCTCTATGGTCCTGGACCTAAGGCTGCCCTGGACTGGGTGCTAGACCGGGCCAAAGCCATGGGCTTTGAGACGGTCAATTTAGACCATAAGGTTGGCTATGCCCAGTGGTCGCCTGACCCTAACCAGGCGACCTCAGGTGCTGGCTATTATGGGATTTTCGGGCACGTGGATGTGGTGCCGGCCGGCCAAGGCTGGCGACAGGATCCCTGGACCCTAACCAAGAATCAAGCACAAGGTCGCTACGAGGGACGTGGTGTCCTAGATAATAAGGGGCCCATTCTGGCTAATCTCTATGCCGTTTATGCCCTTAAATGCCTAGGCTATCACTTCAGTCATCCCATTCGGGTGGTTTTTGGGACCAATGAGGAGACTGGCTTTGGCTGCATCCAGCATTATCTGGCCCAAGAAGCAGCACCTCTCTTCGGTTGGACGCCAGATTGCAAATGGCCGGTCGTCTATGGCGAGCGAGGGCGCTTGCGGGTAGCCGTCAGTGTGGACTGGGATCAAGTGGCCAGCCTCTTTGACTTTGTCAATGCCTATCTGCTGACTGGCACCAAGGATGGTCGGGAACTAGGCATTGCCTATGAGGACCAGGACTTTGGCCGCATGATGCTAAGGGGCTACCAGCTGGGCCTGACGCAGGGACGGCCTTGGGTGGCTTGGTCCATGGCCTATCCAGGAGCCTGCAGCCAGGAAGACATTCTAGCCCAAATTAAGTCGCGCCTGCCGGAGACAGGCCAAATAGAGGTCCTCAGCCATTGGGAGCCCGTCCTCAAGGACAAGCAGTCGCCTTATATTGAGGCCTTACAGCAAGTCTACAATCAGGTGACCGGTCAAGCCCTTGAGCCCGTCACAACCACGGGGGGCACCTATGCTAAGTTTGTGCCTAATATCGTGGCCTACGGGCCTTCCTTCCCGGGCCAACGGGACATTGCCCATTTGCCACATGAGTGGCTAGGCATTGAGGATTTGGAGACTGATCTAAAAATTTATAGCCAGGCCTTACTGGCCTTATGGCAGCTAGAACAAGAAGTAGAGGAGGCAAGTCCATGACCCTAATCGAGTTGTGTGCCGGCAGTGTCAGAGATTGTCTGATTGCCCAAGAAGCAGGCCTGGACCGGATTGAGCTTAACAGCGCCCTGGCCCTGGGAGGGCTGACGCCAACGGTGGCCTGTTTGGAATTAGCCAAAGCTAATGGCGTGAGCCTGCCAATCATCTGCATGGTCCGCCCACGTGGCGGTGGCTTCGCCTATAATCAGCTGGAAACCAGGCAAATGTTGGCAGAAGGCCAAGCCTTGTTGAGAGCAGGTGCCCGTGGCCTAGCCTTTGGCTGTCTGACTGAAACTGGTCAGCTTAATTGGGAAGCCAACCAAGCCCTGATTGAGCTCTGTCAGACCTATGGCGCTCAGTCAGTCTTCCACCGGGCCATTGATGTGGTGGCCCAGCCTGACCAAGCCATTGAAGGCTTAATTAGGCTAGGTTGCCAGCGGATTTTGACCAGTGGGGGAGCCAAGAGCATTGAGGAAGGGCGAGACCGACTGGCTCATTATCAAGCCCAATATGGGGCAGACATTGAATTTGTCATGGGGGCCGGCCTGAATTTGTCTAATGCGGCGGACTTGGTGGCCTACACAGGCATTCAACAAGTCCACGGTAGCTTCAAGACCTGGTATCAAGATCCTACGACCCAGCAGGGCTCCGTTTCATTTGCTTATGATAGTAGAGGAGCCTATGAAGGGGCAGACCCGGATCTAGCCCGCGGGCTAGGCCAAGCACTAGGAAAGAAGGAGTAATATGGTAAGACGTGTATTAGAATGCCTGCCCAGCGACTATGCTGGCTACAGTGCAGAAGAACTCAAGCAAGCCATCTGGGCCGCTGAAGGCCGAACTGTTTGTTGTGAAATGGTGGCGCCTGTGCCTGCCTATATCAGCAACTTGACTAATGCGGAAATCGCTAAGGCCTTCGGGGCAGACCTCATGCTCTTAAATGGCCTAGATGTCCTTAATCCAGTCATTTGTGGCTTGGATCAAGGGACAGAAGATCCCATTCGCCGCCTCAAAGCCCTATCAGGTCGACCTATTGGGGCCAACCTAGAGCCAGTCGATGCTGACGCCATTATGGTGGAGGCACGGAATGTTCTGCCTAAAGGGCGGACTTGCTCGGTTGAGACCCTAGAAGCGGCTGACCGCCTAGGTTTAGACTTCATTTGCCTGACGGGTAACCCTGGCACGGGGGTAACTAATAAGGAGATTGCTCACTATGTCAAAGTGGCCAAGCAACATTTCTCTGGTCTGGTCATTGCCGGCAAGATGCATGGGGCAGGGTCCAAGGAGCCAGTGGCCAGCATTGAGACGGCCAAGGACTTCATCGAGGCCGGGACGGACATTCTGCTGGTACCGGCCGTGGGGACGGTGCCGGGCTTTACCGATGATGAGCTGGTGGCTATCGTCAAGTATGCCCACGCTCACGATGTCCTAGTCCTATCCGCCATCGGGACCAGCCAGGAATCTAGCAGCCCGCGGGTGGTGGAAGACATTGCCATTCGCAATAAGGTGGCTGGTGTGGATATTCAACATATTGGCGATGCAGGCTTTGGCGGCCTGGCCAATGTGGAAAATATCTTCGCCTTATCAGTGGCCATACGGGGCATGCGGCATACGGTGAGCCGTGTGGCCGGCTCCGCCATTCGTTAAGGAAGCAAAAATAGACAAAGAAAGCCAGGTAGTTGAGCTACCTGGCTTGTTTTAGTGTGGTCTGACCACAGATTGGATAATGGTAAGGACGACTTGGCTGGCCTTTTCCATGCTTTCTAAGCTGACAAATTCATACTGGCCATGAAGGTTCTCAGCGCCCGTGAAGAGGTTGGGCGTCGGGATGCCCTTATAGGTGATGATGCAGCCGTCTGTCCCACCTCGGAAAGGCTTGATAAGAGGCTCAATGCCACAGGCCTTGTAGGCGGCAATGGCCACTTCAACCGGCGTCATGTCTTGCTTGAGGATATCGTACATATTGTAGTACTCGTCATAAATTTGGCATTGGATGCGGGGCCGGTCGTAGCCTGCATTCTGCTGGGCCACAATCTGACGGAAGAAGTCCTTGCGGGCCTGGAAACGTTCCTTGTCATGGTCGCGAATAATGTAGGTGGCCTGAACTTGGCCGATGTCGCCGCTTTGACTGGACAGCATATAGTATCCCTCGTGGCCCTCGGTCAATTCTGGTACCTGGTCTTGGGGCAGGCGGGCAAAGAGTTTGGCGGCCTCAGCCAGGGCATTGACCATGAGGCCCTTGGCAGTTCCGGGATGGACACTGGTCCCGTCGATGGTCAACATGACCCGGGCGGCGTTGAAGGTCTCGTATTCCAACTTGCCCACTTGGCCGCTATCCAGCGTATAGGCAAAGTCTGCCGGGAAGTCTTGGGCTTGGAAACGGTGGGCTCCCTTGCCGATTTCTTCGTCAGGTCCGAAGGCTAGCCAAATATCGCCGTGAGGCAGGTCGGGATGGGCTAATAGATGGATGACAGCTTCCAAAATGCTGACCAGACCTGCCTTGTCGTCGGCCCCTAGCAGGGTGGTGCCATCCGTGGTAATCAGGGTCTGTCCCACATAGTGCTTCAAGTTAGGAAATTCGGACACTCGCATGACAATGTCCAAGTCAGGGTTCAAGACAATATCCTGGCCGTCATAGTCCGCATGGACCTGGGGCTGGATATGGTCAGCATTGAAGTCGGCCGTATCCACATGGGCGATAAAGCCAATGGCTGGCGCCTTTTGATGGGCCGGCAGGTTGCTTGTCAAGAGGGCGGTGACAAAGGCGTCCACTGGATTGAAGCGCACTTGGCTGAGACCCAGGTCCTTGAGTTCGCCCTCCAACATGCGGAGGAAGTCCAGTTGGCCGGGTGTGGTCGGCACGGCATCCGAGTGCAGGTCGGACCGGGTGTTGATTTTAGCATAGCGGATAAAGCGTTGGAGCATGGATTCCATGGCGGAGCCTTCTTTCTCTTAATCAGTTAAGTCTAGTATAGCACTATGACGGGCCAGACCCAAGTTAGACCTTGTTGGCAAGGACGGGGATTTGTGATAGACTGGGGGCACAGTAAGGCCTGGAGCAGAGGAGAAAGTCGCATGCAGATTAGACAGACAGAGAATGGGGACTTGCCGGCTTTGATGGCCTTATACGACCAAGCCCGGGCCTTTATGCGGGCCAAGGGCAATCCCAATCAGTGGCCTGACGGCTATCCGCCCCTAAGTCTCCTAGAAGCCGATATAGTGCAAGGCCATTCCTATGTCCTAGAGGACGAAACTGGCCAGCTAGTGGGCACCTTCGCCCTGATTGGCGGCCAAGATCCGACCTATAGCCAGATTGACGGCCTAGGTTGGCGCAGTACTAGTCCTTATGTGACCATTCACCGCCTGGCAGCCAATGGCAAGGCCAGAGGCGTGGCGCGGGCAGCTTTCGACTTCGCTAAGTCCGTCTGCCCCCACATCCGGATTGACACCCACGCCCAGAACCGGCCCATGCAGCAAGCCATCCTGGCCTACGGCTTCCAGGAGCGAGGCACTATCTATCTCCAAGACGGCTCGCCCCGGCAGGCCTATGACTATCTAAGTGAATAAATGTGTGAGGGCTGGCACTGGGGTGCCGGCTCTTTTTTTGGCTCGGGTCAGTTCATTGGTCCCGGCTTCTTTTTTGTTGTATAATAGCAAGGTTACGAAAGGAGAATGTGTCATGTCACTCATTCGCAAATTAGGCTGGTTCTTCAAGCTGGAAGCCCGTCGCTATATCATTGGGATTCTGGCCTTATCCTTGGTCAGCGTCTTCAACTTGATTCCGCCGCGCATTATTGGGCAGGTTATTGATGCCATTGCTGGTGGCAATCTGACCCCTAGCGAGCTGGCCATCAATCTGACCTGGCTAGTGGGAGCCGCCCTCATTATGTATGCCCTCCGCTATGTTTGGCGGCTCTTTATTTTAGGGACAGCCAATAGCCTGGGCCGGATTCTACGGACTCGCTTGTTTAAACACTTTACCCGCATGGCGCCGTCCTTCTATACCCGCTATCGGACCGGGGACCTGATGGCCCACGCTACCAACGATGTCCAAACCCTGGTCATGACGGCAGGGGGTGGGGTCATGTCGGCCGTGGATGCCTCGATTACTGCCCTGGTTACCCTGGCTACCATGTTCTGGATTCTGGATTGGCGCCTTACCCTAGTGGCGATTTTGCCTCTGCCAGTACTGGCCTGGGGCACTAGTCGCCTAGGGCGCATCAACCATGAAGGCTTTAAGCAGGCCCAGGAGGCCTTCTCTGAGCTTAACAATTCGGTTCAGGAATCAGTCTCTGGTATTAAGGTGACCAAGTCCTTTGGTTATGGGGCCCAAGAGACAGCCAAGTTTCAGGCCACTAATCAGATGGTTTGGGCCAAGAACCTACGGGCTGCCAAGTACAATGAGCTCTTCCAACCCATGGTCTTGATTTTCGTGGGGGCTTCCTATCTGATTAGCTTACTCTACGGGGGCTATCTGATTAGTCAGGGCCAGTTCACCGTCGGGGAAATGGTTACCTTCATGACTTATCTGGACATGCTAGTCTGGCCCCTGCAAGCCATCGGTTGGCTCTTCAACATTATGCAAAGGGGCTCGGTCTCCCTAGATCGGATTGATAAACTGCTGCATGAGGAAAGCCCAGTCCGTGAGACGGAACATCCTCTGCCTAGCATTCAAAATGGTCGCTTGGACTATGACATTGAGTCCTTCGCCTATCAAGATTTGACCACCTTAGAGGATGTCCACTTTAGCTTGGAGGCCGGTCAAACCCTGGGCATTGTCGGGACCACGGGATCTGGTAAGACCAGTCTCTTGCGCCTACTCTTGCGGGAGCAGGATGTCAATGTAGGCAGCATTCAGCTAGACGGCCATGACATCCGTGACTACCGCCTCAGCGACTTGCGGAGCTTGATGGGCTATGTGCCACAAGACCAGCTGCTCTTCGCTATGAGCATTCGGGACAATGTCCGCTTCGGCCAGGCTGACTTGGATGATGCGGCCATTGTCAGAGCCACCCAACTGTGTGGTGTCTACCAGGATATCCAGGCAATGCCTGAAGGGCTAGATACCCTGATAGGGGAGCGGGGGGTCTCCCTGTCCGGTGGTCAGAAGCAACGTCTGGCCATGAGCCGGGCCCTGATTTTGGATCCAGACATTCTGATTCTGGACGACTCGCTATCAGCCGTGGATGCCAAGACTGAGCATTTGATTTTAGAAAATCTTAAGTCGGAACGTCAAGGCAAGACCACCATTATTACGGCCCACCGTCTGTCAGCCGTCGTCCATGCCGACCTGATTCTGGTTATGGAAGAGGGCCGCATTAAGGAGCGGGGCAATCACCAAGAATTGCTGGCGCAAAATGGCTGGTATGCGACCACCTACCGTAGTCAGCAACTGGCTCAAAGTTTGGAAGGAGGGGACTTGGATGCCTAATCGTGCTAAAACTTTTCGGCGCCTTATGGCCTATATGTGGCGTTACAAGGGGACTGCCCTGATGGCTCTGGTCTTCATCTTCCTGACATCGGCCGTGACGACCGCCATTCCACTCCTGGCCCGTTACTATATCGACCACTTTATTGGGGGTGGCCTGGTTGCCCAGGGAGGCTTAATCCTCCTGGCCTACTACAGCCTCTTCCTGGTGCGGGTGGCCTTTACCTTCTTAGGTAACTACACCTTCGCCCGCGTGGCCCAAAGCGTGGTCCGTGACCTACGCCAAGAATCCTTCGACAAGCTGCAAAGCCTGTCCATGCGTTACTTCGACCAGACGCCGGCCGGGGCCATTGTGTCCCGTCTGACCAATGATACTCAGGCAGTGGCCGATATGTTCAGTGCCATCTTCTCTAGTTTCCTCAGTTCCTTGGTCATTGTGGCGGTGACGATTGGGACCATGCTCAGTCTCAATGTGCCTCTGACCCTGCTCATGCTGGTCTTTATTCCCATTATGTTTGGCTCTATTGCCCTCTACAATACTAAGTCGCGTGATTTGATTGCTATGACCCGAGCTAAGCTCAGCGACCTGAACGTTAAGCTGTCGGAAAGCATTGAGGGCATGCGAATTGTCCAAGCCTTTGGCCAGGAAGGCCGTCTCTTGGCGGAGTTTGAGGCCATTAATGCAGACCACGTGGCCTATTCCAACAAATCCCTCAATGTCAATAGCCTCTTCCTGCGGCCGGCCATGTCCTTACTCAAGCTCTTGGCCTATGCCGTTATCCTGGCCTATTTCGGGGTCACCTGGCAGGTGGCTGGTGTGACCGCGGGGCTTATGTATGCCTTTATTCAATACTCCAACCAACTCTTCAACCCGCTGATTGAAGTCACCCAGAACTTTTCTATTCTGCAAACTTCTATGATTGCGGCCGACCGGGTCTTTACCTTGATTGACCAGGAGGACTATGAACCGGCCCAAAGCGGTCAAGTCACAGAAATCGGGACGGGCAGCATTGAGTTCAAGGATGTCAGTTTCTCCTATGACGGTAAGCGGGATGTCCTCAAGCATATTAGTTTCAAGGTGGAAGCCGGCCAGACGGTGGCCTTTGTAGGTGCGACCGGGTCGGGTAAGTCTTCTATTATGAACCTCTTCTTGCGTTTCTATGAATTTGATCGCGGCCAGATTCTGATTGATGGCCAGGACATTAAGTCCTATTCGGCTCAGGCCTTGCGGTCGGCGGTGGGCTTGGTTCTGCAGGATCCTTTCCTCTTCCACGGGACTATTGCCTCTAATATCCGCATGTATCAAGAGGGCTTGACGGATGAAGCCATGCGAGAGGCGGCGCGCTTTGTCGATGCGGCTGACTTTATCGAAAGTCTACCAGCCGGCTACGACAGTCCGGTGACGGAGCGGGGGGCTACTTTCTCAAGTGGCCAGCGCCAGTTGCTAGCCTTTGCCCGGACCATGGCCACCCAGCCTAAGATTTTGATTCTGGATGAGGCCACGGCCAATATTGATTCGGAGACCGAGGAAGTAATTCAAGCTTCGCTGGCTAAGATGCGAAAGGGGCGCACGACCTTGGCCATTGCCCACCGTCTGTCGACCATTCAGGATGCGGACTGCATCTATGTCCTGGACCAGGGGCAGATTGTCGAGTCGGGCAACCATCAGGAGTTACTGGCTCAAGGTGGACTCTACTACCGCATGTATCAGCTCCAAGCGGGCATGATGAACTAAATAAGACGAGCTTGAGGCTGGGACAGGTGTCCTAGCCTCATTTTTGTGTGCCTCCAAAGTAAAAGTCTAGCCTCGCTCCCACCAAATCGGCCCTCCTAGGAGCCGGACCGGCTGCAGCCTCCCTGCGGGAGTCTTCCGCCTTGCCTAGCTATGGAATCTCTAGGTCGCTGGCGCTCCCAGAGCTTCTCATGCGCTTGGCATCCTTTGGCACCATACGGACCCGATTTTGACCGTGTCGAGTCTTAATCGCAGGCTTGAGGCTCTCTAGCAGAAAGGAAAGGGCTGGCAAGTGTCGATCAAAAGTAAAGAATAGGGCCTGCCCTTTTGAAGTCCAAGACAGGCTTTGTTATAATGAGAAAGTAAGCGAAAGGGGGGCGACCGTATGACCATTACAGCACAGGAGATTCTGGCGCAAAGGCTCTATCATCAGGCCTTGCTTGAGTCTAAGTTGACAGGGACAGAGGTCTTGGCCAAGAGTCTAGGGATTCAGTCTCAGTATGTGACCCATGGCATCTATAATTACTTCAATCGTCTGGCTGATCCTAAGGTGGATAGCTATGCTGACTTGACTGAGCAAGGCATCTTGGCTTGGGGCCAGCGGGGGACCTACCACTTCTATGATCGTCCGACTTGGGAGGCCTTGTCACTTCTTCTGTCGGAGACAGTCTCCTGGCCCTGGCATCATTTGGCCGAACAAGGGGTAGAGGTGTCGGCCCAATTAGAGCGCCTGGCCGGCTATCTGGCTGACGGTCCTCTGACGCGTGAGGCCCTCAAGGAACGCTATGGTCAGGAAGAGTGGCGCCAACTCTTCCGCTGGGGTGGGCTCTTCTTGGCGGCTTCGCGTCAAGGCCAACTCTATCAGACCCTGAGTCAGGGCGACCGCTTGGTGCACTGGCAGCTAGCGCCGGGCTCCCAGGACCTTCTTGGCCTTAAGAAGCAGCTCTTAGCGACTTACTTTTCCTTTTATGGTCCGGCAACACTGGGTGATGCGGCCCATTTCTTCGGGGTGCCCCAGGCTTTCTTCAGTCAGGTGGACCTGTCTGACTGGCCAAGTTGTCGCTATGGCAAGCAAACCTTCTACTACCAGACCTGGCAGGAGGCGGCCAAATTGCCGACTGTCCTCGTCCTAGGCAAATTCGATGCCCTCTTGGTCTCCTACAAGTCCAAAGATATCTTGGTAGAAAAGGACCGCCACCACACCATTTGGCAGAAAGCCGGCCAGATTCCGGCTCTGATTCTGATTCGGGGCCAGGTCAAGGGCCAGTGGAACTTGCGCCAACAAGGCGACCAAATCACTTTTCAGGTGACTAGCGCCCAGTCTTTGGCAAAGGCCCATCAGGCTAGCATCCGCGCCCGCTTTAAGGCCTTTGCCCGCTGGTGGGGCAAGCAGGTCAAGGCCATTGACTTTGTGGTGGAATCCTAGACCCTGTTTTCTGCCAGTCAATCTGCTATAATATAGAAGTACAAAGAATTTACACAACGAAGGAAGATAGAATGAAACTGATCTCATGGAATATCGATTCACTCAATGCGGCCCTAACTAGCGACTCGGCTCGGGCTCAACTCTCCAAGGCAGTCCTAGACCAGCTAGCACAAGCAGGGGCGGACATTATTGCCATTCAAGAAACCAAATTATCGCCAACGGGTCCAACTAAGAAGCATGAAGAAATCTTGGCCGAATATTTCCCAGGCTATGCCCATACTTGGCGCTCCTCTCAGGAGCCAGCCCGCAAGGGTTATGCTGGGACCCTCTTCCTCTATCGGGAGAGCCTCAAGCCTAAGGTGACCTTCCCTGAAATCGGGGCGCCGTCGACTATGGACTTAGAAGGCCGGATCATTACCTTAGAATTTGATGACTACTATGTCACTCAGGTTTACACCCCTAATGCGGGGGATGGACTCAAGCGTCTGGCTGAACGTCAGGTTTGGGATGCTAAATACGCTGACTACCTAGTGAGTCTGGATGCTAAGAAGCCAGTCTTGGCAACGGGGGACTTTAACGTTGCCCACCAGGAAATCGACTTGGCTAATCCAGGAGCCAACCGCCAGTCAGCGGGCTTTACTGATGAAGAACGGGCAGGCTTTACCCATTTGCTCAGCCGGGGCTTTACCGATAGTTTCCGCCACCTACATGGGGACGTGCCGCATCAATATACCTGGTGGGCCCAACGCATCCGGACCAGCAAGATTAACAATACAGGCTGGCGCATTGACTACTGGTTAGTGTCTGATCGCATTGCAGACAAGGTAACCAAGTCCCAGATGCTAGATTCAGGGGCGCGCCAAGACCATACACCTATTCTGTTAGAAATTAACTTATAAGGGGAGGCAATCCTATGACACATTATCCTGTGGAGACCACAGAGCTCATGCCGGAAGATTTCTATGAGAGAGTCTTCACTCATGGCTATGAGACCTACTTCCAGCAGCCTAAGCCTGAGGGCTTGGACCAGTCCTTCATCTGGCAGATGAAAGACGGGGAGCGCTTGGTGGCTGCTATGAATGGCAAGATTCGTTATCAGGCCATGGAAATCGAAAACTTGGCCATCGACCCGGACTATCAGGGTCAGCGCCTAGGCAGCCAGTTTCTAGACTATGCTAAGGACCAAGCCCGTCAACTCGGGGTGACCAGCATTCTCTTAACTACCCGGACCTATCAAGCCAAGGACTTCTATCTCAAACACGGTTTTGAGGTCTATGGTTTCTTGGAAGATGTCCCTATGCCAGGGGTCGGGGTCTACTATATGATTTATCGACTTAAATAATATGCCTAAGGTCGGGAAGGAATTCCCGGCCTTTTTTGCTATTGCCGCTATCTATAATTAATATCATTAAATAATACAATCTTGACGATAAATATTATTGACAATCTAAATTAGAGAAGCTATAATAAGAGTGTAAAGTAAATTGATTATAAATAAGAGGTGAGATCATGAAATGCTTAAAATACAATAAACGAATTATTGAGACCGTGCTCTGCCTAGGCTTTATCCTATTGGGACTGGTCTTTTTAGAAAGTCAACCTGTCTGGGGACAGGCAAGTTTTATTCTGGCTTTCTTGATTGGAGGCTATGAGCCAGCCCTGGAAGGTTGGAAGGAGTTAGTAGAGGAACGTCACCTTAATGTCGATGTCCTCATGGTCCTAGCTGCTTTGGGTGCAGGCATTATTGGTTACTGGTTAGAAGGGGCCTTGCTGATTTTTATCTTTGCCCTGTCAGGGACTTTGGAAGAATTAGCCATGAAGAAGAGCCAGGATGCCATTACAGCCCTCATGGCCCTACGGCCAGATAAGGCTTGGCGCATTCTATCCGACGGTCAGTTGGAAGAAGTAGAAACCGGCGAGCTCATGATTGGCGACCGTCTGCGGGTCAAAAAAGGCCAGGCAGTGCCAATTGATGGTAAGTTAATCAGCGACTGGGCTAGTCTAGATGAAGCCATGGTGACAGGGGAGCCAATTCCAGCGGATAAGGCAGCGGGCGACCTAGTATTAGGCGGGACCCTCAATGTGGGCGCAGAATTGGACATGGTAGTCACCGTAGCCCAAGAAGATACCCTCTTCGCTAAAATCGTAGCCCTGGTCAAACAAGCCCAAGGCCAAAAGAGCCGGGTGTCTAGCCTGATTGAAAACTTAGAAGATGGCTATGTTAAGGCGGTGCTCTTCCTGGTTCCGACCTTTATCGTGGCGGTCCACTTCTTGCTGGGCTGGTCCTGGTTGGATAGCTTCTACCGCGGCATGATTCTCTTGACGGTGGCTTCTCCTTGTGCCTTGGTGGCTAGCTCAACTCCAGCCGTTTTAGCGGCCATTAGCCGAGCTGCCCGTATGGGCGTCATGGTCAAAGGCGGTCAAATTATGGACCAAATAGGTGACGTCAACCTAGTGGTCATGGATAAGACCGGGACCTTGACCCAGGGCCAACCCCAGGTGGAAGAAGCCTGGTTTGCGGAAGAGGCGACTGGCTTGAATGCCTTGGTGGCAACAGCTGAAGCAAGCTCTACCCATCCTGTGGCTCAAGCTATCTTGAATTATGTGGGCGACTATCAAGCGGTGAATTTGGATCAGCTTGAGGACGTGACCGGGCGTGGTTTTACTTGTACCTATCAAGGGCATGACTGGCGTATTGGTAAGGCTGATTTCGTCTTAGAAGTAGTGGGGCAAGTACCTGCTGACTTAGAACAAGTCCTAGCCAAGCAAGAAGCAGCCGGCAAGACTCTGGTCTTGGTGTCTCGTGACCAAGAATTAGTGGCCTGGTATGCGCTCTTTGACCGAGTGAAGGCAGAGAGTAAGGCCACAGTGGAATTGCTACATGAATTAGGAGTCCAAGTGGTCATGATGACTGGCGACCACCAGGCAGCGGCCCAAACCATTGCTAATGATTTAGGTATTGACCAAGTGCAGGCTAACTGCTTGCCGGATGACAAGGCCCGTTTGGTGGCCGACTACAAGGCTCAAGGCTATTGTGTGGCCATGGTAGGGGACGGCATCAATGATGCGCCTGCCTTGGCTCAGGCTGATGTCAGCTTTGCCATTGGTTCAGGGACGGACATTGCCATGGAAACGGCTGACTGCGTCATTATGGATGACTTGACCCGGGTGCCTCAGGCCATTCGGCTCTCTCGTCGCATGAAGACCATTATTATGCAAAATATTATCTTCGCCTTGGCCGTGATTGTCTGCCTGATTGCAGCCAATGTCTTCCAAGTGGTCAGTCTACCGCTGGGTGTGGTGGGCCATGAAGGTTCTACGATTTTAGTTATTCTCAACGGCTTACGTCTCTTAGGTTTTCGGCATAACCCATCAGACCTTAAGTCAGTCCAAGCGGCACAAGTAGCCCAATAGGTAAGAGGCTGCGCCACTTGGAGGTGCTTTTCAGATGACTGGTTGACACTGCGTGTGGGGCCAGTCATTTTTTGTAAGCTTTTCCTTAGGCTCAGAATATGCTATAGTAAGGGAAAGCAAGAAGGAGGGCGTGACATGAGATTATGGCATCAAGCCTTGATTGACAAGTTGCCAAGACAACAGCTGCTAGGTCAGCATCGGGAGTGTGCGGCCTTGCGGGGCAAGGGTTGGGGTAAGCCCCACAGTGTGGTTAACTATGTCTTTGAACATTCGCCCTATAAGCTCTACGCCTACCATCGCCTGATTATGGAGGAAATGGTCCGCCGGGGCTACCGGCCGGACGACCAGTGGTGGGAGCCCAGCTATCGTGGCAAAGTTATGCCAGCTTACCAAGCTAGCCAAATCCAAGCTCAGCCACTGGGATCGCCTATTTATGCTGAGCATGACGCGGCTTATCTGGCTGAGTGCTTAGCTAACTTGCGAGCTAAGGGTATTGAATTAGAACCAGAAAACTAGAAGGGAGATTAAAATGATGAATAAAGGATGGAAGAAACTAGGGCTCTTAAGCCTGACTGCGACTATGTTATGGGGTGTTGGCGCGCCGGGTGTGCAGGCTCAAGACCTGACCACTGATGAGCTGGTAAACCGGGTCATTAAGACTAGCCTCCAAAGCAAAAGCGTCCACACTAAGGTCAAATTTTCCATGACCCACAGTGATCTTGAAGAGAAAAATACACAGACCGTGCTAGATGGCGAGTTAGATGGAAGCTTTGACTTAGATAAAATGGCGGGCAAGGCCGAGTTTGGCTTGGCTAAGTTTCCCGGGGCAAGCAAAGTCAAGTTAGCCTTAGTAGATGGCTACTTATATGGTAAGGCAGACGGTAAGGATTTGGAGCCAATTGACCTCAAGTCTCAAGTGCCAAGTTGGAAGTCAGACTTGGAGTCTATGCGTCAGGTGGAAACTTGGCTTTCGCCTAAAGACAGCGGGGAGCTTGCTAAGTATATCCAGAGCGTCAAAGAAGATCAGGGTTACCTCTTGCAATTATCAGAAGCCATTGATGGTAAGCAGCTCTATCGTGACTATCAGCAGTTATGGGACCAGGTCAAGCAAGAGGCCTTGCACCAATTGCTACTAGAGACTAGCAACCCTACCATCTATGGCGATATTGCGAGCTTTATTGACTATGTCTTAAATGAAGAAGCCTTTGGTGCTTTCATGGCTCGTAAGCCAAAGATTTTGGTGCAGACCGACAAGGATTTCCGTGTAACCCATGTCACGGTTGATTTTCAGTTTAGTATTGACCAGGGTATGGAAATATTCTCTGGCTTAACAGGAACCTTCCATGTCAAATTGGAAGCGGACTTGGATCAATATGACCAAGCGGTGTCAGTAGAAAAGCCTTAGGGCATTTGAGGAGGAAAGTGGATGAAATGGTTTAAAAAATTAAGTTTGCTAGCCATGACCGGCGGCCTCTTGGCTGGAGCTGGTGGCGTGGCGCCAACAAGCGTTAGTGCTCAGGTTCCGTCCGTGGATCAATTACTGAATGAGACGGTCAAGAAGATGGTCAACACCCAGACAGTGCACACTAAGGGTGAGTGGAAGATAAGCAATACTCTCCCAAGCCAGGAGGAAGATATCCTCATAGGCGGCCATTTTGAAGCAAATGTAGATTTGGACCAAGCGTCCGGATTTGGCTCCTTTGATATTGGCAGTTTCTTGGGCGACTACCACTTAGTTGCCTCTGTCAAAGACGGGCAGCTTCATGGCAAGGAGAACCATGAAGAAGAGGTCAGAAGTCTAGATATCAAGACTGAAGTTCAGGAATTTCAAGACTCGCTTAAGCAATTACGTAGCTTGGATCAATTCTATACGCCTGAAGATATTGCCTTTTACTCAGAAATTTATGAGATTAAGGAGCTAGAGAATGGCTACGAGTTGCGTTTGAGAGAGGATGTAGATGGGAAGAAAGTCTACCGCGACCACGAAGCTCTGTGGAATCTATTAAGTGCAGCTGCGACTTATGGGGCTTATCAATCGGACGACCCAACCGACGCCAAAGAGATTAGCACGGAACTTATCCGCTACATCTTTAACGAGGATGCTTTCGAAGCTTTCTTTGCCAGCAAGCCTAAGTTTAATTACCAAGTAGATAAGGACTTCCGACTTCAGAGCCTTGAAGTGGACATGGTCTTTACTGTTGAAGAGGGCAAAACGCGTCACTTGAACTATTTAGCAGGCACCTACCGTGTTCAAGGTAAAATCACCTTTGACCAATACAACGAACCGGTTCAAAGTCCAAGACCTTAAACCATCTAGCCCCCTGCATGAATCTGTAAGAATTTTTCATATTGAAAATAATCAAAAATGTGGAAATATAAGTGATTTCTAGAAGATGCTTGGAGCGTTATTAAATATAATTATTTCATAAATTTAAGGAGGATCTCTCTAATGACAAATTTAGAATATGTAAATTCATTAATTGGTTTTAACGACATAATATATATTGATACGTCATCACTCATGAACGTAGAAGAACTTAGGAAATTTTTAGGTAGTTATTATCAGATTTTTATAGGAAATAACAAAAGAATATTAGTCACTAGAGAAGTGTGTCTGGAAATCGTTAAACACTTAAGATCAAAGATGGAATCTAAACAATACAAGGCACAAAAACTTATTGACATTTTTAAGGAGTATTATGAACTTTTTATTTTCGAAGATAATAATCTAAACTATTTTGAGGCTAATAGTGCTTTTGCGGATTCAGAACTATTGTCCCGAATAACTAGAGGAAAAACAAAATATCGCCAGTTGTTGATTACTAACGATAAAAAGTTAAGTGTAGATACATATAATTTAAATAATTTAAATTCTTGTTTTGGAGAAAAAGTTTCAGTATGTTATATTTCTCAAGATGGATTGTTGCATAAAGGGCAAACAGATTTTGAAAGTCGCGTTATTAGTGAAAAAGATAAAATAGAAGAAGTAAATCTATCTAAAGAACAAAAGGTTACCAGTATTGTTGAAGATAAAAGTTCAAAGATTTTATATGTCTTAACCGGATTTTGTCTCGGAGCTATTGCCACTAAATATGCTCCAAAAATTTTAAAATTTATTTAATAAGCCATACAAATGATATGGCCAACTTTTCAATTACAGGAGGGGATTATGATCTTTCAAACTTATTTAATTATTCTATTAATTTTTCTTGTTATATATTTATTGTGGAAAAAATATATTATAACAAACAAGTTTACACAATATATCATTAATAATGGTGGAAAAGAAATTGATTTTATAAGGAATACTGAGGGAAGCTCATCTGATATGGTAAAAATGATTAACAAGAGGTATAAGATAGGGATAGTTAATGCATATACTATTGTTAATTTAGTTAAAGAATAGAACAACGCTAAATGATGGGGAATTGATAAAATTTTTAAATAATATATGAAAAGGTATAATTAATTTTTGGGTGGGAAAATGGAATTGTCAATTGAAAAACGAGAACAAATTGTTGACTTACTAAATGCTGAATATGTGATTTCTGAGGAAATGATTGAATGTGTTAAGGATGCTGTTAAGAAGTATTCAACTAAAAATTATACCGACGAAGTGATTGATAAAATTGTAAGGACACCTCAGAGCTTATCAAAAGGTTTAGCTTTGTTAAGGGAAAGAAATGGGAGAAATGATTTAAGTTTGTTTCGTGGTATATTAACAGAGTGGTTAGTTTGTGCAGAATACAACGCTCTTAAAAATAAAGGTTCAGTTGTGATGACAATTACTAATCCAGATCCATCTTCGAAAGCTGATCTTCTTCACATAATAAAGATTGGTAATGTTTTTAAGGCAGTACCCGGTCCTGATGTAAAAAGTGGTAGTAGCACCTATGTTTTTAACCAATGGAAAAAGATAATTCGAAATAGATATGAAATACCGATGGTTGATGTAGATGGGATTTTAACCACTGAAGAAGGATTGAGACAGCTAACAAAAAAACAAAGAGAGCAGTTTGAGGAACTGAAAATGCAGTTTCCTAAAAAACAGGCAATAGCAACGACTTGGAATAAGGAAGATATTCTAAGGGTGATTGCTGATTATTTAAAACTCTTAGAATTTGAAGTTTATCCAAGTACTGAAACTGACCTTAGCATCAAAGATATTAATGTAAATAATGTAAAAGCCAAATTATATAGTCAAATTATGTTTAATAATCAAACTTATGATTGGTCAGTATTTTCAAGTAAATCGACAAATTTATTTAAAACAGAATTTGAAGATAGCAGTATAGTAGATAATATTATTGAGTCACATGTAACACAATCTAAAATTGATGATTTTAATAGCTCTGTAGATATAAATAGAAAGAACGACATTAAAAAATTATGGAATACAGCCAAAGTTGTAGGCAGTAATGGACTTAAATTTGGTAAGAAAGCTGCGGGAGTTGCTATAAAATTTTTGGTAGAGCACCCTGAGACAGCAATTACTATAGGAGCCGCTATTATTAAAGCGATTTCTAATAATAGTTCGAATAAAGACGATTACTATAAAGAAAGTAATTTTGAATCTACATTTGAATTTGAATCAGATCAGAACGTAAATGATACGGAGCTAATTAAATCTTTAGATTCTCATCATGCTAGTAAGCATATTAGAAACTTACCTGAAGGACACAAAGCTTCTGCTGAAAAGATAGCAACTGCCGAGGCTAACGGGTTTAAATTAGAGGATGGGCAGACATGGGTTGATGAATACTAAGCTTTTAGGAATTTAGCTTCCCACAATTTTTATAAGAAAGTAATCTTTTTGAATTAAACAAAGCAGAAGAAAGTTTGTTGATAATTGACATTTAGCATTTTTTCAAATTGTGAAAGCAATACTTTGCAAAATGTTTTTTAGAAGGTTGTAAACAATTAAAACACATCTTCCCTATCCAAAGGTGGATAGGGTTTTTCGTTGTTCATTACACGTTCTAAACAATCAATACTAGATCTCAGATGAAACATTTCATGTTTTCTATAATTTTCATCTTGTGAATTCAATAGTTCGTTTAGGTGACGTCTAATATGCCAAATAGCTTTTCTGATATTTGTTTCTTTTAAATTATTCATGAATCCATTGTACAATAAAATATAATCTAAACTCTTTTATTAAACTAATTTGCATGAAATATAAGCCAATCGGTTAATAATAAGCTTAATTTTTTTGAAGTAATCTATTTAGCACAAAAAACACCTATTCGGTAAAATAAGTGTGACTAATGTTATTTATATCCATATTGTTTTAGAGTGTTTTTATGTGTATCGCTACCTTTAGGATATTAGTAGTGCTTAGCTCCACTAATATCAACAGAAAAGACCCCATCTTTAATGGAAGCATTCTCTCCTTTTATGGTAAACGCTAACTTGTTTTTTTCACTTGAGATCCAATAATACTCACCATCTAAAGATTGGTAGTTGTTTTTAGATCAAGCAACTAACGTAGCTATTGATAACGAAAATAGTAGTATACCTATTATTTTTCTCATAATCTTTGCTGCCTTCTATAATATTAATTATAGCAAAATAATTTTTACAAGAATATCAGTGTCTGTTATAACGGAAAAATGAAAAAATGTTTATTATAACAGCAAATAATAAACTTTCGGAAAAAGAAGCATTTTTCGGAAAGTTAATAAAATTTTTGAACTTGAACTAAGAACAATGGAATTTCCATTATTTTTTGATATAATAACACTATAATTTAACTGGAAACTGCCAAAATCAGTTGCTTTAAAACATTAATTAATACGATTATATCAATATTTCAAAGCTTTTTGCAAAGTGCTTTTTATAGGTTTACACTTAAAATAATTGTTGAGTTATATAGAAACCTTTTAGATAAAGACTGAGTACTTTCAGAGTATAATATAGTTATGTAGAGTTTAAAAGAATTGAGGAAAGTAATATTGGCTAAATCTCACATATCAGAATTATTACCAACTAAGTATAGAAAACGTCATCAATTAATGCTATATTTGTATGATATACTAGTTGATATGTTGGTTAAAGCTGATAAATATCAATTATCAAATCTATCTTTTAGATTTACTAAAGAGATAAATGGTGAAATTGACTTATTTGATGAACTAGATAGGCAAAAAGATTTAGATATTTCTGAATATGTATATATACCTCACATCTTTTTTTCAATTTTACGTGATTTAAACTACTATCTATTTGAATCTCTGAGTTGTATAGAGAGGGGAAAAGTTACTGTTGCATTTTCTCTCGCTAGGAAACCTTTTCAAGATAATTTATTTTATTTAAGTTGGATATTGGCTCAACCACATGATTTTTTAGAAAAAATACAATATGGATCCCCTAGGGAATATGACGTAAGTAATTTGAAGGGTAAAAAAGAATTTGTTATTGACCTATTTTTAAAAGTAAAAGAATTGATTCAGTATGAAAATGATTTTTTGGATTTTAGTAAAAAATTACTTGATCCTGAATTACTATATGACATTATATATAATCGAAAGGCAGAAAATAGTTTAACAAGTGTATTCGATCAATCTATTCATTTGGTGACAAAGAATAAAAATTATCCTACGGAAAAGCGAAATCTTAATTTTATATTTTCCAATGATGAGATTTGGGATGATTTTTGGCATTTGTTCTATGAGAAAACACCCTACATTCTAATTTATTTAGTAGAAGTAGCTATTGCTATATTCGAGAAATATTTTGATATTGATTCAGAAATAGTTATCCTTAACCGGTATATTAGAAATTTAAAGATAATTTTTGCTTTATCTGGAGAAGAAAATAAAGAATTAGAAAGTATTTTTGATTTACTATTTAGTAGTGATAATCTTAGCATGCTTTGTGAAGAATGTAGAAAACCATATGAGTTCAATACTATTTTAGTAAAGGAATTAAAAGAAGACTATCTGTATACTTGCCAAAACTGTGGCTTGATAGAGCGATTAGGGCAATATTTTGTGAGTGATGAATTACTGAGTAATAAAAGAAAGATTTTGATTGATAATTCGAATGATGAGAATTGGAAGTTGGTCTAATACAATAAAAAGGTAGTCCCGACATAAAAACCATAGCTTGATGAGGGAGCGCTTCCCCTTTTTGGATTGTATTGATGTCGGTTAAAATCTGTAATTCAGCTTCTTTAGCCTCCTTCTTTGTTTTAAAACGTTTATCATAATAATTGCCTGAAATTCCAAGTGAAGTTCTAACTTTTGCTGGGACATAGACTTTTAAACGATAAGAACCATTCCATTGTACTAAGGGATAAAGTGGCAATTCTAGCTTTCGGTAGTGTTCAAATAAGGTATCTATCCTTTCTAAAATCTGATGAAGTAAAAGTTTTTGGTGGTATTCATCAGGATATATTTTTAACGAAAAACGAAGCTTTCATAAATCCGTTGAAAACTTCGCTCATAATAATTCATTTTCTTTCCTCGCTTTCCTTTAGAATAGAAATTTTTAAAAATATCCATTTAAACGGACATCTTGACAGCTAATGTTTCATCAGCTTAAAAGAGTAGAAAACAAAAAAGACAGCTCACAAAGAACTGTCTTTACATCTTAAACAAATCCGCATGACTGCCCGTATCGGCTAAAGTAAGGGTTAGAATATCGTCTTCAATCAGATAAATCAAGAGCCAATCAGGTTTGATATGACATTCCCTAAAGCCGACGAAGTTCCCCTTTAATTCATGGTCACGGTATTTTTCTTCAAGTGTCTGCCCTAGGCGAAGTTTTTCAATCACTTCATCTAGGAGTGTAATATCCAAGCCTCGTTTTTTCATTCGTTTGTAGCTTTTTTTAAAAGCAGAAGTAAACTTGACTTGATACATTTAGGCTTCCAGAGCTTTCTTTAGATCTTCCATATTGTCATAGGAAGCTACAGAATTGTCACGAGAAATCCGTTTCGCTTCAGCAATAGCTTCTAGCGTTTTTGCATTGTAGTTTGGCATTTCAACCGTGAAAGGAATCCCTCCACGTAGGACACATTGGCGAAGAAAAATATTGACTGCGCTGGACATATCCATTCCTAAATCATTAAATAATGAAGTTGCTTGCGCTTTTACGGTCTCATCAATCCGAATTTGAGTTGGTACAGTTGCCATCAGCGTCACCACCTTTCATTATTTATTGTAATACGTTTGGTTTACATTGTCAATTATTTGTATCTATTTAAGTGATTTTCTACTCCTCTAAACAGATAATTTCTGCATAAAAGAGTAGAAAATGTTATGATAAGAGTGTAAAAGGAGAAGATTATGCCTATTGATTTTTTAACATTTACCCCCTACGATATTAATTATGAAAAATTAATGATAGGTTTTGAAAAACAGCCTATATTTGATAATGAAAAATTACAGAGAAATTACCTTAACAAGTGGAAAACTCAACTTAAAAGTGCAGATAATGATTTATTAAGAAAAATGAGAAACCCTAGTTACCTACAAAAGTTGATTGAAAATTTTCAACCTCATGAAAAATTTCAACATAAAACTAACTTTAATACTGGAGTATCAGTATTGATTAATTTCGTGGTAGAACCGTTAGTTCAAATGGCTAAGTCAGACCAACAATACTCACAAGATGTAAACTTAAATAAATTTTCTAAAGAACTAAAGTTAGTGACGTGGACACCACCAGAAAATCAAAAAGAAGATATTGAGATAAAAAAAGAACCAATTATTTTTGTTCATTTTTATAATGCACAGGCGTTCACTTATCTACTGATTGATGGAAATCACAGGGTTGCAAATGCAATTCAGCAAGGAAAAGAAAGTATTCCATCGCTAATTATTGACCCTAAAGAAATGATAGCAGGAGATTATTTTTTAAGTAAATTTGATAAGTTATTTTTTATCTTCCAAAATGAAATATATTATCTGTATCATTGTAAGACACACTATCAAATGACAGATAAAGAACTACTAACAAGGTCATATTTATCTAACCAACAGTTCAATTTTTTAGATATCCTACCTAATTTGGATTTGGGGAAATAAAATTTCGTCCTTCTCCTGGCTTTCCAGTGATAAAAATATAGTCACTTAAACTAAAAAAACGTTAACAAGACGCTATAAAAATTTAGAAATTTTGAGAATTACTTGTAGTGCTTTAACTTCAGCAGGCCTAATTTCCTTAATTTTTATAGAACAATTTCTTATAAAAATTGTAGCAACGATTATTTCTTTTATTAGTACATTAATAAGTATGTTTTTTCAATCTTTTGAAATTCAAAAGTCAATAACTAACCATAAAAATTCAGCTACTGAGTTACTGATTATCAGAAATAAACTTCAGTTGCTTTTAGTTGAAATTAAGCTAAGAAATAAATCAGAAATAGAAATCGTAGAATTATATCGTCAATTGGTTGATAAGTTAGCTGATGTCTACAAAACAGCACCAAACACTACAGATAAAGCTGTTAAGCTTGCAGCAAATGCCTTGAAAGTCAGCAAAGATAATGAATTTAGTGATGCTGAAATTGATATAAATCTACCAGATTCTTTAAGGAGAAATGCATTATGACAAATAGAGTGAAAAGGTATGATGGAGTGATTACGCTTGAACAAAGACAAGCAATTTCCAAAAGATATAAGAGGATTACAATACGTCTAAATCAGAGAGATAAATATGAATTTGAAGAAGTGGGCGAGAGTACATGAAAAAATATATTCAGACTATTGGGAAAGTAATTCGCAGCATACCAGCATGGATAACTGTTCTGCTGTTTGGCAGAATTTTTTATGATAAAAAATATCTAAAAACAAGTTGGTTTTCAACTCTATTTAGTGAGGGGTGGATGTAGGCATATCGTGACATCTGGCATAGAATTATTTATGGCAAAAATATAGGTATTAAATGGCCTTGCTCTCCCGACATAGAATGTGGAAAGAATGTTATATTTGAACCTGAAGATTTACCAAACTTTATTAATTTTGGAAATCACTTTCAGACATATGACGCAAAAATTGTGCTTGGTCAAGGAACCTATATTGCAAAAAATGTCGGTATTATCACATCCAATCATGATTTTCAAAACCTCGCTGAACATCAGAAAGGGAAGGATGTGATTATTGGCAAGCATTGCAGGATTGGTATGAACAGCGTTATTTTACCAGGCGTTATTTTAGGAGACCATACCATTGTTGGCGCAGGAGGCGTTGTAACGCATAGCTTCCCAGATGGATATTGTATAATAGGAGGTAATCCCGCAAGGATAATCAAAACCTTAGACATATCGGAATAAGCCAAAATTCCAGTTTATCAGTACACAGAAAAATATGTCGGAGCAAAAAACATCGTAGAAATACGGTGTTTTTTTGCTCCAAAACTCACAATTTCATACATAACCACAGGTTAGTACAAATATCTTGTGTGATTTTTTGAAAGGCTTAGAAAGGGAATTTTGCCCGATTTTCACCCCGAAAAATAACAGAAACAAGGCTTGAAGTATCTTTCCTGTGGTTTTTTTATTTTCAGACGGAAAGGCGGATTGATATGCCGAGAATAAGCAAGAAACGGAAAAAGGAAGTCCTGAAGCTGAAATCATTTATAATGTTGAGCTAAGCAAAGGAGAAGAATGATATGACATTATCTGATCAGGAAGTTCGAAGATTACAATAACTATTCCCCCGTTTAAAGATTATTGATTCAAATTTTATGAAATTAATCAGTAGATATCGTTCTGAAAAGCCTTGATGTGACGCTGTTTTTAGTCCAACTGAAACCCATGCTTTCCAAACCAGGTTTTACGAAAAGTTTTATTTGCACCAAATGATTTTAAAAGTATTCGGATATTTTCAAACTCATCGTTAATCTTCTCGATCAACACGGATTTTAATTGTTTAATGAAGGAGAGGAACCATAACCTAAATATGGATACTTCATCTGGCTCATTAATGTTCATGTGACCAGATAGTCCGATAATTCGACCACTTATCCAAATTTCCTTGTCACCTTTGCCTTTGTTTGCTATAGTAGGATTATCGAAAGAAGCCAGTCTTCTGATAACATTACAAAAAGAGGTAGTATTATGAAAAAATTAATTGGTCTTGGATTTATCCTTGCAGCTATCGCCGTCATCACCTTTAGTATCATTGGTTATCCCAAAATAGATGCCAATCTTTGGCCCTTGGTTCCAGTTGTCTTGTTTGCTTTCTTTACTTTTGAAAATGCACTCAAGAAAGACTACAAGTCTAGTTTGATCTGTGCAGTGATTGGCTTGATCATTGCCAATGCCATCTATGATCTTCTTCCAATTTCAAATGGGGTCGTGATGACTGCGGGTGTCTTGACCTGTCTTGGTCTAGGTTTTCTCTTTCCAGACGCACCAAAAGAAAAATAATGCTTCCGATTTTATTCGCTTTAGGAGAGTGGGACAGAAATCGGTAATTCGTTAGAATTCGATTTCGTCGTCCCAC
>ERZ772956.145-NODE-145-length-57821-cov-5.007046_pt1 | contig 57821 bp, 48 predicted proteins | sample MGYA00580683_ERZ772956 | MGnify/ENA primary metagenome ERZ772956 (study PRJEB29015, sample SAMEA2738077) | human oral metagenome | biome: human oral; feature: human-associated habitat; material: saliva | place: China | collected 2212 ... | reverse complement strand
TCCTCCTGCGTGAGGTCGTGGGGGACGTGCACTCCCTTGTCGGTGGACGTCCCGAAGCGGTCGGCCAGGTCCAGCAGCGCTTTGGCGACGCGGCCGGGCACGTCGGAGAAGACCAGATCCGACAGGGACTCGTTGGTGCGGCGCAGGCGCTGGGCGAGGGCGCGGAGCATGTGCTTGGCCAGCGTCGGGTTCGTGTCGAGGACGTGCATGAGGTCCTCGTGCTCCAGGAACAGCAGCGAGGCCGGCGACACCGCGGTCGCGGTCGTGGACCGGGGCCCCGGGTCGAAGAGGGTGAGCTCGCCGATGATCTCGCCGGGGCCGAGCACCGCCAGCAGGGACTCGCGTCCGTCGTTGGATGTGTGGCCGAGTTTCACCTTGCCCTCGGTCACGATGTACAGGCGGTCGCCGAGGTCGCCCTCGTCGAAGAGGGTCTCGCCGCGACGCAGGGTGGTGTGGCCCATTTTCTGTTGGAGGGACACCTGCTGAGCGTCGTCAAGGCCGCCGAAGAGCGGGACCTGGCTGATGAAGTTTCCGTCGCCGATCATGAGGCGTTGGCTCCGTTCTTCTCAAGGCACCGGAGAATCCGGGCCGTGGGTCACAACCCCCACGCTCTAAGGGGGTGTGGTGGATCACTGGATATTATGCCCCTTCAGATGCACAAAGGTGTGCGCATACGCTTCGACGCGCCGAAAGTGTTGAAAACTCGGCGCGTCGAAGCAATCAGAGCAGGGGAAAATCAGAAGCGAGCAGCGGCCTTCGCAGCCCGACGACGAGCACGCGCAGTGAAATGAGCCCCCGCAGGATTGATCCTCTCAACCTCAGCACGAAGCAGTTCCTCATTCCGGCCAATGCGACGTACAGAATGGGAGAGGAAGCCAATCCCCATGAGCACGAAACCCGCAAGCAAAAGACGACCTGAATAGGCTGAAGCCTGCACATGGTGGCTCAGGTTCTGGCCGAACGTGCTCGAGGAACTCAGCATCCGCAAATACGGCAGAAGGAACTCAGCGGTCAGACCCGGAACGATGAGCGAAGGCAGGCCCACAAGCGTCGTCAACACACCAACAAACCACGGGCCCAAAGAGGACTTACGGGCCAGAAGGAAAAGGAAGAGAACGAGCAGGATTCCGCCGAGGAGCTCAAGGAAAGGCAAGGGCGCGAAGTTCCCCGTCGCCACTGAACCAGCATCATTCAGGGTCAGACGAGCCCCCGAATCTGAGATGAGGAACCACGCCAGGGGAGCAAGCAGAAGATACCCAAAGAGGCTCGCCCAGTGGGCTCCCGTCCGAGAAGGAACCTCAGCCTGAACAGAGGCACCATCAAAAATCGCGTCATCGAGAGAATGCGGGGCTGCTGAGGCTCCCAACTCTTCGACGGCCTGCTCGCCAATGTCCTCACGAGGACGCCATGAGGCTTCAGGCTCAGGCTCATCAAGGTCAACACTCGGGTTTATGAGCGAGCGGCGCTGCACAGAAGTCTCATCGAGAGGTTCAAAGAGGGATTCACCCTCTTCCCTATCTTCAAATTCTTCAAAGAACTCCGCCTCAACGTCCTCGTCCTCCACGCGATGAGCGAGCACATCACGAGGAGTCGGTGTCGGGTCGATTCGAGTCATGACGGGAATCTCTCCAGTCATCACCGGGATCGTGGTCGTATGCGAGCCCAGCGTGACAGTCTCGATCTGACCGGTGATCACAGGAGCGGACTCTCCGACAATGTCATCCTCAGGCGTAATCTCACCGGGAAGCTCAACTTCCTCGCCAGTAAGGGGCTGCTCGCCTGCGAGGACCGGCTGCGCCAGTGCGGGAGCGCTCTCAGTTTCACTCTGGCGGCTGCGGTCGCGCACAGCGGCCCACATGGACTCGGCGAGCTCATCGTTTGGAGCCGAAGTCGCGGGAGATGAGCTAGTCCTTGCCGCCGCGTCAACGACAGACGGCGTTTCCGAAACGGGCGAGCTGCTCGGTGTCTCTGAGATGGGTGAGGTGGCGGGAAGCGACGCGATGCGAGAGCTGGCAGAGGTCGGCGAGAGGGGCGGGGTGTTTGACGTGCTCGAAAGTGGCGAGCTAGCAGGTGTGTCCGAGAGGGGTGACCTGCTCGCTGTGCTCGAGAGCGTGGAGCTCGTCGGAGCAGCAGGGATCCTCGTAGCGTCCGCAGAGACGACGCGCGGCTCGGGACGGACTGTGCTGCTCCCTGAAGCCACAGTCTGCTCGCCAGTGGCGATCGAGGAGTCCCGCGCCTCCGGAGCTTCTGGCTCGTCGAAAGTCTCCTCCATCTGAATAGGGGAGGAGGCCTGTGCGAGAGGCGCGCTCGATTCGGTTGGGGAGAGGCTCTCTGCATGAGTGGCGGAGGGCGCCTGCGCGAGAGGCGCGCTCGATTCGGTTGGGGGGAGGCTCTCTGCATGGGCGGCGGAGGGCGCCTGCGTGGGGGAGGCTTCTGATTCGGTGGGTGAGGGCTCTTCTGCCTTCACGAGCGGGATGCGCGGGGCTAGGGGCGCGGTCTGCGCCTGCGCGAGGGGTACGGTCTGCGCCTGCGCGAGGGGCGCCTCAGTCGCCGCCGTCTCCTCGTCCCGATCAACGTTTTCTTCCTCGCCCCGATCGAAGATGAAATTCGGATCGAGGGTCAGTGCCTCTTCAGCGTCGCCCTCTTCAGGGCGCTGGGGGAAATCCTGCTCAGACATGCGTCTCCTCCTACTCGTTGACACACGATAACGAGCGAAAGAGGCAGAAGCGGGCTCATTCTTCGGCTTGGCGCGGATCAGGAGCGTCGTGCACGTCACCGTTTCCAGCCCCGGCCTCGCCCTCGACGACACCATTTGACAGTGCGAAGGACCTCGCCCAATAGATTCCGATCGTGGAGGAACCGAGGACGAGGCCGAGGGTCGCCACCACAGGGGCGGCCATCGACAAGGAAGTGAGGATCGAAGCTCCGGGCCTGACGACCGAACCCGTGATGGACGTCCACAACGGCCATAGCATGTAGCTGGGGAGCACCATGAACAACCAGGCGGTCAGCTGAGGTCCCGTCAAAGACAGACACGTCATGAATGCAACAACCCCCAGCAGAAGTGCCGCCGTGAAAGCAATAATCGCCGCACCGGGAGTGAAGGGGCCGAGCGCTCCAAGGCCGTGGGCGGCGACCTCGGTCGTATCGGAAGGGGCGATCACGATGAGCAGGATGCTCGCACCCAGGGCGCTTGGGATCGCAAAACCCGCAACCCACGCGTGCCGATGGTGGAAGATCCTGCGACCCTGCGAAGTCCCAGGACGCTGCGGGTGGGCGGCGCGCCTGAAGGTCAGCATGAGAGCGAGTGCCGCCCCCAGGGTGATCGCAGTGACCCCGAGGGGGTAGAGGCTCCAGGAGACAGCGGCTTGCATATCCAGTGAGTCCACGAAAGAGGACTGGAGCATCGGGATTCTTAAGAAACCCACGAACTGGCCTGCGCCGACGATCACAGAAAGACCGCTCGTCAGGAACATGCCCGCAGGCGATTCCTCGCAGTTCAACGACACGAGAGTCAACAGGACTGCGCCAATACCCATCCCGATGAGTCCCTCAACGGAGGCGAGAGGCTGGCCGATCGCAGTTTTCGCCTGCACATCCGCCATTGAGGAGCCAAGGAGGATCAGCGCGACTGGCGCGAACACGAGGGCGAAGAGGAGGCTCTTCGCGTGTGGTGTGCGAATGACGGAACGCAAAGACATGGATTCAGTATCGCAAGGACAGCTGGGTATGGCCGAAAGCGCCCCGCTCCTTTGCGCCGTAGGCTGATGCGGTGACAATCGACGCTCTGATTGACCCTTCGGTGCACGTTCTCGCTCGCGCTTCGGCGCGACCTGAGGTGCAGGCCGCCATGAACTCTGCGATTGATGCTCTCACGCGCTTGAGGTTCCACGAGGGACTGCGTCGCGGATGGGAGGAGGCGCGAGCCGAGGCGACCATTCACGAGGCGACAGCGCTCGCCTTGATCCTCGGCGCGAGGACGAGTGTTAGCGATCTGAGGCTCGCGAGTCTCGCTGGGGTGGGGGAGCGCCCCGCCGGGGCGGGTTCGTTCCTCGCCGGGGCGGGTTCACCCCATGCTGATACGGCTTCGTGCCCCTCTGAGGCTGGGGCGCCGATTCGAAGAGACCCGGCAATGGATCTGGCCATTGGGATTCAAAGGTCGCAGACCGGACTTGTCGCAGGATTTCCTCCCCTGAATTCCAGGGTGCCCTCTCGTCCTCGTCAAATTCCCCTTCCTGCGCTTGTGGCGTCGATCCACCGGGATATCTGCTCCGGCCTCGTCGAATCCGGGAGAATGAGCACCAGGGGGGTTGCGATGCCGAAATCTCCTGAGTTCCTCGCGCCACTCGCAGGGTATCTGAGCGCGAATGCGCCCGCTCTGGCTAGGGCCGCAGCCATCCTCGCGCATTTCAGGTTCCGTGAGGTCTTCACTCCGGCCTCCCCGGCAGTCGGTGCGGCGCTCGCCAGGCGACTCCTCGTCCTCGAAGGAGTCGATCCGACGGGAGTGTGCACGATCTCAGTGCTCGATGCTCACGATCCCGTGCAGGCGAGTCGGGAACTCGCGGGCTGGGTCAGCGCAGACGAGGAGGGGGTTGCTCGCTGGATCCTCCACTTCACAAAGTCCGTTGAGCACGGGGCGAAGGCGGGAGAGAACATTGCCCTGCACGTGCAGGCGGGGCGACTGGGCTAAAGCGGGCCGACTGCGGCAAAAGCGCAGTGGCAGGCTTGGACGAGAGCTAACAGTTGATCGGGGCCGGGCCGGGGCCGGGGCGAGGGTTGCGTGTGCGGTGTTGCGGGGCGAGGCGTGCTCGCGGGTCGCGGGGCACGACTAGGGGCACAACAGTCGACTGGAGTGAGGGGCAACTGCCGAGCGAGGTAAAGGCAACGGCTCAACGCGATCAGGCACTCGTGCGACGAAGAGACACGCTCACCGCGACCGATACGGCGAGCAGGGCACATCCCAGACCGAAAATTGCCTTGCGGGGTGGACGAGGCAGAGCACGACCGACACGCGCCTTCTTCTCAAACCTTTCAATCCGCCACTCGCGTTCCTCAGCGATCTTGCGCAGCGCACGATCCGGATTCACCGCGACCGGATGACCGACGGAGGCCAAGAGGGGCTCATCAGAAATCGAATCGGAGTAGGCCCAGCAATCGGCGAGGTTCCAGCCGCGCTCAGCGGCGAGCTCCGCGCAGGCGCGAGCCTTCCCCTCGGCCTGGTTGAAGTGGAGGATCTCGCCGGCGAAAGCCCCCTCTTCGTCTTTCGCGACAATGGTCGCGAGAATCCCATCGGCTCCGAGGCGCTTCGCGATGGGCCTGACGACTTCCAGTGCTGAAGCGGAAGCGACGATGACGGGCCGCCCTTCGGCTTGGTGACGGGTGATCTCCTCAAGAGCTTCCAGGTAGCACACCGGGTCGATAACTGAATCCAAGGACTCTTCGACGGTCGCTTCAAGGCGGCGCGCGTCAATCCCCTTCGCCAGATCGCCAAGCGTTTTCGCCATCTCATTCATACGGTTCTCATCGGCGCCGCGAAGAATATAGGGCAGATGGACGAGAACGGACATGATCGCGGCTCGGCGAGTAACCAGCCCGGCATCCACGAAAGGCCCCCGCAAGGCCATGGATGAGGCCGTCGCAAGAATGGTCTTATCGAGGTCGAAGAACGCTGCGCTCTTATGAGGCGCAGTGCTCAAGGGGGAGAGCAAATCGGGCATGACGCCTCCTTTTGAGGGCGAAGAGAGCACCATCGTGGCGCGTCCACAGGGAATTTAATGCCATCAAGTCTTCCACAGGCAAAAGAAGAGCGGGGTGAAAGGCCGGGAGGATGGGTGTCTTCTTCAGGTATGGGACTGTGGCGAAGAAAAAGTGTGCATGTGGATTCGGCTCGATCAACGAGGACGGGAGGTGTACGACTGAGCGGCCTGAAAACCACAGATGAGACAAGCATTCGCAATCTCCTAGAGCTTGTGGAGATTCTTGAATGGAGGGAAGGGAGGGCAGATGGTGCGCCGGATCTTGAAATCGTGGGAGTGGGAGGAATAGGAGGAAGGAACGGAGACGGGAATACACAAGCCCGGGATTCTCACCCCCAATGCCCTCGTGTGGAAATCGGGGCCGGAGGGCAATTCCACCTCCCGGAAGACCTGCCACTACTCGCCGAGGTGATCGTGAACGCCGTGGGGGCCGCGAGCGCGAATCACGCTCAAGCCCCTGTACGAGCGCTGAATGAATCTGGGCCGCAAGTCATTGCCCTCGCCGAGTGGACTCCCGCCTCAGGAGCAGCCGTTCTCGCCGGACTCCTCGCGAAAACTGAACACTCCGTCCTGATCGACGCCTCCGGTACTGCACCCTCGCCCTTCCTCATGCAATCCCCAGACCTGCCAGGAATCCGCTGGGCCGACCTGGATCGAGCTGAGCGGGCATTCGGCCCCGACCTCGTCGAACGTCTGCCACGAACGCAAGGTATTCGCATCCTCGCCGGGGATGCTCGGGGAGTTGCGGACGGAGCGGACCCTCGTCTTTCAGCCGTCATTGAGGCGAGCGCGGGGCGTTGCGTCCTTGACCTTGGGCGCTGGGACTCGAGAGCGGAGTTTGCCCTCATGGCGGGCATCGACTACCTGGTTCTCCTTGGAAGCGGTGATCTTGCTGGAGCCTCACGCCTTGCCTGCGTCCTGGCGCTCTATCCGCCGCTGGTTCCCACTGTGCTCGTGACCCGGGGGAGAGTCGGCCCGCATATTGCGCAGCTCACGGATGCGCCGACGATGCAATTATCGGCGGCGATGAGAAAAGGGGGCAGGCCTCTTTTAAAGGAACTGCGGCGCGCATCTGGGCGCCAGTGGGCGGGCAGATGGGCTCTCGAGGAGAAGTACTGCGCGCCTGAGGTGAAGCGCGGGGTTTTCGGGGCGAAGCACTGCGTGCCTGAGGCGAAGCCTGGGGTTTTCGAGGCGACAGCATGAGCGGATCCATGGGTGGTTTCAGTCGAAAAACGCTTTCTCAGGAGCGGACAAGGAGCACGGGCAGTGTCTTCGTTGAGGAGTGGAGCGTGAAGGCGAGAACTCAGGGAGGCGATCGGAATGGCACACGCGTGGAAAGGGCTTCAGTGGCGCACAGCGCAGATCCGAGAGGGGAAACCTTCGAACAGGAAGTCTTCGAACAGGATGCCTTAGCCAGGATCGCCTCCGGCCAAGGCATCGGACTCGCTGTCCGCCAAGCCGCCCGACCCGGCGCGGGCATCCGTGAAATGAGCGAACTCCTCGAGAAAGTCACCTCGATCGCCGCCGGAACAGGTCCCGAACTCGCCCGCGTCCTCGTCGATCCTCTCACGAGCGATGTCCTCGTCAACTCGACACAGGCTTGGGTTGACCGTGGTCGAGGCCTTGAACCCCTCGACCTGCCCTTAGACAGCGATGAGCAGACTCGAGCGCTCGCGGTGAGAATGGCGGCCGCCTGTGGGCGCCGACTCGATGACGCAAGTCCCATCGTCGACGGCTCATTGCCAGGCGGAATCCGCCTCCACGCGGTCCTTCCAGCACCCTCAGCCTCGGGGACCCTGCTCTCCCTTCGGACTGCGAGGGCCGCTGGCATGGGTGTGGACGACATGATCGAGACGGGATCCATCACTCCCGAAATCGGGAGAATACTGCGCAACCTCGTCGAACAGCGGGCGAATGTCCTGGTATCCGGGGCGACGGGAAGCGGGAAGACGACACTGCTCGCAGCCCTGCTCGGCCTGGTTCCAGCCGATGAGCGAATCATCTGCATTGAGGAGGTCTCCGAGCTCTCCCCCGATCACCCGCATGTCATTTCCCTCGTCGAACGGAAAGCGAATGTGCAAGGACAAGGAGGAATCCCCCTGTCGGAACTCGTGCGCGCCGCGATGCGTATGAGACCCGACCGACTGGTGCTCGGCGAGTGTCGCGGCCCTGAAGTACGCGATGTTCTGCTCGCTTTGAATACGGGGCACGACGGCGGTTGGGCCACGATCCATGCGAACGGAGCCAATGATGTGCCTGCGCGGCTTCATGCTCTCGGTGCGCTCGCGGGGATGAGTGATGCGGCGGTCGCCGCCCAGGCGGTGGCTGCGCTCGATGCGGTCGTCCACATGCAGCGGGCCCCTGTGCGCTCCGGCATGGACGAAGGGCCGGGACGATGGGTCAGTGAGATCGCGCTCCTTCGCCGCCAAGGCTCTGAACTGTTGTGCGACCTGGCAATCAAAGCGACTCGTTGTGGGAAGTGCGAGCACGGTCCTGGTTGGGAAGACCTTGAAAAGAGGCTCGCAGGCTCCGCTTCGGGTCGCGAGCCTGAGGGTTCCGCATGAGCATCGTTCTCGCGCTCGCAGCACTTGTAGCAGCGGCGGCCAGTGTTGTCACCAAGCGCTCGTGGCGTCGGTGGGTCGTGTGCGCGTGGGGCGAAAGTGGCGAAGAAGCGAGGAGGGTGGCTGGATGTTCGGCGCACATGGGCGGGGCTGGAAGGAGATGCGTGGGAGGGGCTTGCTCCGCAGGAGGCTACGGAAGCGGGATTTGGGGAGGGGACTGCTCCGAAAGGGGGATTCTGGGACGGGACTGCTCCGAAAGGCGGATTCTGGGACGGGACTGCTCCGAAAGGGGAAGAGGCCCGAGAATAAAAGCTTCAGGTTCGGGCGCTGCGCGGGCCAGGATTCTTCGCTCCCGAAAACCCAGTGGCCCCGCAGATTATCGGATCGCCGGTGCAGAGCTCGCGCTCCTCGTCACTGAAGTTGCCTCTCGTTTGAGAGCGGGCGCGCCAGTCGAGCACGCCTGGGAGGCGAGCTGGAGGCGCCTGATCCCCGGTGTCCCCTTCAGTGGGATTGACGAGGACGGGAGCCCGCGAGTCCTCTCCGAGCTCACAAAAGTCCCCGCATTAACGCAGATCAGAACCTTTTCTGACATTCGTCGGATTCACTGGCTGAAAAGAGGACGAGGACGCGCCGCTCATAGTGCCACCCTCGCCCTTCGCAGTGCCTGCCGACTCAGCGCGAGCAGTGGAGCTCCTTTGGGGCAGATCCTCGACGCGGTCGCCGACGGACTCGAAGAATCCGAAGCCGCCGAAGAGGCCCGCAGGATCGCCTCATCATCGGCACGCACCTCCTCAAGGATCTTGATCGCACTCCCCCTCCTGGGAATCATCGGCGCACAGGTAATGGGGGCGGACCCGATTGGGACATTCTCAGACGCAGGGATCGGTTCTGTCCTCGGCCTCATCGGCCTGACGCTCCTCCTCGCTTCAATTTTCGTCTCCCGCACCCTCATCGCCAGGGCCGCAGGCTCTGCTGGAGAACTGGACCCGGCAATCGCCTGCGATCTCGCCCAAGCAGTCTTGGAAGCAGGAGGGTCCATCCCGCAGGTTCTCGAAGCGATTGGAGAATCGGCGGAGGATCCGACGCTTCGTGCAGCCGGGCGAGGTCTGCGTATTGGTTTGAAATGGTCGCGCGCCTGGGAGGAGCGTCCGAATGATCCCCTCGCTCTCGCCCTCGAACCAGCGTGGACTGATGGGGCCATGCCCGATGAGCTGCTGCGGCGCAGTGCCCGGGCGATCCGAGTCGGCCGCATCGCGGATGCGAGGGCGAAGGCCGAGGCCCTCGGGGTGGAGCTCGCACTCCCACTCGGGGCGCTCCTCTTGCCCGCGTTCCTGGCCCTCGGGCTCGGACCCGTGATGCTCCACCTGTTCGAGGGCGGTTTCGCTTCACTTGTCTAAGGGTGTTGAACGGAAAGGCTCGGAGTTTTCGCGTTGGCGGGCAATCCCAAGGGCGCCTTCAGATACCCCGCAGTTGTTCACTCGGGTTGTTACTTGGGCGGGCAATCCATTTCTTCCACTGTGTGCTCGGTTTCTTCCACTGTGTGCTCCAGCGTGAGTGGGGCTCGGGCGGGGCAAAGGGCGTCCGTTAGTTGCAGCCCGGATCTGCTCCAGCATGAGTGAGGTTCGGAGCTTTCACGTAAGCGCGCCATCCACAACTCATAGCCTCTTCCCGCTCATGCACAGCTGGGGGAGAAGCAGGTCGCGCCGAAACGGGGAGATGGAGATCCTGAAGATCCCGGAGAGACCGGGAGAAAGAGGAGGTTCACTCATGTCTCACCTGATCAGCATTGCGGGCATTGAAGAGGCGATCACACGTGCTCGACGTCAAGGCGCGCACACCCGAGCGAGAATCGAAGAAGAACTCGCATTCACCTCGGGAGCACTTCAAGGGGATTATGAAGAAGGGTCGACAACAGTCGAATACGCGATCGGCGCGGTCGCTGCCGCGGGTTTCGCGGGGCTCCTGCTCGTCGTCCTCAAGTCGGGCGCGGTCAAGGCCCTGCTTCAGGGCATCATCACCTCGGCTCTGACATTGTGAAAAGACGAGGCCGAGTAGGAGGCGAGGAAGAGGGGTCAACGAGCGTTGAACTGGCGATCGGTTTCGTGGCCGTCGCGGCGATGCTCGTCCTCGTCCTCGCGGTCTCTTCCTTCGGGATCGCACGCCAGGGGCTGTGCCGTGGGGCAGGGGAGGCAGCGAGGGCGGCGGTGAGTGGAGCTGCGGATGCTGAGGCGGTTGGTCGTCAGGCGCTGGGGAGCCTCGCGGCTCGAGGAGCACAGGTGTCGGTCACTCGTTCGGGGCAGTGGGCGCTCGCATCCGCCAGCATGCCCGGATCGAGCATCGCCTCTATGCCGCTTCCCCCGCTCACATGCGAGGTCCATGCGAAGCTCGGGAGTTTGGTCCCGTGAGGAGCTTAAAGGAGGAGGGCTCGGGCACGATCCTCACAGCGGGAGTGTGCGCGGTGGTAGTTCTCTTCGCGCTTGTGATCGGTGCATATGGGGTTGAGGCCTCCACTCGAGCGAGGCTCGACGCAATCGCAGACCTTGCAGCATTGGCGGGCGCGGACGTGTCGGCGACCGCCCAATGGGAGGATGTCGGCTCACGTCCCTGTGAGGAGGCCGGAGCAGTGGTTGCGAGGAACGGTGCTGCCCTCGACTCTTGCGAAATCCTTGGGACCCACACCCGAGTCATCGTCTCCTCACCGGTGAAGCTCATGGGCGTGTCAGTTCCGGTGCGCGCGAGGGCCAGAGCCGGGCCGAAGGAGTGATGGGCACGAGGGAAGAGGTGAGTCTCCGAAGCCTCAAGGACTCAAAGGACTCTGAGGTACAGGCCGGGGCAGAGCTTGGGGAATTGGGGCGTCGGGGGCGCTATCAACGGAGAGCCAGACCGACATGCCTTGATGGGAAGGATGGGGAGGGTGCCTCCTACGGAGCCCCCAGGAGAGGACTGTGCCGGTGGGGGCCTGCGGAACGCCTTCCGTTACGACCCACGCATGTGGGACGAGGCGACTGCGCAGGTGTGGGCCTAGGGAATGCCCTGGTTGGGGAGCCTCGGGATATGGAGGCATCGAAAGGAGCTGTGCCGACCGGGGGAGTTCGAGAGGGGTGCCCATCGATACAAAGCTCGGGTCCCTATTGATATAGAGAGCTCGCGGAAAGGCTGAGTCGCTGAGGAGCCAGAGGGGAACTCCTCGTTGGGGAGCTTCGGGATCTTGGGTATCAGAGAGGCTGAGAACACCACAGTGGCGGAAGCCTCGCTGAACAGAGTAGGAGAGCGCCAGTTGACGTGAAATGGTGGGTTCGCAGCACAGGGCTGCGGACCCACCATTGTGATCAGGGGCGAGGAGTTCTGCTCGATCAGAGCGAGAAGGGCCAGTCGATCAGGCCGAGTAGTTCTGAGAGGAGAGGAACCACGCCTGCTGCTCAAGCCTGAGCACGTAGTCCTCGACAATGCCGGAAGACATGGAATCGGTCTCATCGACGACCTTGTGGACCTCACGCAGAGTGGAAACGACTGCGTTGAGCGCATTCACCATGTAGTCGACAGCGTCGGACACCATGAGAACGCCCTCGGGAGCACTCGGGATGGAGGTGCGTTCCGCGATGGCCTCAGGGCGCCCGTCCGGGATGGCGTTAATGGCGCGCATGCGCTCTGCGATCTCATCGGAGGCCTCACGGGCAATGGTGACGACCTCATCGAGGTTGAGGTGAATATCGCGGAAGTTCGGGCCGACCACGTTCCAGTGAATCTGCTTGGAAACGAGGCTGAGAGCGGTCACATCAACAAGGACGCGCTCAAGGGCGTCGCTGAGTTCCGGCGTGGCGGAGAAAACGGGGATGACAGAAGGGTTCTTCACAGGAGTATCGCTCATAGTCCTCAAGTCTAGGTGCGCTCCTTGAATGCGGCCACAGATGTGCTTTTCAGCACGCCAGCGCCTGTATGCGCTTCCTGTGCGCCTGTACCCCGCCACGTCAGCCGACGGGAGGGGTACACAACCCCACCAAAAGCACGACCAAGATCAGCCACAACGAACTCCCTGCACAAAGACTCCGCTGCAACCACCACTGGAATCTAGCTTCAAACCTCGCCGACACCTTGCGGTATCCCAGGGTCTGCGTGCCGAGCGTGCGCATATCCCTTGTCAGTCCGCGACTATGTCTTTCCGTATCAGCGTCTTGGTACGTTCCATGCCCGCTTCCCTGCATCTGCGCCTACCTCTCCAACATCCCAAAGCCTTCGGCTCCGTTCGAAATGCCCCGTTCTTATCCTGTATTCCCTGGGTGAGGCCGCAAGTTGAAGACCAAGCCTCTGCTCACGTCCACAAGTCGGACACTGAACTCCCAAGTGAGGCCACAAGTCGGACAGTGGGGCAGTGCAAGTCGAACAATTCACCCTTTGACCTGGGGTTTTCCTAAGGAACTAGGACGCAATGTTCGACTTGTGGACAGCCGCACCGACACATCCGAACGGTGCCATCCCCGAACGACACCAAACCCGAGTGGTGCAAAACCCGAGCGCTGCCAGACCCGAACGGCACTACACATTCGGGCCCATATCCCTGTTCTGCTACCCCGCTTGTGCTTTCGGCAGGGCTGGGGGGTGGGTGGTGGTGCCGAGATTGTGTTTGGGGTTGTGTGGGTGGGGGTTGGCGGGTGTTGTGCTACCCCGTTTGTGTTTTCGGCGGACCTGAGGGGTGGGTGGTGGCACCGAGATCATATTTGGGGTTCTTCGGGTGATGGTCGGGTGGAGTTCGAGAACCCTCAGACCGCGATTCCCTCCCATATCCGAGCGCCGGAGATCTCCGGCAACTCAGACACGGCGGCATCGACCTCGCCGCGCCCGTATCCGAGTGGCTGAGAAGACCTGGCCTCTGAGATTGAGGCCGTGATCCGCGAGCTGTCAACATCAGAAAGATTGAGGTCCCTGATGGGCAAAGCCCTGATGCGAGGAACCTTGGTGGGAAGAGCTCCTGAGGCGGAAAGCCCTGGTGCGAGGAACCTCGGGGAAGAGCCCTTGAAGCGGGAAGCGTAGCCGGGAGCAGGATCTGATGGAAAAGCTCTGGTGGGAGGAGCCGCTGATGCGGAAAGCCCTGGTGGGAAGTGCCCCTGATGGAAAAGCTCTGGTGGAAGGAGTGGGGATCGAGCGTCTCCGAATCCGGTGCCCTTCCAGCATCCTGCCTCAGTCTTTGGTCATAGTGCCGACACCAGGGTTGGCTGGGTGCTGAACTGGGCGGGCAGTGATCGACTCATGACAATGCACACAACTGTGGCCAGCGCGGGTCACTGAGCCGGGCGGGGCAGTGATCGACTCATGACGATGTGCGCAACTGTGGTCTGTGTGGGTCGCTGAGCCGGGTGGGCAGTGATCGACTCATGACGATGCGTGCGACTGTGGTCAGCGTGGGTCGCTGAGCCGGGTGGGCAATGATCGACTAATGACGATGTGCGCGACTGGCGATCAACGAGGGGCGCTCAGAGAGTCACCTACCCGGGCGGGCAGTGATCGACCAGGAAGTTCAAGAGGAGGATCGCGCCCGCTTTTGACAAGGGCTCGTTCCCATTGCCGCATTTCGGTGACTGGACGCAGCGCGGGCACCCCTCCTCGCATTCGCATCCGAGAAGAGTGTCCAGGGTCGCCCGCATCCAGGAGCCTGCCCGTTCGAATCCAGTCTCAGCATGCCCGGCTCCACCGCGAAACGCATCGTGCACGAAAACGCTCGGCAGGCCCGTGTCCTCATGCTCGGCGGTGGACAATCCCCCGAGGTCCCAACGGTCACAGGCCGCGAACAGTGGGAGTATGCCGATTGCCGCGTGCTCGGCGGCGTGGAGAGTACCAGGGAGCTCATCGCGTCCGAGCCCCAGGACGGCGAGCGCATGAGCAGAAAGCTCGTACCAGACAGCTTTCGTCTCCAGGACTCGGGTTGGCAAGCGCAGTTCGCAGTTGCGGATGAACTCGAGCCCGGGCAGGCGCAGCAGGTCGTAGTCGGTGACGCGACTTGTCACATCGACCGTGCCGAAACGCCAGGTCACAAGCCCATCCCCGCTGGTCCAGGAGCGTTCGACCTGTCGCACGGAGACGCTCACATGCTGTTTTGCGCGAGTACGAAGGGGAGTGCGGACCTCTTCGACGACGGCGATGCGTTGACGCTGTGCACCCCTCGAAGACGCTGGGATGAGCGAGGGCGCGCCCCAGGCTTTTGCTCTGGCACCGGATTCTCCCCAGATGTCAGCTCTGCTTCCGATCCGGACCCTACTCTCGATGTCAACTTCGTCCACGACACCAGCCCAGGTCCCAACCCCGGCCCCGGCGTTAGGTTCCGCTCTAGCCGATGTCCCGGCACCGACGCCAACCTCTGCCTCACTCTCGACACCAGCCCAGGTCCCAGACCCACCCCCGATCTCAGCCCCTGCCCAGGCCCCGACGCCAGCCTCTGCCTCACTTTCGACACCAGCCCCGGCCTCGTGACTGAGGGGTGCCATCATTGAGAACAAGGACAAAACGTGGAAGGTGCGCCCCTGATGAATGTAGACCGCATCGGGGAAGACATGCGCATCAGCTGAAGCCTCGTCAATCGTGCCGATGAGCGCACCGCTCCTCGCATCGACGATCTGCACCTCACCACTCGAGCCTCGTAAATCGGTCAGATCACTGGCTCGCTCTTTTCGGGTCGCATCCCAATACCAGCCTGCGGGGCGGCGACGCAGATACCCCTCCGCCGCGAGTCGCTCGGCGAGGGCGGTCATGCCCGGTCCGAATAAGGCGAGGTCCTCCCCCTGCGCACGCGACTCGGACAGGGGGAGCTCGCCAGCTGCCGCACACAGGTGTGGGGCGAGGACATAGGGGTTGAAAGGGGCGATGACCACGGTCTCAACGGGCGCGAGGATCTCCTCCGGGTGGTGAAGCAGGTAGGCGTCGAGCGGGTTCTCGGAAGCGATGAGCACACTGACCCCGGGGGCTCCGGCTCTGCCCGCCCGGCCCATCTGTTGACGCAACGAGGCTCGTGTTCCCGGCCACCCCACGGTGACCGTCGCATCCAAAGCTGACACGTCCAGGCCCAACTCCAATGCGGAGGTGGTGGCAAGTGCGCGCAGCTTGCCAGAGCGCAAGCCCCTCTCCAGGGCTCGACGCTCTTCGGGCAGATACCCGCCCCGGTAGGCCGCGACTTGCCCAGCGAGGGCGGAACCGTGCGCCGCCAATCGATCCTTGACCTGTGCGGCGAGAGATTCTGCGCCAGCGCGCGAGCGACAGAAGAGGAGGAGGCGAGCGCCCTCTTCCATGAATGCCGCACCCAGGTTCGCGGCCTCGCTCTGCGCACTGATGCGACGCATCGGGGCCTCAAGAACAACATCCTCCCCATTGATCACGCGCAGGAACTCGGAGATATCGACTTCGGATTCTTCGGGGATGAGACGCCCCTGCCACAGAGCCAGGTGATGCGAGCCGCAAGGGGAGCCGTCCTCGTCGATTGCTTCCGCCCCGCGCCCGGTCATGGCTTCGGCGACGGAGGCGGGGTCGCGGATCGTCGCTGAGAGCATGATGATGATCGGATTGGCGCCGAGGCTGTGGGCGATGCGCAACAGCCGACGGATCACGAGGGAGACGTGCGCGCCCAGGACGCCGCGCCAATGATGCAGCTCGTCGATGACGATGTACTTCAAGGAGGCGAGGAAACGGGTCCAGCGCTGATGGCTCGCAAGCATGACGTAGTGCAGGAAATCCGGATTCGACAAGAGAATATCGGCGTTGGCGCGCGCCCATTCCTTCGCCTCTCGTGGGGTGTCCCCGTCGGCGCTCATCGCTCGGACTGTGCTGAGAGGAGAGTCTTGTGCGCAGGCCGTGAGTAGGTGCGTCAATCCGGCGAGTTGATCGGCGGCCAGCGCTTTCGTCGGTGAGAGGTACAGGCAGGTCGGTCGCCTGCGGATTGCGGAGATCCGGGCGGAATCTTCGACCTGGCATAGATCAGAAAGGATCGGAGTCCACGCGGCTACCGATTTGCCCGAGCCGGTTCCGCTCGCGAGGACGACATCGCTGCCCGAATGGATTGCGTCGAGGGCGCTGACCTGGTGACTCCACGGCTCTTTTGCCCCCTGTGCTCGCCAGGCTTCGACCACATCGGATGCGACCCAGCTGGGCCAGTCGCCCACGCGGGCTCTGCGCCCGGGGATCTCGCGCAGGTCGACAAGACGGTCATCATCTGCGCTGAGCCTTTTCAGTAGATCCACGAGGTCGGTGTCGCCAAAGCTTTCGGGGTCGCGGGGAACCGAAACGGGAAAGGGTGGGGTGGTGAGGGGGCTTGCGGCTGACATGGGATGAGGGATCTCAGCCGCACTGCTGGCACACGGGCTTTCGGGCCCACTACTGGTGCAGGGGCGTTCGTCTGCGATGGTCTGAGGGATTTTGAGCGCATCACGTGGGAGGGGGCTTGCGCTTGCGGTGGTACGAGGACTTTCGCCTGAGCTGTCACTCGGGCTTTCGTCAGGTGTCGTCTGCGGGTTCTTGAGCGCATCACGTGGGAGGGGGCTTGCGCTTGCAGTGGTACGAGGACTTTCGCCTGAGCTATCACTCGGGCTTTTGTGCGCGCCGTCGGCGAGAGAACCCCCGGCTGCGCCACCGGGCAGAGGCTCCCCGGCTTCGCTAGCGGCGAGAGAATCCCCGGCTGCGCCGATAAGAGGATGACCGGCTGAGAAAACGCTAGGCTCCGCGCCTTCAATGCGACAACGCTCTTCGACGCTCACTTCGCCCTCACAGGGTGAGCGATCCTCACCGCCCACTTCGCCCTCAGGGTGCGAGCCGTCCTCATTTCTCACTTCGCCCGAGGATCGGTCCACCCGAGGGTCTGCTCGGCAGCCTGCTTCATGTACTCGATCGCGCCAATACCGGTGGACACGCCAGCGGACACGTTCTGGGTGAGCTGATCCTTCGACACACCCGCCGCAGTGTCGAGGACGAAATCCGCGAAAACAATCGACGTCCCCTGCTCCGAGGGCATCGAGTAGACGGTCGGGAAATACTTCTCACGGTTCCACGAATCCGCCGCCGCGAAGAGAGGACGAGTGGAGCGCGGAACATCAAGACCGGTCTCCCACATCGCCCGGATCGAGAGGAAACGACCGGACTGATCGATCGAAATGAGGAAGGGAACGGAGTCGAAGACCGCTCCGGCGGCCCGTCCCTCGGCGATCACATCAAGCTCGTAGCCCATTTCGTGGACGTGCGAGAGCAAGCGCTCAAAAGTCAAGGGGTAGGGGGTGCACTCATCGTTCGGCACTGCGAAGGGGACGCTCATTCCTGGTCCTCCTCCACGATCGGGACTGAGGCGGCAAGGCGGGGTTTCGCCTGCTCCATGGCCTCCCCGGCGTCGCTCGTGTTTTCCGCATCATCGGCCCAGGTCACGAAGTCGGGAAGTGCTTTCTCCAAGTCGGCGAAGAATCCCATGATCATCGACAGACTGGTCTCGTAAAAGCCGTCGAGCTGAGCTTGGGTGAGACCGTCCATCGCAACGACATTGCATTCAGCGATGAGCCCGTAGCGGCTCGAGTCCTCCAAAGGAGCGAGGTAGGCTTTCGGGCCGCTCCGAGTCGAATTACAGCTCGCAATCTCGTCAACGAGGGCGCCGAACTGGGTGTCGTCCTCGGCGACCCCACGCCATTGGGCGCGAACCTGGAGGATCTGCGGGTTTGAGGTGTTCCAGAAATAGACGGCGTTGCGAGTGGGAACGACAAGCTCCGCTTCGGAGTACTCCCCGAAGTTGAGATCACGCGAAGAGAGCAGGTCTCTGACGCGTTCGGTGCTCACTGGTGTGGCGGACACGTGCTCTCCTGATGCTCGGTAATGGCCTCATCTGAACGAGGAACGCGTCCACTGTATCCGAGGGCGGGCCCCTCAGCGCGGGGATGCACTTCTCACCCGTAGGTGGTGGCGTAGTTTTCCTTCGTCAACGCCCCAGCGCGGGGATGCTTCTGAAGATGCCCTTGAGTGGCGGTGATTGCGTAGATGGAGCCCCTCAGCGCGGGGATGCACCCGTGTCCGCTGCGGCCACTGGCCGTGACGCACCGATACAGTGGGGGTTGAAACACCCGAGGATCGCGAGAGGAGAGCCGATGAGCGTGGGGATGCCCCCATCCAGGCGCCCAAAAGGGCGGCCCGCGAATCAGCGCACCGACGCGAAGAAGCCTCTCCCCTCCTCGCCGCGGCCCGGAGTCTCCTCCGACCGCTGGTATGCGCGCAAATTGAGGCGAAGGATCTTTGCTGCGCTGGTCTGTGCCTTCTTGAGCGTCATTGTGACGAGGGTGGCTTTGAGTACCGCTCGCGGTCAGGGCGTGGACACGATCTTCATGGAGGCCGCCGCTAAAAGCGCGCGCCGCTTCGATCCTCTCGTTCAGCTCGTCACTTCGCTCGTGTCTGTGCCGGCGATAGTTTTCGTGGGCACGCTCGTTTTCCTCGTTGCTCTTGCGAGGAGGCGCCCGACTCTCGCAGGCAGGGCGATCGTCATGGTCCTCGGTGCGAACGCCACCACGCAGATCGCGAAGGCTCTGCTCGACCGGCCAGACCTCGGCTTATCCACGGCCCTACCGAACTCCCTGCCCTCGGGTCATACGACGGTCGCCATGTCGATCACTCTTGCACTGGTGATGGTCGCACCCCAGTGGTTGCGCGCCCCATCAGCCTGGGTCGGCTGGATCTGGGCGTCCCTTATGGGGATTTCGGTGATGATTTCCGCCTGGCATCGTTTGGCGGACGTCCTCGTCGCCTTCTTCATCTGCGGAGCGTGGGCATTGGCGCTCGCGCCGATTGAGGGGCGTGAACGTCATGCTCCCGCTGTGCAGCGCGCGATGTCGATCGGTGTTGGAGCATTCTTCATCGTGGCCGTGCTCCTCACCATTTTCGCCTTGGCGGGCATCTCCTTGAAGGAGATCTCCTCGCCGGGGGCCTACAGCTTCGGTTACGACGCCTACCTTGAAAGCGCTCCTTGGCGGTCCCGAGTTCTCGCACTCGCCGCTTCCACGTGGGTGCTCTCCGTCGCGGGTTGGGTCATTAACGAGGTCGATGTCCTGTGCTCGAGGCGCGATTGAAGGGCGTGAGCCTGAGAAGCGGTTTTTCTTCGTAGCGCTCCCGGCTAGAGGCAACACCGCGCCAAGGGACTCAGGGAGCTGAGAGCACAATGGCTCGGTGTCGTGGGCTCTGAGGGGGCCCGGGCTCTGAGGGGAAGAAGGCCATAGAGGGGGCCCGGGCTCTGAGAGCGGGGGAGGAGGCCTTGGAGGGAGTCTAGGCCCCGAGGATGAGGGGGAGGGGTCCTCTGCGAATTGTTCTTAAAGCTGCGCCTCGGCCTGGGCCTCGAGAGTCGGGGAAGGGCCCGGGCTCTGAGGGCGGGGGAGATGACAAGAGGATAAAGGCTCTTGAGGCGCGAGCAGAGCACGGACTAAGACCGGTCATTTGCCCCGCTCAGGCGAGCCTTTCGTGTTCGCCTGTCATACAAGCACATCAGCTGAGCCCAAACGTACCGCTGCTGCACTCCGCTATGCCGACGCGTTCTTTGAGAACTTGAAATTCCCTAGATGTGCTGGTGTTGTATCGACTTGGGCACAATATGTAGTACCGTAGGCGATGTTCCCAAATGCGCCCCACACTCTTGGACTCGCCCTGAAACAACACTGTTCCTCGGATGCAGGGGCGCCTTCCGCGCGAAAGCGCAACGACCTGAGAGGTGTCCACCATGGATCAGCCCACCCCGGACAACGCCGCCCGGTATGACGTCGATGCCATCGCCACCGTCGAGGAATACCTCGACCGCTCCGACTGGCGAGTCAACGCGAACGCGAACCAGGGCTACTCTCTTGGCGGACTGATCCTCAACACCGCAGGCAAAGTCGTCGCGAACTACTGGCTTGAACGGGTCTACACCCCCCAGATCGGGGAGGCTCACCGCCGCGGCGACTACCACATCCACGACCTCGACATGTTCGCCGGCTACTGCGCGGGCTGGTCCCTCAAGCGACTGATCCAGGAGGGCTTCAACGGCGTCCCCGGCGCAATCGCCTCCGCACCTCCCGCCCACTTCTCCTCCGCGTGCGGCCAGATCGTCAACTTCCTCGGCACCCTCCAAAACGAGTGGGCAGGCGCTCAAGCCTTCTCCTCCTTCGACACCTACATGGCGCCCTTCGTGCGTCTGGACAACATGTCCTACAAGCAGATCGTCCAGAACATGCAAGAGCTCATCTACAACCTCAACGTCCCCTCACGCTGGGGCAGCCAATGCCCCTTCACGAACCTCACCTTCGACTGGACCTGCCCGGACGACCTGCGAGACGAGTACCCCCTCATCGCTGACGAGGTTTGCGACTTCACCTACGGCGAACTCCAGCACGAAATGGACCTCATCAACAAGGCCTTCATCGAGGTCATGAGCCACGGAGACGCGGACGGGCGGGTCTTCACCTTCCCGATCCCGACCTACAACATCACGCCGGACTTCAACTGGGATAGCGAGAACACGGACCTCCTTTTCGACATGACCGCGAAGTACGGCCTTCCCTACTTCCAGAACTTCATCAACTCCGATCTCGACCCGCACATGATCCGCTCCATGTGCTGCCGCCTCCAGCTCGACCTGCGTGAACTCCTCAAGCGCGGCAACGGCCTCTTCGGCTCGGCTGAACTCACCGGCTCCATCGGCGTCGTCACGATGAACATGGCACGACTCGGCTACCGTTTCGCAGGCGACGAGGACGCCCTCGTCACTGAACTCGACCGGCTCATCGACCTCGCTTCCGATTCCCTCGAGCGCAAGCGCGAAACGATCCAATTCCACATGGACCACGGGCTCTTCCCCTACTCGAAGCGCTACCTGGGCCACCTCGACAACCACTTCTCCACCATCGGCGTCAATGGCATGAACGAAATGGTCCGCAACTTCACGCATGACGAGTACGACCTGACCGACCCACGCGGCTTCGACATGTGCGTGCGCATCCTCGACCACGTGCGTGAACGCATGGTGGAACTCCAGGAGAAGACCGGCCACCTCTACAACCTCGAAGCAACCCCAGCTGAGGGCACGACATACCGTTTCGCGAAAGAGGACCGCAAACGCTACCCCGGCATCCTCCAGGCAGGAACCGAAGAGCAGCCCTATTACACGAACTCCTCTCAGCTGCCTGTCGGCTACACCGACGACCCCTTCCAGGCTCTTGAGGATCAGGAAGTCCTTCAGGGCAAGTACACGGGAGGCACGGTCCTGCACCTCTACATGGGGGAGCGCATGAGCTCGGGAGCGGCCTGCAAGGAAATGGTGAAGCGCTCGCTGACCGCTTTCAAACTCCCGTACATCACGATCACACCGACCTTCTCGATCTGCCCGGTCCACGGTTACCTCGCCGGTGAACACTTCGAATGCCCGAAGTGCCAGGAAGCGCACCCCGAGCGTGAACCCCAGGTCTGCGAGGTCTGGACCCGGGTCATGGGCTACTTCCGCCCCGTCCAGTCCTTCAACATCGGCAAGAAGGGCGAATACGCGGAACGCCAGATGTTCTCCGAGGAAGCGGCTGGTCAGCACGGTGAACTGGTGTCCGCCTTCCCGCCGGTCGACCAGCGCTGAAAAGCGAGGTCGAATCACTCATCATGAGCGAATCGAGTGAAGCTGGGGCCCGGGCCGAGCAGGCTGGGGCCCCGCTCCGCATCGGAGGATTCACCCCCGATGATCTGCAGATCGCCGGACTCGTTCCCCTATCGACCGTGGACTGGCCAGGACGATTCGTGGCCTCGGTCTTCTGCCAGGGATGCCCCTGGAGGTGCCCGTACTGCCAGAACTCGGCGATCCTGGATCCGAAGATCCCCGGTGTGGTTGCGTGGAGCGCCGTGGAAGATCTGCTGTCGCGTCGGCACGGACTTCTCGATGGGGTCGTTTTCTCCGGCGGGGAGGCGACGCGCCAACTCGCCCTCCTTCCCGCGATGCGCAGAGTGAAGGAACTCGGCTTCCACGTTGGACTGCACACCGCGGGCGCCTATCCGAAGCGACTGGAGACGATCCTGGAAGAGGGCCTCGTCGACTGGGTGGGGATCGACGTGAAGGCAATGCCGGAGAACTACGAGCAGGTGTCGGGCAGAGCTGGTGCGGCTGAGAAGGCTTGGGCCTCCCTCGATCTCGTTCTTGCTCATCCCGAAGTTGCGCACGAGGTCCGACTCACCGTCTATCCGGGTGGCCCCTTCGATGGGCTCGAAGTCGCCCGAGAACTCAAAGAGCGTGGAGTGAGGGCTTTCGCCTTGCAGCAGGCTCGGGCTTTCGGAGCCCCGGAAGGCTTCGAGGCGAAGGGGGCGGGCTGGGACGATCAGGTCGCGGCGCTCGCGCGTGATTGCACAGCCCTGGGCTTCGACAGTTTCGAGTTCCGTCCCGACTGATCTGGCAAGACGCCTCGAAGTGTAGACGTAGTTCGTGGTCTTTCCGTCGGATTCTGCGTCGCCCCTTCGGATGCTGTGAACGTTTCTGATGCTTCGAAGGTGTCGGACGCTTCGAGAAAGTTCGTGGTCCGTCAGAGACGGACGGCTATCTCGAGTTGACGCACGCGCTTTTGTCGCCGGGTTCGCGCATTCTTCACATGTCGCTGCACTCGCCTGATGCGTAGACGTGGGGCCCTGTTAATAGTGAACCTCCTTGATTTCAGCGATATCCGCCAGGATGTGCAGGCGTGGCTCTCTGGTTCGCGTGTGCATGTTTCCTGAGCTGTGGGGCTTGGGTTTTCTCTCGCAGCATCCGTTCTGGCCCGCACATGCATGCCTCTAAGCGCGTAGAGCTGATCCCCCGTGCACCGGGCGGCTTTGGCCCACGCGTACGCCACTGACCTGTGGGCCCCGGGGAGTGTCCTCGTCAGCATCCGTTCTGGCCCGCACGTGCATGCCTCTGAGTTCAGTCGCCCACGACAATGCGGAATCGGGGACGGCTCTAGCGCGCGGGCGCATGCCACTGACCTGCGCGCAGCCCCCGCCTCCTCGTCAATGAGCATGTGTGTTGTGCAGACAAGACCGAGAAGGAGCCGCCCGCAGCTAGAGTGGAGGGGCGACACCCCTTTGGAGGACTGATGGAAAGCCCGATGACCCTCGCTGAAATGGAAGGCCTCGTCGTCGATCCCACGACATCGGCTGAACAGCTCAGACTCATCGCCTACTTCGCGCCGGATCTGCGCGCCCAAGTGATTCGTCACCCGAAGGTGTATCCGGGGCTACTCGACTGGTTGGAGGACATAGGGGACCCTGAGATCGTTGCGCTGGTCGGCGAACGCCGTAGAGCAGACTCTGGTGAACCCCTCAGGCCTGCCGCCGTGTCCGTCGATGCTGAGGCGACGGCCATCATTCCCATTCAGGATCTTCCCCAAGACGAGGACGTGGCCGTGGACCGGCGGTCCATCTTCCCGGCCGTCGCTTCTCAGAGGCCCGAGTCGGACAACACTCCCCAGAAGAGCAGCGTTCCCGATGCGGGGCCTACTCATCCGGGGCCAGGCGACGCGCTTGCGGATCTTGAACTCACTTATCCGCGGCCCGCTCCCATGACCCCCGAGTCTGCGCTTCCTGTTCGAGGGCCAGATCCCGTCACGCCTGATTCTGTTCTGGTCTACCCAAATCATCCCGAAGTGGTGCCCAATCCGTCTGCAGTGCCGACTCCGCCTGCCACGCCCACGGGGCCGGATTCGACGCTGAGCTATCCTCCTGTCCACCCTCCCACACCGAATCCAGGTCTTGCCTACCCCCCTGTCGGCCTTCCTGCACAGAATCCAGGGGTGGCCCATCCCCCTGTTGGCCCTGCTGCACCTGTTCATTCAGGTCCCACCGATGTGCCCTCAGGCCCTGAGCTCACTTATCCGCAGCGTGCTCCCATGCTGCCCGATCCGACGCTCAGCTATCCGTCTGCTGCGTCCAGGGGGCCGGATTCGACGCTGAGCTATCCTCCTGTCCGCCCTCCCACACTGAATCCAGGTCTTGCCTATCCCCCTGTCGGCCTTCCTGCACAGAATCCAGGGGTGGCGCATCCTCCTGTTGGCCCTGCCGCGCCGAATTCAGGGCCTGCCCATCCCCCTGTCGGTCCCACAGCGTCCACTCGTGCCCAGACCTATCCGCCAACGCTTCGTACACAAGCTCCTTCTGCTTCACCGTCTCCTGCCTTTGCGCCTAGCTCCGCCACAGCGTCTTTCCCCGAGTTCAGCACTCCCCCTCAAAAGAAAGCTGCGCCCCGCGATAGGAAAACCATGTGGATCCTGATCGGACTTGTTGTGGCTCTGCTCGCGATCCTCGGTTTTATCTTCTTTGACTTCTCCAGTGGCGAAGGAGATTCCACCTCCCCGAACTCTACGGATTCTCAAACAAATCAGACACAGCCCACGGCACCTGAAGCTGAGAACAAACCTCAACAGCCCGATACCGCCCAGAGCACTATCGTTTTCCCGGCTCCGGCCACCGCGAAGACCATGCCCGGATTCTCCTCACCTTCGGGCAACATTGTCTGTTTCTTGTCGGATGATCAGGCCACTTGCAAGATCGCCCAGAACTCCTGGGAGGGCACCGCATATCAGACCTGCCGAGGAGATGAGGGCGTCGGAGTCCTCTCCCTCAAGGGGAACCGTGCGGAGGCATCCTGTGTCGCCCTGGACCTCGCGCAGGCACCGGTGCTTGCTTACGGCGAGTACGCGAAGAATGGGCAGATCGCCTGTACCTCCACGATGGACGGCATCTCGTGTTGGAACCAGGTCAATGGCAAGTCCTTCGCCCTCGCGAGGGGCGGTTGGATGACTTCCTCCCAAGGTGAGATCACACCCGACGCTTTTACCTGGTGAAGCTCCCTGCCTGGGCACAAGTCGGACAATGGCACCCCGCTGGAGTGCGCGCACCATCCGCGATGAGACTGAAAAGTCTTTGATCAGGGAAAACAAAACCGTCAAACGGTGCTTGACGCAGCCATTGTCCGACTTGTGCCCAGAGAACGGGGAAAGACAGGGATCGCCCAGCGCGGGGAGGCAAGTCAGGGAGTGTCCAGAGGGCGAGTAAAGGCAGGGACCACCAAACACCAGGACAATCCAGGACTATTCGGTGACAGGCCCGAGGACCACCTTCGCCCACGCACCGTGCAGCGACTCTTGGTCGCTGGGCTGGAACAGCCCAGCCAGAACATCCCGGTAAAGGCGAGAAAGCTCGTGTCCGTTGTAATAGGAGGCTCCGCCGCAGGCACGGATCGACTGCTCAACCGCACGCAGACTCGCCTCCGCAGCAGCATTCTTCACAGCAGACAGCTGCGGCATCCAGATCGGACCCCGATCTACGCCCTCTTCGATGTCTCGGGCGAGTTCGCGGATCTGCGGGCCGACGGCATTCATGGTGATGGCGGCCTCGGCGATCCTCCAACGGATATCAGGATCATTGGCGTACACGCTCTGGTTCTTCACGGAGCGACGGGTCTTGACGTGCTCAGCCGCAACCTCGATCGCGCGTTCCCCAATGCCCATGTAGGTTGCGGCGAGAAGAATCTCGAAGTGCGAGAAGATGCCGAAGACGACCGGGTCTTTCGAGGGGCCGGGCTCACAGCGGGTGAGGATGTGATCCTCGGGCGCGTATGCGCCTTCGAGGATCGTCGTATTCGACTGGGTGGCGCGCATACCCAGGGTGTTCCAATCGTCCTTGATTGAAAAGCCCCCGTCCTCGCGCTTGAGAATCGCGAATACCGAGCGTGGCCCGTCTTCCCCCGAATCATCGCGGCCGAAGGTCATCAGGCGCGTCCACACCGGAGCGAGGGAGGTGAAGACCTTAACTCCTTCGAAGGAATAGCCGCCCTCAGAGTCGGGTAGGGCCTTCGTGATGGAGCCGAAGAGGACGAGGTCGTTGCCAGGTTCAGAAATACCGAAACCGTAGAGCTCACCGGCAACGGCGTCGCGCAAAATGATCTCACCACGAGGGTTCCCATTACGAAGGAGGTGGCGCCCCAGGCCGACAATGATCTGGTGCATGTTGATGCCCAGGGCGGTGCCCGGAGCCGCTTTTGCGAGGCGAGTCTGCTCGGCCGCGATCTCCTCCAGGCTCAGTCCTGCGCCTCCGTACTCTTCCGGCACGAAAGCTGAGAGGTACCCCGCTTCTCGAAGATCCTTGAGGTCATCCACGGGGAACTCATTTGCGAGGTCGTGAGCGCCAGCGCGCTCGTGAATGCGCGTGAGAAGATCGTTGCTCAGGAAACCCATGCTGGTCCTTTCAATGAAGCTCAACGGATGGGCCAACGCTAGCGCGTCAGCTCGAAGAGTGCCCGAGATGGGTGCAGGATGTGTCGCACTCCCGGTGTTGACTCTGGGTGAAGTAGGTTGGTCTTGTGACTTCGTATCCCCTCACTCCGCGTCAGCGTTTCCTCAAGCAAAGGCAGCGCCGACAGAACATCGTCTTCGCTTCGACTGGAACTGTGATGCTCGCCCTCGCGCTGATCAGTCTCCTCGTTTTGACTGGGCTGATTCCTGTGCCTTTCGCGAATGACTTCTCCAAGGGCACGAAGTACGCGACCCCGGGGACGATCCCGTGTCCGGCCGAGGGCGCAACTCCTGTTGATCCCTCGACGATTCAGGTGCGAGTCCTCAATACGACTTCACGTCAGGGCTTGGCCAGTGAGGCGACGACTCTGCTCGTCAATGCCGGTTATGAGCCTCTCGAGCCGAGCAATGCCAGCCCTGAATACGCTGGAGTCGTGCAGATCGACGTTGGCCCGGCCGCAGTGGATGAGGCGTATACGGTTGCTCGTTTCTTCCCGAAGTCGAAGGTCGTTCTCAGTGAGTCGACTGATAAGACGGTGACGGTCCTCTTGGGGACTTTCTACGATTCTTCCTCCGTTTCCGATGAGGTTGGCCGCATTGCAGAATCAAAGGACCCCTTGAAGGGGCCTTCGGGGTGTCTTCCCCTTTCGGAGGAGAGTCTGAAGAAGGCCGAGCAGGCGGCTGCGCAATCAGGTTCTGTGGAAGGACAGTCGGACGCCGATTCGCAATCGGAGAACTGAAGTTCGAACTGCGAGTTGAAAACCACGGCAGGGGATCGGGCTGCTTGCGGCTTTGAGCTCTCAACTTGCTCGAGGGGTGTTGAGGACAGTTGCGGACTTTGAGCTTCCCCGGCTGCTTGGAGACCTGAATAGGGTTGAGCTGTTCTATGAGAGTAGTGAAAGAAGCAGAGCATTGGCGGCCGAGGAGTCCCCTTCGAGCCAAAGAGCCCTTTCGAGAAGCGCCTCTTTCGAGCCGAGGAGTCCCCTTCGAGCAGTCCTTTACCGTGCAGCCTTCAGCCCGGCACCCTTCATTTCAGGGCCTCTCCTTCCGGGAGATCCCGCCCTCGTGGATCTCCTGGACGAGGGCGTCTCCATCTGAACCGAACCACACCGGAATCCTGTGAGGAACGGTCCATAGGGCATCGGGAACAAGAGCCTCAAAGGTGCCGTGCGAAAGGAACTGTTCGATCTCGGAAAGCGAACGAATCGCGATCCCCGCAACATTGAGTGGGAACTCGCGGGCGAACTCGGCATAGATTTCAGGGTCGTGCTGCCCATCATCGCCCACGAGGAACCACTTCATTGTCGGGAACATACGGGCGAGCCGACGCAATTCACGCCGCTTATGCTCGGGGCCAGAACGGAACCAACCGGTGTTCGATGGTCCAAAATCCGTCATGAGGAATCCGCCGCGCGGGTAGCCGAGGCGTTGCAGGAAATCGCGCAGGGTGGGCACGACATTCCACGCTCCGGTCGACAGGTAGATGACGGGAGCACCGAAGGCAGGCGCATGTTCAGTGGCTACAGCGCGTCCGCGAGCTCCCCTCCGGGCGAGGCAGCGAAGAAAGTTCGCCATTCCGGGCACGGCTTCGCGCGCGGAGACGCGGTCGACGAAGGAGTGTTTCGCTGCGACGAGGGGACGCGGCAGCATTGTCACCATGACGGTGTCGTCAATGTCTGAGACGACACCGATCCGTTCCTCGTCGCCGACAATGCGCAGCGCGACGGACACTGGTGTCCCCGCGCGCACCCTGCCGACACGATGAGTCGCAGGGGACTGATAGTCACAGGGCTCATGCGGGCAGGGGTTGTCCGCGCGAGGTCCAGGAGTGCAGGCCTTGTCCGGCCAGATCTCGCCAGGGAGGGGCTCACCCAAGCAAGGCTCAAGCGCGAAGCCCCCATCTGGGACCTTCTCGCCGGGGAGAGGCTCTTCTAGGGGGCGCTCCTTTACGAGCCGCTTCTTCGTGGGGGCCGAGTAGAGGGCATCGCCCTCGTGAAGACCAGCAGCGCGCACATCGCCCTCGTGAAGAACCTGCATCCACGCGCTGTGCCACCCCGCCGCCAGACCGTGTCCCGAAACGGACAGGTCGATATAACCACCCCGATCTGCGAAGGCAATGCGCTTCTGATCCCCAACGGTGACGAGGACGGGCTGGCGAGGGACCTGAGCGTCAAAGAACTGACGCCACCCGCGCCGCTGGGCCAGCCAGGAGCGCTCATCACCGGAGCGCTCCATGATGACGCGGCCGAGGACGCGCGCGCGGCGTGTGGAGCCGTGTCCGCCGAAACCAACGATCCCCGGATGAAAACCCCACTCACCCAGGAATCTGGAAAGCGCTTTCGAACCCGCTTCCCCAAACGACGAACTCAGGGTGAGAAGCAGGGACGGTGACTCATCGTCAATGAGCGGTCTGGCGAACATGGGCCTCCTAGCAGGACACGCCTATTCTGCCCGAATTTGCGATGAAGAGAAGACAGGGCCCCTCATACACGGGCCTTATTCTTCAATCCTGGGGTGCAGCGAGGTGGTCGCCCGACGCAGGGAAGGAAGACCGAGGACCATGATCGCAACCATCACCCAAGCTGCGCCCACCATGACGAAGTAGCCGGAGCGGGCCCCACCGGCATCAATCACAGGGCCCGCCATGGCCGAGCCGAGGGACAAGCCAATATTGAGAGAGGTACCAACCCAGGTCAGGCCCTCAGTGAGGCGCTCGGGTGCGACGATCCTCGCGATCACAGTGTTGACATTCGTCATTGTCGGCGCGCAGGTGATCCCCGTCAGGGTCATGACGAGCGCCATGACGGGAATCGAATGGGCCAAGAGATAGGTCGAGGTGCCGATCGCCAGAAGCACGACGCCGAAGGCGAAGAGACTCCACAGTGGCTGCGTCCACCTGCGCGAGCCGTACCACAGGCCCGCGAGCAGTGACCCGATGGAGAAAAATGCGAGGAGAACGCCCGACATGGAGGGGACGCCGAGGGCGGCGGCGAAAGCGACGACAGCGACATCGTTCGCACCGAACATGGATCCCATTGCGATGTAGGTGAGGACCATGACGACCACAGCGGGATTACGTAGAACCGACTGGCGACGCTCTCCTTCGGCTTTGGGGCGGGGAGCGGGTTCGGATGCGCTCTGCGAGAAGAACCAGAATCCTCCGATCCCGAGGAATAGGCAGATGAGGACGAGGCCGACACCGGGGTGGAAGAGGGTACCGAGGACCGTTGAAAGGACAGGGCCGAGGATATAGACGAACTCGTCAATGGCGGACTCGAGAGCGAAGGCGGTCGTCAGGCCTTTGGGCTGGTCTTTCAGTGCGTTCGTCCATCGGGCTCGCACGAAGGCTCCAGGAGCTCCCCACGTTGCGCCCGCAATAACAGTGATGAGAGCTACGAGGACGGGGGAGGCGTGCATGATCGCCGCAAGGAGGAAAGCGACGTTCGCCGCGACCTCGATTGTGAGGAGCGGACCCATGACCTTACGCTGGCCCAAACGATCGACGTAGCGGGCGATGATGGGAGCGCAGAGTGCAGTCGCGATGACATTGAGGGCTGCCATGAGGCCCGCGAGAGAGTAGTTCCCGTAGCTTGCTTTGATGAGCAGAACGATAGAGATGGAGGTCATCGACATCGGTAGGCGCAGGATCAGTCCGGCGAGGGAGAACTTCCAAGAGCCGTCGAGTTTCAAGACGTCGAGATAGGGGCCGAGCACCCGTCGATCCTATCGACCAGCAAGTGCGAAAACCTCACTCCTTCGTGTCAGATCGCGCACCCGCAGCTCGGCTGAGCTCGAGCGCCTCCCCGCCTTGTCGAGACTCTGCCGATCCTCAGTTGGTGACCGTGGAGCCGCTCAAAACGAGCTGCTGTTGGCTATGACGGTGTTGGCGCAGTCTTTAGTGGTAACGAGGGTTAGGTGGTGTGTCCCTGTGCAGAAGTCTCCATGTAGTACTTGCTGTGCGGTACGCGACCACCCTCATCATCGGAGGTGACGTGATCGCAGGATCCGCGATCCCTGTGGCCTCCGAGACTGCCCTCGGCGGACTGTCGCACTAATGCTGTGCAAGCCGGGAGGTGTTCTTCTGCATGGTGATGGTCTGACCGTGGCCAATCACCGGGTCTGCCACGACGGTGAACAGAGGAGTCTTGGTGACGCTAGGCAAAAGGTGAGCGATCATCGCCGCTCTCTTCTCACGGATATGAAACTGTCGACACAAGTCACTCAGCGGAATATCCCGATCCAGGTCGAGAATCTCAATTCCGACAACCTCGTCCATATCATCCAGATCAACGAACAGACACATATCGTCGTCAAAGGGTTCTGTGCGTGCGACGGTCGCATCCGACAGACGGATGTAGCACGCTCGCGCCGTCCAATCCAGCTCGACCTTGATCGTCTGTGCGTTCATGCCCTCCACCCTAGTGTCTGAGAAAGTCATTTTCGCCAGCAAGTGACCACTACGACGCCGTCAGTCTCGTCCGGGGGCCAGGATACAACGACGCACACTCGGCTTCCGTCAGCATGTACATACCCCTCGAAGAGCATTCTGTCGCCATTAGCTGCCGGTCTCGACAAGGAGTAGTCGTTCAGAACCTCAAGGAGTTCTTGCTCGCTGATCTGCCGTTCGGCCGCTCTTCGACGACCGTGATAGCTGATGCGTTTAATCCGAGGCATGGGCGTTTAGAGAGAAACGGCCTCAAACTTGAGGACGCGGTCCACTCCCTCAGTCTCGAGGATGTCAACCTCAATCACGTAGGTTCCTAATTCCATGAGGGGAAGACTGAACTGTAGTGCAAACATTGCTCCGCGTTTGCCTTCTCCATACTCGGGTAAGTTCTTCAGGTCGGAAATCCTCAAGGTTCCATCCAACTGATAGCTCTGCTGCGGAACTGTGGCCCTGATGGCGAGATTGAGTTCATCAATATCCGTCGATACCCGAACTCGACCGGCAACACTGAGCATGATTTGACTGGGTATCTCGCGCACTACCATGCGAGTGAAGCTCGCTCCTACTGCGGTCAGCTTTGATTCCTGAATCGCAGCGTAATCAGCCAGGAACGCGTAATCCAGTTCAATCACGTTTCGAATCTAACACGCCCACGTAACCCTCGAAGGGATACTTACCTTCGGGGCGCGACAAAGACCGCCTTCCAGTCATCACAGCCCTCCTTAAACTCGGGCGCCATGAACTCAGACGCGAGCGGTTCGAGGGTGACCATTACTGCTCTGCTTAAACCCGCGCGCCACACCTTCCAGAACTACAGATCCCGAGCTGCCGCTACGCCCTCATCGGTGAATAAGCGTATTTCCATGGGCATGGAAGAGAAATCCCCTTCGCTCCGCGTGAGTGTAGGTGTTCGAAGACTTGGCCCCGTCCTCGTCGATCGTGACGAGGACGGGGCCGAAAAGTCGGGGGACACCCCAGATCAGCGTGTCTTAGCCGAGGGCGTCGGAGACGACCTTCTTCGCTTCCTCCTGGACTTCGGCGAGGTGCTCGGCGCCCTTGAAGGACTCGGCGTAGATCTTGTACACGTCCTCGGTGCCCGAGGGGCGTGCAGCGAACCACGCATTCTCGGTCGTGACCTTCAAGCCGCCGATCGCAGCGTCATTCCCAGGCGCGCGGACCAGGCGAGCAGTGATCGGCTCCCCTGCGAGCTCAGTCGCGGTCACGTCCTCGGGTGAGAGAGCGGCGAGCTTCGCCTTCTGCTCGCGGTTCGCGGGGGCGTCGATGCGCGCATAAGCGGAGGCGCCGAAACGCTCAACCAGTTCAGCGTGCAACTGCGAGGGGGTCTTGCCGGTGACCGCGAGGATCTCCGAGGCGAGCAGCGCGAGGATGATGCCGTCCTTGTCCGTCGACCACACGGTGCCGTCCTTACGCAGGAAGGAGGCTCCCGCGGACTCTTCGCCGCCGAAACCGACGGAGCCGTCGAGCAGACCGGGAACGAAGTACTTGAAGCCGACGGGGACCTCGATGAGCTTACGGCCCATCGACGCGACGACGCGGTTGATGAGGGCGGAGGAGACGAGGGTCTTGCCGACCGCGGTATCAGCCTTCCATCCCGGGCGATGCTGGAACAGGTAGTCGATCGCAACCGCGAGGTAGTGGTTCGGGTTCATGAGACCGTCAGGCGTCACGATCCCATGACGATCCGAGTCGGCGTCGTTGCCGGTCGCAATATCGTAGGGGGTGTTGCCGTTCTCGTCCGGTGTCATGGCGTGGCGCAGGGAAGCCATGGCGTTCGGGGAAGAGCAGTCCATGCGGATCTTGCCGTCCCAGTCGAGCGTCATGAAGGGCCAGGCCGGATCCACGACGGGGTTCACGACCGTGAGTTCGAGGCCGTAGCGCTCCGCGATCGCCGCCCAGTAGTCGACGGAGGCTCCGCCGAGGGGGTCTGCGCCGATGCGGACCCCGGCCTCGCGAATCGCATCTATGTCGATGACCTGGTCAAGCTGATCGACGTAGTAGGTGAGGTAGTCGAACTTCTCCAAGTGCTCGTCTTCGAAGAGCGGCGCGCCGATGATGCGCGGGATCTTGCGCCAGCCCTCCTCGAGGATCTCGTTGGCGCGGTTCGCGATCCATCCGGTCGCGTCCGTGTCGGCAGGTCCGCCGTGAGGCGGGTTGTACTTGAAGCCGCCGTCGCGTGGGGGATTGTGCGAGGGGGTGACGACGATACCGTCGGCGAGACCAGGCCCGGAGGTTCGCAGCGCCTGCGGGGCTCCATTTGCGCCGAGGATCGCCACGGACACGGCGGGGGTCGGGGTGTAGGAGGAGTGCGAGTCGATCTTCACACTCACTCCCGCAGCAGCAAGAACCTCGAGGGCGGTGCGCCAGGCGGGCTCGGACAGTGCGTGGGTGTCACGGCCGATGAAGAGCGGGCCATCAATGCCCTGGCTCGCTCGGTACTCGACGATCGCTGCGGTGATCGCGACGATGTGTGCTTCGTTGAACTTGCCGTCGAGCGAGGATCCGCGGTGTCCGGAAGTTCCGAAGGACACACGCTGGTCGATAATGCTCGGGTCGGGTTCGATGTCGTAATAGGCGGACAGGACCTCTTCGACGTTGATGAGGTCTTCGGGAAGGGCAAGTGTGCCAGCTCTCTCATGCATGCCCACAGTGTTTCACTTTGGGTGCGCTCGCGGAAGGGATTCTCGAAGTCCGGCCTTGCTCTTGTGAAGCAATGGCTCCGTGTTCGCGAAGCGGGCCCATCGTCGAAGACATCTGATCCGTCGAGCATGAAAATGGCTCCGTTTTCGCGAAGCGGGCCCGTTTTTCGTTTGACTCCTCGTCCTTGATTCGGCATTTCTTCGGCTGGGTGTGCTTGGCTCGGCTTTCTCGGGTTTGGTGTCCATTGCGCGGCCTTTTCGGGTGTGGTGTCAGTGGCGCGTCGTTCTCGGGCGCTACCTCCGCGCCGCCGTCCTCGTCTCCCGTCTTTCTTGGGCGCGGCCTCGGCCTCGTCTCCTGTTCTGCTCTGACTGTCCCTTCGCAGGCTCTCCTTCCGTGCCCCCGTCCTCCGTGGGTGCTACCTTCGCGGGTTCTCCTTCCGCTCCCCTCGTTCTCTTTGGCGTCATCAAGGCGATGATCTTGGCCAATGGTCATATGAGATGGCGAAATATGCCGCTACGCTGTGTTAGGCCGGTCACTCACGGTGCAACGATGATGATGCGAAGGAGGCTCTCGTGGGGTGGTTTGACTCCGTTGAGCACAACAGATGGCTGTCGACGCAAATGCAAGCGCTGATCGCCGAAGCAGAAGGAGCGATCGTCCCCACGGGTTTCGCTCATCTCACCGAAGAGGGCGAACCGGATCCTGAACGAGGCATCGACCTCGCCGTCACCGGGCGCATGCTCTACGTCTTCTCCCTCGGCGTCCTCATGGGGCTGCCCGGAACGCGGCGCTACGCGGACCACGCGCTCAAGAGCATCGGCACCTACTTCAAAGACCCGGTCAATGGGGGCTTGTGGATTTCCATCAAACCCGAGCCGGACGAGGACGGTCATGGCATCCCCTGGGATGAGGAGGGTCGCTCGAAGTCCCAGTACCACAATGCTTATGTGATCCTCGGCCTCGCTGCGGCGACGGTCGCGAACCGTCAGGGAGCCTATGAGCTCCTCAACGACGCCCTTCACGATCAGGAGCGGCACTGGATCGAGCCGAATGGGCTCGTGCGCGACCAATACGATGAGGCCTTCACTCATGCGCTGCCTCGGCGCACTCTGGGGACCCTTTTGCACACGGCCGAGGCATATCTGGCGGCAGCGGAGGCGACGACCGACCCAGTGTGGATCGACCGGGCCGAGCAGATGGCAGCCTTCGCGAATAAGGTCGCCGCTGAAAAGAGCTCTCGCCTTCCCGAATACTACGACGAGAATTGGAAGCCCCTAGGCGAAGAACCCGAAGGGTACGTGGACGGTCGACGCATCTACCACGGGTACGTGACCGGGCACGCCATGCAGTGGACGCGCATCATGCTGCAGCTGCGCGCCGCTTTACGTTCACTCGGCCGACCCCAGCCCGATTACCTCATGGAGTGCGCTGTCAACCTGTTTGAGCGGGCTCGCGTCGATGGGTGGCGCCGTAACAATGGGGAACCCGGTTTTGCAACTTCAGTCGACTTTGAAGGTAGCCCTGTCACGGGCGAGGACGAACACCAGCAGTGGGTCGTGTGCGAGGGAATCTGTGCGACCGTCGCAATCCGTCGTGCGATGCTTGACGATGGTGCCACACCCGGCGAAATCGAACACTTCGAGCACTGCTACCGTTCCTTCCTCGACTATGTGAACGACTACTTGATTCTCAAGCCCGGCCGGTGGCTGCGCAGTCTCGACGCGAATAACAAGAGGTATGCAACTCTGAAGTGCTCGCCCTGGGATGTTTACCACTCCATCCAGACGACGCTCGCCGTGCGGGTGCCCCTGTGGCCACCCTATGCTTCGGCGCTGTCGCGAGACCTGCTCGATAAGCCGAAGGAAGCGCCCTCGGACAAGAAGTCGTGGAACAATTTCTTCCGTCGCCACTGATTCTCTGCCCTGCCTCTTCTCTTCAGTGAGGTTCTGAGCGAGCTACGAGGCGCGGTGCGGGTCTTTCCCGTGTAGGAGCTTCGACTTGCCCCACGTGTGAAGTTCGCTGTGGACTCTTCCTGCGTACGAGGTTCGGTGCGGCTTCTTCTGTGGGTGCGCGCTGTGGTGCCGAGAATCCCGAGGACGAAAGCACGACCAGGGTTTTCCTCAGGTGTGAGATGTGGTGCGACGCGAGTTTTCTTCAAGCTGATAACTGGGCGTGGCGGGTGCTTGTAGCTGAGTGCGGCGTGTGAGTGCCGTCTGTCGTGACAGACACAACGGACGGTGCTCTGCCTGAGTGGTGTCAGTCGGGTAAGATCAACGAGTCTGGAGGGCTGACCGAGTGGCCGAAGGTGGCGGTCTTGAAAACCGCTGTGTCAGCAATGGCACCGGGGGTTCGAATCCCTCGCCCTCCGCCAGGCCGATTTCGTCGGGAGCTCTTGCTCTTCGAGCCAGGCTCCGGCTGAGCCCTGTGTGGTGTTGGGGTCCACGATTTCAACGCTCGGGGTTCATGCTTTAGGCTTGTCGGTACTGGAGACGTGCCTGAGCGGCCGAAAGGGGCTCCCTGCTAAGGAGTTAATCGTGTTGCGCGATTCAGGGGTTCGAATCCCCTCGTCTCCGCGGAATAAACCCCGGGATCGTGAAGATCCCGGGGTTTTTCGCTCCCCGCGCTCGAGCCTTGGGCAGTTGACTTGGGCCTTGGGTCGTTGGCTCGGGCCTTGGGCAGTTGGCTCGAGCCTTCGGCAGTTGATTCGAGCTTTGGGTGGTTGACTCGGACTTTGGGCAGATGAGGGGATACCGGGGATCCGGGTCAGACTGTGCGGCACCCTCAGGCGTGTCGGTAACCCCACTTGGGCTTTAGGAGGGGAGTGGCTTGCCTGATGGCGAGGAGGCGTTCGCCCGTCTTTGCTCCTCGTGATGGATGGGAACTGGGCTTGCCCGCGGGCGAGGAGGTGTCCGGGTTCTTGACCGGCAGCATCCCAAAACTACTGAAGACCCCTCTCAAAGGACCCCAAACATGATTTCGGTACTACCAGCCAGCTTCGAGCCACGTCGAAAGGACAGTTGGGGTAGTGGAATGCCGCTCGATACCCCTTCGAAGGACCCCAAACATGATTTCGGTGCTAGCGAGCGCCCCCAAGTCCTGCCGAAAGGGCAATTGGGGTGGCTGAGCGCCTTTCAATTCTCGTTTGGATGCCCCCTCAACATGATTTCGGTGTTGCCAGTCACCCCTAAGCCTTGCCGAAAGCACAATTGGGGTAGTGGAATGCCGCTCGATACCGCTTCGAAGGACCCCAAACATGATTTCGGTGCTGCCAGTCACCCTCAAGGTGCATCGAAAGGGCGATTGGGGTGCTGGAATGCGGCTGAGTGCCCCTTCGAAGGGCCCTCAACATGATTTTGGTGCTAGCGAGCGCCCCTAAGTCTTGCCGAAAGGGCAATTGGGGTGGTTGAACAGGGGCACCGCGAGAATGCGTCGCATTCTCGGGCGTGTCGCTTGGGGTTTTGGGAGCGGGAGGATTCTACGCAGCCTGTGTGCCGCACTAATGAGGCTCAGGGCTCGCTTCGCGAGGAGGCGCGGTGGCGTCGCTTGTGGTGAGCCCCTTGTGACTGGCCTCCACAGGGGCTGAAGGATACCCGCTGGCTTGCCCTGAAGGGGATGTGGAGAATAGCGGTTGTGCGGCTTCCACAGAGTGAGGGCTACCGGCTGTGCGGCTTCCAGCGGGCCTGAGGGCTACAGGCGGGGATATCGACACAAGCTGTGTTTGTGACGCTCCTAGGCCATGGAGCGACGTCCTTCGAGGGCGCGCCCCAGGGTGATCGAGTCGGCGTACTCCAAGTCTCCGCCCATGGGTAGGCCCATCGCGAGTCTCGAGGTCGTAATGCCGATCGTGGCGAGAGTACGCGCCAAGTATGCTGCGGTGGCTTCGCCCTCGACGTTCGGGTTGGTCGCAATGATGACTTCGGTGATGCGATCGTCCTGCAGGCGGGTGAGGAGCTGACGGATGCGGAGCTGATCGGGGCCGATGCCGTGAATCGGGTCGATGACTCCGCCGAGCACGTGGTAGCGCCCGTGGAATACTCGTGAGCCTTCGATCGCCTGGATGTCTTTCGGTTCTTGGACGACGCACAGCGTTGTCGGATCACGCCGGGAGTCTCGGCAGATTGAGCAGGCTTCTTCCTCGGTGAGGTTTCCGCAGATCTCACAGTGGTGCACGCGTTTGCGAACCGCTTGGATCGCGTCGACGAGTCGAGCGACTTCGTCCGGTTCAGAATCGAGAACGTGCATCGCCATGCGCTGCGCGGACTTCGGGCCGATGCCGGGTAGGCGTCCAAACTCGTCGATGAGATCTTGAAGAGCTCCTTCGTACACGGTTCAGCGGCTCCCCTCGTCGTAGATCTCCTCGATGACTGTGCCCCCGAGGATATCGAGGACTGCGGGCACACCGAAATGCGTACTCACTTCCACGTCCTCATCATCCAGTGAGGGCGAATCGTCAAATGCGGGTGACGAGGTCGGGGCTTGCGGCGATGCTTCGGATGGGCGGGGACCTGAGGTGTTGTCAAAGTCGCTTATCGAGGTCGAGGGGAAGTCTGCCGAGGTCGAGGGGGAGTCGTCGAAGGAAACGCCGGTGGGTGTGGTGTGGGATTCGCTCCATCCGGACATGGAAGCTTCTGCGGGGGAAGAGTGCGGCTCCCAGGGTGTCGAAGGTCCGGGAGCCCAGGTAGATGGAGCTTCCTCATTGAGCTCCCACGAAGTGGAGGGTTCGGGGGTGTCGGGGGTCCCGGGGGCACCGGGGGCGGACGGTTCGGAGCCCCAGGGTGTGGCAGGATCGGGGCTCCAGGGTGCTGAGGTGTCTGGGGTCCGCCCCGAATCGTCTTGAGTTGTGCTGCCACCAGGCACAGCAACATGGCCCCAGGCATCCGCTTTAGATTCCGTCATGGGCGTGGAATATGAGGCTGCTGGGGAATCTGGTGCTGATGCGTGTTCCTGGGACTGTTCCTCAGGTGAGGGCGTCGAAGCGGAATCGAGGGCAGCCGAAGCGGAATCGAGGGCGGTCGGAGTGTTGTCCGGGGCGGGCTCATCGTAGGTGAAGACCGAGATGGCTCTCCGCTTCGGGCCATTCGTGTAGCCGACGTGAGCCTTAGAGGCCGCGGGCGTGGCCGCGGGGGCATGGTGCGTCGAGGCAGGAGAGGCCGAGCTGGAAGGCCCCGAGGCGGGGGAATCCGAAGCTGGGGAGCTCGCAGCGGAAGGCTCCGAGATGGGGGAGCTTGAGACGGCGGATTCCACAGCAGGAGAGCCCGAGGCAGGGGGCTCTGTGAAAGAAGCGCTGATCTGAGCAGGATCGGGAGAGACGGGCTGAGGAGCCGCAGTCCAGGGATCCCTCGTCTCAGCGTCGCAGGGGGGTGCAAAGCCAGACGCGGCAGGTTCTGGGACGGATTCGGGGGCGGGGCTATGAAGGCGCTTAGTGGTGTCGTCTTGGGGTGAGTCTTCTCTGGCATCAAGGGGATAGGGGGCGGTGGGGGTCCGTTCACCTTCAGCGACGGGAGCCTCATCAGGCTCAAAAGGGGGCGGCTCCGAAACCCAGCCGCTCTGTCCCTGGGGTGCAGGCGCAGAAGTCTGTTCCTGAGTTCCGCGCGCTGAAGCCTTCTCCTGGATCGCGCGCGCAGAGGTCTGATCCTGGGGTACTCGCTCAAAAGCGTCTCTTTGGGAGGCGTGATCGGAAGTGGGTGAGGAAGGGGCAGTGGAAGCATGTGTGGGGGATGTAGCGATTGCGGGCTCGGTGCCGGCTTGCCAGGTTTGGGCGCTTACCGTCACACGCATCCCAGTAACCTCAAAAATGGCGTCCGAAAGAGCCGTTACGCGATCCTCGCGAGAGAACTGCGAGACGAAGCCCGCATGTTGAAAGAGCAGAACGAGCTCGGAGCCGTGCACGGGACCGAGCTGAGCATTCTCGGAGACAAGGGTTCCCACGAATCTGCTGATGGACCCGAGGCGGGAGAGAACCTCATCCCAGCGTTCACGGATCGTGTCCGCTCCCTGGTCGCTGTGAGGAAGAGTTGTCCCAGGCGGCACCTCAAGGGGCGCGCTCGGTGGCGCGGGGGTGTTCTCTTGATCGAAGCCTGTGGGGGTCGAGGTATCGGGGCCCTGGGTTTGCGGTGCGGCTGCCGGGTGTTCGGGCTCTTGAGCGGAGCGAGCACGGGAGGGGTGAGCCGTGGTTTCGTTCGGGTTGTGAGTGTGAGTCTGAGCATCGCTGACGGGGGCTGCGACCTCGGGCCAGTCGCTATTCGCGCTATCCGAGGGAGAATCGTTCGCAGGAAGCCAGGAGGGACCATCGGGCGCGTCGGCAGCAGTGCTTGCGCCAGTAATCTCATGCGCGCCGGGAACAGCGCTTGTGCCGGGGACGGCTGCCTCCGGCCAGTGTGTTGCAGCGGCGGGACTGTTCGCTGGGGCGGCAAGTCCACTCTCTGGGCTTGGTCTGCCAGGGGCGGCAGCGTTTCCATGCTGAGCCGCGCCTTCGCGCTCGCGAACAGCATGAGGCTCACCTGCAGGGCTGCGCTCACCAGCAGCACTGCGCTCACTCATGCCCTCGCGCTCACTTGCGCGACTGCGCCGTGAGCGTTCCAGTGCCTCCCGGGCTTCACGAGCCCCGAAGCGCCCCTGAGGTGCCTCCTCTTGAGACCCATCAGCTGAAGAAGCCAAATCGGCGGCGCCTTCGAGCGGCTGGGCGCTCGAAGGCGCCGGGGGAAGGAGGATACGGCCGATGAGGAGTTCGAGTTGGAGTCTCGGTGAGGTTGCGCCAACCATTTGGCGCAATGCCTCATCGGCGAGATCGGCGGCCCGAGACAGGCCATGCGCCCCCCAATTCGCCCCCTGGCGGCACATGCGCTCGAACTGGTCTGCGGGCACATCCGAGAGCACGTCCCCGGCCTTCTCTCCTGCGATCGCAATGATGAGAAGATCGCGTAGCCGTTGCAGGAGGTCTTCAACGAAACGGCGCGGGTCATGACCGGACTCGACCATTCTTTCGATCACGCGATATGCGCCGGCCCCATTCCCATTGGCGAGGGCATCAATAGACTCGTCCAAAAGGGCGGTGTCCGTGTAGCCGAGGAGAGCGACAGCGGTCTCATAGGAGAGCTCATTGTCGATAGAACCCGCCATGAGCTGGTCTAACACGGAAAGAGTGTCGCGAACGGAGCCTCCGCCGCTGCGCATCACCATCGGTAGAACGCCCTGAGCGATGTGCACATGCTCTTCCTGGGCGAGTTTGTGCAGGTAGGGGCCCAGAACATCCGGAGGGACCAAACGGAAGGGGTAGTGGTGGGTGCGTGAACGGATCGTGCCGATCACTCGCTCGGGTTCGGTCGTCGCGAAGACGAATTTCACGTGCTCGGGAGGTTCTTCCACCAGCTTGAGCAAAGCATTGAAGCCCTGGTTCGTCACCATATGGGCCTCATCGATGATGAAGATCTTGTACTTATCGCGCACCGGAGCGAAAGTCGCTTTCTCGCGCAGCTCACGGGCATCATCGACACCACCATGCGAGGCCGCGTCGATCTCGACCACGTCGAGTGAGCCCGCGCCACCTGTTGCCAACTCACGGCAGGAATCGCAAGAACCACAAGGAGTGTCCGTCGGGCCCTTCGCGCAGTTCAAACAACGCGCAAGGATGCGGGCCGAGGTCGTTTTTCCACAGCCTCGAGGCCCGGAGAAGAGATAGGCGTGTGTCACCTTATTCGCGCGCAGAGCAGCACGAAGCGGCCCGGTCACGTGATCCTGGCCGATGACATCGGCGAAGGTGTCAGGACGGTAGCGGCGATACAGTGCAGTGGTCACTGGATTACCCTACGTGGCTCCGTGGGCATTTGTGGCCCTGCCCCCATAAAACGAACGAGTGCGGGGGAGAAGAGACTTGTGCGTGCACAAGCCTGCCAGGGTCGTAGTCGGCCCGCGAGCCTCGAAGCTCCCCTGCACCTCCTCGCATAAGGCTCCGCTCTCGCGTCCCCCGAGTTGTCTCGCACAACGCCCAGCCCCGCACCTCGTGAAATGAGCTGGATTCAGACCCCGCACGCCGCTCGCCTCTTGCAAGAACCCGCGCTCGTGCCTCGTTCTACGCGCGCCTCTTGCAAGAACCCGTGGTCGTGCCCCGTTCTACGCGTACCTCCGCGCGTACCTCTTGTAAAATCCCGTTCCCAGGTTCTGCACCTCGTGAAGATGGTGTGCGTTTTGTGTCAATGCGAGTACATGCATCGAAGGGGGTCCGCACCCCGGGCAACAAGGCGAGCACAGGGGCTGAGGCGAGCACAGGGGCTGAGGCGAGCACAGGGGCTGAGGCGAGCACAGGGGCTCAGGCGTGTACAGAGGCTCAGGCGAGCAGCATCCTGTCCGACAGACCCTGCTCCTCCTTCCCACGGAGCTTGTCGAACTCAGCGAGCAGAGAAGTGACCGTCGCCCTCTTCTTCTCCTCGCCGGCCAACTCGAAGATGATCCGCCCCTCGTGCATCATGATGAGCCGGTTACCCATGGACAGGGCCTGTTCCATATTGTGCGTGACCATGAGGGTGGTGAGGTGCTGGCGCTCAACGGCCTCGCGGGTGATCTGCGTGATGAGTGCGGCGCGCTTCGGATCAAGGGCTGCGGTGTGTTCGTCGAGGAGCAGCACCTTCGGTTTCGAAAAAGTCGCCATCGTGAGGGAGAGGGCCTGACGCTGACCGCCTGAGAGCAGACCGACTTTCGCGTGCAGTCGGTTCTCCAAGCCCTGCTCGAGGGGTGCGAGGACGTCGCGGAACATCTGACGCTTCTTCTGGGTGAGTGCGGGCCCGAGTGTGCGCCCCCTGCCTCGTGACCATGCGAGCGCGAGGTTCTCCTCGATCGACAGATGTGGGGCGGTGCCTGCCATCGGGTCCTGGAAGACCCTGGACACGTATTTCGCGACCTTGTAGTCGGGCAGTTTCGTCACGTCCTCGCCCCCGATCGTCACGCGTCCGACATCGGCCTGATAACGGCCGGACACAATGTTGAGCAGCGTCGACTTTCCTGCGCCATTCGAGCCGATGATCGTGACGAAGTCCCCGGGGTCGAGGTGCAAGGAGATGTCGCTCAAAGCGACTCGTTCATTGACGGTCCTGCGGAAGAAGGTTTTCGTTACGGCCTCGATGTCCAGCATCAGAACACCACCTTTTCGTTGTCGCGTTCTTCGGGCGTGTGCGTGATATCCGGCTCTGGGACGAGGCTGCGGTTGCGGCGGCGCTCGCGGATCTTCGAGAAGACGCCGATCCGGGGAATCATGAGGGCTGCGAAGACGATGATCGCGGAGATGAGTTTCATGTCGTTCGCCTCAAGGAACTCGACGCCGAGCGCGAGTTGGATGATGACGCGGTACACGATCGACCCGATGACGACGAAGAGGGAGGTGACCCACACCCCCTGCGAGCCGATGAGGGCAGTGCCGATGATGACCGAGGCGAGGCCCGCGACGATCAAGCCGATGCCCATCGAGATATCCGCGTAGCCCTGGTATTGGGCGATGATCGCCCCGGAGCTCGCGACCAGGCCATTCGAGAGGGCGAGGCCGATGATCTTCATCGTTCCAGTCGATACTCCCTGGGCACGGGCCATGCCTTCGTTGTCTCCCGTGGAACGCATCCCCAGGCCAATCTGGGTCGAGAGGAACCAGTTGAACAGGGTCGTGACGATTGCGATGAGGGCGGCGAAGATGAGGATTGAGATCCAGGAGCCGAGCAGGCCCTTGTCACGCAAGGGCGTCAACAGGGTTTCGACGCCGCGGAGCAAGGGCACGTTCGCTTTGCCGAGGATGCGCAGGTTGATGGAATAGAGGCCGATCTGAGTGAGGATGCCGGCGAGTAGGGGGTGGATGCCCGCGTTCACGTGGAGGACGCCGGTGACCGTTCCCGCCACACAGCCCGCGAGGAAGCCACCGAGGGTGGCGAGCCAGGGGTTCTGCCCGGCGGTGATCATCACGGCTGCGACCGCCGCGCCGGTCGTGAAGGATGAGTCGACGGTGAGGTCGGCGATGTCGAGGACTCGGAAGGTGAGGTACACGCCGAGTGCCATGAGGCCGTAAATCAGGCCGAGGTCGAGAGCTGTGAGCACAGTGTTTCCTTTTGGGTGGGTGTGCTTGTGTTGTGGCTGGGGATGTGTGCGCCCGGGGTGGGAGCAGCGAGGTTCGGGCGGGAGCAGGGAGGGTCGGATCGGCGAGGCCCGGATTGGGGATGCAAATCTCTGGGACGGGGATGGATGAGCTTCGGGGTGGTTTGCGCCTCCGGGTGGGAGCGACGAGGTTCGGGGCTGGCGTTCGCAGGTCCGGGGCGTTCGCAGGTCCGGTGCGTTCGCAGGTCCGGTGCGATGCTCGTATCCGGTGTGCCCCTTGTTCCGACGCGCTGCGTGTCCCCGGTGCGCTGCGTGCCCCGGAGGGGATGTGCGAGTCGGAGGAAGGTGTCATCACCGGGCGCGAGCCAGACGATGACATCATTACCGATACGAGCCGCCACGGGTCCGAGGAGGCGTTCTGTCCGAGCCATCACCGGATCCGACTCATCACGGATCCGAGCCATCGCAGGCTCGAGCCATAGCCATCACGGGCGCGAAGTGAGGAGCTCGATAGACTCTCCAATCACTCGATGGTGACCGCCCTGTCCTTCAGGGACGCGGGGAGTTCCAGGCCGAGGGCCTTCAGAGTCGTCGTGTTGACCGTGAGTTCGTAGTCCTTTTGCGCTTCGACGGGGAGGCTTGCGGGCTCAGCTCCTTCCTTGAGGATCCTGATCGCCATTTCACCGGTTTGGTATCCGAGCTTCGAGTAGTCGATTCCGTAGGTTGCGAGGGCCCCTTGCGCGACCGAGTTGGCTTCTCCGGCGATGAGGGGGATCTTCGCGTCCTCGGCCGCTTGGACGACGGAGGCCAGGGCCGAGACGACGGTGTTATCGGTCGGAACGTAGATCGCATCGACTTTGGAGGCGAGATCTTGGGCGGCCTGCTGGACTTCGGCGGAGTTCGTCACTGCGGATTCGACGACCTGGAGACCGTCTTTCGCGGCAGCTTCCTTCGCAAGTTCAACCTGCACTTCGGAGTTGACTTCGCCCGAGGAGTAGATGATGCCGAGGGTCTTCGCTTTGGGTGCGAACTCTTTGACGAGGGAAATCTGGTCGGCGACCGGGTTCATGTCGGTTGTGCCGGTGATATTCGAGCCGGGGGCTTCCAAGGAATTGACGAGTTGCGCGGACACGGGGTCGGTGACTGCGGTGAAGAGGACCGGAACCTTCGTGATCGACTGGGCGGCGGCCTGGGCGGAGGGGGTCGCGATTGCGAGAACGAGGTCGAGGTCGGAGGATGCGAACTTCGAGGCAATCGAAGTGGCGGTCGCCTGGTCGCCCTGAGCGTTCTGTTCGTCGTACTTCACCTGGATGCCCGCGTCCTCGAAGGCTTTCTTAAAGCCTTCTCTGGCACTGTCGAGGGCGGTGTGGGTTGTGATCTGGGTGATGCCGATTGAATAGGCCTCGCCGGCGGGTGAAGCGGGGGTGTTCGCGTCGGTCGAAGTGGCAGAGCCGGAGCAGCCCGCGAGGGCGAGGGCGGCGGCTGCGGTTGCTGCGATGAGGGACGTGCGCTTCATGGGAGGCCTCCACGTGTTGGGAATGGCCGGTCGGCTGATCGGTCATCTGCCTTCGACGCTAACGAGGACGAGGGACGGGCGGACAGGAGTGTTCGCTTCGTGAACATATTTCGATCATTTTAATCTCAAATTGCGAGATGTGATCTGTTTGTGTGGAACTTCAGATCGAAGAGCGGTGAAAGAAGAGCTGCGAAAACAGTAGAAACATGTCGCAGATGCCCGAATATCGGGCGTTTAACGCTCTCGGCCACGGCCTCCCTAGGATGAAGAGGCGCGGCGCTCGCAGCATGAGTGCCCCTGGAGCGCTCACGCCAGTGGACGCTGCAGATGGTGAAGGCGCACAGAAGAAATGGGGACTCGTGGCACTGATCGTGCAGAAGTACGGCGGCTCATCAGTCGCCGACGTGGAAGCGATGAAACGCGTCGCGCGTCGCGTCGTCGAGACCCATGACGCCGGCCATCAGGTCGTCGTCGTCGTTTCAGCGATGGGTGATACCACAGACGACCTTCTCGACACCGCAGCCCAGATCACCTCCAAAGCTCCCGAGCGTGAAATGGACATCCTCTTGTCCGCAGGAGAACGAATCTCCATGGCGCTCTTGTCAATGGCCGTCAACGAACTCGGCGTCGACGCTCAGGCCTACACCGGTGCCCAGGCGGGCATTAAAACGAACTCGAACTACGGTCGGGCCCAGATCATCGGTATGGTGCCCGAACGCATCGCCCGCACCATCCGCGAAGGCCAGGTCGCCATCGTCGCAGGCTTCCAGGGCATCTCCGAAGGAGAGGATGTCACGACCCTGGGTCGCGGAGGCTCCGACACGACCGCCGTCGCCCTAGCCGCCGCCCTCGGCGCCGATGTGTGCGAGATCTACACCGACGTTGACGGATTGTTCTCCGCGGACCCGCGCATCGTTCCCAAGGCGCATCGCCTCCGCACGATCACGCAGGAAGAGACCCTGGAACTCGCCGCTCATGGTGCGAAGATCTTGCACCTTCGGGCTGTTGAATTCGCACGCCGCTACGGCGTTCCACTCCACGTCCGTTCCTCCTTCTCAGAGAAGAACGGCACCTGGATCTCGGACCATCCTGCAAACCCCGAGCTCAAGGGCCTCGTCCCTTCGGCAGCCCTCCTCGACCCCAAGGAGCAGCACATGGAGCAGCCCATCGTCTCCGGTATCGCGCACGACCGTTCTCAGGACAAGATCACCGTCACGAACCTCCCGAACAGCCCCGGCGTCGCGGCCCGAGTCTTCTCCATCTGCGCCGAGGTCGGGGCGAACATTGACATGATCGTGCAGAATGTGCCGGTCTCTGATCCGACGAGGGCGAATATCACCTTCACCCTTCCCGAGGGTGATGCGAAGGCCACCCTTGATGCACTTGAAGCCGCTCAAGACGAGATCGGATTCGAGGAGCTGCGATACAACCCGAATATCGGCAAGCTCTCCCTCATCGGCACGGGAATGCGAACGAACCCTGGAGTTTCCGCCCGACTCTTCAGCGCCCTGTCAGCGGCGGGCATCAATATTGATCTGATCTCCACCTCCGAGATTCGCATCTCCGTTGTCACCAAGCTTGACGACCTCGATCGAGCCGTCCAAGCTGTGCACTCGGCTTTCGGCCTCGACTCGAGCGAGACGGAGGCAGTTGTCTACGGCGGCACCGGCCGCTGACTCGCCCCTCAGTGCCCACCAGCCCTGAGAGCCTACCCACCCCGGAAAACCGCCAGCCCTGGAAAGACACCACCCCCACCCGATCGCAAGTCTTGAACGCATACTGAATCCTTTTTCTCCACGCGCGGCGCGCAGCAGATGAAGGAAAACCGGGTCCCAAAAGACAGCGCGAATGCGCCTAACAGAAGGAAAGAATCATGAGCGGATTGAACGTCGCCGTCGTCGGAGCCACCGGACAGGTCGGCCGCGTCATGCGAACTCTTCTCGCCGAACGTGATTTCCCCGTCGAGACCATCCGATTCTTCTCCTCATCGCGCTCTGCGGGCACCACCTTGGAGTGGAAGGGCCAGCACATCACGGTCGAAGACGTCGCGACCTCGGACTTTTCCGGAATCGACATTGCAGTCTTCTCCGCCGGGGCGAGCGCCTCACGCGAGTACGCTCCGAAGTTCGCCGCTCAAGGCGCGGTCGTCGTCGACAACTCATCCGCCTGGCGTAAAGACCCTGAGGTTCCCCTCGTCGTCTCCGAAGTCAACCCCGAGGACGCAGCGAAGCGCCCGAAGGGCATTATCGCGAACCCGAATTGCACGACGATGGCCGCAATGCCTGTGCTCCGTCCGCTGGTCGACAAAGCTGATGGCCTTGAGCGCCTTTTCGTGTCCAGCTACCAGGCCGTTTCCGGTTCGGGCATCAAGGGTGTGCAAGAACTGGTGAGTCAAACCCGCTCCGGTGTCAGCCAGGACCTCGCTGCCCTCGCCCTCGATGGGCGCGCGATCACCCTGCCTGAGCCCGAGGTCTACGTCGCCCCCATCGCTTTCGACGTCGTCCCCCTTGCCGGTTCAATCGTCGAAGACGGCAGTGAGGAGACCGACGAGGAGCAGAAGCTGCGCAACGAGTCTCGTCGAATCTTGCACATTCCGGATCTGCGCGTGTCCGGGACGTGCGTGCGCGTCCCTGTTTTCACCGGGCACACCCTGACGATCCACGCCGAGTTTTCCGGCGCGATCACAGCGGATGAGGCCCGCGAGGTTCTCGCTTCAGCCCCCGGTGTTCGCCTGGTCGAGGTGCCGACACCGCTTGAAGCGGCGGGACGCGACGAGGTGCTCTGCGGCCGTATCCGCCAAGACCAGGCCGTCGAGGGCAATAGGGGCCTTGTGCTCGTCTTGAGCGGTGACAACCTGCGCAAGGGCGCGGCCCTCAATGCGATCCAGGTCGCCGAGGTGGTGGCGAAGGAACTGCTCGGCTGAACGCCACAGTCCCGGGCTCGGGCCCCTTGCCCTGTCCGGGGCTCCAATTTCTGAGCTGGGCTTGGGGTGTGTTCGGCTTCCGGGGCTTGGGCGTTCGCGTTTTCTCGGTCGCGAGGGCGCTCGCGGTTTCCGCAGTTCGGGGTGCTCTTGGTCCCCAAAAGCTTTGGGCCGCCACCAGCACCCTCTTCCATGCTCCCATTCCCTGAGTGTCTGGGAGTAGGTACCCTGCTCCGGAGCAATAGTGCTCTGAGCCCCCCATTCCCTGCGTGTTGGGGAGGAGGCAGACGCTGGCTGATATCGCTGCGCATGGGCCCCATTCCCTGAGTGTCAGGGAGTAGGAGACCCCGGGGCTGGGCACTCAGTGTGAGGTGTCAGTGTTCAGGGCTCCGAGTTGTTCCCTCACGGGCAATAACCCAACCTCCTCTGAACTCGAACTCGACATGATTGCCGAGCGTGAAAGGCTCTCGCACTGAAGAGTCCATCGCGACGAGGGTACCGAACTCGGTTTCGAGGTCATAGACCATGATGCCGCGCACGAAGAAAGCCCCGATTACCTGCGCGTGTCGTCCAATGATCGCCGAGGGCGGGGCCGCCAAGAGTTCGATCGCCTCACCGGGCATTGCGAGAAGTGCAGGGCCCAGGGAAAGGAGACTTCGCTTTGCGAACACCACATTGTCGCCCCCGGAATCCTTGACGCCGCCAGCGTCCCCGGAATCCTCGATACCGCCAGCGTCCCCGACCTCGTCCCCTGAGGTCTCGTCCTCGCCCCCCGAGGCTGCACCCCTCGAGGCTATGTCCTCCGAGTCTGCACCCCCACAGTCCTTCACACGTGGTGCGGGCACGTGGAAGGAGGCCGAGCCGCAGCGTACGAGCGCAGTTTGCTCGCTCACGATCTCCTCGACTTCGCATGCGAGAACATTCGGAATGCCCATGAGGCGGGCGACCGCTTCTGAGTTCGGACGCTCGTAGAGCTCGCGCGGAGCACCGATCTGGAGGACCCGCCCAGCGTCCATGATGAGGAGCCGATCGCCGACAAGAGAAGCCTCCTCGACATCGTGCGTGACATAGAGGGCCGCGATTTTGAGCCTGCGGATCTCACGCAGGAGAGTTTGACGGATCGCTGCAGCGAGGGAGGCACCGACGTGGGCGAGAGGCTCATCGAGGAGCAGCGCCTTCGGCCTTGTCACCAAGGCCCTGGCGAGGGCAACCCTTTGCGCCTGTCCCCCCGATAGGGCATCAGGATAGCGATCGGCGAGGGCACTGATCCCCATCCTCGTCATCGCAGCTTCGACGAGGTCGTGCGCGTGCTTTGCGCCAAGCGCTTTGCCTTGCAATCCGAAGGCGATGTTCTCCCTCACGCTCATACGCTCGAAGAGAGCGGGTGCTTGGAACACCAGTGAGCTCGGGCGGCGTTGGGGAACCACGCCCTGCATGGAATCCCCCTCGACTTGGATCTCTCCGCTGCACTCCTCGAAGCCCGCCAGGGCGAGTAGGAGAGTGGACTTTCCACAGCCGGAAGGCCGGACGACGGCGAGGACCTCACCGGGTGCGAGGCTGAAGGAGACATCGTGAAGGACCCGAGCCTCGCGTTGCAGTGCGAGGCCACGCACTTCCAATAGAGGCTCAGCATGAGGTGTCGGCACCTCGTGGATCAGCTCAGACATGTGGTCTCCTGAGAGTCGGGATGAGGGCGGCTGCCGCCAAGGCGAGCATCGTGAGGGCGGAGGCTCCACCGAGGACCCCGAAGGTGAGGACGTGCCCTGTGGAACCGTGAGCTGCATAAGGCATGAGGGCGACTGCGGGGAATGCTGAGCCTGCGGGCACGACGAACACGGCCGGGGCACTCATTGACATGACGATTGCGCTGAGCGCAGTCAGGGCGGCGAGGATTCGTCCTCGCCTCATGGGGATGACGACGTGAACGATGGTGTGCATTCGGCTCGCCCCCGAATCCTCTGCCGCACGACGCACATCGCGGGTGCCTGAGAGCGCGAAAACCATGAGGAAATGGGCGGCCGGAAGGGCGAGGAGGAGATACGCGATGAGAACGGCAATGAGGCCCCCTGCAGGGGAGCCTCCGCCGACGAGCGGGGGAAGGAGGACGTGGCCGTGGAACTCGAGGGGACGCCGGTGAATGATGTGGACGAGGATGCCGCCTGCGACGGGCGAGGCGAGTAGACCCAGGAGCGCCACAGTGTTGAGCGCCTTCATGCGTCGCAGGTTCGACAGTGCGGTGATGAAGCCAATGAGTGCGGCGATTGGGACGACAAGGAGGAGGACGAGGAAGGATTCTCGGGCAGCATTGAACAGGAGGGTCTGGGGGGAGCCTGAAAGGAATGCCACAACAAGTCTGTAAATGACAATGGCGATAAGCCCCAGGGCGGCGAGCCCTGCCAGGACGAGGGCGACTCCAAGTGCGCGTGAGGCGCTCCCGAAGAGCTCGGGCGCATGCGCACTCGGAGCGAAGGGGGAAGCGGATGCTCTCTTCAAGCGCAGAGCGCGCGCCAGGCTCAGAGCCGTGATAGCACTGGCAGCGAGGTAGAGAGAGAGGATCTTCAAGGCGAGGGAATGATCGGGGCTCGCGTTGAGCGCATGACGCGCCAGAGGAGCGAGGTAGGGTTCGGGGCCCGCGTTCACAGTCGAGGCTGATACGTCGGACGCTGCCATGAGGCTCGCGACGGCGAAGGAGGGGAACACAGTGGAGACGAGGGCGAGAGCGAGGATCCTTCGGGCGATGCGTGCTCCCTGAGCCCCGAGATCCTTAGCGGCGAGGAGCTCTTCACGAGATACGGAGGATAGTCCGAAGACCATGATGAGTGCGGCGAATGGTGTCGCATTGAGTGCCTCAGCTCCCAGGAGCGTCCAGATCGAGTAGGCGGGTGCCCCTAGGAGCATGAGCGTTTCGGCACTCACCGCTGGAGGGACCAGGCCAGGCAGGAGGATGAGAGGGATGAAGATGAGGCTCCGCCTTGGGGCGAAGCGCAGAGCGAGTGCGATGAAACTCCCAAGGAGGACCGCGATTCCTCCCGCTGCGAGGGAAAGGAGTCCCGTCCTGGCAATGCTCGGGCCCAATACGATTCGTGTGAGCTTCGCGTCGCGTGCGGGAACGCTTCCGCACGCGGGCTCGGGTGAGTTGGTGATCTCATCGGGGGTGCAGCCCCTGGGCGCGTACACCTGGGCCTGCCATGCTCCGATCTCAAGGCTGCGCTTGAGGGACTCGACCTCGGGCTCCGCTCCGTACACGGGGATGTCGAGTGCGGTGAGGCGCTGGGACAGGTTATCGGGTAGGCGGCGCGAAATCGGGACTTGGCCTGCGATCTAAGAGGTCAGCGCCTGTCCCTCATCCGAGACGACCCATGCGAGGAAATCCTCCGCCTGCCTGCGCTCCTCGGCACGTTTGGGAAGGGAAACGGCTCCGACCTCGAATCCTGTGCCATCACTCGGGTAGACGGTTACGAGTTCGGCGCCGAGTCTTTGTTCTTCTTCGCAGTAGGTGTCGAAGGTGATACCCGCCTGAGCGCGGCCAATGGCGACGAGGTGAGCCGGGTCCGTGCCCGAATCAGAATAGGTGACGACCTGGGCGTCGAGGGCGCGCAGGAAGGGAATCGATTCGGGGACTGAGCCAAAGCGTCCCGTCTGGACTCCGAGCATTGTCGCAGCGGTCCCTGAAGTGAGGGGCAGGGGGACGATCAGGGGAAGGTGTGAACGTACGAGCGAGTTCTAAGAGGTGACCTGCTCACTCGCCTGAGGGGTTGCGCAGATCGAGAGGATCCCCCCCGTAGAAGCCGAACCAGGAGGCGGAGTAGTAGTGCTCGGGCAGGCCCGAAACGTCGATGCCTTCGACGGGGCGGAGCAGTCCGAGGCGCTCGGCTTCGGCGTGCGCTTCAGCGGGGCTGCCGAGCTATACGTCGAATTCGGAATCCCCGTGGGTCGCCGCGAGGTGGGAGAGTGCTTCGGATGTGGGGACTCGAATGACGTCGACGCTGGTTCGAGTGTGCTGCTCGTAGTGTTCGGCGAGGGTGTCGCACACGCTCGCCGTGTTCGAGCAGACGACGAGAAGATCTGCCCGACTTGGTGCGAGCAGTGCAAGGAGGGACGTGAAAGCGGCGATGACGAGCACGAGCCCCGCGATGGGCAGGATCGGGGGGCGAAGCGTCGTCATTCATACACGCTAGCGCCGACGATCCGGATAGGTACAGATCGTCGGCGCTAGCGGGATTGTGGGAGCCGGGTTAAGCCTTGGGGGCTCGTACCTCGTGCTCTGAGAGTGGGGCTGGGCTTCCGGGCAAGAGGAAGCCCAGCCCCGGGAGAACTCATCCTTCCTGGAGTGCGGAGGCGTGGCGGGCCTCCATGAGGCGACCCTCGTCCTTGCCGACGATGAACATCAGCACGACGGCGGCGACGGCCACGACGACGAGGAAGCCGTAGGCGATGTTCCAGCCGAAGTAGTGGATGAGGGCACCGACACCGGAGGAGGCGAGGGTCGCGCCGAGCAGGTAGCCGAAGAGGCCGGTGAAGCCTGCGGCGGTGCCCGCGACGTTACGCGGCGACAAGTCGATCGCCTGCAGGCCGATCAGCATGACCGGGCCGTAGATCAGGCCGCCGATGATCGCGATGAGGACGTAGAAGATCCAGATCGGAGCGCCGAGCGGCATCAGCCAGTAGATGAGCACGCTCACGCCGACACCACCGAGGAAGAGGATGCCCGCGCCAGAGCGCCAGCCCTTGAAGACCTTGTCGGAGACCCAACCGCACAGGATCGTGCCGACGATGCCCGCGCCCTCGTAGATCGCGAAACCGAGGATGCCTTCCTTGACGTTGACGCCGTGGACCTGCTCGGTGAAGTAGATCGGGATCCAGGACAGGACGCCGTAGCGCAGGGTGTAGACGAAAACGTTCGTGAGGGCGAGCAGGACGACGACGCGGTTGGTGAGGACGTGCTTGAAGAGCATTTCCTTCCAGCCCATCGCATCGCCCTTGATTTCCACCTTGGCCGGGTCATTGCGGAACTTCTCGATCGGCGGCAGACCCATTGCTTCGGGACGGTCGCGGATGAGGAGGAAAGCGATGAGGGCAACGACGAGGGCGACGAGGGGCGGGCGCCCAGAATGCGGGGGTCCAGTCGGCATCGTTCGTTGCGAAGGTTCCGAGGGCCCATGCGGAGATCAGGCCGACGCCAGCACCGCCGACGTTGTGGGCGCAGTTCCAAATGGAGGTGAGCCAACCGCGCTCGGAGGTGGAGAACCAGTGGACGAGGACGCGGCCTGAGGGAGGCCAGCCCATGCCTTGGAACCAGCCGTTAATGAACATGACGACCGCGAAGATCCCAACCGTGGCGGACAGGGTGGGGACGAAAGCGATGAGGAGGTTCATGACGGCCGAGAGGGCGAGGCCGATCGGCATGAAGTAGCGGGCGTTCGCACGATCCGAGAGCATCGCCATGAAGAACTTTGAAAGCCCGTAGGCGAAGAGGACCGCGTTGGCGACGATACCGATGCCGACCGTGTTCATGATGTCGTGGTCCTTGAGGATGGACGACACCAGGGTCACGTTGTTGCGGATCAGGTAGAAGCCCGCGTAGCCGATGAAAATGCCCAGGAAGACGTTGGTCCTCCACGTCTTGTAGGTCGGGGCGACACGCTCAGCGGGAAGCGCCGGCGCCGCGGGCGGCGCCGAGAGGAACCCGAGGGGGCGTGAAGGCTGTGGAGACATCGTTGTTTCCTTCAGGATTGAACGCGAAAAGGGACACTCTGATGGTGGCGCGCAGCGGGTAACAGTCCGAGAGGGGAATGGTGGCGAAAAAAAACAGTCCTGTTACCGAGGGCGTGTGAATCTGAGGGGGAGCGTGAACCTAAGAGGGGCTGTGAAACCGAGGGAGAGCCTGAGAGCACGGGGCTGCGATGTGGGGACTCGGCTTGCCTCTCGCCAGTATGGAGGTGGACGGCCTCGCGGCGGCCAAGTGCTCCCAGGCGCGTGCGGTGTTCGCAACGCTCAGGCATTCGAAGCCCTGGGTTTCCAAGGCGAACGACACGATGGACAGCATTTGGGGTTCGTCGTCGACGACGAGCGCTCGCGGGGTCATGATCGTTCTCCCGGAAGGCGGATGTGAACCGCAGTTCCTCGTCCTTCGACAGAGTTGATCATGAGGCTTCCGCCGTGGGCCTCCACAATGCGGCCGGCGACCGCCATACCGATGCCCGTCCCCGGGTTCGGTGCGGAACCGGAGGTGAAGGGGGCGAGGATTGTTTCTTGCTCATCCTCGGGAATACCCGTCCCCGAGTCTTCAATGGAGATGAGTGCGCCACCGCCTTCGGCGGGTGCGACTGAGACGATCACCGCCTCGGAAGAGGAGTGGCGCAGTGAGTTGTTGAGCAGATTCCAGATGAGCTGTCGGATCATTGGCGCGTTCGCGGGGACGATGAGGACTCCGCCGGGGGCGTCCACTCGAATTGGGGTATCGCTGATCCGGCGCATTTCCCGGGCGGTGGAGGCCACGACCTCGCGAATATCCACGGGCTCTGTGGCGAGCGGGTCGGATGAGTGCAGTTTTGAGGTCGGTGAGCATGGATTCTGCCAGTGCGATGACGCGCTGAGTGTTCGTCATCATCGTGTGGAGGAACTGGCGTTGAGTGTCTGTGAGTTCCCCGGCCATCCCCTCGGATAAGAGTTCCCCCGCTCCGCGAATGGGGCGAGCGGGGTTCGGATTTCGTGGGCGAGGACGGCGGGTGCGTTCGCGGTTTCGAGGGCGCGGAGTCGGAGTGACTCGAGTTCCTTGCGCAAGTGTTTCGAGGTGGTGCGTTCGTGGAGGAGAAAGATGAGGAAGAGTATGCAGAAGGACCACCCGGTGAGTGCAAGGTACTCCATGCGGGTGGTCCTTCCGAGTCGAAAGAGGAACGGTTGAAGAGTCCTGCTCGTCGAGGCCGAGGCGGGGTGAAGCCGCATGCTCGGCCTGGGTGATGAGGAGCGGAATTGTGACCTATCCTACTCTCTTGCTCGTGGGCGGCCTGTGGCCGCCGGGAAATCACTTCTCTGATTCGGCGATCTGCTTGCGGATTTCGTCCATGTCGAGTTCGCGGATCTGCGAGATGAGGTCTTCGAGGGCAGGGCCGGGCAGAGCGCCGGCCTGGCGGAAGATCGCGATGCCATCGCGGAAGGCCATGAGGGTCGGGATCGAGGTGATCGCGCCGGCACGGGCGAGGTCCTGCTCAGCATCGGTGTCGACCTTGGCGAAAACAATGTCGGGGTTCTTATTCGAGGACTCCTCGAAAACGGGGGCGAACTGACGGCAGGGGCCGCACCAGGAGGCCCAGAAGTCGACGAGGACGATGCCGTTGTCGGAAATGGTTTTTTCGAAGGTGTCGGCGGTAAGAGCGACGGTGGCCATGCGGTCTCCTTGGGTTGTCGGGCTGGGCCCGGGGTCAGTCGGGCTGGGCCCGAGGTCGTGAGCGCTGCGCCGGTGGCGTCGCGCATTCGGGCTCTCGCCCTTTCGTTGATTCCAACGATGCCCTATGCGCGAGTATTCCGCGACAGCAAGGAAAGACCTGTGATCCGCGTCCCCTTTAGTTGTGTCCTCGCTGCTTTCCTGGGGCGTTCACAGGGCTGAAGTTCTTTGTGTTTCAGCTGCGTCCTCGTTCGGGCTGCGTCCTCGTTTGGCCTGGAGCCTTGTTTGGGCTGCGTGCTCGTTTGGGTGGTTGAATCGTGCAGATCGGACAGAGCTGCGTGTTATTGAGCTAGGGAATCGGTGTGTTGCTGGTTGGAGGGGGACGCCAGTGTGGATCTTTCAATTCGCAACAGGGCAGCGCATGTATGAGGTCTCGCGGTCTTCAACCGATTCGAGGTTGTCGCCAGTTCTGATCGGGGAGGGGATCTTCGAGATCGTTGAGGCCGGTGAACCGACCGCGCGCAGAATGAAGGCTTCGATCTGGGTGATTCGAGTGCGGCGCTCAGGCTGGGAACTTGGCAGATGCTGGCCCGCGAGGCATGCCTGGATCAACCGGATCAAGCCGTGAGCGTCTTGCGTTGGGATCAATCTTTGACGCATCGCGTCGCCGAGGATTCTCAGCAGCATCATGCCGATGACATTCGCATGTTCGTGCAGGTGCCCCGAGTTTTGTCTTGAGACTTGATCGCGCAAATGGATGCGGCCCGCCAGATGATAGCGGCTGGTCATTTCGAGGTGGGTGCGCACATAGAGACGAAGTTGCTCAATTGGGTTGGGCTCATTCTCAACGGCGTTGGCGAGAATATTCGCGAACTCCTTGGTCGCTTCAGACATGTACGCGAGGAGGAGGACTTCTTTGTCCTCGAAATGGTTGTAGACGGCGGTGCGTCCGACCTTGGCGCGAGTGGCGATCTGCGACATGGTGATGGTGTCGAAGGGCTGCTCGGCGAGGAGCTGTCCGAGAGCGTCGAAGAGCTTCTTGCGCGTCAATGTGCGGTGGTCGGCGAGGCTTTCCCCGATGATTTTCGGCATAGTGACATTCTGACACTTCAGGCTGCTGTGTCGTCAAATGGGTGGTGAAGCAGACCCTGGTGAAGCAGGTCCTAGTGAAGTCGAATCTGGCGAGGCGAGTGGGAGCCTCGGACGAGAAGAGGACGGGAACGGCATGGAGAGGAGGGGGTCGGGGAGGCAGTGGCGGGAAAAGATGAGAGGCGGGGCCGTGCTGTCAGTTGATCCTTCGCATTCTCGCGCAGCGATTGGCGACGGCGAGCGCAATGAGCAAATCATTCCCGATCCAATCGAGGAGTGCGAGTTCGTCAAGGGGCACCCAGCGGAGTTCGGAGTGTGAGCCCCTCGGGGTCGGTTCGGGAGCGCCCTGCTCGACCTCGGCGATCCACACGCCCATACGGCGCTCCTGCATGATCGGCCACCACTCGCCCTCGGGGGTGAGAACCTCAGGTCCGAAGCTGAGCCTGGTCCCGAGTTCTTCATGAATTTCACGTGCGAGGGCGTCCAGGGGCTTCTCGCCCTCGTCGATTTTGCCGCCGGGCAGTTCGAATCCCCCAGCGAGCTCAGGCGGGTAGGCGCGTGCGGCACACAGCAGATGGCGCGGATTGGCCAGGGAATCGACGATCGCGGCGGCGACGACTGGAGCGGGAGTCACGCGTTCAGTCTAGGAGCATGAGGCGCGTGGATGAGTCGAGCTCGCGGCGAAAGGGGTGTCGTGTTGGGCCACTCCGAAAGATGTCCTGTGGGGCCGGTTTGGGGTGTGTCTTGTGGGAGTGGTCTGTGGGTGTGGGGCGGGCGGGTTTGGGGTGTGTCTTGCGGGGGTGGTCTGTGGGCGTGGGTCGTAGGAATCCGAGCTTCGAGGAGCCCATGGGAACTGTGAGTTCATTGTGACTGGGGCGTCTGTGTTGGAGAACGCCCTCAAGAGATAGTGCTTCGCAGATCCCCTGTATGCGCCACCGTGTTTGTGCCCCCGCTCGTGGAGAGGTGAGAGCTGTGCGATTCGGGGCCCTTCGTATTCCTGTTCGTGGTTTTTGTATTCCTTGTGGCCTGTGGCTCCGTGTTGACGTGGACGCTCGCGGCGAGTCCGGCTATGATTTGGTGAGTCGCTTCGCTGATGCGAAGTTGGCGGGCGTAGTTCATCGGTAGAATGGAAGCTTCCCAAGCTTCAGAGGCGGGTTCG